>Ga0184627_10000024_pt1 | contig 97997 bp, 90 predicted proteins | sample PLM3_127_b1_FD_133150 | JGI IMG/M metagenome (GOLD analysis project Ga0184627, IMG submission 133150) | Groundwater sediment microbial communities from an aquifer in East River, Colorado, USA - PLM3_127_b1 | ecosystem: Environmental > Terrestrial > Soil > Riparian zone | place: USA: East River... | reverse complement strand
TTGCTCAACATCCCAACGCTTCCGCCCCGAAACCTTTCGGGACTGCACAGGCATCGTCGCTGCTTCCATCAATCCTCCTTATACGATTATACCTGTCCAAATCTTAAGTGGGGCACGGCAAAACGGATTAAAGACCTGCTACTCCTCCTTTTTCCAAGAATAGGAAAGGCTTGGATTGGTTCTTCCTATGGAACCGAACATGACCCGAGTTGGCGAAAACAATTGCGCGTATGTCATCCGGAAATATTCCCAATCTATTTTCGTTTGACAATTCCTGAAGAAGGAATTTCAACTGCCGAAATGAAAGCGATTTTAGAGCTATCAACTGATCGTGAAAAATTTGCTTCAAAACTTGTAGAGTTAGCCAACCAAATACAACCTCAAGGTGGAACCCGCATTCCGGTATTTCTTGACCGACTCCAGGACTTTACCGAAAATTGGATACCTTCTGAAAATATTCGTAATATTGTCCATGCCTTCTTCCACGTTGGCGACCAATTGCTGCGGCCGGAAAGCCGGAGTGATGGGTTGTTCTACATTCATACAGAGGAAAGAATTCATCGCGTTATCCGGCAGCTTTTGAACCGGATTACTATTGAGTCAGATAGATATATGATTCTGCAATATGGTATTTCGCGTGGAAAGGCAATCGCAACAATTGTGCGGGAGATAGGCGCTTTAGGTGCTCAACACGGAAAGTATGGAGCTGAATCCTTGCCCGAGAGCCAAAGACTTGTACAAACCTCTTACCTCGAATCTTTAGAAAACATGGCGCTTGAGAAAATACGAGATGTAGCAGAACAGGGCGTTCTGCTTGATTCTCCAAACCTGGCCTACATTCTCTATCGTTTTAAAAATTGGTCTTCTGACGACGAAGTAAAAAGATGGGCAGAAAGAGCAATTCGCACAAATAAGGGGCTGGCTGACCTTTTAATAGGATTTATTCAGAGTTCTTACATTGCAGGTAGTGATTGGACTGGGGTTCATGAATATATTGACCCAAAAGCGCTTGAACCTTTCTTTGACCCCGCTGTGATTTATAATCGAGTTAGTGGTCGGCTGGGACAACCAGATTTAACGGAGCAGGAAAAAAAGTCTGTTAATCTCTTTTTAACGGGATACCGGTTACGGCAAGAAGGGAAAGACCCAAGTAATAGGTTTCCCGAATAACATCTACTCAAACACCACCGCCACGTCGTTTCGGGTGCGGTGGTAAAGGCCGGTGGTCCATCCGAGGTAAGGTGGAAGGTACGGCGCGCCGTGTCGCTACACCGGCCTCCCAAACCGTCTATGTATTTCGGAAAGGGGGAGTTCGATTATGGTCGGGCGGCCGTGGGGGCAGTTGTACGGATTTTCGGCGGAGAAGAGCAGGTCGAAAAGATTTTCCATCTCTTCGATGGTCAATCTTTCCCCGGCGCGCACGGCGGAATGGCAGGCCAGGGAACGAGCAATCATCCGGGCCGGCTCCAAATCCTTTTTCTCCGCGGCCAAATCATCCAAAATCTGGCGCAGCAATTTGACCGGATTTTTATTTTGCGCCAATGGGGGAACGCCGCGAACCAAAATGGTGCGTTCACCAAAAGGTGAAAGGTCAAAGCCAAAGGTCTCGAAAAAATCTTGGTTTTGGCCGAACAGTTGGAATTCGAGCGGCGAAAGCTCGACTGTTTCTGGAAAAAGCAACTCCTGGGAATCGGCTTTTCGTCCGCCTAAATTTTTCAGAAAGTTTTCGTACAGCACCCGTTCGTGGGCGGTATGCTGGTCGATAATCACCAGCTTGCCTTTGACCTGCGCCAGAATGTAAACCTCGGCAAATTGCCAGAAGGTGGAAGTTGAATAAATGGGCGCTGAATCGCTTGGGCTTTTTGTTAGCTCGGCAAAGTTTGGAGAAGGCTCCATTGAACGGGGAAAGGAGAAAGCATTTTGTTGATTAAAAGCGTCCGATTTTTGGCTTGAAACCAAGACCGTTTCAGTAGAAAACGGAGTTGAGTCGTTATAGGTTTTTGGAAGTCGGTCGGAGGAGTCTCCTAAAGCGGGGGCATTGCCACTCCAAACCGGTATGTTACCGCGATTGGAGAGCGCTTTACGGACCGCGTGGTAAACCCAATCGTACAATCCGCGCTCGTCGGAAAAGCGAACCTCGGCTTTGGCCGGGTGCACGTTTACGTCCACTTCTTCAAAAGGAAGAAAAAGATAGAGCAGGGCATACGGCGCTTTGCCGCGTTCAATAAAATCCCGGTAGGCGGAAATAATGGCATGGTGTAAGAAACGGCTTTGAACCGGGCGGCGATTGACAAAAAAGTGAAATTGCGGCCTGGAAGCGGTGATTTTTTCCGGCTTTTGCACAAAGGCGATAAGTTCGGAATTCTCCCGCCGACTTTCCAGAAGCTCCAAATCCCAATATCTTTCTTCGCCAACCAGGTCGCTGACCCGTTCAAAAAGATTTTGAGGAAAAATCTTCAAAACGTTTTTTCCGTCAATGGCCAGTTCAAAGCCGGCTTCGGGGAACGAAAAGGCGAACTGTTCCATAATCAAAATTATCTGCCGATTTTCGGAGACGGCCGATTTTTGAAATTTTTTGCGGGCGGGGGTGTTAAAAAAAAGGTGTTGAACGGTTACCCTCGTTCCATCACCGGTTCCGGTGGGCTCGGTTTTCAGGATTTTGCCGCCCTCGGCGGTAAGTCTGGTTCCCAACCGTTCGCTTCTTGATTTGGTTTCCAGCTCAAAATGGGAGACCGAAGCGATGGATGGCAGCGCTTCTCCGCGAAAACCGAGCGTTTTGATTTTTTCCAAATCTTCTGACGTTTTCAATTTGCTGGTGGCGTGGCGTTCAAGGATGAGGGAGACCTCTTCGGTTGGAATACCGCTGCCGTTGTCACTCACTTTGATTTTTTGGTGGCCGGCGCCTTCGATTTCCACCGTGATTTCGGTGGCACCGGCATCGAGGGCATTTTCCACCAATTCTTTGACCACCGAGGCGGGGCGCTCCACCACCTCGCCGGCGGCGATTTTGTTAATCAACGCCTCCGGCAACCGGGAAACTTTGCCGGCGGCCATTTGATAAGGGGGAAGGGTTTTGACTTTTACTTCCACCCAAACTCCCGGGTGAGATTCCGGCTTTCTTTTTTCAGTTCGTTTAAAAGAAAGAGGGCTTCGAGGGGGGTCAGTTTGTCCGGCTCCAACTTCAGAATTTTTTCCAGAAACAGTTTGATTTCGGTCAAGTCAAAACCGGCCCGATTTTCCACCGTCGTGGTAAAATTGATTCGTTCGCTTTCCAGCTCCAACAAAAGCTCGCGGGCGCGCTCCACCAACTTCTGCGGCACGCCGGCGAGCTTGGCGACTTCGATTCCAAAACTCCGGTCGCAGCCGCCGGAGACGATTTTGTGCAAAAAAATCAGCTGGTGCTCATACTCCTTTACTTCCACTTGCAGGTTTTTGACACAGGGAAGCTTGCGCTCCAGTTCGACTAATTCATGGTAGTGGGTGGCGAAAACGGTGCGGGGAGGGTTTGATTGAAAGGCGGCCAAATATTCGACCAAACTGTAAGCGATGGAAAGACCATCGTAGGTGGAGGTGCCGCGGCCGATTTCGTCCAGCAGAATCAAACTGTCTGCCGTGGCGTTATTTAAAATGTTGGCAACTTCGCTCATCTCCACGAGGAAAGTCGAGCGATGGCGCAAAATGTCGTCGGAAGCGCCGACGCGCGTGTAAATTTTGTCGGCAATTTTTATGCGGGCATTTTTAGCGGGAACAAAGGAGCCGATTTGGGCTAAAAGGAAGATAATGCCGGTCTGGCGAAGATAGGTGGATTTGCCGGCCATATTGGGGCCGGTCAAAATGGCAAGAGGTTGTTGGGGACTGAAAGCGATGTCATTGGGAACCAATTTTCCTTTGGGCAAAACTTTTTCCAAGACCGGATGGCGGCTTTCTTCGATAATCGTTTCGCCAACTTTTGCAACCTCCGGCCGGATGTATTTTTCTTCCAAAGCAACGGTTGATAGCGCAACAGCAACATCCAAAAGAGCGGTGCCTTCCGCCGTTTCCAAAAGTTGGGGGATAAAAGCGCGGCATTTTTCTTCGAGCTGGTGAAACAGTTCTTCTTCAAAAGCAAAGATTTTTTCTTCGGCGTTTAGAATCAGCTCTTCTTTTTGTTTCAGCTCTTCGGTGATGAAGCGTTCGGCATTGACCAGCGTCTGTTTGCGGATGTAGTCGGAGGGCACTTTATCTTTGTGGGGAGTGGTTACTTCGATATAATAGCCGAAGACTCTGTTGTAGCCGACTTTTAACGAAGGGATGCCGGTGCGCTTGCGCTCCTCACCCTGTAAGAGCGCAATCCATCTTTTGGCATCGGCAATGCCGGCCTGGAGGTTGTCCAGTTCGGCACTGTGACCCGGTTTGATAATATCGCCATGGTTGGCAGTAAGCGGGAGGTCTTCTTTAAGGGTTGAGTCCAGCAATTTGAAAAGTTCGTTTAAGTCGGGAAAATGGTTTAAAAGTTTAGATAAGGGAGCATCGCTTTCGCGTAAAAGAGCGATGATTTGCGGAATTATCGACAGGGAATTTTTGATGGCGGCTAAATCGCGCGGGCCAGCTTTTCCCATTCCCAAACGAGCGGCTAATTTTTCCAGGTCGGCAATTTCGGAAAGCAGGGTGAACAGTTTTTTGCGAAGGAAATGATCCTTAAGCAGAACTTCCACCCGGTTTAAACGTTCGTTAATCTTATCCGGGTTGACCAGCGGCGTGCGCAGCCAGCGAGCCAACCGGCGCGCGCCTTGGGCCGTTGCCGTTCTATCCAAATGCGCAAACAAAGTATTGGTTTTGTCTCCCGAAGGCGTGCGAAAAATTTCAAGATGTAAAAGCGTGGAGAAATCAAGCGCGGTTTCGTCCGAATCGAACAGCGGCCGGATGATTCGCAGGTGCTCCAGGCGTTGGACCTGATTTTCGGAAAGGTAGCTTAAAACGCCCCCGGCTGCGGATACGGCTAATTTTTTATCTTCCACACCGAAGCCGAAAAGATTGAGCGTGCCCAGTTTTTCCGACAGATTTTTTTGCGCCCAGTCGAAATCAAACTTCCAATCTTCCACAGGTGAGAGAGTTCGTCCGGCCGTCAGTTCGGGGAAACGCACGATAGTTTCTTTCTGCGATTGGGGGTAAACCACCTCGGCCGGTTCCAACGAAAGGAAGGTTTCCGACCAGCTTTTTTCGTCCGCTTCGCCGACTATGAATTCACCGGTGGATAAATCCAGGCGGGCAAACCCGACTTTGTCCTTGTTGAAAAATACTCCGGCGAGAAAATTTCCCGCCGTTTTGTCGTTACGGTCGTACAGCGACGTCCCGGGCGTTACAACTTCCACCGCCTCCCGGCGCACCAGGCCAATGGCTTTTTTGGGGTCTTCGGTCTGCTCGCAAATCACCACTTTAAAACCGGCATCCAAGAGTTTGGCCAAGTATTTTTCGGCCTGGTGATAGGGGACGCCAGCCAGGGGGATTCTTTCGCTTTTGCCGCGGGAACGGGAGGTTAAGGCAATGCCCAAAACGGGAGCGGCTTTTTCGGCATCCTCACCGAACATTTCGTAAAAATCTCCCATCCGGAAAAACAGAATTTTGTCGGGAAAGCGGTTTTTAATTTGATAATACTGCTTCAGGAGGGGAGTTAAGGTTTCGGTCATTCTTCGATTTCGATGACGCTATAGGATGCCTTGAGCTTCTTCTGCAATGCGGTTTTGATGCGGGCGGCTTCTTCGCTTGAGCTAAAGTCACCCCAGCGTATGAAGTAGTAGGTGCGCTTGTTCAAGAGCCGCGAAGTAATTTCGGATTCTTTAGAATTGGCTTTGAGCTTTAGAAAAGCGCGCTGGGCTTCGCCTTTGCTGCCAAAGGGGCCGATTTCGATCTGGTAGCGCTTGTCGGGCGATTCGCCGGCTTCTGCACGGGAAGATTTTCGCCCCAATCCGAGCGGGAATTTATCTTCATAAATTCGCGAATAAACCTTTCCTTTGGAAACGGAAAGATTTTTGGTCAAGAGAACTAAGGCGAAAGTTACTTCTTCGCTGCCGCCTTTGCTTATCAACTTGCGGAATTGGTCGGCGCCCTCGGTCGAGCGTTTGCTCGAAATCAAATCCAGCCCTTTTTCAAGAATTGCCCAGCCGGAAATGGGATGGGAGGGGAAGCTGGCGAGAATTTGTTCGGAGTATTTCAAGCCGCTCTCCGAGCGGCCTATCTGGCGGTAAGCTTTTGCCAGGTAATAAGCCAGTTCCGGGTTAAACGATTTTTTTTCGAAAAAAGCGGGGAAGCGCTCCTTGAGCTGAATCACTCCCGCATAATTTTTTGAGGAAAGGCAATAAAGGGAAAGTTCGGCCAACGCTTTGCGGAAAAATTCGCCTTTGGCTGGGTCCTCCAGAACTTTTTGAAGGAGCTCGGCCGATTTTTCGCCGTCGGTTTCCAGCTTGGCGGCTAAAAACCAGCTTTCGGCCGTATTGGTGTCGCGCTGAAAGAGGGTTAATTCCTCGGCCGCTTTTTGCAGATTGCTGCGATAATATTCCTCCCATGCGTCTTTAAGGTTTGGTTTAGACGCAAGCGAGGAAAAGAACACCAGCGGGGCTGCCGCCAGAAGAAGCAGTCCTTTAACCACAATTTTATTCATAACTAATCGGGACGAGCGGGATTTACCTTGGTTATCGTTTCCAACCGTGCCGTAAGGAAGGCACTACAATTGTCGCAGAGAAAAAAGTATTCGCTGCCGGCCAAGCCGCACTTAGAACAGAAAAACCGCTCGTTAAAAGAAAGCAGGCTTTCCAACAAATACTCAATCTCTTTCAGCGCTTCGGCGGGCCTCTTTTGTTCCAAGAGCAGACGCGCCAAGGCCTGGCGGGCGGGGGCGAAGGTTTGATCGGATTCCACAATTGAAGCGTACTCCTCCAGGGCTTGATTGGAGCGCCCGCGTTTTTCCAAAATACGGGCCAGACCCAAACGGGCATAGCTGTTTTTGGGACTATGGCGCAGGACTTCGCTGTAAACCTCGGTTATTTCGCCGAATTTTCCCAGCTCAAAATAGGCCCGCTCCAATTTGGGATAAGCCAAAAATCCAAGTTCGGGGGCGGCTTCTAAAAATTTCTTCCAGAACTCAATGGCGTCTTCTATCCGCCTTTCAATGTGATAGCTGTCAGCTATATACAGGTAGGCCAAGTCTAATTTTTCAGCGTAATTTAAGGCTTCCTTGTACTCCAGCCGGGCTTTGTGGTATTCTTTTTTCAGGGCCCAATCTCGGCCCGCCAACAGGTGATATTTGGCAAGCGGGGAGGCGTCTTTTTCCCCTTTCAACTTCAAAAATTCTTCGTACGCTTTTTTGGCTTCCTTCCAGTTTTTCATTTGCTCGTAGGCGAAAGCCAACTTTTCGGTTGCCCACCGATCGTGTCCTTCGTTGGCGTATAAATCGTCCAACGTTTTGATGGCCCGCTCCCAGTCTTCGGTCTCGAGGTAATCGGCGGCCAGGCTTTTTAGAACCATTCCTTTTTCCTCATCCGTCAAATTGGGACGAAGCAAAAGGTCGCGGTGGATTTGAATGGCCCGTTCGAGCAGCTTGCGATGGCGAAGGATGTCGCCCAATCGTAGATAAGCATCCACGTTTCCGCTGTCGGAGGAAACCACCATTTTTAACTTCTGGTAGGCCAGGCTTTCTTCGCCGGAGAGCAGATTCTTTAAGGCATCGAGGTACAGGGTGGGCATTAATAGTTCGCGGCGTTTGCCCAGTTTTTTCCAATACCAAATCAAAAGGTAGGCAACCGCCAAAGCCAAAAGCCCCAACGCTATCAAGTGTTTAATCGAAAGGTCGATCACACTTCCTCGGGCATATCAATCGGACGGTTGCGCAGAGCGGTCAACTCCGCCAGCATTTTTTTGTTTTCTTTATCCCGCTCCCGCATCTGATTGGTTATACGCAGGTGGTAGGCGATTCCGAGCAGAAAGGAGACTACCATTCCCAAAACAAAAGCCCAGTAGGTTACGACGATCAAGGGAACGTTTTCGTAGGAGGCGACAATTAGATGCACAGCCACCCGCTGGGCGGAATTGTAGATGGAGAACCCGACCACCAGCACGATAATTACGAGTAGAAGCAGAACGCGCATCGCCCACATATGAAGTGATTTTACGCCGAAAAGAATTTTTTGTCAAACCCTAATTTGGCAATACTTGTTGACAGTACCGGAATGTTTTCTAACTTCTCCGGCGGAGAATGTTAACTCAGAAATTAGTCCAGGCTTTCGACTTAACCAACCGGCGGCTGGTTTACGTGTTTGTTTTTTTTCTTTTGGGGCTGCCCGTGGTGGGAATGATGGCTTCCGCCGGCAATTTTCAGGAGCCTTCCGCATTCAACCCGGCGGAGGTAATAAAGATTCTGGGTTTTCTGATTCTTTACGGGCTTTTTGCTCTTTTTGCGTGGCCATACGTGTACGGCGGAATGGTGGGGGAACTGGCCAATTCTTCGGAAGGGGCAACCAACTGGGGTGTTTTTAAAAGCTGGGCGGCCCGGAGCTATGGAAAGCTTTTGCTTTTCAATATCCTCATACTCGCAATGGCTCTGGCGATTCTTTTCCTTTTCGTTTTGACAGTGGCCATCGGTTTTTTGGCCAGCGGGATTTCCTCGCCCCAAGACGTGGGAGCCCTTCAAGAAAGACTTTCGGAATCGGGGCCAACATCCGGTTTTGGAGCTTTCCTGGGCGAAGTTATTTCCACCGGTTTGGCCGAAGCGTTTGTTTTAATTTTAGCAGCGGCGATGATAGCCCTGGTTTTGACTGACCGAGGCGCCTGGCGTTCGCTTGCAGCCGGCTTTAAAACTTTTTTCACCGGGTCGGTTTTTACATTTTTTCTTTTGTTATTTTTGGTTTTTCTTTTTTTAAACCTTCTGGGAGTTTTGATTTTTAACCGGCCTGAAACAGTCAGACCCCTAAAGTCTGCCTATTGGGTTGTTCTGATTCTTTTGCAAGGGTACTTTTCGGTTTTGGCCGTATCTTTTTTGGTGCCGCTTTTTAAGCCGCGAGCATCAGAAGAAGTTTTAGTGGCACCAACCGGATAGTTCCCGCCAAGAAAATAGAAGCCCATAAGCCCTCTCCCACGGCATTTTGGAGACAAAAACCATTAAATTGGTTTGACAAAAGTTCGATTGAGGGTAAATTTATTACTCTGACGGGTGATGGATTCTATGCTGACGGGGAATGTATTAGTGCTAAACCAAAACTACGAACCGCTTTCGGTCTGCTCGGTTCGCCGGGCGGTGGTTTTGGTTTATTTGGGGAAGGCCGAAACCGTGGAAACCTCCGACGGTTTGACGCTGCGTTCGGCCTATCGGTCGTTTTCCATTCCATCCATTGTGCGGCTGGGAATTTACATCAAGGTTCCGCAAAAACGGATTTTGCTGACGCGCAAAAACGTCATCAAGCGCGACGGCCACGCCTGCCAGTATTGCGGCGAGGCGAAAGGTGAAATGACGGTCGACCATGTCATCCCGAAAATTTACGGCGGCGCGGACAACTGGGAAAACCTGGTTTGTGCCTGCACCCGCTGTAACAACCTGAAAGGAGACAAAACGCCGGATCAAGCCCGATTTAAACTTTTGCGAACCCCCCGGCGGCCGAACCAAATCACTTTCATCCAGCAATTTGTCGGGATTTCCGACTCCCGCTGGCGCCAATACCTCTTTCTGGATTAAATCGATTGAATTTCCCTTTAAAAAAAGCGACGACCAACTGGCCGCCTCTCCTAATTTTCCTATTTTTTACGGTTTCCAGAATTTCGGCCCAAGTTTCTCCTTTGGCCGGGTTTTATGAGATTGCCCCGCAAAAAAGCCTGGCAATAGATTACCAGAGCACCGGCATGATCGAAGGGAGCGTGCGAGTGTACGTCACCGGTGATTCTGCCGTGGTTATTTCAAATCAAAGTTTTTCCGGCCAGCCGCTTTCACCCAAAACCTCCATCAATCAGGTCGAAATTCATCTGCCCGACGGCGTTTACCGATATGATCTCAACACGGGAACCGGAAAGAAGTTTGCAAACCGCCGCTATTTATTGAAAAAGGGACTGGCTAAGCTCGCTAAATCCGACCGAGATTATTTTGCCCAATACTCGGAGAAAATGCGGGGACATATGGTTTCGCGCTTAATTGGAGCGGATAATAAACCCTCGACGGTAAATTTTTTAGGTTACAAAGCCCTCCGTTATGAGCTTTCGACCGGGGCGCGCTTGACCCTTTGGAACGGGATTGTCATGGAAATGGAGCTTGTGTCACAAAACTTTCGATTGTTGGCAACGAAGGTAAATTTGAACTTTTCCGTTCCCGACTCGATATTTAACATAGTTGGACGCAATCCTGCCGTCGCCGATACGGCAGCTTCCTCCTCCATTCGAAAACAGGTAGGGCAAATCATTGAAGCGGTGCGCGCAAGAAAATTGGATAGCTATTTGGCTCCCGCCCGGAGTAAAAAATAGTGGCGCGCAAGGTCGTTCTTTCCGGAATGCAGCCGACCGGAAAGCTGCACCTGGGGAATTGGGAGGGGGCTTTAAAAAACTGGGTGCGGCTGCAGGAAGAGTACGAAGCGTACTATATGATTGTGGATTGGCATGCTTTGACCTCCGATTACCAAGAGACCGCCGATTTGCCCGAAAAAATCCGGCAGATGGCCATCGATTTCCTGGCGGGCGGCCTGAATCCAGATAAGGCGGCGGTTTTTGTTCAATCGCAGGTGAAGGAGCATTCCGAACTGTTTTTACTTTTTTCGATGATAACCCCCACTCCCTGGTTGGAGCGGGTGCCCAGCTATAAGGAAAAAAGCCTTGAGATGAAACTGGACTCCTACGGTTTTCTGGGCTACCCACTTCTGCAGGCGGCCGATATCCTCTTATACCGCGCCGATTTTGTGCCGGTGGGTAAAGACCAATTGCCGCACATCGAACTAACCCGGGAAGTGGCGCGCCGTTTCAATTCCCTGTATGGAGAGGTTTTTCCCGAACCCCAGGAGCTTTTGACCAAATTTCCGGTCATACCCGGCATTGACGGTCGAAAAATGTCCAAATCATATGGGAACGATATCACCATCGCGGAAAGCCCGGAGGAAACGGCTAAAAAAGTTTCTAAAATGTTCACCGATCCGCAGAAAATTCGCAAGGGAGACCCGGGGCGGCCGGAGATTTGTCCGGTTTATCATCTGCATCAGATTTATACTCCCAAGGCAGAGGAGGTAGTCGCTCCGCCTTGCCGTTCGGGAGAGTTGGGATGTGTCGATTGCAAGGGGAATTTGGCGCGCAATTTAAACGCTGCTCTGACTCCTGTCCGGGAAAAGCGGAGAGAGATTGAAAAAGATTCAAAACAAGTTGATAGGATGTTGAACACGGGGGCGGAAAAGGCTCGACTGCGGGCAGAAGAAACGATGAAACAAGTGCGAAAGGGGATGCATCTTGGCTAAAACTGCAGAAGAAGGCCAGCTTTCCGTAAAGCTGCCGGTTTTTGAGGGGCCTCTGGATTTGCTGTTGTATTTGGTTGAGAAAAACGAAATTGATATTTACGACATACCCATCACCAAAATCACCCACCGGTATATGGAATATCTCCAGTATATGGAAAAGCTTAATCTGGAAGTTGCCGGTGAGTTCATCTTGATGGCGGCTTCCTTGATTCGCCTCAAAGCGCAGATGCTTTTGCCCAAACCGGTTTTGGAGGGAGAGGCGGTTGATCCGCGCAGCGAACTGGTGGAAGCTTTGCTGGAGTATCAGAAACATAAAAAATCGGCCGAGTATTTGGCCCAAAAGGAGGAGGAGGAGCGGAAAATCGCCACCCGGCAGGATTTCTCCTTTGTGGAGCGAAAGGATACGGTGATTCTGGAGTCCAGCGTCAAGCTTTTTGATTTGGTTTTGGCTTTCCGGAAAATATTGGGGCGATTGCCGACGGAGGCGGTCGCCACTTACGATATCGACTACACCCAGGTCAGCCTGGAAGACCGCGCCTTACATATCCGCAGTCTTTTGGCGCAAAAAGGAGAGATTGAATTTGCCGAGCTTTTCTCCGACTTGCCGGTGCGCCTGGTGATGGTGGTCACTTTTCTGGCGCTTCTGGAGTTGGCAAAAAGAGGAGAAATATGTATTTTCCAATCCGGCCCGTTCGGCGAACTTTGGATAAAAGCCGAAGGGCTGGTGAGCGTGGCATTGACCAGCGAGGAGGGAAATGAACCAGCACTCTGACGACCAAAAGACACAAATTTTAGAAGCGCTGCTTTTTGCCGCCGAAGAGCCTTTGCAGGCTAAAGATATTTTACAATTAGGCCTGGGATTTTCGGCGGAAGAGGAAATCAAGGCAGCCGTGGCCAATTTAAATGAGGCATATGTCCAGACCAATCGAGCCTTTAAAATCCGAGAGGTAGCGGGCGGTTATCAGTTTTGCACCCGGCCGGATTTTGCGCTTTATGTTTCCGCTCTTGTTTCCAAAACCCGCATACAAAAGCTTTCCCACGCCGCTCTGGAAACGCTTTCCATCATCGCCTACCGCCAGCCGGTTTCCAGGCCGGTCGTCGAAAAACTGCGCGGAGTGGAATCGAGCGGAGTTTTGTCCACTTTGTTGGAAAGAAAGTTAGTCGCTATTGTTGGAAGGGGGGAGGGGCTGGGGCGCCCGTTGCTTTTCGGCACAACGCCCGAGTTTTTGACCTACTTCGGATTGAAAAACCTATCCGAGCTGCCCAAGCCGGAAGAAGTTCCCGCGCTCTTTTCACCCTCCGAAGTTTCCGAACCAACCGGGGGCTCTATGCAGCCGGCCGGTGCGTCTTAACAAATTCCTTTCCGCCGCCGGGGTTGCCTCGCGCCGACAGGCCGATGACTTAATCGCCATTGGGCGGGTCACTATAAACGGCGAGGCCATCACCCGTCTGGGAGTGGTGATTGACGAAGCCAAGGACCGAATCACTGTCGATGGCCGGCCGGTTAAACTTCCGGCTGAAAAAGTTTATCTGGTTCTGAACAAGCCAAAGGGGTATCTGGTCACTTTGCGCGACGATTTTGGCCGCCAGACCGTTCTGGATTTGGTGCGCAACTGCCCCCAGCGGGTTTTTCCCGTCGGACGCTTAGACAAAGATACCGAAGGAGTACTGCTTTTAACCAACGACGGCGATTTGGGATATCGTTTGGCCCATCCCAAATATGGCGTGGAAAAAATTTATGTTGCCACTATGGAAGGGCAGGTCGCACAGGAAATTACCCAAAAGATTGAACGGGGCATAGATATCGGCGGCGGGGAATTGGCTACCGGCAAAGCCGAAATTGTCTCGGTTGCCGCCAACAAATCGGTTGTACAGTTGACCCTGCGGGAAGGGCGCAAAAGGGAAGTCAAGCGCATTTTCGACGCTTTGGGACATCGGGTAATGCATCTTAAACGGGTCTCTTTCGCCGGCATTTCCCCTTCCGGGTTGCGGTTGGGGGACTTTCGCTACCTGAACGCCAAAGAGGTAAAAATATTGAAAAAAAAAGTAGGCCTTATTGGGCAGGAAACGAAAGAGAACGGCCCGTAGGATTTTTTTTGGAGGGCACGGCCCGCCTATGGCGGGTGCCCCTACGTTTTTTTGTATAATCCGCTTGCTTCAAAACTTGGAACTTACTCATCCCACCAATATCAGGATTGGCGATGCAATACGTAGGGGCGAATCTTCATATTCGCCCTTGGGTGAACCTTTAGGTTCACCCCTGCAACTGATTTACAAATCGCTTGCCTCACATCCTAAAATTTGCTTATCTATTCTCTGCGGGCCTTTTTTTTAATTTCCTCCCCTCGAGGGGAGGATGAAAGGAGGGGTCAGAACCCGCTTGCACGTGGCGTCAACTTTCGCATATTTACCCCCGCGGGCCCATAGCTCAGCCGGTTAGAGCAGCTGACTCATAATCAGCGGGTCCCAGGTTCGAATCCTGGTGGGCCCAAGAAATACAAGGATTAGCGATCAGGGATTGGTGATTAGAAAAACCATCCCGACAACGGGGGTTGACATCTCCGTCCAAAAAATCTAAATTCGATTTGAGTCCTGTAACTTTGGGACTTTTGGGCGATTAGCTCAGTTGGTTAGAGCGTTCGGTTCACATCCGAAAGGTCGCAGGTTCGAGTCCTGCATTGCCCACCATAAAATACAGTGATTAGAGACTGGAGATTGGAGATTAGTAAAGACCGGAAGGGGAAGGCGCTGGTGGGTCGGCTTCGCCGGCGGGAACAGGAGCGCAGGAGTTTGGGGTCTTTCTAAATGAGTGTGGAAGCAAAAACGCGAAAGTATGGACTCACCGCCGAAAGTATTTCGGGGTGGGCAAAGACCGGCACCTCTGGGGTAAACCCGGAGGTGCTTTTTTTTAAGGAAGGAACAGTAGTATGGCTAAAGAATTGGTTGGGCAGGAGCCACCGGCGGCCTCATCAACTTTCCAAACATACCATCATGCAAGGAAGACAGTGCTGAACAAAGAGGCCGAAAATCTTTTGGAACTGCAGGAAGTCGATTACATTCTTTTGGAGTTGGAGCATTCCAAAAGCTACCTGCCGGAAATGATTGCGGTTAAGGAAAAGGAAATTTCCACCCTTGAAGGAGATTTGAAATCCAAAAATGAAGAGCTGACCGCCAAGACTTTGGAAACCAGGCGATTGGAGCTGGAAATTTCCAAAACCCAGGGCGACTTGTCCAATCTGCAAAAGAAAATGAGCGTCATAAAAACCAACAAAGAATATGATGCGCTAAGCAAGGAAATCGACGTCCGCAAAGCCTCTGTTTCCCAAGCGGAGGAACAAGTTTTGAACCTGATGGGAGAGACGGACGAGCTGAAAAAAGAAATCGAGAGGTTAAAGGAGAAGTTGGGTACGGTAAAAAAGCACAGCGAGGCAGAGCTGGAAGGGCTGAAAAAGGAAATGGAAGTCATCGGCTCCAAAGTCCGCGACAAAATGGAGGAACGCAAGCTGAAAGCGGCCAAAATCCACCGGCAAACTCTTTCGATTTACGAACGGGTGCGCAAGGGACGGGGAGGACATGCCGTGGTGCGCGTTTCGGAAAGCCGCTCAGCCTGCAGTGGCTGCTTCAAAACCCTTCCCCCGCAGAGAATTCAGGAATTAAAACGACAAGACCAAGTCATCACCTGCCAGAACTGCGGCCGGATTCTAATCTGGGTTGAGGGAGATTAATTGGCCAAAAAGATTGAACGCCTTGCTGTAACCTTTGACGACGTTTTGCTGGTTCCGGCTCGTTCCGAAGTCTTGCCCAAAGATGTTGACATATCCATCCAGATAACCGCCGACATCAAGCTGAACGTTCCCATTTTTTCGGCGGCAATGGATACCGTCACCGAATCGAATTTAGCCATTGCTTTAGCCCGGGAAGGGGGAATTGGGGTTGTCCACAAGAATCTTTCCATCGAGAACCAGGCGGAGGAAGTGGATAAAGTGAAGCGCTCGGAGGCCGGGATGATAGTCAATCCAATAACTCTTTCTCCGAATCGTCCGATTTCCCAGGCGCTGGAGGTAATGAAGCGATATTCCATTTCCGGCATTCCAATTACCGAAAAAGGGAGGCTGGTCGGCATTTTGACCAACCGCGACCTGCGCTTTCTGAAAGATTTCAGCAAAAAAATCGGTCAGGTGATGACCCAAAAAAATCTCATTACCATTCCGGAAGGGACCAGCTTGGAAACCGCCAAGGAGATGCTGCAGCAGCATAGGATCGAAAAGTTGCCGATAGTCGACAAGCGCCGGATGTTGAAGGGGATGATTACGGTCAAGGACATAATGAAAAACATTCAATACCCGAACGCCTGCAAGGATAAACAGGGACGCCTGCGGGTGGGCGCCGCCGTCGGGGTTGGAAAAGACTTGTTGGAACGAGCTTCCGCTTTAGTTAAAGCCGGTGTTGATATTCTTGTTCTGGATTCTTCGCACGGCCATTCCAAAGGCGTTTTGGACGCCTGTTCAACCTTAAAGAAAAGCTTTAAGATGCCGGTTATGGCTGGAAACGTAGCTACCAAAGAGGGAGCGCGGGATTTGATTGCCGCCGGAGCTGACGTCATCAAAGTCGGCATCGGTCCAGGCTCCATCTGTACCACCCGGGTTGTCACCGGCACCGGTGTTCCCCAAATCACCGCCATTTTGGACGCCGCCGAAGCCTGCGAGACCAAAGGCGTTCCAATCGTGGCCGATGGCGGCATCAAATTTTCCGGGGATGTTACCAAAGCGATTGCGGCCGGTGCAACGGCGGTTATGATTGGCTCCCTTTTCGCCGGAACGGAAGAATCGCCGGGTGAAACCGTGCTTTACGAAGGGCGTAGCTTTAAGGTGTACCGCGGGATGGGGTCTTTGGAAGCGATGAAAGCGGGCGGCAAGGAGCGCTATTTTCAGGAGCACGAAGAGGAAATGAGCAAATTTGTTCCCGAGGGGGTGGAAGGGCGGGTACCGTACAAAGGGTCGCTTTCCGAATCGGTTTTTCAGCTGGTTGGCGGTCTGCGCTCCGGGATGGGGATATGCGGCGCACGAAATATTGATGAGTTGCGCAAGAAGGCTCAATTAATCAGAATCACCAATGCCGGGCTTAAAGAAAGCCATCCTCACAACGTCGCCATCACCAAGGAAGCCCCAAATTATCGCTTGGGTTCTTCGTAATTTTTTGAATTTTGTTTCTTGCTTTCATCTCGGAATCAAAAAATGCCGCGTTTTTTTGCGGCGCGGAAGAAAAACCGCAGGATACGCCCCCAAAAACCGGGGTTTTATCCCTGGCCGAAAAGCCCGGCACGGGCAGGCCTGCGCCACGTCGTCTGTCGTTCCTTTCTTCAATCGACCAACCGGCGAATTCTCGAAGTGCACCTCTTTGACTTGCCCCGCTTCTATCCGTATATTTTTGGCGAGGTGAAAAATGCCGGTTAAAAAAGGTTTGATTGTAACCATCATGGTGGTGGGGATATTACTTTTTCTTATTCTGGTCGTTGGCGGCACCCTTTGGGGAACCTATAATTCCTTGGTAAACTCCAACGAGCAAGTGAAATCTTCCTGGGCGCAGGTGGATAACCAGCTTCAGCGGCGCGGCGATTTAATTCCGAATTTGGTTGAAACCGTTAAAGGGTATGCCACGCACGAGCGGGAGCTTTTTGAAAAAATCGCAGCCGCTCGGGCGGCTTTGTATTCAGCCCCAACGCCGGAAGCAAAAATCCGGGCCAATAACGAGCTCTCCGGTTTTCTGGGCCGCCTCATAGCGATTGCCGAAAACTATCCTAATCTGAAAGCCAACGAAAGTTTCAACCGCCTGATGGATGAACTGGCGGGCACGGAAAACCGCATTGCGGTTGAGCGAAAACGATATAACGACATAGTCCAGGTTTACAACCAGAAGCTCAAGCGGTTTCCGACCAATATGCTGGCGGGGATGTTTGCGTTCTCGCAGGCGACGTATTTTGAAGCGGAAGAGGGTAAAAAAGAGCTTCCGCAGGTAAAGTTTTAACCGGCCGGGCGAGCCGTCGCTCTCCGACTTTGTCGGAGGGAGGAAAGTCCGGGCTCCATAGAAGACAGGTCCCCTTAGCCGGGGGTCTTACCGATTCAAGTCGGGAGGAACGGAAAGTGCCACAGAAAATATACCGCCCCGAGCAATCGGGGTAAGGGTGAAATGGGGAGGTAAGAGCTCACCGCGTCCCGAGTAATCGGGACGGCAGGGAAAACCCACCTGGGAGCAAGGCCGTGTAGGCGGCGGGTTCTTCGCCCAAAGCCGTGGGTAGGCCGCTTGAAGTCCGCCGTAAGGCGGACTCCAGATGGATGACGGCATAAAACAAAACCCGGCTTACGGCCCGGCCGGTTAATTTTTGCAGGGGCGGGTTGTGTGCGCGCCCTCTTATGTGCGGGATACTAAAACCATCGCGCACTACAATTGAACGAGCATTTTTTTATAGTGCGGGTTGATTTGGGTCCCGATTTTATTCGGGGCGGCAACCCGCAATGATAGATGTAAAGGGAAATAAACTGTCAAGGTTAGCCCACCTGCTCCTGCTGGCGAGGTAAGATGAGAGCGAATACCTTAGAGACCACTGCCGTAACGCGCTGGACTTTTCCGGTCGAGCCGGTTCCTGCGGCCGTAATTCAGGAACTTTCCGGCGCTCTCGGGCTTCCGCCGGTGGTGGCCAAGATTCTGGCCAGGCGCGGGAAGGAAACTCCCGAAAAGGCCCAACCTTTTCTTTTTCCCAAACTTGAAGAGCTGTGCGATCCATTTCTTCTGCCATCTATGAAATCGGCGGTTGAGTTTCTGATTTCCGCCATTCGCGAAAACGAGCCGATTATGATTTTTGGCGACTACGACGTGGATGGCATCACGGCCACTTCGCTGATGTATCTGGCCTTGAACCGGCTGGGCGCAAGGGTCAGCTACTATCTTCCCAACCGGCTGGTGGAAGGGTATGGGCTTTCGGAAGATGGTTTTTTGGAAGCGCAAAAGCGCGGGGCTAAGTGGATTTTGTCGGTCGATTGCGGCATCACCGCAGTTAACGAAGTTGCTTTTGGAAATTCGCTTGGCATCAGAACCATCATCACCGACCACCACGAGCCGGCCTCCCAATTGCCGGAAGCTGCCGCCATCGTCAACCCCAAGTTAGGCGAATCAGGCATCGGCGAAGAACTTTCCGGCGTCGGCATCACCTACAAACTGACCCAGGCGCTCTTTTCGCATCTGGGGCAGGAGGAGCCGGAAGAGCATCTCGATTTGGTCGCCTTAGGAACCTTGGCGGACATTGTCCCGCTTTCGGGTGAGAACCGGATTTTGACCCGTTTTGGGATGCAGGCGCTTTCGCGCACGAGCAAGCCGGGTTTGAAATCCTTGGCTTTGGTGGCGGGACTTTTGGGAAAAGAAATTTCCGCCGGGCAGGTAATTTTCGTTTTAGCCCCGCGCATCAACGCCATCGGGCGCTTGGGCAATGCCACCGACGCCATCCGGCTTTTAACCACCCGCGATGAAAAAGTGGCCTCTGAAATCGCTCGTTTTTTGGACAGTGAAAACCGCAAACGGCGAGATTTGGACGAGAATACCCTCGAAGAAGCACTGCAGAAAATAGAAGCGGAGATTGACCTGTCTGCCGAGCGCGCTATTGTCCTGGCCTCGGACCGCTGGCATCCGGGCGTAATCGGCATCGTCGCTTCGCGCTTGGTGGAACGTTTTTACCGTCCGACGGTGATGATTGCCGTCGAAGGTGAGGAAGGGAAAGGATCGGCCCGTTCCATTCCCGGTTTTCATCTAACCGAGGCGTTGCGGCTTTGCGAAAGCCATTTAATCCGCTATGGCGGGCATAAATACGCCGCCGGGTTATCTATTGCCCGTTCCGAAATTGAATCATTCCGAAGAAAAATGAGCGAAGTTTCGCGCCAGCTGCTTTCGGATGAGGATTTGATTCCCAAGCTGGATGTGGACGCCGAAATCCGATTTGACGAAATCGATGAAAAGCTTATTGATGTTCTGGAACTGTTCGCTCCCTTTGGTCCGGCTAATATGAGGCCGGTTTTCGTTTCCCGGCATTCGGAGCTGGTGGGGGATCCGGTTGTGGTCGGCAACAATCATTTAAAACTGCGGCTTCGCCAGCAGGACAAAGTTATCGATGCAATCGGTTTTGGTATGGGGAGATTTGCTTTGCCTTTGGCGCGGGCCAGACGCGCGGATTTTGCCTACTCCCTGGAGTTCAACGAATGGAACGGCCAGCGACGAATTCAACTGCGCTTGCGAGACATTCACCTTTAATGATTCGCTTCTTCCTTTCGACTTTGCTCAAGGTCTTCGACACAATATGACGGTCTTTGAGCGTTTTAAGAAAAAAGATGAAGTGGCGTTAGCCCGCGTCATCTCGGCGGTAGAAAACCGCGAAGAGGGATACGAAAAAATACTCTCCAAACTTTTTCCGCTTTCCGGCAAGGCGTTCAAAATCGGAGTTACCGGCCCGCCGGGAGCAGGGAAAAGCACACTGGTTGACAAGCTGGCGCTGCATTATCTCAAAAAGAAAAAATCGGTGGGCATCGTTGCTGTTGACCCGACCTCTCCTTTCACCGGGGGGGCTTTGCTGGGAGATAGAATACGAATGCAGGCTATTTCCGAACGTAAGGCCGCTTTCATTCGCTCGATGGCGACGCGCGGCTCGCAGGGAGGTCTCGCTCTTGCCACGGGCGACGTAGCACTGGTTCTGGACGCTTATGGCAAGGATTTCGTCTTTTTGGAAACGGTCGGAGTCGGTCAGGTAGAGTTAGATATCGCCTCGCAGGCAGATATTACCCTTTTAGTTTTGGTGCCGGAGTCGGGGGATTCGATTCAGGCGATGAAGGCCGGTTTAATGGAAATCGCGGACATTTTTGTGGTCAACAAGGCCGACCGCCCGAACTCCCGCAAAATGATTGCGGAGCTGGACATGGTCTTGAATTTCAAACGTAAAAAAGGGGAGTGGCGTTATCCGGTGGTGCCGACCGAGGCTATCAACAATGTCGGCATCGACACTTTGCGGGATACCATCGACGAATACCGTAAATTTGCCGATGAACATCATCTTTTTGAGAAGAAGCGCAAGGAGCAGATAAAAGCCGCGCTTTTGGGAATGGTGGAGCGGAAGATTCGTCGCCGCGCAGAGACTCTATTGCAAAAAGAAATCGACCGGCTGGTGGAGCGGGTCTTCAAACGGGAGGCTGACCCCTACTCTGCCACCGAAGAGCTCTTGGCGGCCGACGGCCGAATTGATTAACTTACGGGTGGGAGAACGGAGGAACAATGCTGAAAACTAAAAAGAAAGCATCGAAAAGGGCGAAACTAAAAAAGATTTTTTCGGTGGCAAAGTCGCGAGCAAAAGCGATAGCTAAAAAGCCAAAAAGCAACGGCTATTTTGCGCCGGAGCTTTTGAAGAAAGTTTCGACGGCTTCCTCCAAGTGGGAAAAAGAATACGCCAAGCAGGCCGACTACTCCAAAAAATTCATCTCGGTTTCCTCCGACGAACCGAAACCGATGTACACACCCGAAGATTTAAAGAACTTTGATTACTTTGAAAAACTTAACTCTCCCGGCGTTTATCCCTACACGCGCGGCATCCGCCCCGCCGGCTACCGGGGACGCCTCTGGACTTTCCGCCAGTTCTCCGGCTTTGGCACCGCACGCGAAACCAACGAGCGTTACCATTATCTCTTGGAGCACGGCCAAACCGGGCTTTCGGTTGCCTTTGATCTGCCCACTTTAATGGGGTACGATTCCGACCATGCCCGTTCCAAAGGGGAAGTAGGGGTCTGCGGCGTGGCGATTGATTCCTTGGCCGATATGGAAATTCTTTTTGACGGCATCAATTTGGGGAACGTCTCCACCTCGATGACCATCAACGCCCCTGCCTCGGTCATTTTTGCGATGTATCTGGCCGTGGCGGAAAAGCAGGGGGTGCCGTTTTCCAAACTGCGCGGCACTTTGCAAAACGACATTTTGAAAGAATACATAGCGCAAAAGGAATGGATTTATCCGCCGCGCCCCTCCATCCGGCTCATCACCGATATGATGGCTTTTTGCACCGAAAACGTTCCGAAATGGAACACCATCTCCATCTCCGGTTATCACATTCGCGAAGCTGGCTCCACTGCCGTTCAAGAATTAGCATTCACGCTGGCGGATGGCTTTGCCTACGTGGAAGCAGCCATCGAGGCCGGGCAGGACGTGGATGACTTTGCCCCGCGTCTGTCCTATTTCTTCAACGCTCATATCGACTTCTTCGAGGAAATCGCCAAATACCGCGCCGCGCGCCGCATCTGGGCGCGGCATATGCGCGAAAAGTATAAAGCCAAAAAAGAGGAATCCTGGCTGCTCCGTTTCCACACCCAGACGGCCGGATGCTCCCTGACCGCCCAGCAGCCGGAAAACAACATCATTCGCACCGCCTACGAAGCGCTGGCCGGCGTTATGGGCGGCACCCAGTCTTTGCATACCAACTCAATGGACGAAACCTGGGCGTTGCCTTCCGAAAAAGCAGCTCTGATTGCGCTGCGCACCCAGCAGGTATTGGCCTATGAAACCGGCGTGCCGAACGTCATTGACCCTTTGGCCGGCTCCTACTACGTGGAGGCGTTGACCGACAAGATGGAGGAGGAGGCGGAAAAATATTTCGAGGAAATCGAGCGCCGGGGCGGGGTTTTGAAAGGCATCGAAGAGGGTTACTTCCAGCGCGAAATCGCCCGCGCCGCCTACCAATACCAGCAGGAAATTGACAAAAAAGAGCGCATCATCGTCGGGGTCAACGAATTCGCGATGGAAAACGAAAAAATAGACATCCCCATTCTGAAAATCGAGCCGCGGGTGGAGCGGGAGCAGTGCGAGTCAGTAGCCCAAGTCCGCAGTCGGCGGGACAAGAACCGCGTGCGCCAGACCCTCGAAGCGTTGAAAAAAGCGGCCGCCGGGAAAGAGAATACGATGCCGCGCATTCTGGATTGCGCCCGGGCCTACGCCACCGAAGGGGAAATCTGCGACGTGATGAAGGAAATTTTCGGCGAATACCACGAACCGGCGGTGATTTGAGAAATAATTAAGTTAAGGGAGGGAGATAATGAATAAGCCGGAAAGGCACGAGAAAACAAAAACATGTTTTGTTATTGCGCCTATTGGAGAAGAAGGAAGTGAAATTCGTCGCAGGTCAGACCAAGTTTTAAACCACATTATTGCACCGGCGGCGAAGGAATGTAGCTATGAAACAATGAGGGCTGATAAAATTTCGGAGCCCGGCATGATTACATCTCAGGTTATCCAACGTTTATTGGAGGATACATTAGTTGTGGCGGACTTGACAGGGCGAAATCCTAATGTGTTTTATGAGTTGGCAATTAGGCATGCTGTTCGAAAGCCTGTTGTTCAGATAATCCAGGTTGGAGAACCAATTCCATTTGACGTTTCGCAGAGTCGGACTATTCCAGTCGACCACCGAGATTTGGACAGTGTTGCCAAATGTAAAGCGGAATTAATATTGCAAATTCGCAAGGTTGAGAAAGACCCTGGCGATGTTGACACACCAATTTCGACCGCAATAGACTTACAATCGCTTCGTCAAAGTGAAAATCCTTTGGAAAAAAGTAGTGCTGAAATTATAACAATGCTTCAGGAAATTCGTGCGATGATTGGAGAGCCTCGACGGCTTCGAATGAACCCAATGATGTTGGAAGAGTTTTTCATGTATTTTGATCGCTTGTCGGAAGTATTGGACTCTCCGGATGGAGAAGAACTTAGCCGTGGCAGGTTGGATGAAGTTAAAAACCTTCTCCATCGTTCTGAAAGGACGCTCGAGGCGCTCGCGATGGAATCGGGAATGCCACCAAGTATGTTTGAAGAGTTTAGGAGCCGCCGTCTTAGGAGAAGAAAACCGAAATGATAATTTCTATCGTGTTTTGAAGCTTTTTTTGTGTGATACTTCAAAATTTTGATTGGCATAATCGCCATTCCCTCCGGCTGCCCGATTACGATTATTCCCTATCGGGCAGGTATTTTGTCACGGTTTGCGCCCAAAACCGGGAATGTTAATTTGAGAGGTGATAAATGGAGAAATGCGGTTGAATCAATTTGGTCGGGCAGTCGAGGAGGAATGGTTGAAAACGGCCGAATTGCGGCCGGATGTTGAATTGGGCACCTCCATCGTTATGCCCAACCATTTCCACGGCATAATCGTTATAAATGACGATTGTAGGGGCACGGCGCGCCGTGCCCCTACGGTTTCCCGATTCGGGAAACCGGTTGCGGGTGCGCTATCGACAGTTGTGCGCTCATTCAAATCTGCCGTTACGAAACGAATAAACGAAATCCGACGCACGCCCGGTATGACCGTATGGCAACGCAATTATTACGAGCATATCATTCGCAACGATGGCGATTTGAACAAAATCCACGAATACATTCTTTACAATCCAGCCAAATGGACAGAGGATGAGGAAAACCCTGCCTGTGCGAACAGGGCGAACACGAGGTTCGCCCCTACGGGGAAACGGTAGGGAGGATAATCGGGATTATGGTCAAAACCATCATCGAGCCGTTTAAAATCAAATCGGTCGAACCGATAAAAATGACTTCCCGCGACCAGCGGGAGGAAATCATCAAAACCGCCCACTACAACCCGTTTTTAATCCGGGCCGAGGACGTTCTCATCGATTTATTGACCGACAGCGGCACTTCGGCCATGTCTTCCGAACAGTGGGCGGCCTTGATGCGGGGGGATGAATCGTATGCCGGGGCGCAGAGCTTTTTCCGCTTTGAGGCGGTCGTCAAGGAAATCTTCGGTTTCCAACATATCATCCCCACCCATCAGGGCCGGGCGGCGGAGAAGATTTTGTTCTCCATCGTCGGCGGCAAGGGGAAGGCGATTCTTTCCAACACCCATTTCGACACCACCCGCGCCAACGTGGAATTCACCGGCGCGGAGGCGGTCGATCTGGTCATTCAGGAAGGGAAAATCCCTTCCGCCATTCATCCGTTTAAGGGAAACATTGACCTGCAAAAATTAGACGAAACCATCCGGCGCATCGGTGCGGGGAATATTCCGCTCGTGATTTTGACCATCACCAACAACTCCGGCGGGGGACAACCGGTCTCGATGGCGAACATCCGCGGCGCCAAAGAGATTTGCAAACGGCATAATATCCCGCTTTTTATTGACGCCTGCCGCTTTGCTGAAAACGCCTATTTCATCAAACTGCGCGAAGAGGGGTATGCGAACAAGAAAGTTTACGACATCGCCCGCGAGATTTTTTCGTATGCCGATGGCTGCACGATGAGCGCCAAAAAAGACGGGCTGGCCAACATCGGCGGGTTTTTGGCAATGAACAACGACGAGTGGGCTACCGCCGCGCGTAATCTTTTGATTCTGACCGAGGGTTTTGCCACCTACGGCGGGTTGGCCGGTCGGGATTTGGATGCCATCGCCGTCGGGTTGAAAGAGGTTTTGGAAGAAGATTATTTGAAATACCGCATACGTTCCATCACCTACTTTGGAGAGAAGCTTACGGCCATCGGCGTTCCGGTTTTCCAGCCCCCCGGCGGCCACGCCATCTACATCGATGCCAAAGCAATGCTGCCCCACATTCCGGTTGAACAATACCCCGGTCAGGCGCTGGTGGCGGAGCTTTTTATTGAAGGCGGCATCCGCGCGGTCGAAATCGGCAGCGTGATGTTCGGCAAAAAAGATTCCAAGGGGGGCTTGATTCCGGCCGATATGGAACTGGTTCGCTTGGCTTTGCCCCGCCGGGTTTACACCCAGAGCCATGTCGATTATTGCGTGGAAATTATCGAAAGTATTTACAAGCGACGCAACGCCATTCGCGGGTTGAAAATTACCAAAGAACCGCCGTTTTTGCGCCATTTCACGGCGCATTTTGTGCCGGTTTAATCTCTAATCTCTGTTCTTGTTGTAGGGGCGACCGGCTGGTCGCCCTCCCTCTCCATTGTATGGAGAGGGATTAAGGGTGAGGTTTGTAGTGGTACGGCGTGCCGTGCCCATCCCTCTCCATCTTGTGGAGAGGGGGCAAAGGGGTGAGGTTTTATTTCGCGTTCGGCCAATCCTGTCCGAACGCAATAACGTGCCCGTCCAAATCCCGCACGGCGAACTCCTTCATCCCGTACTCCTCCTTAATGAGAGGTTCGTAGGCGATCTGCGCCCCCTTGGATTTGAATTCCTCAAATAAACTCTCCGCATCGTTGACCCAGATGTAGGCGCTCCAGCTATGACCCTCCGGGTCCGACTTGCTGTTGGGTTTAAACTCATAACCCGCCGGCGCTTCGCTTATCATTATAATTATATCATCCCGGCCGGGCATACAGAAGCAGGGGGGACAGCCCCAGAATTTATCGAAATCAAATCCCAGCACGTTCCGATAGTAAGCGGCCGCTTTGACCACGTTCCGCACGAGGAAAACCGGCGCGGTTCTGGAAAAGTTCTTCATAGAATGACTCTCCAACTCGCCATAGGGAGAACATAAAAGGGGCCGTTTCAAGAATCAAGGTGGTTTTCCAGTGGCGAAAGCTGTTCTTTCCGATTATCTTTACCACCCGTGAAGAAATACCGTGTTTTGGTGGCCAAGCCGGGTCTGGACGGGCACGACCGGGGGATAAAAGTCATCGCCGCCGCCCTGCGGGACGCCGGTTTTGAGGTCATCTACACCGGTCTGCGCCAGACGCCGGAAATGATTGTGGAAGCCGCCGTGCAGGAGGACGTGGACGCCATCGGGATGTCGATTCTTTCCGGAGCGCATATGACCCTTTTCCCGGAAGTTTTAAATTTGTTGAAAAAACGGGGCGCCGCGCGAACGCTTCTTTTCGGCGGCGGCATCATTCCCAAAGAGGAGATGGAAGAATTGGAAAAAATGGGGGTGGGGAAATTGTTTGGCCCCGGCACGTCGATGACCGACATCGTCGATTATTTGAAAAAGGAATTGCCGAAACGAAAGCGCAAGCAGGTGACGTTGTTTTAGTATAATGGAGGGATATGCCGTACAATATTGACCCGCGCCAGCAGGCGATACGGGACGAAGTCCGCGAATTTTCTCAAAAAGAGGTTGTGCCGATTGCCCGGGATTTGGACCGCCGGCCAGAGCCGCAGCAATTTCCCCATGAACTTTTTCGCAAACTGGGTAAAGCCGGCTACCTGGGCTACGTCCAGCCGAAAGAATATGGGGGAGAGGCGCGCTCGGCCATCGAATACGCCACCCTTATCGAAGAACTTGCCTATTGGGACGCACCCACTTCCCTTCTGGCGGCCGTCTCCGAGCTGGCGATGCATCCGATTTTGGTCTGGGGAACCGAGGAGCAAAAGAAAAGATATCTGCCTAAGTCCATAACCGGCGAGACCGTCATCGCTTTCTCTTTGACCGAGCCGGAGGCTGGCTCCGACGCCGGCAATCAAAAAACCACCGCGGCGTTAAAAGACAACGAGTACATCTTAAACGGCGAAAAGATTTTCATTATGCACGGCGACGTGTCCACCTTGAGCGTCGTCTTTTGCAAACTCTCCGAAGACGGTTCGGATTCCGGAAAAATGTCGGCTTTGATCGTGGAGACCGAGGGGCTGGAAGGGTATTCCGCCAAAACGCTCGAATACAAAATGGGAATGAAAGCCGCCACCACCGGCCGTCAGTGGTTTAAAAATTGCAAAGTTCACACCTCGGCTCTTCTGGGAGAGCGCGGCAAAGGGTTCCGTTATGCTCTCGGAACTTTGGATGGAGCGCGGATTGACGTCGCCGCTCAGGGAGTCGGCATCGCCCGCCGGGCGCTGGATGAAGCGTGTGCGTACGCCAAAAAGCGGATCTGCTTCGGCGCGCCCATTGCCAAACTGCAGGCGATTCAATGGATGATTGCCGATATGGCCATCCGCACCGAGGCCGCCGCGTTGCTCACCTACCGGGCGGCCCAGATGTCCGACTCCGGCCAAAAATTCACCATCGAAGCGGCCCAGGCCAAGGTCTACGCCACGGAAGCGGCCAAATTCTGCGCCGATCGGGGGATGCAGATTCATGGCGGCTATGGCTACATCGGCGAGTTCACCATTATGGAAAAACTCTACCGCGACCAGCGCTTGATTGAAATTTACGAGGGGACGTCTGAAATCCAGCGCTTAATTATTGCCGGGCATTATCTGGGCGGAAGGTAGTGGTAAAGCTCGGCCGGTTTGAAGTATATCACTTCGTTGAAAACCGCTTTCATCTCGACGGCGGCACAATGTTTGGAGTGGTTCCCAAAACAATGTGGGAAAAGCTGATTGCTCCGGACGAGAAAAATTTAATTGCGATGGACAATAATCTCTATGTTATCCGCGCTCATGGAAAAAATGTTTTGCTGGACACGGGGCTCGGAGATGCTTTGACGGAGCAGGATCGCAAAATTTACAACTGCTGGACGCCTTCCAATATGCTCCCCGGTTTGAAAAGCATCGGCCTGGCGCCGGATGACATCGATTTCGTTTTCTTCTCGCACCTCCACACCGACCATCTGGGCGGCGCCGTCCAAATAGAAAATGGCCGCAAGGTTCCGGTTTTCCGCAAGGCGCGGCATCTGATTCAGAAAAAAGAATGGGAGGATGCCCGAAAGCCGGACGAGCGCACCGGTGCGGTCTATCTGCCGGATGATTTGGCGGCACTCGAGGAAGCCAAGCTGGTTGAACTATTCGACGGGGAAGCACCGATCCTGCCGGGGGTTACGCTTCGGCTCACCGGCGGGCACACGCCGGGGCATCAGGGATGCGTCATTGCCGACGGCGGTTCGACCCTGGTTTATTACGCCGACATATTTCCCTCCCGTTTTCACATCCGCACCGCCTACGTTGCGGGCGTTGACCTATTCCCGCGCGAGACGATGAAAGTCAAGCGCGAACTCGTTCCGAAATTTGCCTCCGAAGGAACCTTGATTGCCTTCGACCACGACTTGCAGGTAAAAATTGGGCGTTTGCAAGAAAAGAATGGAAAATTGACGGCCGTTCCGGTTAGCATGAATTAGCAAAGCGCAATGTCGTAGGCGGCACTTCCAGTGCCGTTGCCGGGTTGGAAACCCGGCCTACGATGAGTTAGAAAAATGGATCTGAAAGAGAAACTGAAACTGCTCGAACAGAAACGACAGGAAGCGCTCCTGGGCGGCGGTGCGGCCCGTCTCGAAGAACAGCACAAAAAGGGGAAGCTTTCCGCCCGGGAACGTCTGGCTTTGCTTCTGGATGAGGGGAGTTTTGAAGAGTTCGATATGTTCGTCACCCACCGGACTTCAGCCTTCGGGCTGGATAAACAGCAATATCCCGGTGACGGAGTGGTGACCGGCCACGGCAAAATCGACGGGCGCGCGGTTTTCGTCTTCTCGCAGGATTTCACCGTCTTCGGCGGCTCGCTTTCCGAATCCCACGCCGAAAAAATATGCAAGGTTATGGATTTGGCCATCAAGAACGGCTGCCCGGTTATCGGTTTGAACGACTCCGGCGGCGCGCGCATTCAGGAGGGGGTTGTAAGTTTGGGCGGGTACGCTGAAATTTTCCTGCGCAACACGCTCTGCTCCGGCGTTATCCCACAAATTTCCGTTATTTTAGGCCCCTGTGCCGGCGGCGCCGTCTATTCCCCGGCCATCACCGACTTTGTTATAATGGTTCGCGGCACCAGCTATATGTTTGTCACCGGGCCGAACGTGGTCAAAACTGTCACCCACGAAGATGTCACCTTTGAAGACCTTGGCGGGGCCGATGTTCACGCCTCCCGTTCCGGCGTGGCCCACTTTGCCGTCGATAACGAAATTCAAGCTCTGGAAAAAGTCCGCAAACTGTTTTCGTTCATTCCTTCCAATAATCTGGACGATCCCCCGGTTGTTAGTTCCACGGATTCACCTGAGCGAATGGATGAGGAACTGAATGGCATTGTGCCGGATAATACCAACAAGCCGTACGACATTCGCAATGTCATCCGCCGGGTGGTGGACGGCGGAGATTTTCTCGAAGTCCACGAACAATACGCTGCCAACATAGTTGTTGGTTTTGCCCGGCTGGGAGGCAAATCGATAGGCATAGTCGCCAACCAGCCGGCGGTTCTGGCCGGAGTGCTCGACATCAATTCTTCATTAAAAGGTGCGCGCTTCGTCCGCTTCTGCGATGCATTCAACATCCCCTTGATTACCTTCGAGGATGTCCCCGGCTTTTTGCCCGGCACGGCGCAGGAGCACGGGGGAATAATCAAACACGGCTCCAAACTGCTCTATGCCTACTGCGAGGCGACCGTGCCGAAAATTACCGTAATCACGCGCAAGGCCTACGGCGGGGCGTACGACGTTATGAGTTCCAAGCATATTCGTGGAGACCTAAATTATGCCTGGCCCTCGGCCGAAATCGCGGTGATGGGCCCGAAAGGGGCGGCGGAAATCATCTTCAAGCGGGAAATCGAGGCCGCCTCAAATCCGCAGGAATTGCTGGATAAAAAGATTGAAGAATATCGTGAAAAATTTGCCAATCCTTACGAAGCGGCGGCGCGCGGTTACATCGACGGCATTATTGAGCCAAAAGAGACCCGTCCCCGTCTAATCCGCGCTTTACTGCTTTTAGAAAACAAGAAAGACACCAATCCTCCCAAAAAGCACGGCAACATTCCGCTTTGAGTTTTCTTTCCAAAAACGCGGAGAAAAATTTAGCGTGGGCCAGAAAGTTTCTGGGAAAATATGCGCCTGAATTCCAATTCCGCTGGGAAATATATTTCGCGCTTCTCAAAGAGAATTTAAAGACTTCAAGATACTGGCTGGATGCCGGCAGCGGGGAAAATCTGACGGTTGAGCAATACCAAGCCCTCGAATTCCAGGTTGGCACAGATACTCGAAGGCCGCTGGCCAATCGAAAAAACTTCGTCCGTGCCCGTTTGGAAATGCTTCCTTTTAAATCTGGAAGTTTCGACTTTGTCTCCAGCCGTTATGTTCTGGAGCACCTCGAAAAACCGGGGGAGGTTTGGCAGGAGTGGCATAGGGTTTTAAGAGCGGGAGGCAAGGTTTTGGTTCAGACTCCCAATATTTTAAGCTATATTTCTTTATTGCCCCGTTTGCTGCCTTACCGGCTCAAGCGTTATCTGCTCATCCGCTTTTACCTTGTTTCACCCAAGGACATCTTCCGCACGTACCATCGTTTCAATTCCCCCGGAAAGTTCACAAAAATGGAGGAGTTCGCCGTTGAAAAACTAATTCTGTCCGAGGATATGCACCTGCATTTCCGCCCCTTGTTCTTCCTGTCCTATTTTGTGCATATATTGACACGCTTCGGGCCGCTCGGTAATTTTCGCTCGACCATAACGGCGGTCTTAAAAAAGAATGTTTAAAAAAATCTTAATCGCCAATCGGGGGGAAATAGCGGTGCGAATCATTCGCGCCTGCCGAGAGATGAGCATCACCTCCGCAGTGGTTTTCTCCGAAGCCGACCGCAAATCGCTGGCGGTGCGGCTGTCCGACGAGGCCTATGGCATCGGCCCGCCGCCAGTCAAAGAGTCTTATTTAGTTGCCGAGCGAATCATCGAAACAGCTAAGAAATGCGGCGCGGAGGCAATTCACCCCGGCTACGGCCTGCTTTCCGAAAATCCGGCCTTTGCCGAACAGGTCAAGGATGCCGGTTTGATTTTCATCGGCCCGAAAGCGGAGGCGATACGGAAGTTGGGGGATAAAGTCGAGGCTCGGCGGCTGGCGAAAGAAGCGGGTGTTGCAACCGTTTTGGGTGTTGACCTGCTTTCCGAAAACGAGTCGACCGCTTTGGCTGAAGCTGAAAAGCTCGGTTTTCCGCTTTTGATAAAGGCCAAAGCAGGCGGAGGGGGGAAGGGGATGCGGAAAGTCGAGAAGAAGGGAGATTTTGTTTCGGCTCTGAAGATGGCCTCCTCCGAAGCCAGCTCCTACTTTGGGGACGGAGCCGTTTATCTCGAAAAATATATTTCACGCCCGCGCCATATTGAAATCCAAATTCTGGCGGATGGCTTTGGCAATTGCATTCATCTGGGGGAACGGGAGTGCTCCATTCAGCGCCGCCATCAAAAGTTAGTGGAGGAATCTCCCTCGGTAGTTGTCGATGCTGCCCTGAGGCAGAAACTGGGGGAATCGGCCGTCGCCCTGGCAAAAAAGGCCGGGTATTTAAACGCCGGCACGGTCGAATTTTTAGTCGATGAGAACAGGAACTTTTATTTTCTCGAAGTGAATACCCGTTTGCAGGTGGAGCATCCCGTCACGGAAGTGGTCACGGGCTTGGATTTGGTCGCCTTGCAAATCAAAATTGCGGCAGGGGAGAAGCTTCCTTTTAGTCAGGAGGAAGTGAAATGGAACGGACATGCCATCGAATGCCGCATCAATGCCGAAGACCCGGCAAACAATTTCTTTCCCTCCTCCGGGAAAATTGACGTTTATCGCGAGCCGGCTGGCCCGGGGGTACGGGCTGATTCCGGCGTCTATCAGGGCTGGGAGGTCGGCTTATTCTACGATTCGCTTTTGGCCAAGTTGATTTGCTGGGGGCCGGATAGAAGTGCTGCTCTGGCGCGAATGCGCCGAGCTCTTGAGGAGTTTCGCATCTTCGGCATTGCCACCAATATTCCCTTCCACAAAGCATTGCTCGATCGTCCCCGTTTTATCTCCGGCGATATTTCAACCTTCTTTCTGGAAGAAGAAAGGGGATTGGTCGATTCCTCCGAAAAAGGTTTGGAGGTTGCGCTAATCGGTTCGGTGCTGTACCAGGAGATGAAAAAAGAAAAGTTGCGCCCTATCGTTGCAGCGAGCAGGGCCGGCTCATTCTGGAAGGAGGAGGCGCGGCGTTCAGGGTTACGGCAATGGTAAAAACCTATCACCTCGAACTGAACGGCAGGCAGTATCAAGTCGGCGTGGAGCGGAACGACGGAAAAATCGCCGTCTTAGTCAACGGTCGGAAGCATTCGGTTGACTTGGCCGAGTTGAATGGTGGTTCGGCTTCGCTCACCACAAGCGGCGGGGCGTTCTCCGTTCTTCTGGACGGCAAGTCTTATGATTTGGAAGTAAAGGAAAGCGAGAAAGGGGTTTCCGTTTTCGCTTTAGGCCAACATTTTGATTTGAGCGTTGAGGAGGAACAGATCTACCGGGCGCGGATACTTTCCGGCGGCGGCCAGCAAGCTGCAGGAGAAAAAGAGGCGCGCGCTCCGATGCCCGGTTTGATTGTCAAAATCGAAGTATCCATCGGCCAGCGGGTTGAGCCGGGGCAGGGGCTGATAATTATGGAGGCAATGAAAATGGAAAACGAAATCAAGGCCAAGGGGACCGGTGCGATCAAGGCAATCAAAGTGGCCGAACGGCAACCAGTAGAGCAAAATCAGGTCTTGATTACATTCGAGTAAATATTTAACTAATGCCAATAATATATTTATATACAAGAGGATATAACTTTGCGAAAATCAGTTAAAAAAACCTCTTTTTCCAAAAAACCGAAAAGAAACTCTGTGGACAACACAGTTTACGGGGCTAAAGACGTAAAAAGATATAAAGCGCTGCCGAAGCGGTTAGGAAAGCCGGGCGACTATCCGTTCACGCGCGGGATTTATGCGGATATGTACCGCGGCAGGCTCTGGACGATGCGGCAGTATGCCGGTTACGGCACCGCCAAAGAATCCAACGAGCGCTACCGCTATCTTTTGTCGCAAGGCGTAACCGGCCTTTCGGTCGCCTTCGATTTGCCGACCCAAATCGGCTACGATTCCGATTCCTCCAACGCCGCCGGGGAAGTGGGGAAGACCGGCGTGGCGATTTGCTCCATCGAAGATATGGAGCTGCTTTTAAGCGGCATTCCGCAGGAAAAAGTTTCGGTCTCGATGACCATCAACGCCACCGCCATCATTTTGCTGGCGCTCTACGTGGCCGTGGCCAAAAAGCGGGGCGTATCTTTATCCCGACTTTCCGGAACGGTGCAGAACGACATTTTGAAGGAATTCATCGCCCGCGGCACCTATATTTTCCCCCCCAAACCCTCGATGCGGCTGGTCACTTCCATTTTTCAATACGCCAAGGAGCATCTGCCGAAATGGAACACCATCTCCATCTCCGGCTACCATATCCGCGAGGCGGGCTCCACCGCCGCGCAGGAGCTGGCGTTTACTTTTGCCGATGCCATCGAGTACGTCCGCGCGGCGCTTTCGGCCGGCCTGAAAATCGACCAGTTCGCACCGCGCCTGTCGTTTTTCTTCAATGCGCATCAGGATTTCTTCGAGGAGGCGGCCAAATTCCGTGCCGCCCGGCGGATTTGGGCACAAATTATGAAGGAAAAATTCAAAGCCAAAAAACCAGATTCGATGAAACTCCGTTTTCACACGCAGACCGCCGGTTCATCTTTGACCGCCCAGCAGCCGGAAGTAAACATCGTCCGCACTACATTGGAAGCGCTCTCCGCCGTTCTGGGCGGAACGCAGTCTTTGCACACCAACGCTTATGATGAAGCGCTGGCTCTGCCCACCGAAAAATCGGCCCAGCTCGCCTTGCGCACCCAGCAGGTGATTGCCTATGAATCGGGTGTTTCATCCGTGGTCGATCCTTTGGCCGGGTCATACTACGTCGAGCATCTAACCGACCGGCTGGAAGAGGAATGCTGGGAGTATTTGAAAAAAATCGAAAAAATTGGGGGTGCCGCCGCCTGCGTGGAAAACGGCTTCTTCCAACGTGAAATTCAGAAAAGCGCCTACGAGTATCAAAAAGAAGTCGAAACCGGCAAGCGAATTGTTGTCGGGGTCAACAAATTCGTGGAGGAGGAAGCGTTCAAAGGCAAAATCTTGAAGGTTAACCCGAGAGTGCGCGATGAGCAAATTGCCCGGCTGGAGGATTTGAAAAAGCGGCGCGACAACGACGTCGTCCGCCGCAAGCTGGAAGAATTGCGCAAAGTTGCCAAAGGCAAAGAGGGGATGTTCCCGGTAATTCTTGACTGCGTAGAAAACAGCGTAACCCTCGGCGAAATCTGCGCCGTTCTGCGACAGGAATGGGGCGAATATCGCGGGGCGGTAGTGTTATGACGAACATTGCGAAGCAAAACTTCATAGATCCCCAAGGCCATCCGTACTTTCATGAACTATTTGAGGATGCCAAGAGAAAAATCTCTAAAAGAGTCGACAGGGATGATTTTTTTCTTTGGAGACTACGAGAAAATACTTTTGGGTTCTGGGAAGATTTGTTACACGAGGCTTCTAAGATATTAGGAATTGCCACCCCTAAAGAATTTGCAAAAACTTTTGAGGTTCGTCCGAATGACATTGCCGGGCGACCTGGTCGATTTCAGGATTTTATGTCGGAAATTTACATTCTTCATGCCCTCCATTATTTCAACTTTGCAAACATAAAAAAACTCAACACTGAGCAAAGTATGGCTAATCCCGAGTTTACGGCAGAATTTAAAGGGCAACCGTTTGTCATTGAAGTGTGGCATAGAGGTCCAGAAGATGAAAAAGAGGATATTGCAAAAGATGATTTAGGGGTATACGATTTATTAGAAGTTGACGCGTTTTTTATTGGTACAATCGAGCGAAACCTGCAAAAGTTTGTAAGGCAGTTATCACGCTTTCGAGGTTACAAAAGCATGGCGGCTATTTATTATGAGTGGACTGCCCAGGGGATACACGCCCAAAATTGGAACATGGAATTGGTTGGGCAAAGTTTATTGACAAAAGTGAATAACAAGATTGATTATTTTCTATTTATGTCGCATCGAGAAGATCTTGGAGATCGTACGAATTTTAACAAAACCTTTATTGTTCCGACATTGGGTCAATAATTCATGACATTCGATTACAAAATCGACCACCTCGGCATCGCCGTCCGGAACTTGAAAGAGTCGGTCGATTTTTACCTCCGGCATTTCGGCGGCAAGGCCTCGGAAGTTTTTGAATCGAAAAAGGACGGCGTGCGGGTGCAGTTCGTTTATTACGAAAACAACCGCCTCGAATTTCTGGAGCCGACTTCTGCCGATTCCCCCATCGCGAAATTTTTGGAAGCTCACGGACCGGGGTTGCACCACCTATGCTACGGCGTTACCGATATCGTCGCCGAGCTGGCCCGCTTGAAGTCGGAAGGATTAAGGTTAATCGACGACGTTCCCCGCAGCGGCGCAGAAGGGAAAAAGATTGCCTTTATCCACCCAAAATCAGCCGGCGGAGTTTTGATCGAATTGAAGGAAGTTCTCGGGAATCAGAGTTAAACGCGAAACTTGTTCGAGAGCAGAGTTTTTTGAGCGTGTTATAGCTTGTTTACTTTAATCAATTCAATTCTTTGGCCGGAAACTTTTTCCACTGTAAATTCCAACCCGTTGGCGGTCACTTTATGCCCGACTGCGGGTAATGAGCCGACCAGATTGTAAATGAGTCCTCCTACCGTGTCGAATTCCTCTTCCGGTAGCGGCGATGAGGTGGCCTCGGCCAATTCAGAAAGCGGGGTGGAAGGAAGAACGCGGAATTCTGTTTCGGAAATTTTTTCGATTTCTTTTATTTCCGGTGTTTCGGCCTCCTGGCGAATGTCGCCGACGATAGCTTCCATAATGTCTTCGAGCGAAATCATCCCCGCGGTTCCACCGTATTCATCCACCACCACGGCCAGATGGCTCTTTTTGGTACGCAGCTCCGTTAGGAGTTCATCCAGCTTCTTGGTTTCCGGCACAAAATAGGCCGGGCGGGCTATTTTCCCCAGATCCGGTTTCTCCCCCAAAGTCAGCGAGGCAAGGAGGTCTTTGGCATAGAGAATTCCGACAACTTCGTCGATCGTTTTGTGGCAGAGCGGAAAGCGGGAATGGCCGGTGGTTTTGATTTTTTCTTTTATCCCATCCAATGAGTCGCACACCTCCACCCAAATCAAATTGATTCTTGGAACCATAACCTCTTTTACTTCGGTGGCATCTAAGCGGAAAATCTTTTGAATCATTTCCCTTTCTTCTTTTTCCACCACCACTTCTCCGATGCCGGCCGATTCGGCCAAGGACTCAATGGCGCGTTCCACCAGTTCCTCTTTTTTTTCTTCCAGCCCGGCATCTGGTTTAAGCCGGGACTGGTAGGGTTTGAGCAATATTAGAAACGGGGCAAACAGTATGCGCAGCGCGTAAACCAGCCACAGATAGCGCACCAAGGGACTTTTGGCCGGCTCTTCGGGCAGATAACGGGGGAGAGCTTCTCCAAAGCAAATGAAACCGACATAGGTGATGGCCAAAAGAATTGCCAGAGTCAAAACCGGTTGGGCGGGATTGGCAGAAAATGTAATCCCAAAGGCGAAAATGGTGGCTATCATAAGCGCAAGCGAACGGGAGAGCGATAGAATGAAGATAGTTGTCTGCGGATTTTTCAATAAACTTTCCAGCCTTCTTTTACGAAAAGAAGCGAGCGGGGCGGCAATAGCTTGCAGTTCTTTGGGGTTTCGGAAAAGTTCCAAGCTCGAGCGGGAAAGGATATAAGCAAATCCCCAGAGGAAGAACCAGAGCAGCGCGACCAGAATAAGCATCAATTCTCTTTGCTCGAGACGGCGCCCAAGCCCGACAAATATTTTTCTTCTTTGGAAAACATTGATTTTTTCTCTCTGGGCGTTTTATGGTCGTATCCCGCCAGGTGCAAAAGGCCATGAGCGGTCAGGCGCAGAATTTCGCTTTCCAGCCGGTTATCAAAAAGGGGCGCTTGTCTTTTGGCCTGCGGGCAGGAAATATATATCTCTCCCTCAATCGTATTTCCATCCGTTTCGAGAGGAAAAGAAAGCACGTCGGTGGTTTTGTCTTTTCGCCGAAAATCTCGGTTCAGCGTCCTCATTTGGGCGTCACCGATTAAAATCATATTTACCTTCATTTTTTTTCTTTCGCCGCTTGCGATTCTTTCCTGCAGCTTCCTGATTCTTCTTTTCAGCAACGAAGAAACGGAAAAGCGCCCCAAAACAATCGAGAGCCGGCCGGCTTTACCGGCCGCCGCGGTTTTCGAAGCGCTCATAGGCTTTGATTATGTCGGTCACCAACCGGTGGCGAACGACATCTTTTTCAGAAAGCCGAACAAAAGCAATCCCTTTTGTCCCTTCCAGAATTTTTTGAATCACTACCAAGCCGGAGGACTTTTTGTTTTCCAGGTCTATCTGCGTGATGTCGCCAGTTATCACCGCCTTGGAGCCGACTCCCAAGCGGGTCAAAAACATCTTCATCTGCGCGGAGGTGGTATTTTGCCCCTCGTCTAAGATTACAAAACAGTGGTTCAGCGTCCGCCCGCGCATAAAAGCGAGGGGGGCTATTTCAATCACGCCGATTTCAATCAATTTTTGGATTTTTTCGGCGGGCAGAAGCTCATGCAAAGCGTCGTAAACGGGGCGTAAGTAGGGGTCCACTTTGGCGCGGATGTCTCCCGGAAGAAAACCCAGACTTTCCCCAGCTTCAACGGCTGGGCGAACCAATACGATTCGGCTAACTTTTCCTGCTTTCAAATCAGCAACGGCTTTGGCCACGGCCAAAAATGTTTTGCCGGTGCCGGCCGGGCCGATCGAGAAAACTATGTCATAATTTTCCATTGCCGCCAGATAATCTTTCTGGCCGATTGTTTTGGGCTGAACCGCCTCTTTGGTCAACGAAGTGATTACCGCTTTAGCTTCCAATTCTCCGGCCGGGCCCAGGCCGTCCGATTCTATTTTTGAAAGGGAATAAAGAATATACTGCTCGGTGATGACCTGTTTGGATTTCAATCGGGCAATCAAGTCCGCAAACAAAATGGCTGCTTTTTCCACCAGGGCCGGGTCCCCTTCAATTACCAAAACTTCTCCTCGTGAAACCAACTTGAGCGGCAGTTTTTCCTCAATAAGGCGCAGGTGTATATCGGACGGGCCAAAAAGCAGGCGTTGGTCGATGCCGTTTAGTTCGATTTTACGGGTTAGAATCGGCATTTATTTTTTGCCTTTGGAATTGCCGTCTTCGATTAAGCGGATTCCCAACTCGTCCAGCTGCCGGGGGTCAACCTCCGCCGGGGATCCATCCATTGGCGATTGGGCGGCCGCGGTTTTGGGAAAGGCGATTACATCTCGGATATTGTCCGAGCCGGTCAAAAGCGCCACAATTCTATCAAAGCCGGGGGCAATGCCGCCGTGCGGCGGAGCGCCGTATTCCAAGGCACGCAGAAGAAAACCGAACATCCGTTCGGCACGTTCTTTGTTTATTCCCAGAATTTCTAAAACTTTTTCCTGCAGGTCACGGCGGTGAATACGAATACCGCCGGAGGCGATTTCGCTGCCATTGAGCACCAAATCATACTGGTAACCGCGGATATAATTCCAGGGATGCGAAGGATCGTCGTTGGAAATCGAAGTGGCAAAACCTTCGTCCAGCTTCGGCTGGTCTTCCTCGTAAGGGCAGGTGACGATGTTGTGCATAGCGTCGAACCTTTTTTCGCTCGCGTTATATTCGAAAACCGGAAATTCGTAAATCCAGAGCAAGTTCCATTTATTTTCGGGTATAATTTTTAAATCCCGGGCGAAGTCGATGCGCAAACGCCCCAAGACTGTGCAGGCCGTTTCCCATCGATCGGCCACTATAAAAGAAATGTGCCCTTCTTTCAAGCCAAGGGGTGACACCAGTTGTTTTTTCTGTTCTTCGGAAAAGAATTTTAAGATGGGCGATTTTAATTCTCCGTTTTCGTTGGTTATGTATGCCAATCCTTTTGCGCCAAACTGCTTGGCTTTCTCTTCGATTTTGTCCAGCTGGCTGCGAGTTAACTCGGCCGCCCTGGGTATCGTTAAAGCTTTAATCGCACCTCCTTTTTTGGCCGTTTCAGAGAAGACCTTGAAATTGGTTTTGGCGCCAAAACCGGTCAAATCGACCAACTCCCAGTCGAAGCGGGTATCCGGTTTGTCCAGCCCGTATCGGTCCATCGACTGCCGGTAGGTCAAGCGCGGGAAGGGGAGGGTCAACGTGATCCCGAGCGTGTCCTTGAACAACTGGGCCATCATTCCTTCGATCACTTCCCAAACGTCTTCTTGGGTGACGAAGGCCATTTCCATATCAATCTGGGTGAATTCCGGCTGGCGGTCGGCGCGCAGGTCTTCATCTCGCAGACATCGGGCAAGCTGGAAGTAGCGATCGAAGCCGGAAATCATCAGAATCTGTTTCAAAAGTTGCGGCGATTGCGGCAGGGCGTAAAACTTTCCCCGGTTCACGCGCGAGGGAACAATGTAGTCCCGCGCTCCTTCCGGCGTGGAGCGCATCAAAAGCGGTGTTTCAATTTCGTAAAAACCGCGCGAATGCAGATAGTTGCGAACGCTTAGCGCCGCGATGTGGCGCAGTTTCAATTTATATTGCAGGGAAGGGCGGCGGAGGTCTAAAAAACGATAATAGAGGCGCACGTCTTCGGATGCCTGGCAATCCTCCGAAATTTCAAATGGCGGAGTTTTTGATTCATTTAAAATCTCCACGTTTTCTGCCAGGAGTTCAATTTCACCGGTGGGAAGTTTGGGGTTTTCCATCCCCTGTGGGCGGCGCTCGATTATTCCCGAAACTGAAACGACATATTCGCTGCGCAGGGAGTGCGCTTTTTCCATTATTTCCGCACTTACTACCTCGGGCTTGAAAACTACCTGGGTAATGCCGTAGCGGTCGCGCAAATCAACAAAAATTACGCCGCCGTGGTCGCGGGCCACCGAAACCCAGCCGTTTAAAATGACTTTTTTCTCAACGTGCGACGGTTTTAGCTCTCCACAGGTGTGGGTGCGTTTTAACTGCCTAAACGGGTTTATCTTTAACGTTTCTTTAGCGGTTGTCTGCATACTCTCCAATTTTTAGTTGCCTCAAGTCAACTCGTACGCTTTGGGTCTGATTAGAAAAGGGTTGCAAAGCGCTGCCTTTTCCCCAATTTGGCCGGGGATGTTTCAGAATTGTCGCGAGAACTCATTCCCACTTAAAATATATATCGGCACAAAAAAGGTCAACGCCCGTTCCGGCTAATGAATCATTTTTCAAACGATTCCCGCGTTATTTCGTAGCGGATTACCCGTGGCTCGGAGCCGTCGCCGATAAACCGGAAGCCGTTTTTTTCCATCACGCGGATGGAGGGAATAAGCTCCGGATACGTTTCAGCGATGACTCGCTTTACTTCCGGATGTGAAAAAGCCCATTTTACCAACCCGCCCGCCGCTTCGCCGGCTAACCCTTTGCGCTGGAACTGGGAAAGCACGGAATAGCCGATTTCAACCGTGCCGTCGGGCGACGGTTTTCCCTTGAAGCCGCCGATTCCCGCCAACGCCTTCCGCCCTTCTTCGCCGTTTCGCAAAATCAGATACCATTGCCCCCACCCGAGCGAATCCGGGTTTTCTTTTAGGTAATTGGCTGACCATTCTAACGCCTTCCGGTCGTACAAATCAGGCGGCCAGTTCTGCGGTACTTCGACCTCCAGATCCCGCTGGAGAGTTACCGGTCCGTCCAGTTCGGCGTTAAGAAGCTGGATGGTTCCGAAGATTAAGTCGAGACGGTGCGTGGTGGTTTTCAAATCGGGTTTACACTACGGCTGTCCCGGAGTTTGAGCCGCTGCTGCCGGTTTGCTTTTCTGACAGGCCCGCAGCCAACCGCCGATTAACACAGCGGCCGTGAGAACAACCATATTGGCCAGCTGATACCACATCGGCTCTTTGGCGGCTGCGAATGCCATAGAAACGAGGCTCAAAATTATCCCAATCACCGCTATGGCGGCGGCGTGTTTTACCTCCGACTGCCCGGCAATCAAACCGCAAACATATCCTCCCAAAACCCCGAAAATAAATCCATAAACCAAACTGAAAAGCATAAAACCCTGGCTTGGCACCACGTTTCGGTCGGGGAACGCTATGAAGAACAACACCATAATGGCGATTGCTATCACCAGGTAACCTGCTACGACCGCTCCAATGCTTCTTAACATAATCGGTTCTCCTTTCTTTTTTTCAGTTCTTTTTTTCAGTTCTTTCCGGCTATATAATAATAGTTAAAAATGTCGCCCGCCACCTCTTTGATTTCGACTTTTGAAAATCCGGCCTCGTTAAGGTACTGCAGTGCTTTTTGCTTGCCCCACATCGCCCCCAGGCCTTCGCCGTTTAGGGCCAGCGAAACGGTCATACAGTGCATACAGGAAACGGTGTAGAGCGTCGTTCCGAGAGGGTGGTCAAGATTTTCGTGCACGTTGCTGGAGGCGGCAATATCGACCATCAGATAAATCCCGTCCGACTTCAAGGCACGGGCAATAGCTTTCAGCACCTTTTTTGGTTTGGCCTGGTCGTGGACGGCATCAAACGTGGTGAGGAAATCGTAGCGAGAGCGTTCGGCAAGTTTGGATACATCTTTGGCCACAAAACGGGCATTGGAAAGCTTCAGCTTTCTTGACTCCGCTTTTCCTGCCGCTATTCCTTCTTTGGAGAAATCGTAGCCGGTAAAGCGGCTCTTGGGGAAGGCCTTGGCCATCAAATTGACCGCATGCCCGCTGCCGCAGCCGATGTCGGCCATGTCGATACCAGCTTTCAACCGTTCGACTAAGCCCGGCACAAGCGGCAGAGTAATTTGCAGCAAGGTGGCGTCAAAAATGGAGCTGCTGTCTTCGGACTGCAGCTTTTGAAACTTGGGATAAGCGGAATACGGCACTCCCCCGCCTTTGCGGAAGCTTTTGATAATTCCTTCTTCCACGTTTCCCAAAAGCGGGATGTATTGGGTGAATAAAGCCATATTCTCCGGCCCCGCAGCGCGGGTCAGCGAAGCGGCGTGTTCCGGCGGGAGGCGGTAGGTTCCGCTTTCCGGGTCGCACTCCACGACTTTGCCGGTAACCATCGCTCCCAGCCACTCCCGCACGTAGCGTTCCTTCAGCTTTGCCGATTTGGCGATTTGTTCGCTCGTGGAAGGGGGCAGTTTGGCCATCACGTCAAAAAGCCCGGTTTGGTGCCCGATGCTAATCATCAAGGCCAGTGAACCGTCGTTCAGAACTCCCGCCATCCGGCCGGCAAACTCCTCTTTTTTTGCCTGGTCAATTTGTTGCGGTATCATTTTGCTCCCAATTGTTCGGTTGAAAGTTAGGCGTTTGCAGTTGCTTTTGATTTCATATCAAAGAAAACCAAAAAATCAGTGGAGATGGGTCTGGCGCCCAACTGGCGCAGCAGCGTGGTTATCTGCCCGCGATGATAGGTGGAGTGGTTGACCAAATGCTGTAAAATCTGCCAGAGCGGATAAGTATAGGTCTCACCTTTTAGGTTAAGGTAGGTAATGGAGGTTTGTAAGAAATTCTCCGTAACACCGGAGAGGAAGTCCTTCCATCCCTTCTCGATTCCTGCCCAATGTTCCCGAATATGGCTGACGGTGGGAAAATCGACAGAAGATAAAAGGGCTTTTGGCGATGTTCCGTTGCAGCGCGAAAGCCAGATCCACTCCGCTCCCATAATGTGCACGGCGGTGTCTCGGACGGAACGGAAGCTGTTTCCCATATCTTTGGTAAATTTCTCTGGTTTTAGCTGAGAAAGAGCTTCCAGCACTCTTTCATCGGCCCAGCGGTTATACTCAAACAGCGTTTTAATTTGTTCTGTTTCCATACTCTCCTCCCGGAAACTATTATTTCATCGAATGCAGGGCCACTTTGTTTCCCTCCGTGTCCATAAACTGGGCGTAGTAGCCGATTTCCGACGTTACCTGCGTTTTGGGCATCAGCACCTTGACCGCCCGTTTGAAATCTTTGGCAGGTATTTCGAACCAGTTAACAGCGTTTTTCATTCTCTATCTCCCTACCCTAACTTATAGGTTAACTGAATATATAATTTACGATAAAGCCTAAGCAAAAAATTCCCACCACATAAATAAACATCAAATAAGCAAACCATCCGGGGTGATTTTTAACTGCACCTTTTTTGAATTTATCCAGATCCATTTTCAACCCAAAGAAAACAATTGCCGTATATGTTGTTGCCTGCAAAATACGAGACCACCACCTCTTAAAAATTGACTTCCTGTAGCCAAATTTGTCTAAAAATTCGATCCTATACACATTTTCGCTCAGTTTTGGATAAAACCACAAGTTTAAAAAAGAGAAAAGCCCCCAAAAAAAAGAGCTCCAGCGAAGAATCCATACCTTTTTATACCTATAATTCCACCAGTAGTGATCGAAAGTATTTCGAATCCAAGCTCCCTCTAAGTGGTATTTGAATTGGCGATACTCAATATCTAAAATTTGGTAATTTTCCGGAAAGCCATCGTCCTTAATCTTCTTTAAAGCTGTTTCATAAACTCTGGCTTTACCATCGTCTTCAAGGCTATCTATGACAACGCTGTCTTTTCCTGAGAGTAAAGGTATTTTGAAGGTATCCACGGGAAACCACAACTTAAAGAGCTTCATGTTAAGCCTGATTTTGTTTAGGTCGGTTCCGGATAGAGCAATTTTACACCTATCTCCGTTTCGAGGAAGTCTTGCGGAATAGAAGTCTATGTGGGTAGAATCGATTGCCACATCTCTAAAGTCAAAATCTGTGGGCAGGGTTGCAGCATAAAAATCGGCATTACGCAAAAATTTTGCACCTCTAAAACTTACGCTTGACTCAAATGTTACTCCCCGAAAGTAAGCCGTGGAACTAAAAGTCGCATATCCAAAATAAGCTGTTGAATCAAAGGTTGCTCCTAGAAAATTAGCGAATTTAAAGGACGTTCGAGAAAAGTCAGCCTTTGAATTAAAGACCGCCTCTGAAAAAAAGGCTGTGGAATCAAAGGTCGCGTGTCCAAAATCAGCCTTTGAATTAAAGGTTGCTCTCCAAAACTCAACCGTGGAATTAAAAGTTGCCCTAGAAAAATCAGCCTTTGAAACAAAATTCGCAAACGAGAAACGGGTTGAGGAATCAAAAGTCACCCCTGAAAAATCCGCCGTCGAATGAAATTTCGTTTCCTCGAAGCCTACCGGCAAACTGAAAATTGCTTTTGATGATTTTCCTTTAAGTTTTATTCCTCGCTGTGAATGGCGTTCCCAAAATTGAGTATCGATGTTTTCTCTAAATTCTTTTCCTTTAAAATCAAGTGATTGGGCTGAGCTATTTACTGGAAAAAAGTAAGATGCTGTTAACAAGTTTAACGTTGCTACAATTGAAAATCGAATAATGATTGTCATATCCTCCTTAATATTCAGAGGGAATTATAAGCAAAGTTGCTCCAAAATGGAAGCCTGGATGTTGACTGGATTCCTTTTTAGCTGTATAATGTAGTTGCCTTCGGGGTGAGGTGAAATTCCTCGATCGGCGGTACAGCCCGCGAGTCCCGCAAAAGCGGGGCAGAGCCGGTGCAATTCCGGCGCCGACGGTACAGTCCGGATGGAAGAAGGTGGCGTTTCATTTTGTGCTTCCTTAAGCCCCGAAGTGATTCGGGGCTTTTTTTGCCCCCATTTTCGTAGGCCGGGTTTCCCTGGCCGAGTCCGAGCCTCGTCTCGGGCAGGCCAACCCGGAAGCGGCGTTGGAAACGCCGCCTACGAAGAGAAGGTTTAAGCTATGTCGAAACCATACGGTCAAAAAGAAATCGCTTATATGCAACGGGCATTGGCTCTTGCTCGGAAAGGGCTGGGGCAAACTTCTCCCAATCCGATGGTTGGAGCCGTAGTTGTCAAAGCAGGCCAGGTTGTCGGAGAAGGATACCACCGCCGGGCGGGAGAAGAGCATGCGGAGGGTATTGCTTTAAGAGTAGCTGGAAAGAAGGCCCGGGGAGCAGTTCTTTTCGTCAATCTCGAACCTTGCTCGCACTATGGCCGCACGGCGCCCTGCGTGGAGGCGATCGCCGCCGCCGGAATCAAAAAAGTTTACGCTTCGATTATCGACCCCAATCCGCTGGTCAACGGCAGGGGGGTTGAGTTTCTGCGCAGGCACAAAATCGCCGTAGAGGTTGGGCTTTTGGCGGAGGAAGCACGGGAGTTGAACGAGGTGCACTTCAAGGTGATGCAGAAGCGGCTCCCTTTTGTGACCCTCAAATTCGCCCAGAGTCTGGATGGACGAATTGCCACTTCCGCTTACGATTCGCGCTGGATTACCGGGGAACCCGCCCGAAAATTCGCCCACCTGCTCCGCGCCACGCACGATGCGGTTCTGGTCGGCCGCAAAACGGTGGAGGCGGACGACCCGCAGCTGACCGTGCGGATGGTTAAGGGTAGAAATCCGTGGCGTTTGGTTTTGGACACCGAGGGAAAATTGAGTTCTTCGGCCAAACTGGTTTCGGAGAATGCCGATGGCAGGACCGTTCTGCTTTCTGGAAGAGCTGAACCGTTCAATTCAGAACTGAGGAGTAAAATCAAAATGTGGCAGGTTCCTGTAAAATCCGGCCGCATCGACTTGAAAAGGGCGCTGGAAAAAGTTTTGGCAGAAGGGGTTACTTCGGTTCTGGTGGAAGGGGGTGCCGGAGTATTGACGAATTTTTTAAAAGAGCGTTTGGCGGACAAAATTTACGTCGCCATCGCTCCAATGATTATCGGCTCCGGCATTTCCGCCATCGGCGATTTGGGAGTAGAAAAGTTGACGCAGGCGGTTCGCTTCGAGCGGGTGCGTTATCAAAAATTGGGCGAAGATATGCTCTTTTCAGGTTATCCGTCTTGTGGTGAGCGGACTTGTCCCGAGCAGGGTCGAGGGAGTCGAACCATATGTTCACCGGCTTAGTTTCCGAGATTGGCAAAGTGGTTTCCGTGGCTTCAACGAAAGGCGGCAGGCGTTTCGAGATTCAAGCGCCGCGCACGGCGCGGCAGTTGAAAAAGGGGGACTCGGTTTCGGTCAACGGCGCCTGCCAGACGGCAGCGGCCAAAAATGGAAACCAGTTTTCGGTTGTGGCCGTGCCGGAAACTTTGAAGCGGACCAATTTTAATTTTCTCCGCGCCGGAAGCCACGTAAATCTGGAGCTGCCTTTGAAACTTTCCGACCGATTGGGTGGCCATTTGGTAACCGGCCACGTCGATGCAACCGTGCGGCTTTTGAAAATTGACGAAAAGAACGGAAAGGTAGAATGGCACCTCGAGCTTCCGAAAGAATATAATCGTTTGGTTATCAAAAAAGGTTCGGTCACCGTTGAAGGCGTTTCGCTCACGGTAGCGGATTTAAAACCGGATTGCTTTAAGGTGGCTTTAATTCCGGCCACGCTGGCATCCACTGCACTCAAAGAGAAAAAAGCCGGGGACCGGCTGAACATCGAATTTGATTTGCTTGGAAAATATATCGTGCATCTGGCAGAAACAGGCAGGGTACGGAAATTCCCTTCGCAAAGAAAGAGGCAAAAATGAAGTTTAACAGCATAGCGGAAGCGCTGGAAGATTTAAGGGCGGGCAGGCTCGTAATCGTTACCGACGACGAGGGGCGGGAGAATGAGGGGGATCTGGTTTTTGCCGCCGAGCGGGCCGACTGGGAAAAAGTGGAATTTATGGTGCGCCACGGCGGCGGGCTGCTTTGCGTCTCTCTGCCCAAAGAAAGACTGAAGCAATTGCAGCTGGAGCCGATGACAACGGAAAACACCGCCAAGCTGGGGACAGCTTTCACCGTTTCTGTCGATGTCAAAGAAGGAACCACGACTGGCATTTCAGCCCGGGAACGGGCGGCCACCATTTTGGCCCTGGTTGACCCGAAAACAAAGCCGGAGGATTTGGCCCGTCCGGGACACGTTTTTCCCATCCGTGCCGAAGCCGGCGGTGTCTTGGCCCGCCCCGGCCATACCGAGGCGGGCTTCGATTTGTGCCGCCTGGCCGGGCTTTTCCCGGCGGCGGCGCTGTGCGAAATCACCGATCCGGATGGGGGTATGGTGCGGGGGAAAAAGCTTTTGGATTACGCCAAAAAGTGGAATTTGAAAATCGTCACCATCCACGATTTGATTCGTTACCGCCTGTCCACCGAAAAGTTGGTGGAGAAGCAGGCGACGGTGCGTTTTCCGACCCGTTTCGGCACTTTCAATCTCTATTTGTTCTGGTCTGATATTGATAAAAAACATCATCTTGTTCTGGAGAAAGGCGAGGTTTCCGGCCGCAAGGATATTTTAGTGCGGGTGCACTCACAGTGCACCACCGGCGATTTGTTCGGGTCTTTGCGCTGCGACTGCGGAGACCAGCTTGTCTGGTCTTTGAAAGAAATGGAAAAAGCGGGCGCCGGCCTTTTTATCTATCTTTTTCAGGAAGGGCGCGGCATTGGGCTGGCCAACAAAATTCTGGCCTACAAGCTTCAGGACGAGGGGAAAGATACGGTCGAGGCCAACTTAGCTCTGGGTTTTGGCGCCGATATGCGCAATTACGGCACCGCCGCCCAGATTTTGAAGGAGTTCGGGCTTTTCGACATTCATTTAATCACCAATAATCCAAAAAAAATTAGTGAACTCGAAGAGTTGGGAATCTCGGTGAAAAAACGGGTTAAAGCGGCGATACCGCCGACCGAACACAATATTTACTACCTCAAGACAAAGCGGGCAAAATTGGGACATTTGTTAGACACGTTGAGCTGATATGGTTCGCCGGAATTCCCCGTCCAAAAACTCTTTGCCCGGTTTCAAGGCCGGTAAAAAACGGTTTGCCGTAGTCGTCAGCCGCTTCAATTCGGAGATAACAGAGGCGCTTTTGGCCGGAGCTTTGGAATGTTTGAAGCGACACGGAGTGAAGAAAAGTGACGTTTTTCACGTTCCGGGCAGCCTGGAAATACCTTTGGCCTGCGCCAAATTGATTGAGGCCAAACAATATACTGGTCTGGTTGCTTTGGGTGCCGTCATCCGCGGCGAAACTTATCATTTTGAAATCGTCGCCCAGAATTCCACCGTGGCTTTAACCCGCCTTTCCGTCAAACATAAAATTCCCATCGGCTGCGGAATTTTGACCGTCGATACGGTTGAGCAGGCAAAAGAACGGGCTGGAGGCAAGAAGGGGAACAAAGGCTGGGATGCGGCGCTTGCCGCTTTGGAAATGGCGCATTTATTGGAGACGCTATGAAAGGCCGACACCAAATTCGGGAACTGGTTTTGTCCTGTCTTTATGCCGCCGAAAGCGAGGCCGGTGCGCCGGATGAGGTTTTAAATTCCCGTTTGAAGGAGGAAAATTTAGATGAAAAAGAGGCCGAATTCGCCCGTTCGCTTTTTAAGAGCGTTTTTGAAAACCGGGGCAAATTTGACGCCGAAATCGAGCCGAAGCTGAAAAACTGGAAGCTTTCGCGGGTGGCGCTTTTGGACCGGGTGATAATGCGAATAGCGCTGGCGGAATGGCACTTGTTCCCCGACATTCCGGAAAAGGTCTCCATTGATGAAGCGGTGGAGCTGGCCAAAAAGTTTTCAACGGCGGAAAGCGGGCATTTTGTGAACGGGCTTTTGGATGCGATTTTTAAAGACCCGGAATTGCGTAGCGCCAAAATGAACAGCACTTAAATAGGCATTAGTTTGACTTTTTGGGAGCAATTTTTCTTCAAACCACCAGTGCATTTCTTTATCCGTGACCCATAAGATGAAAACCCTCTTGCCACGAGTCTTAACATATGATAACTTCTTTTTAACAGTAGGAAGGAGAACCTATGGAACAAGAACTACGATTTTTGTTGATAACCGGCGTGGCAGTTGCGATCGCGTCTTTCATTTATTTCGTTTTGCCAAAGTCCAAGGGGGGTAAAGCCTCCGGCACGTTATTTGGAATCAGTTTTACGGTTTACGGGCCGGTGGCCACCTTCGTAGTAGTTTGGCTTATAGGGCTCTTTATATTCAAAGAAACGTCGGAGAATGGAACGGGGAAGACGGATCCTCGGGTATTTGATTCGCTTCTGCAAGTGGCAACCGAGGTTTGCGTCTCCGGGAATCTGGACGGTGCGGTCAACTATTATGAACAGGTAAAAAACCTGGCTGCCGAAGCGACCGATTGGGAGCTAAAAGCCCGCGCTCTTATGGGCTTGGGTCAATGCTACGCGCACCACAACCGCTACCAAGAGGCCAGAACAGCTCTGAATTCAGCCCGCCCGATTTACATACAGCATCAGAATCAGGAGGGAGAAGCGAAAGTATTGTTGAGTTTGGGCGAGCTGGAGCAAAAATCGGGGAAAAACCAGGCGGCAATTGCCAAACTTGATACGGCTGGCAGGCTATTTAGAAGAGCTGGAGATAGCGTTGGCGTTGCCCACGTTAATCTGATTTCCGGCGACATATATGCGAAGACGGGGAATGCCGTGAAAGCTGGCGAATTGTATGAGAAAGTTGGAGACACGACTAAGGCCCGTGAAACGTATTACTCCCGGCCCCGAAGATGGTTTCTCTCGGGCGTCAGCAAAGCGGTGCCCCCTCCGTAGAAGAAGCTTTAAGGCATCGCGTATCAACAATTACCCGGTTATTTCATTCGAATCAGAATCCCCCTTGCCACGAGTTTTGGCAAATGGTAACTTGTTTACAGGTTGGAAAAAAATGAAAGAAGATAATAGAGCAGGAGGAAAGATGGCTTTAGTTGAATATTCTGTGCAAAAGGGGATTGCGATACTGGAGTTGAATGACCCGCCGGCCAATACCTACACCTACGAGATGATGCGGGAGTTAGACGATTGTATTTTGAAGGCTCGGTTTGACGATTCCGTTCACGTTATCGTTTTGCGAGGGAAGGGGGACAAATTCTTTTCGGCCGGGGCGAACATTCGGATGCTGGCATCGGTTACGCCGGAGTTCAAGTATTACTTCTGCCTGCACGCCAACGAGACCTTGAACCGGCTGGAGCAGACGCCCAAGCTGGTCATCGCGGCTTTGAACGGGCACACCGTCGGCGGCGGGCTGGAGATTGCCCTGGCGGCGGATATACGCGTTGCCAAAAAAGGGGCCGGAAAAATCGGGCTGCCGGAAGTTACCCTCGGTGTTTTGCCCGGCACGGGCGGCACCCAACGGCTGGGGCGTCTGATTGGCAAATCGAGAGCGATTGAGATGATGGCCACCGGGCGGACTTTTGAATTTGATGAGGCGCTGCAGCTGGGAATCGTCAACCACGTCTATGAAGCGGAAGGTTTTTGGGAAAAAGTTCTGGAATATGCCAGCCAGTTTGCGCCGCCCAAGAAAGCGGCGCGGGCGGTGGGGCGAATCAAGCGTTCGGTCTGTTCCGGCGTAGAAGTTCCATTCTCCGAGGGGCTGGCCATCGAGCGGGAGCTGCAGCAGCAGCTGTTTATGTCCGCCGACGCCAAAGAAGGCCTGAACGCCTACGTGGAAAAACGGACACCACAATTTGCGGGGAAATAGCGATGCCTACAAATAACGAAATCAACGAACAGATAACGATTTTGCAGGAAACGGAGCGAAAGATTTCCGAGTGTTTTATCTCTTTCGGGTCACGCATCGATTTCAAGCCGGCACCGGAAAAGTGGTCGGCCCGACAGATTCTACATCATCTGACCGATTCGGAGATGGTTCTGGCCTATCGGTTGCGGACGCTTTTGGCAGACCGGGATCCAAAAATGCCTGCTTTTGACCAAAACTCCTGGTCGGCGGCGCTGGCCGTGGAGTTAGAGGAACTGGCTTTATTAAAAAGCTGTTTTGAGGCCAATCGGAATTTGACCATCCGGTTGCTAAAAAAGATACCGGCTGATTTATGGAGCAAAAAGGGAGTTCACGAGGAGGCGGGGGAGATGAGCACCTACGATTTGGTTGTGCGGAACACCAAGCATTGTGTTTCGCATCTGACGCAATTAGAGAAATTAATGGAGATGTCACGAGGGATGACGGTATGAGCGTGATTCGAACCCAAGCGGTTGAAACCAAAAAGCTGTTTGTAGGCGGGAGGTGGCTGGAAGGGACGGGAAAGGTTTTTGAGGTAATCAATCCGGCAACCGAGGAAGTTATCGCCCTAATTCCGGAGGCGACCGACATCGAAGTCGGCGCGGCCGTAACCGCCGCGCGAAGGGCTTTGGAAGAAGGACCCTGGGCTAAAATGTCGGCGCGCCAACGGGGGAGATTGATTTATAAGTTGGCGCAAAGAATCTCGGAAAGAACGGATGAATTGGCCCGCTTGGAGACGATGAACAACGGCAAGCCGTTTTTCGAATCGCAGCGCGTTGATATTCCTTCGACCGCCGAATGCTTTGAGTACTACGCCGGTTGGGCGGACAAAGTTGAGGGTGAAACGATCCCGGTCGATGGGCCTTATTTCAATTACACTCTGCGGGAGCCTGTAGGTGTTGTTGGCGCCATCGTTCCCTGGAATTTTCCGCTGCTTTTGGCCGCTTACAAAGTGGCGCCGGCCTTGGCCTGCGGCAATACGGTGGTGCTAAAACCGGCGGAGCAAACGCCTCTTACGGCTTTGAAACTTGCCGAGTTGATACAGGAAGTTGGGTTTCCAGATGGAGTTTTCAACGTGGTGACTGGTCCAGGTTCTACCGCCGGGGCCGCGTTGGTGGAGCATCCGGGAGTAGATAAGATTGCATTCACCGGTTCTACGCAAACCGGTCAAGAAATAATGAGAGCGGCTGCGGGAACTTTGAAAAAACTTTCGCTCGAACTGGGCGGCAAATCCCCCAACATTGTTTTTGCAGATGCCGATTTGGATGCGGCGGTAAAGGGAGCTGTCTCGGGCATCTTCTACGGCAAAGGGGAAGTTTGCACGGCAGGGTCACGGTTGTTTGTCGAAGAGAAAATTCACGACCAGTTTATGGAAAAGTTGGTGGAGCGGTCGAAAAAGATGACCCCCGGAGATCCTTTTGACTCCAAAACGCGCTTGGGGCCATTGATTTCAAAAGAGCAGATGAACCGGGTTTTGAACTACATTGAGTCGGGCAAAAATGAAGGGGCCCGGCTTTTGGCCGGTGGGAAACGGGCCAACGTCAAAGATGGCAAAGGATACTTTGTCGAAGCAACGGTGTTTGACAACGTCGACCAGGGTATGAAAATCGCACAGGAGGAGATTTTTGGGCCGGTGCTTTCGACTTTGCGATTTGAGAATTTTGATGAAGCGGTGAACCGGGCGAATCAGACCATCTATGGGCTGGCGGCGGCGATTTGGACGAAGGATCTGAAAAAAGCCCACGCTTTCGCCAAAGCGGTGAAGGCGGGAACGGTGTGGGTGAATACTTACGGCAACTACGATTCAGCTTCGCCTTTCGGCGGATATAAAATGTCCGGTTTTGGCAGGGAGTTGGGAAAGGCGGCGCTGGAATCGTACACCCAGATTAAGTCCGTCTGGGTGAACCTGGAGTAAGATTGGAGCCGGTTTTCATTGTTTCAGCGGCGCGCACGCCGATTGGAAAATTCGGCGGAGGACTTGCCTCGCTTTCCGCCTCCGATTTGGGCACTGCGGCAGCAAAAGAAGCCATCCAACGCGCTAAAATTTCTCCCGATTTAATTGATGAAACAATTTTTGGCATCGCTCGTCAGGCGGGAGTTGGCCCTAATGTGGCAAGGCAGATTTCGCATCGGGCCGGTGTGCCAGATACGGTGCCAGCTTACACAATCAATCAAGCCTGTGCATCCGGATTGAGAGCCGTTGTCGCTGGCTATCAATCGATTCTTTTGGGGCAAAACCGCATCGTTTTGACGGGAGGGACGGAGAGTATGTCGAACACACCGTATCTCCTGCCTAAAGCCCGCTGGGGGTATCGGCTGGGCTCATCGGAATTAGTCGATGCGATGTACAAGGACGGTTTTATGTGTCCGCTCTGCGGACAAATGATGGGGGAGACGGCGGAGAATCTTGTTGAGAAGTATAAAATCTCCCGCCGGGAGCAGGATGAGTATGCCGCAATGAGCCAGAACCGGGCGGAGCAAGCCTGGGCAAGATGCGACTTCCGGGATGAGGTGATGCCGGTCGAGGCCAACGGAGTCAAAGTTGAGCGGGACGAGCATTTTCGCACCGGTGTGACGGCTGATTCGCTGGCCAAGCTGAAACCGGTTTTCAAGCCGGATGGAAGTGTGACTGCGGGAAACTCCTCCGGCATTACTGACGGGGCGGCGGCTTTGGTTTTGGCATCGGAATCGGAAGTTAAAAAGCACAGGTTAGAGCCGCTGGCGCGAATCGTGGATTTCACCAATGTTGGCGTGGACCCGGCGATAATGGGTATTGGGCCGGTGCCGGCAGTGCAGCAGCTTCTGGAAAAAACGAAGTTGAAGCTTTCCGACATTGATTTGATCGAGTTAAACGAGGCGTTTGCCGCGCAAGTCATCGCCTGCGAACGGGAATTGAAGTTCGACCGCAAAAAACTGAACGTCAACGGCGGGGCGATTGCTTTGGGGCATCCCATCGGCGCCACCGGGTCCCGGATTTTGACCACGCTGCTTTTTGCGATGAAGAAATGGAACGCCAAACGCGGCATTGCCACTCTTTGCGTTTCAGGCGGGATGGGGATGGCGATGTTGGTGGAACGATAGACAAATCACGAGGAGGTGAGACGAAATGAAGAAATTAATGGCCGGGATTATGCTTTTGGTCTTTGGTCTGACGCTGGCTTTTACCGTTGTGTTTGCCGACCCGCCGGGTTGCCGGTGGAACTGCAAAAAGTCGGACTGCCCGCCGGGTTTCTGCTACGTGGACTGCGTAAGCTGCTGTTACATCAGCCACGGGCAGGTGTATTGTTTTAAGTAAGTTCTCAATTAGGGCGGGTTTTCCAACCCGCCCTTTCTCTTTTCTCCCCCACCAATTTCAAAAACCCTTGCTTTTAGCAAAATGGGGTATTAGCTTTTAAGAGGGCTGAAAAGCCCGTTTGAACTTCGAAAATGTGGCCGCCGGCTTCCGGGGTTGGAAACCGGCGGCAGAGAATAAATAGAAACCCTAAACCGAAAGGGAGGTATTGCTATGCCTATTTGCCAAAAGTTGACGCGAATACTTTCAACCTACAACCCGGCACTAAAGTGCCGGCTACCAGATGAAGGAGGAGTAAAATGAAACGGTTACAAATTTTACTGATATTGGGGATGCTTCTGCTTTCAGTTGTCCAGTTACAGGCTGTGCCCATATCGCTAAACCACCAGGGGCAATTGCTGGACAATGGTGGGCAGCCAGTAAACGGAACCAAAAATATGCTGTTTGAGATTTTGGAGGGTTCCACAGTGCGGTACAATTCGGGAACCGTTATGGTTGCGGTAAGCGGCGGGCTCTTTAATGTGCTTATCGGTGGTTCGGGACAAACCTCGCTTGACTCGGACCTATTCAAAACTGCTGGGCTAAAGCTGCGCGTTTCTGTTGATGGCATCGCTTTAAGCCCGGATGTGGCTCTTGCTTATGCACCGTATGCCGCCAACGCGGAAAAGGTGAAAACGGTTGATGGGGCTTCGGGGGGAACGATAAATAGCAATGTAAATATAGTAGGTGATATAAAAGCCGAAACAACACGCACAAAAAATTTGGTTTTGGAAAGTGCCACGTCAACCGGCGACCGGGCTTTCTTTATCGACGAGACTGGCGTGATTCGAGCCGGCGTGGGGCCGGGCTGCCCTCCTCCTGTTAGTATCTATCCTCTTAACAACCAGTTAGCCCGCGGCGGCGAGGTGTGTGCGAGTCACAATATTGAGTTCAACGGCAATGTTGGCATTGGGACGGCCAACCCCGAAGCGAAATTGCACGTCAAGAACGTAGATCCGGGAGCGGTAACCTTTATTTCAGAGTGTTCAGCAACCCAGACTGAGCCAAATGCACTATTTACAACTGCCGCCGGTGGTGCGTTGAACCAGCAAGGCAATACGGTGATGGCGGTTTCATCCCATGTTTCCGTGGGTTTTCAGGCAACCTGCCAAATTACGCCGGGGGCGGATGATATGGCCGGCCTCATCGTGCGTGAAAACTCCGCAAGCTCCCCAACCGCAGATGTGATGAGTGTCGAGAACAACTCCGGTTCCACGAAATTTTTACACGTCGATAATAGCGGAGTGGTACACTGGGCTGGAACGGCGCAGGGTAGCATTAGCGGAAATGCTGCCACGGCAACTAACGCCAGCCAGCTTGGGGGTCAGCCAGCATCATCTTACTGCCAACTCCAATCCACAACCCCCGGCACGCCGCAGACGGGGCATATAAATATCACGGGGACGATGACGAGCAACAAAGTGGTGAGCAACGGCGGGACTTTTACCTCGACTTTTGCCGTTCAACCTCTTTTCGTTTTTGTTGGGGCATCGGGCCAAACCGGGGATTACTGGCAGTGCAATAACGATGTGGGAACCACAGTGGCTTCGATGAGCGCCACGGGCAACATGAAGTGCAATGACTGCACCGCTGAAGGGATTGTAACCGCCAAGAACACGGCGGTTTGTTGGGGCGGCCAGACCTGGAAGAGTGCCGGTGGTGCCAGCACAGTGGCGACGATGAGCGCGGCGGGCAGCATGCAGTGTAACGATTGTACGGCGGATGGAACTGTAACCGCCAAAAACACGGCGGTTTGTTGGGGTGGCCAGACCTGGAAGAGCACCGGTGGTGCCAGCACAGTGGCGACGATGAGCTCGACTGGAACTCTTGCCGTGGGGAACGACTTTATTGTCACGGGGGCAAGCACTTTAAACAAAACCTGCTTCGTTTATTCTGGTGGGGATGCAAATAAAGGGCTTGTAGTTCAGGCGAATTCTTCCACCCAAACCGGCAAACTGCTGGACTGTCAAACCAGTTTGGGAGCCAGCGTAGCTTCCATTGACCCCAATGGGCAGGCAAACGTCCGGTATCTTGCCGTTACCAACGGTTTTGTAAACACTGGTATCGGTGGGCCGGACCTAAACCTTACGGGGGGTGCACCCGCTGGGTCGGGCGCTGATTTGATTCTTAGTAGCGCTACCGCAGATGCCGCTTTCGACGCGAATTTAGCCGTTAACGGTGATCTCTGTCACACTGGAACCTTTGGTGCCTGCTCGGACTTACGCTACAAGACCAACTTCAGAGAGATTTCACAGGCCTTAGATAAGATAGAGAGCCTGCGGGGAATCTATTTCAATTGGAAGCAGGAGGAATTTCCGGAAAAAAGATTTGCCGAGGGAAACCAGATCGGCTTTATCGCCCAGGAACTGAAAGAGGTTCTGCCCGAAGCAGTCGCGCAAGACAAGGACGGGTACTATATGGTTGATTATGGCCGCTTGACACCCTTGCTGGTGGAGGCGATGAAAGAACAGCAGAAAACCATCGAAAACCTGAACGGCAAGTTGGAAAAGCTGGAAGACCTCGTTCAGAAGCTGTTAGACAAGAAGATAGCCGAAAAGTAAGCCGCTGTCTTTCTTGGGCTTGGGGCGGCTAAAAGCCGCCTCTTGTTTCTCTCCTTCCGCTTGATTTAACCCTTTTCGGGCTTCGCAAAATAGTGGTTGACAGAAATAAAGATGAGGGTATATTGAAAATAGTTTATATAGGAATATGTCCTTGTGGGGAGGACGAAAGGTTGGTTTTTTGCTTTTGAAAAACTGAAGAGGCAGCATTAACCGTTAACGTCCAAAAGTTAGGAGGAGCGTATGTGCAACTCGTTACTGTTCCAATTGATTAAGAGGAAACCCCTATGGAACGGCCGGAAAAGCCTTTTTTACTTTTCCATTTCAGCCTTCCTTGTTTTTCCCCTAATATCCCAAGCCGCTGTAAACAAAAATATGACCATACGGTCGATTCTAAATAACCGGGGGCCCGATACCACCGGCCAGCGCAGAGTCACCCGCTCGCTTTGGGGTTTTACCGACAATTTGGGGCGGAATTTTGTGGCCGTTTCCAATTTTGACCACCTGAAAATCTGGGATATTACTGACCCGGGGGCGCCGGTGTTGGCGAAAAGTTTGCCGCTAACATCTGGAGCGAGCGATTTGCGGGCCGTCAACGTCAAAGACACCCTGCTTTATATGGGGAACCAGGGCGGGCGGTATCAGATTGTCAACATAGCCGACCCGTACAATGCGGACACGATAAAATCGGTCTCCATTTCCCTCTTTCCCGGAGACCATACCTGGCAGATTTTCGGCAACTATGGGTATCTGGGAATGAACGGGGTGGGGAATACTAACCTGGTAATTTTGGATATGACCGACCCTGCAAACCCGGTCAAGCTGCACGAGGTGACCAAGCCGGCTTCCGGAGCGGGAGGCCTTTTGGATAGTCACGATTCCTACATCTATGGAGATTCGATTCTCTATGTCGGTTTTCTTAACGGCGGCTGGCGGGCTTACCGATACGTCAACAAAGCGGCGGCGCCGGTGCCCCTAACCAATTTCATTACCTATGGAAGTCCGAGCGTGGGCGGCACCGATTCGCACAGTATGTGGGCAGATAAAACCGGCCAAATTCTCTACACTAACGATGAGGTAGAGCGTGGGCGAATGCGACTATGGAACGTCCGCGATTTGAGCCAGGTGGTTCAGTTGCCCACTTCTTACAAGGCAACCCCTTCGGACACCATTAACAGCGTTTCGCACAACTGCTTTGTCATCGGAGATTTGCTTTTTGTGGCGATGTATGTGGATGGGGTAAGAATTTTAGATGTTGAAGACCCGACCTATCCGGTAGAAGTGGCCGGTTACGATACCAGCCCAGCCGGAAGCGGCATTTTCCTTCCTTCCACTTACGTGGACGGGGCGTATGACGTTTACGCTGGCTGGCCGGGGGATTCTATCGTAGTTGTGGCGGAGCGGGATACGCTTTCGGCGCCGGGGCATTACGTCATTAGCTTTGATCCGAATCTGCGCGCTGGCAGAATTACCGGTACCATCACGAGCACGGTGCTTGGGGGAATTTCCAGTGCCGTCAGCGCTTTACCGGAAGCGGTGGTGCGTCTTATCGATGTGGACAAATCGGACAGTACCGATGGAGCGGGGAATTATAGCCTGCGCACCATCGATGGGTTACGAGAAGTTGAAATTTCGCGCTGGGGATTTCGCACCGATACGGTCACGGTCACAGCATTTTTGAACGACACGGTGACGCTTGACCATTCCCTAACTCCTTTGCCCAGCGGGCAGGTGGTGGGGAGGGTCACCGATATCGGCGGCAATCCTATCGCCGGGGTAATCGTGGGTGTAATGAAAGACCAATATTTTTCGGGCGTTACCAATGTTAACGGAGAGTATTCGATTTCCGTGCCGGCCGATTCGCTTTTGTATATCGAAGCAGTCAAGTGGGGGAACGGAAGCCGGAACGATACGGTTCGTCTGTCGGTTGGTCAAACCGATACAGTCAATTTTGTCTTGGGACGCGGATACGTTGACGATTTTGAGTTTGATTTGGGCTGGGCGCTTTCGGACGCTTCCGACAACGGTAGCGCAGGGTTCTGGGAGCGGGTGCGGCCGGTAGGACAGCTTTCTCCCACGGCGCTGGTTACCCAACCGGACAGCGACGTGGTGGGAGCAGCCGCCGACCCGCGTAAAGTGCCGCAAGGGACAAGGGCAATGATTACCGGCCAGAACTTTGTGGGAGCGAATTATACCGACCACGACGTGGATGGAGGGCGGGTTACCATTATTTCGCCGGTCTTCGACGCCACCTTGTTCTATGACCCGCAGCTTTCTTATTACCGCTGGATTTTTAACAACACCAGCGATTCGATTGTAGTGGAGCTTTCCTCCGACGGCGGGGCTACCTGGCCGGTCGCTTTGGAGCGTTTCCGGGTGAATCAGAATGCCTGGATCCAGAAACCATTCACCTTAAAAACGGTGGCCGGGCTGACTTTGACCAGCACGATGCGCCTGCGCGCGCGGGTGGTGGACCATACGGCCGCTTCGCCGGTGGAGGGTGGAATAGATAATTTCGCCCTGGTCGATAAGCTTATAGCGGGGGACGTAGATGGCAACGGTTCGCTTAGCGCGGCGGACGTGGTTTTGCATATGAACTACACCTTTCTGGGCGACCCGGTTACCGTGCCGGTTAATTCGCTGGATTACAACGGCGACTGTTTGGCCACGCCGGCGGACGTGGTGATTTTGTTAAACGGCGTATTTTTAGGCCGGTTCTTGGCTTTTGGCTGTTTGCCGTAAAAAAGGAGGAAAACGGCGCTTGCTTTCTTAAAGCTTAAACTCGATATTCTCATCAAGAGGTTATTTTATGCCGCTTAAAAAACTTGTGGTTCGACATGCTCACCACCCTGAGCGGAGTCGAAGGGCCGCCATTGCCATAGGGGTAGTATTGCTTCTTTCCGGGGTCGCTTTTTCCCAGCCCATCTTTGCCCCACCCCAAAACCTAGGGCCGAAGGTCAATTCCTCTTTCCACGAATTTGATCCTTTTTTGACTTTTGATGGGAAAAAGTTGTTTTTCGTATCCACTCGGGACGGCGCCGAAGACATCTGGTGTTCCGAATGGACAGGCACCGGCTGGACCAATGCCATAAAATTAGGGCCGCAGATAAACTACAGCATCTTCTTTCAACATTCTCCCAGCGTTTCTCCGGATGGGCAGAAATTGTATTACCTGGATTCGGAAAGGGGAGGTAACTGGCACATCTGGGTATCAACCTGGGATTCTTCTGCGGGAGACTGGGGAACGCCGACGAAGATACCCTATCCGGTGAGCACCTCGGGGACGGAGGGAGAGTTTTCGGGCCGGATTGCTCCGGATGGTATCCATCTGTATTTTACTTCCGTTGGAGGGCCAGAGGCGCGGTGCGGTCTTTATGTTTCCGAGTGGGACGGGGTCAGTTGGTCAGTTCCAGTATTGGTTCTGGAATGTAATACTGAAGAGTATCCTTCGATTACAGCCGATGGGCAATGGCTCTATTATAGAAGAGTTGTTATTGACGGCACCAGCAGCTTTGTGTCCCATTGGGAAGATTCTATCTGGGGTCCGCCAGTGGACTTGAGACCCCATTTGGGAGGAAGAAGCGGTTCACCCTTCATCACTGCTTCTGGGGACAGCTTGTTTTTCGAAGGTTGCGCTGACTTTATCGGTTTTGGAGGTTGTGATATCTGGATGTCTAAACGGGTAATGCGGGGGGATTTGAATATGGACGGCCAGATAACGGCGGCCGATGCGGTGCTGGAATTAAACAAGGTGTTTTTGGATGAACCTATTCCTGCTCCTGTCGCTACAGCAGACGCGAACTGTGACGGTCTTTTCACATCGAGCGATGTAGTCATGCATTTAAACCGGACGTTTTTGGGCATCCTGTTCCCATGTTTCTGATGTTAGAAAGTTTTTTTCTTAAGCTGGTTTAACAAGGAGGAATTATGCAATCTTATTTCCGAAAATGTGTCCCCATTATCTTCTTTTGGGTTCTACTGTTCGGGATGGGACAAGCGGCGGACAGCTTTAAATGTTGGACTGATACCGCCGTGACAACTTCATCGCTTCCTGGGAAAGATACACTCAAAGCGGTAGTAATTTACGCCTGTGGCAGCAATGCTTCCAATAAATTTCTCCCCTCCTGGTGGTCACAAATCTGGGATTCTACGGGCGGTGACCATTGGACCGTGCCGTGGTATTACCAGGACAACTCTATGGGTAAATATAAGCTCACTGCAGTACCGCATGGACGGGGCATACTCTGTTATTATTCTACGGACTCTATTACGGGTGGTTCCTCGACCCAGCCGGACGCCGACTTTTCTGACAGCATTCTGTTTCGCGCCGATAGCTTTATCAACTTTGTGCAGTTCGACAACGACGGCCCAACCGGCAATCCGGATGGAATTGTAGATGCTTATTTCCTGGTAGTGGTTAATCACGGTGGATTTAATGGAGTTCAACCCAGTGGCAGTTCTTACGACTATATAACCAGAGATACTTCTCCCGTAACCGGCGCACCAGTGCGGATAGACCACAAACAAATGGCAGTTGCCAACGCTGGAAATCGGGAACGGGCAGTGGCAATATCTGCACACGAATGGTGCCACGCTTTAGGTCCAAAAGACTTTCGGGGAAAATCCAGCGGTGGCCCCGAGGCACCCCCTTGGTGGGGATTGGGTTCCTTTTCCCTAATGGGAACCGGTTTCCCCCTTGAGCGGGCAACACCTTTAGACCCTTATCATAGAATCAAGCTGGGTTGGGTGATTTCTATTGATGTTGACACGCCACTTTATCAACGCTCGATACCGGACTATTTGACAACCGGAACGGTTTACAGGTTGAAGAAAAGCGCTGACGAATATTTTCTGGTGACAAACCACCGGGGAGTCCGTTTGGCTGATAACCCGGCCGCTTTTTGGGAAGACAAGTTTACCGGCTTCGGAATTCTGCTTTGGCATATTGACGAAACCGGCTTGGGGGGTAGTTTTCCATCGCCAGGAACCTTTTACAGCAAGCGGATAGACGTCGAATTGGCTCACGGCCTCTGGGATTTGAGCGGCTTCACTCCGGACACCACTCGCCCAAATCCCGCAATTGGAAAGGATAGCCTTGATATTAGAAGCCCTGATGAGACTTCACTGTACGGTTATCCCGATACTTTGGTGCAAAGCGCGACCTGTTTTTATAATTCTGTAACCCAAAAAACCACTTTTGATGGTTTGAGCAATCCCAATAGTCACGGTTACAAGGATTCGACTATACTTATTGGGATAGAAGAATCGTTGCTTGTTAAGGTCAATGGTGTCCCTTCTCATCTGGCTGTTCGGAAAATTCAAAGTTCGCAATTTTCTTCCGCCACCGCCGACCTTTTGGTAAACAACTGGTTTGGGCATATTACCCAGAATACCACTTGGGGGCCGGGAGCTTATGCAATAACGGGAGATATTACCGTTGATTCCGGGAAAACCCTGACTATAAAACCGGGAACCACAATTTACTTTCAGAAAAACGAGGATAACCAGAATGCCGGCGAGCATAGCGGGAAATGTGAAATTAAGGTGGCCAGGGGCGGTACGTTAATAGCTCGGGGAAAACTGGACAGCCTGATAGTTTTCGTTTCATCTTCTTCTACCCCCAGCGATTCCGACTGGCACAGTATTCAGGTCGAATCCGGCGGTTCGGCCAAATTCTTTTACGCCCAGTTCAAAAACGCCTACACGGCGATAAATTATAAGAACAGCGCTGCCGACACGGTTAAAAACTGCTTGTTTCAAAATGATTTTATGCACGGCATCATAACTAAAAACAGCAATTTGGCCATTTTGAACAGCAGTTTTAAAGACATAGCCGAAGGCTGGGGAATTTACTTGGATTCTGCCAACGCCACGGTTTCGGGAGATACGCTCAACAACGTAAAGTTCGGCATCAACTCCTATAAATCCTTCGGCGCCTATTCCAACAACGTTATTACCACTTCCGGCGTGGGGGCGGTGATGTGGTTTGGATTTCGCCAGGAAGGAAGCGTAAGCGGGTCACAACAGTCCAATTTTTCCAACGACAGCATTTCCGGCAAGTTTATGAACGCCGCGATAGTAGCCAATGGCGGCACCAGCATATCCGGCTGTAAAATCTGGTTGAACGGGCCGATTCCGGATGTGGGAGATTCAATCCCGCAAATGATTGGGATTTGGTCGGGGGGTGGAAACCAATCCAAGGCGCGTACCACCACGGTGAAGATGAATTCCAACCTGGGGAATGTACCCGCGGTTAAAGTCAGCGGTACGCCGGTAATTGATTTGGAAGGCACGGCACCGACCGGCAACTGCTGTTCGGAGGGAAATCGCATCTTTAGGGCTACCAGCAGCTCTAAAGCGGTTGAAAACACCACGGCAAGCACTGTGCTGGCCCGCTACAACTGGTGGGGCGGAACCCCGACCAGTTCGTTTTTTTCCGGGCCGGTAACCTATCAGCCTTACCTGACTTGCGACCCGACTCCGCCAAGTTCTTGTCAACAGGCGAAGGTATCCGTGGCGGAAGCTTCAGTGCCGAAACAATTTTCCTTGGACCAGAATTACCCCAACCCCTTTAACCCAAGAACAAGCATCCGATTTTCCTTACCCCAGGCGGGAAGGGTTAGGATCTTGGTTTTCAATCTGCTTGGACAACAGGTAAAAACCCTGGTTGATGGAGAACGATTAGCCGGGTTTTACCAGGTTGAATGGGACGGGACCGATGAGAAAGGAGTGCCCGTATCAAGCGGAATGTATTTTTACAAGATTGAAGCGGGTGAGTATAGAAAAGTCAATCGGATGATACTTTTAAAGTAACGGAGGAAAAATGAAAAAGCTAATACTGTCGCTAATCGGAATGTTCAGCTTTACAATATGCCATAGTGCCAACCTGAAGCTTACTACCACGGTTTCTGCTCCGGTGGATAGTGTGGGAAGCGGCGATGGTTCGGCTTCGCTCACCACAGGCCGACCGGGGCTGCTTTTCAAATTTGAGCTTCCGCAGGAATTGCAAAACGCCCAGATTGATTTGGCATATTTACGATTCAAAGTTCAGAGCGATACTACGAAGAAGGGTATGGCCCTGCTCGTTCGACCGATGCTGGCTCCCTGGGTCTCCGGCCTGCGGATGCCGACAATGCCGGACTCTGTTGCGTCGCCTTTCCATGTTAACTTTGGGATAGTTAGTCTCAAAAGTGGAAAAGCGGAATTGGAGATAACCCAGCAAGTTCGGGCTTGGCAGGAAGGGGAGCTGCCCAATTTTGGATTTCTGGTCTATCCGGCGGTAGAGAGGACCAACGCTTTACAGGTCAGAAATCTGCCGGGCGGTGGAGTGGCCGAACTGGAGGTTTTTTATACACCGGAAGAAAAACAGTAGAATACCAAAACAACCGGAAGAAGCCCCCAAAGCGCACGGGGGCTTTTTTGTTGACACTTTTTTTCGCGCCGGTATATTCGTAATCATCGGGGCGTGGCTCAGCCTGGTAGAGCACTTGGTTCGGGACCAAGGGGTCGCTGGTTCAAATCCAGTCGCCCCGATATTGTTTTGACGGCTAAAATAATTGCAGTGGTCGGGGGCTTTTCGGTTTCGCCGGAAACCTATGAAAAAGCCCGGCGCGTGGGGCACGAAATTGCCGCCGCCGGAGTTGTTTTGGTCACCGGCGGTCTGGGGGGAGTGATGGAAGCGGCTTCCCAGGGAGCTAAAGAGAAAGGGGGAGTGGTCATTGGCATACTTCCTGGCATCGATAGACGAGAAGCCAATCGGTATGTTGATATTCCCGTCGTTACCGGAATGGGGGATGGGCGGAATTTGCTGATTGTTCAGACGGCACAGGCTGTGATTGCTTTGCCGGGGGAATACGGGACGCTTTCCGAGATTGCGCTGGCGCTCAAGGTAGGGCGGCCAGTTATTAGTTTAGGAAGCTGGGAAGTTTCGGCGGATGTAATCAAAGCAAAAACGCCGGAGGAAGCGGTAAGATTGGCTCTGAAAGCGATAGAAAAGCTGTAGATGTCGCAAGCCGCAGTTAAAGTGGTCGTTTCAGGGTTAGTTCAAGGGGTTGGGTATCGGTATTATGCCATTGGCGAAGCGAGAAGATTGGGATTGGTTGGATGTGTAAAAAATCTTCCCAGTGGAGAGGTAGAAGCGTACGCGGAAGGTGATAGGGGACTTTTGGAAGAGCTTTTGAAAGCGTTAAAAATCGGGCCGCCTTCGGCGGATGTTTCCGGAGTTCAAGTTGAGTGGCAGAAGCCGCAAGGTAACTACAAAAGATTTGGGATTGAATATTAAAGGACAACCGGTTATTTTGCTTAAAATGGATAAAAGCGGATAGGAGGAGATTTGGATTTAAAAACAAAAATCAGGAACATTCCTGATTTTCCTAAAAAAGGAATTATTTTTCGTGATATTTCCACCCTTTTGCAAGATAAGCAGGCGTTCAGCCATGCCATCGACCAATTGTCGGAACGTTATGCGGACAAAAGAATCGACCAGGTGGCGGCCATCGAAAGCCGGGGATTTATTTTTGGCGGCGCTTTGGCCGACCGGCTGGATGCCGGTTTTGTGCCGGTGCGCAAATTGGGAAAGCTGCCGTATGAAACGGTGAAAAAAGATTACATGCTGGAATATGGGTATGCCACGCTGGAAATGCACAAAGACGCGATAAAGCCGGGCGAGCAGGTGCTCATCGTGGATGACCTGGCGGCAACTGGAGGAACGCTTTTGGCCACCTGCGGGTTGGTGGAAAAAGTGGGGGGAATCGTGGCCGGAATTGCGGTTCTAATTGAGCTTTCGTTTTTGAAGCCGCGCGCGAAGTTCAGCAAATATGACTTTTACTCGATAATACAATATGAGAGCGAATAGATGACGTCTCCCGAGCTGCAAGTTGCCGCACTTTTGCCGCCGGAGCTGCCGGTTTTGCCGCTTCTATCGGCTACTCTGTTTCCGCACGGCGTCAGCACGGTTCAAGTAGGGTTTGAGAAAAACTTGAACCTCTTCCGGGAAACCGGAGAGGGTGGAATTGTAGTTTTGGCTGGCACTTCGGTGGAAAATGTTGAAGAGCTTTCCGGAGGAGACATTTCCAAAATCGGAGTGGCGGCGCGGGTTTTGCGGATTTCCGAACCTACCGCCGGTTCGTTGCAGGTCACTTTGGAAGGCCTGGTGCGGGTCAGTATAGACCAGATAGTCAAAGAGCAGCCCTTTTTTGTGTCCCGGGTTTCGGTGATTTTTGAGCCGGACAAAAATCATCCTCAAGTAAAATCTCTGGTTGAAAAAGTTCTCGACCGAGCCGGACGGCTTCTGGAATTGGATAAACGTTACCCGGCCGAGTATTTCCACATCTACAACCTGAATTCAACTGACGCAGGAAGGCTGGCCGATGTCATCGCTTCCACCCTACACATAGAAATGAAAACCAAGCTGGCGATTTTGGAAACGATTTCAATTAGGGAACGGCTGGAACATCTTTCCGCCTATTTGGACAGCGAAATCGAGCGCTTGGAAGGCCAGGCCGAAATTGCCAAGCGGGTGGAGTTTAATTTGGAAAAAGCCCAAAAAGAGTTTTATCTCCGTGAACAACTGCGCGAAATCAAACGCCAGCTGGGGGAGGAAGACCCGCAGGAAAAAGAAGCTTTGCGGTTACGAAAGACAATTCAAAAGTCGCGGCTGCCTAAAAATATACAGTCCCATTTGCTTTTTGAAATCGAGCGGCTGCGGATGCTTTCCACCGCCTCCGCCGAATACGGGGCCACCCGCAGTTACATTGACTGGGTTTTATTTTTGCCCTGGCTGGAACTGTGCGAGGAGCCGGGGAGTATTGAGGATATTGAGCGGGAACTGGGGGCCAATTTTTACGGCTTAACCAAGCAGAAAGAGAAAATTCTGGAATACCTGTCGGTGCGCAAGCTGCGGCACAACGGCCGCAGCGAGGTGATCTGTTTTGCCGGGCCGCCGGGAACGGGTAAGACCGCTTTTGGGCAGGTGGTAGCCAAAGCTTTGGGGAGACGGTTTGTTCGCGTTTCTCTGGGCGGCATTGAGCAGGTGAGCGAAATTTTGGGGGAGAGAAGAAACTATCCGGGCGCTCAGCCGGGAAAAATCATTCAAAGCCTGGCGGAAGCCGGGGTTTGCAACCCCGTGATTATGCTGGAGGATATCGATAAGCTGGGGGGAGTGGAAACCCGGGGGGACATCGCCCGGGCTTTGCTGGAATTCATAGATGGAGAGTTGAACCGGCATTTTACCGACCGGTATCTTTCGATACCGTTCGATTTGAGCAAGGTTTTATTTTTCACCACGGCCGACGCCCCGGAAAACATTTCTCCTCTTTTGGGAGAGAAAATCGATGTTCTTGAGTTTCCCGGGTACATAGAAGAGGAAAAGATCGAGATTGCGCGGAATTTTTTGATTCCGAGAAAAATCGCCGAGCATGGGTTTTCGGAAACGGATTTGACCATCACCGCCGGCGCTTTGGAAAAACTGGTGCGTAGCTACACCTCGGAGGCGGGAGTTCCCGGTTTGGAAAAACAGCTGGACGTAATCTGCCACAAGTGCGCCCGCAAACGGCTGGCAGGAGAAAACCAGTGGAAAGTTACCGAGAACAACTTAGACGAGTATTTGGGGCCGCCGTTGTACTTGCGCGATGTGGCGGAATCGACGCCGGAAGTTGGGGTGGCAACCGGTTTGGCCTGGACGGCGGCGGGCGGCGATATAATGCTGATAGAGGCTTTGAAAATGAAGGGTTCGGGCGGCGTGATTTCCACCGGCTCTTTGGGCGAGGTAATGAAAGAATCAATTCAGGCGGCGCATAGTTACGTACGCTCCAAAGCGGAGATGCTGGGGATTCCGTTTGAAGAATTTACCAATCACGACATTCATATTCATTTTCCCTCCGGCGCCGTGCCGAAAGATGGGCCTTCGGCCGGGATTACCGTTTCTTTGGTTATCGCTTCCGTTTTGGCTAACAAGCCGATAAGAAACGACGTGGCGATGACGGGGGAGGTCAGCTTAAGAGGGAAAGTCTTGCCGGTAGGTGGGGTTAAAGAGAAGGTCTCGGCGGCGCATCAAGTCGGCATTAAAACGGTTATAATGCCCAAACAGAATCAAAAGGATATAGAGGATGTCCCGCTCTCGGTGCGGCGGGCTTTGAAATTTGAATTTGTCGAAAAAGTGGATGAGGTGTTCAAAATTGCTTTGACCGATTTTGAACCAAACGCCAACAGCAAAGAAGGTTTTTTGCGAGCGAAGCTGAAGCGGGTGAAACATCCTCGAAAATCGAGCCGCAAGAAGAAAAGGAAACCAATTTTACGGATTAGGCGAAAGAGATACCCTAAAGCTGCGGCGGGATCATAGAGCTTTTTGAAAACAAAAGTAAAAGGCCGAGAAAAACTCGGCCTTTTTTTCGACCTCGAGAGCAGCTACAGCACGTGCCAAGCCGCTTTTGCGTATTTCCCTCTAAGGACCCGTTGCGCATTCAAAAGCGACCGGTCATAGTGAACCTGGGCACCGCCGGGCATGGCAATCGATTTCCCGATGAGCGAGCCGTAGAAGTTGCCGTCGCCGGCCAGTTTGATGTGGGCGTTGGGGGCATAAATGGTGGCGTATAGATCCTCACTGCCGGTCAAGCTAATGCTCGGGCCGGTGGAATAAATCTGAAAGTTTTCCGCTTTCTGGCTGGTGTTGGCGATGGTTCCGCCGGCGGCGTCCAGTTCCCCGGTCATAAAAATTATTACCTTGGCGCCGGAGTCGATTACTATCTGGGCCTGGGAAGTAAATTTGATGTCCGAAAAGTAATATATGCCGCTCGTAAAAGTCACTGTAGCTCCGTTGCCGCCGGCGGTCAACGACTGGGTGGTCGGGTCGTAGGAAGCCCCGCCGGTCATCGTTAATCCGGCTGGCGCATTGCTGTTTAGCCGGGCATAGTCCATATCGGCTTGAGAAATCGGCTCCAGGGTGGTAGGTGGAGCCGAGGAGGAAGTGGTGCCATAGACGTTTACCGCCCCGGTTGTTCTGACGGTATCCGGCGTGTAAACGTTCCCATAAATATCGGAAGTGCCTTTGATGGTAATTTTTCCATTGCTTCCGACACCGCCGCCCATCCCGCCGGTGGAGTCGGTGTAGGACCCGGAGTCAGAGTTGTAGGCGTTGATTAAAGCGTTCCCGCCGATATCGACGGCGCTATCGCCGAAGATGCCGTCCTGGAAGGTGCTTTTTTTGCGGCGCAAGAGAACATCTATGCGGCTTTCGCTTCCATCGGCAAATCCGGTGGCGTGAAGAATAAGGCTGTCTTGAAGCTTCGACTGGCCGGGCATGGTGCTGTCTATTACCTGAACGGAATAGGAGGCATTTCCTACCGTATCATTGTTATATCCAGCCCGCCAGAGAGTGTCGGCGGCCAGCGTTGCCATAGCGTGGGCAATCCCCGCTTCGGCGGAGTAGTAGGCTTGGGTATTGCCCAGGTTGTTGGCGGCTATTTTTCTGTCGGTATCAGAAGTGCTGAGCGACAAAAGTACAACGGCGATCACTATAAAAAGCAACGATATTACCGCGATTAAAGCAAAGCCGATCTGGCCGGTCAGGCCTTTGGGGAGCTTAAAACCTTGTCGGTTTCTAAATCTGTTAAGTAAGGCCATTGGAATCCCTTCATTGAAATCCCTCCTTTTGTTTTTAGTTCTTCTTTTGCAATCACAACCCATCCTTAAACGCAAGTCCAATGCCTAGCCGATTAAAAAGCGATTTTTACTGGGTGTGGGATACAGCTTAATTAGCGGGGATACAAGCAAATATGAGCATCGGTGAAACTCTGGTGTATAGGCTAGTACCAATACTACAAATTATGAAAAATGAAAAAGAAAGCACAGATGTGCCGAGGGTAGTAAGCAGGCTTTTTCATATAGCCAGCTTAGAGACACAGAGTGAAAAGCGGCGGAGAAGCAAAAAGGCCGAGAAAAACTCGGCCTTTTTTGTTCTGGTTTGCGAAGGTTATAAAACGTGCCAGGCGACCCTTTTATATTTGTCTCTTTCAGTCCGGTCTAATTTCAAAAGCGCCCGGTCAAAGTGAAACTTGCTGCCGCCGATGCTGGCCAAAGATTTGCCGATTACGGCTCCCCATAAATCGGAGCCGCCGCTAATGTTAATATTGGCGTTAGGGGCATAGATTGCTTGATAGGCTCCTGTGCCGCCGGATAAGCTTAGGTTCGCGCCGGCGCAATAGATTTGTAAATGGTCTGCTTTTTGGGTGTTGTTGACGATGATGCCGGAAGTTGCGTCCAGGTCGCCAGTCATATAGATGGTCACATCCGCGCCCGGGGCGATAGTCAACTGGGCACCGGAGCCTAATTTGATATCCGAAAAGTAATATACTCCGGTGCCGAGAGTGGCATTGGAGGCGGCCCCGCCAACGTCCAAAGAATAGGTTTTTGGGTCGTAGGTTGCCTTGCCAGTCAGTTTCATTCCCTTGGCGACGTTGCTATTTGCTTTGGCATAGTCCAACTCCTGCTGGGTAATGGGCGGGAGGTATATACGCGGAGCGTTGGAATTGGTGGTTCCATAAACACGCGAGCTGTTGGTAACGATGACCGTATCGTAGGAGCTGGCGTTGCCGTGAATCTGGGTGCCTCCTCCGATATTCAGTTTTCCGTTGCTGGAAACGTCGCCGCTGGAGCCGCCAAACATATTGCCGCCGTCATCGGGACCGTTTACCCTTTGACCAAGGTAGGTTCCGGAATCGGAGTTGTAGGAATCGGTCATACCGTTTCCGCCAAACTTAAAGGCGGTGTCGCCAAAGGCGGCATAGCGGAAAGTTTTTATCCGTGGCCGGCCCAAAAGAACTTCTATCTCACTTTTGGCGCCGTCGGCAAATCCGGTGGCGTGAAGAATAAGGCTGTCTTGAAGCTTCGATTGACCGGGAATGGTGCTGTCTATAACCTGGACGGAATAGGAGGCATTTCCTACCGTGTCATTGTTAAACCCGGCCCGCCAGAGGGTGTCGGCGGATAGGTTTGCCATAGCGTAGGCAATGCCCGCTTCGGCGGAGTAGTAGGCCTGGGTATTGTCCAGGTTGTTGCCGGCTATTTTACGGTCGGTATCGGACGTGCTAAAGGCCAAAAGCGCCACGCCGGTCACTAAAAAGAGCACCGATAATACCACGATGATGGCAAAGCCATTCTGGCCGGTCAAGCCGGTTTGAGCCTTGGTGCTTTGGCAGCTTCTAAATCCGTTAAGTAAGTTCATTGGTATCCCTTCGTTTGTTTTGGGTTCCTTGCTAATCACGACCATCCTTAACGCAAGGCCAATGCCCCAGGGGGCCGATTTAAAAGCGATTTTTTCAGGATATGGGAGAGGACTGTAAGTACCGGAGATACAAACAAATATGAGGATTGCAAAAGCGGCGATGTATGGGCTAAAATCAATATTGCAAATTAAGAAAAGTGAAATGGAAGGCACAGATATGCAGACGGCTGTAAGCACAGTTTTTCATATAACCCGAAGCTGTTGAGAAAGCGAAAAATAGGGAAGAGGTAAATAAAAAAGAGGCTCCGACTTCTTCGGAGCCTCTTGGTCCCCTCCCAGCTGTTCTTAACCCATCCTCTTTTTTACAGTACTTTCCAGGCTACTTTACGATAAAGAAGCCCTTTGTTGAGGTTTAACAAAGCCCGGTCAAAATGCCAGCGGCCGCCGCCGGTGCTTTTGACGGACTTGCCGATAAAGGAGCCAAAAGCATCTGCATTGCCGCTAATTGTGATAGCGGAGGTTGGTGCGTAAATTGTGGCATAGGTAAAGGAACCGCCGGAGAGCGAAACACTTGGGCCGGTGGAGCGAATCTGCATATTTGTAGCTTTAAGCGTGGAATTGACAACTGTTCCGGCACTTGCATCAAAGGTTCCATCAGTATAAATCGTTACATCAGCTCCCGGGGCAATGGTGATGGAACCGCCAAGAAGACTGACGCTGGAAAAATAGTAGGCGCCGGAACTGAAGGTGACGTTACCACCGCTGTTGCCGATGGACAGTTGCTTGGTTGCAGCATCGTAGGTTGCCGTACCGGTCAAAGTTAAGCCACCCGGCGCTTTACTGCTTGACATAGCCCAATTCATCTCTGTAGAAGAAATCGGCGGAAGGATTGTGGTGGGGGCGGAGTTTGATACGCTTCCATCAATAACCGTCTGGAGGCCATATAAAACCGTATCGGGCGTGCTGACATTTCCGTGGAAGATGGAATTATTTGCAAGGTCGATGGTATAGTTGCTTCCCACGTCCCCGTAGTTGGAGGCATACATATTTCCTTTGCTATCCGGGCCGTTGATAGCTTGCGCGGCATAGGTCCCCGAATCGGAGTTGTAAGAGTCGACAAAACAACCGCCTCCCGTTCTAACCGCCGTATCCCCAAAGACGGCCCATTTAAATCTTGGCCGCCGGAAAGGAGCCATTAAAACGTCAATCTGGCTCTGGGAACTGCCGGTGGCGATTCCGGTGGAGCGGAGAATGATGCTGTCTTTGAGCGCCAGCCTTCCGGGGGTGGAACTGTCTATGACTTGAACCGAATAATTGGCGTTGCCGACTGCGGCATTATCAAAGCCGGTTCTCCAGAGGGAATCGGTCAGCATAGCCATTGATTGGATGATGCCCGCTTCGGCCGCATAATAGGCGCGGGTGTTGTCCAAAGTATTGGAAGCTATTTTGCGGTCCGTGTCGGAGGTGTTGAAGCTAAGCATCGCCAAAGCCGTAACCAGAAGTATCACGGCAAGAACCACAATGAGGGCAAAGCCGCTCTGCGAGTTTATCTGCCTTTTTAAGTTTGGCCTTGCAGTGCTCTGTGAATTTTTAGATTTGGTCATATCGTTCCTCCTTTTTTGGGTTCAGTAAAATTATGACGCATTGGGCATCACGATATCGCTGGAAACCGTTCGGCGTCTGTAATCTTTCAAATGCGGGTCTACTTTTGCCGTGCGGGCGGTCAGGGAAACGGTTAAGGTGTTCGGAAAAGCCACATTCGGTAAAAAATCGATGTCTTCGATATCCTCTGCAAAAATAACAGCTGCTGTGTTGTTGACTTTGCGCATCAATTGGGGATGCGCAGGCGCTGGTGCGATTGTGTGGTTCAAATAGAAACGGGTCGAATCAACCGTGCCGGTCCCTTCATTGAAGCTATAGATGATCAAAGTATCGTGCCCCAAAGTACCGGGATTTTTGAGGTAAGTTTTGCCCCCCGCTTTATAGCCGGCGTTGCGCACGGCTTTGGTTATCTCGTTTAAACAAAAAGTCGCGGCCTGTTGGGCGTCGGAAACCTCCGCCTGGATGTAGCTGGTTTCATTCGTGTGAACGTAGTACTGCAAACCCATAGCCCCAAGAAATACAATAGCGACGGCGCAAATTAAAAGCTCCACTATCGTAATGCCTTTATTGTTTTTGATTAGTTTGAAAAACGCTTTAGCTGTTATCATTTATCCTCCGGTTTTTCTCCTCCTTAGTTTTCTTCATTAATTAGCATCCGCAAACTAAATGCCCTGCCTTGCAAGGCTGGTTATTGACTGGCGGCCGTCTAAGGAACTGATTGTACGGTATTAGATTACGTGTAAAAACAAGTCGGAGGATAGAAATCTTAGGTCTGGCAAAATGCCAGAAAAAAAAGAAAGGTATGGGAGTGAGGCGTTGCCGATAGGGGAGGATTTGAAAGAAGCGTTTATTAAAATTCTCTATAATAGTTTACATAATACTTCTTATAGGACAGTTAAAATTGATTCATTGAATCATTGGGGGATTGATTCATTGAAAAACTCACTGACCAGCGACTGAAGCTACGGCTACCATTAAAGTTTCAACGAACAACCACATTAATCAATTTCTCTGGCACATATATCGATTTAACGATTTGCTTGCCTTCGAAATGTGGCGCTAACTTGGGCAAACTTTGCAGATGCTTAATAACCTCCGGTTCCTGCATGGTTTTTGGCAGGGTCACCGTGTGGCACAAACGGCCATTAATCTGAACCGCTAGGGTCATTATGGTTTCTTCCAGGGCCTGCAGGTCGTGTTTCGGCCATTCGGATTTGAAAATAGACGGCTTATGCCCCAAAATCTGCCAGACCTCCTCGGCAAAATGAGGCGCCAGAGGAGCTATCAATTGGGCGGCTTTGGAAAGCGCATAATGGGCTGTCTTACTTTCCTTGGGCACTTCGCCGAACTGATTTAAGAGCTCCATCGTGGCCGAAATAACGGTGTTGAACTGGTAGCCGGTATAATCTTGGGTGGTTTTTTTAATGGCCCAATTGAGCTTTTTATACAAGGCGCGGTCGTATTCGCTGGAGGTATGCATATCGACCTTGTAAGCGAGCGGCGCCTTAAAGTAATCCTTTAACTCATTCGCCAAACGCCAGAAGCGGGTTAGGAAACGGGATTGTCCTAAAACCCCTTCGGTGGTCCAGAGCATTTCGCGGTCGGCCGGGGCCGCAAAAAACATCGCCAGGCGCAAAACATCGCCGCCTTCCTTTTCGATTTCGTCGATGGGTGAAACGGTGTTTCCAAGAGACTTGGACATTACTTGGCCTTGAGAATCCAAGACCATTCCGTGATTGAACAGATTGCGGGTCGGTTCGTCAAAGTTTACATAACCTGCATCTTGCAAGACCTTGGTAAAAAACCGGAAATACAGCAAATGGCCGGTGGCGTGTTCGATACCGCCGACATAGTCGTCTATCGGCAGCCAGCCATTGGCTTTGGCCGGTTCGAACGGCTTTTTCTCATTTTTCGGATCGGCATAGCGGAAGATGTACCAGGAGGAACACAAAAAAGTATCCATAGTATCCGGGTCGCGCTGAGCCGCACCGCCGCATTTGGGACAGGGGGTATTTATGAACTCCGGCACGTCAGCGAGCGGCGAACGGCCTTCCGGGATGAAACTTTTGACTTTTTTAGGCAGCAAAACGGGCAGCTGTTCTTCCGGCACTGGAACGATTCCATCTTTCGGGCAGTGAACGATTGGGATTGGGCAGCCCCAGTAACGCTGGCGCGAAATCAGCCAGTCTCGCAGCCGGTATTCGACTTTTCGCCGCCCCTTCCCTTCCGCTTCTACCTTATCGGCTATCTTCTGCCAACCTTCTTCGCAGGGCAGGTCAGAAAACGGGCCGGAGTTTATCAGCTTCGCCTGTTCCGTGTAGGTATAGGGAAGTTCTACTTCCCCGTCCATAGGAGCAATAACAGGCCGGATTGGCAGGTTGTATTTTTTAGCAAATTCGAAATCCCGTTCGTCGTGGGCCGGAACCGCCATAATCATACCGGTGCCGTAAGTAGCTAAAACATAGTCGGCAATCCAGACCGGAATTTTTTCGCAGTTTAGCGGATTTACGGCAAAGACGCCGGTGAAAACACCATCTTTTTCCCGTTCAATCGAGGTACGCTCTATATCCGTTTTCTTGCGGGCCTTTTGCTGATAGGCGCTAACTTCGGATTTTTTTTCGGATGGAATCAGCAGCTTTTCCAGCACCGTATGTTCTGGAGCAATCACCATAAATGTCGCCCCAAAGACGGTATCCGGGCGGGTGGTGAAAACTGTCAGACGGATGCCGTTTTCCGACTCGAATTGGATTTCCAGCCCAACCGATTTCCCAATCCAGTTGCGCTGCATCGTCTTTACGCCTTCCGGCCAGCCCGCCAGCCTGTCGATGTCGGACAGGAGCCGCTCGGCATAGGCGGTGATTTTGAAGTACCATTGCTCCTGTTCTTTTTGCTCGACCATTGAGCCGCAACGCCAGCATTTCCCTGCCTCCACCTGTTCGTTGGCGAGAACCGTTTTATCCTTGGGGCACCAGTTAACTTTTCCCTTTCCGCGATAGGCCAGGCCCCGTTTGAACATCAGCAAAAACATCCATTCGGTCCATTTGTAATAATCCGGCAGACAGGTGGTGACTTCCCGCGACCAGTCAAAACTAATTCCGATTCTTTTGAGAGTTTTTCGTGAAGTCTCAATATTTTTGAGTGTCCATTCTTCGGGATGAATTTTCTGATTTATTGCGGCATTTTCCGCCGGCAGGCCGAAGGCATCCCAGCCGAAAGGATGCATCACTTGGCACCCTTCCATCATTTTCTTGCGCGCCAGAGCGTCCGTTATGGTATAGTTGCGAAAGTGCCCCATATGAATATCGCCGGAAGGATAAATAAACATCGGCACCACCACATACTTTTTCTGGGGCGGGTCGGCGGCGGTGAAAAGTTTATTCTCCTGCCAGAATTTTTGCCACTTCGGCTCGATTTCCTTAAATGGATAATTTGCCGGCATAGATTAACAATTTATAAAAATTACGGGCGAACACAAGATTCGCCCCTACGAGCAAAACCTTGGATGGCAGCCAACACTTTAGTGTTGGGAAATCAAATCTTCAACTTCCAATTTTGGAAATAAGAGAGCGCCGCATAGTCGGTCAAGTCGACCTTTAACGGCGTAATAGAAATTTTGCGCTTGCCTAAAACGGAAAAATCGGTATGGTTTTCGTGAAAATAGGTCGGCTCCCCGCCTATCCAGTAGTAGTGCTTGCCGCGGGGGTCGGTCTTTCTGATGATTACATCGTTGTACTTGCGCGCTCCGAGCTTGGTAATTTCGTAACTGGAGAAGCGGCCGTTTTTTGGCACCTTCGGGAAATTGATGTTTAAGAAAGTCCCCGGGGGGAGTTTCTCTTTTAACAATTGCTTAACGAACCCGGCCACCCAGCGCGCCGCCGGGCCGAATTTCCCCAATTCCCAGTTGGAATGAGAAACGGCAATGGACGGAATCCCCAAAAGCGTCCCTTCTATTGCCGCCGCCACCGTGCCGGAATAAGTCACGTCGTCCCCCAGATTTGGCCCGTGGTTGATGCCGGAAATGAGCAGGTCGGGCTTTTTCCGTTTCAAAAGTCCGTGGAATGCAACCATTACGGCATCGGTCGGTGTTCCATCTACAGCGTATCTGTCTGGTTCGATTTTGTTAATCCGCAGGGGACGGTGCAGCGTCAAAGAATGGCTGGTGGCGGATTGTTCCCGGTCGGGCGCCACGATTATCACCTTGCCAATTTTTCTAATTTCCTTGGCCAGAACCGAAAGCCCCTCCGCCCAGATGCCATCGTCGTTGGTCAAAAGGAAGTTCATCTGGTTCAATATATCGTAGGGGTGTGATTAATCAAATCCCTACCAAACAAACGCAGGGGCGAACGGTCGTTCGCCCTCCCCTCACCGATATCCTGTCTCTATCCGTAAATGCCGGCGGACTGGTATTTGCCGGGACGGTTGGGAGCGGAGTGTACCGAAGTCAATAGGCCCCCATCAATGTGAACGTAGGGGCGACCGGTGGTCGCCCGTAGGGGCACGGCGCGCAGTGCCCCTACAATCACCACCAGAAACTTTTCCAGAGCAGATAAACGAACCGTGCCGTGTCTATGGCCGGGCGCATAAAGGAGCGCTCGCCGTCGTAGCGGGTCGGTATCGGCAGGAATTGAGGGTGATAGCCGAGACGAGCGGCTTTCAAAAGCAGCTCCGATTCGGCTTCGAAGTGGTTGGTTTTGAGTTCGACTTTGTAAAGAATGTCCCGGCCGATTAAACGGTAGCCGGACTGGGAATCGAGCAAGAGCGCGCCGGTCAAAACCGAAAGCATAGTGGAAGTAATTCGGTTGGACAAAATTCGGGGGAAGGGCATCTTTTGCAGCCGTGTTTCGCGGCAGCCAATTACAAAAGCATCTGAAGAGGCAAGTTTCAAAAACTCCGGTATCATCTCCGGGTCATGCTGGCCGTCGGCGTCGAGGGTCAAAACAGCATTGTAGCCGGATTCTACTGCGGCCGTAAAGCCGGCTTTCAATGCCCCTCCCTTACCGACGTTTTTGGGAAGCCGAAGGACGGCCACCCCCATCCGGCGGACTATCTCCGCTGTGCCGTCCGTGGAACCATCGTCAACAACCAAAATATCGGGGAGATATTTTCGGATGTGCGGCAAAACCTGCATAAGAGGCCGGGAGGCGTTAAAAGCAGGAATTATGGCTTGTACGGACATAAAATGGTCGGGGCGACCCGATTTGAACGGGCGACCACTCGCACCCCAAGCGAGTGCGCTACCAGGCTGCGCCACGCCCCGATAATAAAAAGTTAGGGGCAAAGCCTGCCTAAATCAAGCCATAAGTTTAAGCAAGTCCTCTATTTCCGCTTTCAGCTCGCGGATGGTTTTCAAAACCCGCTCTTTTTTTACATCTTCGGGAGCGTCGCCATTGGTGCTGACCGATTTCAAAAAGTTACGGGCGCCGTCGATGGTGAATCTCCGGTCATATAAGAGGTGCCGAATTTTTTCGGCAACTTCAATCTCGCGCGACTGGTACATCCGCGCGCCCGAACGTCCTTTTTTTGGTTTTAACGCCGGAAACTCCTTTTCCCAAAAGCGCAAAACATACGGCTCTACGCCAACTTTTTTGGCTACCTCCCGAATAGAGTAATACAGTTTTTCCTCCATACCCTTTCCCCTTTAATGCCAGACTTCGGTTTTGAGCTCGCGCTCCATCAATTCTTTCAAAGCGAGTGCTGCCGGTTTATCTTCGAACAGCATTTCGTAAACTTTTTGCGTAATTGGTATCTCCACGCTGTATTTTTGAGCCAGAGAAACGGCGGCTTTGGTCGTATTTACCCCTTCCGCCACCATCACCATTTTGGATAGAATTTCGTCTAACTTCTCCCCTTTCCCAATCCTTTCGCCAACGTGACGGTTACGTGAATGGCGCGATATGCCCGTTGTTATCAAATCCCCCATCCCTGCCAATCCGGCGAAGGTCTCCGCCTTGGCTCCCATTTTGATTCCCAGTCGAGTAATTTCAGCCAGCCCGCGGGTTAAAAGAGCTCCCTTTGTATTGTCACCAAATCCCAGGCCGTCCGCCACGCCGCAGGCGATGGCCACTACGTTTTTCAAAGCCCCAGCCAGTTCCACGCCGAGGGGATCGGCGTTGGTGTAAACCCTTAAAGTAGAACTTGAAAAGAGAGATTGAACCGCTTCGGCTGAAATCGGATTTTTGGAGGCGGCAACGATGGCTGTCGGCAATCCTTTTGCCACTTCTTCGGCATGGCTGGGGCCGGAGGCAACCACGATTCTTTCCCTGGCCACCGGCGGCAGGATGCGGCCTAAAACCTCCGAAATCCGTTCCTGTGATTTGGTTAAACCTTTAGATAAACTGACCACCAGAGCTTTGAATTTGATAAGCGGGGCGACTTTTATGGCCACCTCTTCAATCGTATGCGAAGGTAAGATGAAAAGGATAACCTCGGCTCCTAAGAGCGCTTCCGCCAGGTCGTTAACAATGCGGACGGTTGAGGGCAAGATAATTCCCGGCAGGCGGGCCGGATCCTGGCGAAGCTCAACCAACTTTTTGTAATTTGCTTCCAACCCTTCCCAGAGCCAGAGATTGGGCTCTTTTTTGGCAATGTAACAACTAATAGAAATACCCCAGCTGCCGGCACCCAGACAGGCTATTTTAGGCATAAAGCGTCATTTCAAGAAAAAGTTTTATCCTTTTGTCCCAACTTACGTTCCGTCCCTGCCAAAATCCTCTTTATGTTCCCTCGATGGGTGTAAAATAAGAGCAAAGTCAAAAATAGGCAAGTAAAAAATAGCGGAAGAGGAATTTTTCTTCCAAAATAATTGGAAAGAAGGAAAAAAATGGCGATTGAGGCGGCGGCGGAAAGTGAACCGAGTGATACAATTTTAAAAACAGCAAGAATTATGCCGAACACCACGATTCCAACAAGCAGGGCAAACGGGTCAAAGGCAGCCAGAACGCCGGCGCCGGTCAAGACTCCCTTCCCTCCTTTGAAGTTGGCGAAGATGGTATAGATATGGCCCAAAACCGCAATTATTCCACAGGCTAAAGCATACCAGGTTTGATACGGCTGTGGCACTTCGAAGATACGGGCAAAATAAAAAGCCGAAAGCCATCCTTTTCCTACGTCAATGATAGTGGTTATCAAGGCGGGAATGGCGCCGAGAACACGATAGACGTTCGTAGCTCCCGCATTTCCGGAACCGTGTTGGCGGATGTCGATGCCTTTCCAGAGCTTACCGACGATAATAGAAGTTGGAATCGACCCTGCGAGGTAGCTTAAAACTAAGGGTAGTATGTAAACCATAGTTTGTTGCGTCAGGAGCTACTCCTGACGCAGGTGGCGGGAGTAACTCCCGCCACAACTTATACTCTCACTACGCTTTTGCAAATTCACTCGGCTCTTCCCACAAATTAAAAACAAAACCAAACGGGTCGCGGATGAAACTATCATTTCCCTTTCCCATCCATCTTACAACCTGGCAACCGTGTTTCAACAGTTCGGTTTTAGCTTTTTCCAAATCGGGAACAACAAACTCCATAATCGGGCCCAATTGCTCTTTTTCTTGTACAAAGAGTCGAATCTCCCCGGATTTGAATTCCACCGTGTTATCGGTACGGTCAACTATTGGCAGACCCATTACTTTTTCATAGAACTCTGCCGCCTTGTCTGCTCCGGGCGTTTGCAGGCACAAACAACGGCTGAATTTGAAGGGCATTATCGTCTCCTTTCGCGTAGGGGCAATTCATGAATTGCCCCTACAAAAACACATATCACCTTCTCTTCTCCCTCCGTGCGCGAAACGTCATCTTAATCGGCACGCCTTCAAAACCTAACCTTACGCGAAATTGATTTAAAAGATAGCGCTTATACGAATCGGCAATCAATTTAGGGTAATTCGAAAAGAAAACAAAACTGGGTGGGCGGATGCCGGTCTGTGTTCCATAATACAGTTTGATGTGTTTTCCAATCGCAGCGGGAGGCGGCTGGAAGCTGGTGATTTCCTCCAGAAAAGCATTCAGCTTGGAAGTGGTTACTTTTTTCGACCATTGCAGGTGCAATTGCTGCGCGAGTTCGGGAAGTTTGGAAACCCGCTGTTTGGTCAAAGCCGAAATGAAAATCACCGGAGCAAAGGAAAACTCGCCGGCTCTTTTTTGCAACCTCTCGGCATATTCGGCGGCGGTGTTGGTCTCCTTTTCAACCAAATCCCACTTATTCACCACCCAGGCCAAAATTTTATATTGGTCTGAAATTTCGCGGGCAATGGACATATCCTGTGATGTCAGTCCGTCCATTGCGTCGATGACCAAAAAGCAGACATCCGCCCTCGAAATGCTGGAAAGCGCGCGCAAGGTGGAGAAAAATTCCACGTCCTCTTTCACTTTTGCCTTGCGGCGCAAACCGGCGGTGTCGATTAAAGTAAAACTTTGACCATCGCGCACAAGCTCCGTATCAATGGCATCCCGCGTCGTGCCGGGGCGTTCGCTGACCAAAACCCGCTTTTTCCCCAAAAGAACATTGACGAGGGAAGATTTGCCGACGTTTGGGCGCCCGACAACGGCGATAGGGATGCTTTCTTTTTTCTCCGGTTTCGACTTTGGAAGTTCGTCGGCAATCCGGTCCAAAAGCTCCCCTGTGCCGCGGCCGTTGGCGGCGGAAACGAAAACCGGTTCACCCAGCCCTAACTTGGCAAAAAAAGCGGCGTCCGCCTCTTCCCTGTCGCTGTCCACTTTGTTGACGCAGATAATGCCCGGCTTTTTCGCTTTCAGCAGCATCCGCGACAGATATTGCTCATCTTCCTGTGCGCCGACCTGCACGTCCGTTACCAAAATAACCAAATCCGCCTGTACGATGGCCGTATCCACCTGTTCCCGCACCAAGCGGGCGATTTCGCCGGTGTCTCCCGCGCCCAGGCCTTTATCCGCCGAGCGGCCGGGGATGTACCCGCCGGAGTCCACCAGATAAAAATTGCGCCGGTTCCAGTTGGCCAGGTGGTAGTTCAAATCGCGCGTCACCCCCGGCAGGTCGTGAACGATGGCCACCCGCTTTTTGATGATGCGGTTGAAGAGGGTCGATTTCCCCACATTCGGGCGTCCGACGATGGCGACTACGGGAATGGACATAGAAAAGTGAATATAGGGATGGGATGAGGAGCGTCAAAGGAGATTGCCAACAACTTGTTTTATTGGAGAATAGCTTATTTTTTCAAATCCCTGGGAACAGATTGAAAGTTTTTTGTCGTCTTACTCTTGACGGTGAAGAAAAACAAACCTTATTCAGGAGGAGGCATGTTGAACAACCACGATATCGGGACCAAAATTGACGATTCCTATCTAATTAAGGAAAGAGAAGTTGATCCAAAGGCGTACCCAGAATTTAGCCATATTTCCGCAGGTTTTTTCTATGATATCCTACCGAATCCTAAACTTCTGGAGAAGCCCGAATTCGTATATATACCTAAGTCTATTTTGACCGGAAAAAGAAATCATAAAATTGAATTTATCATTTCAATGTGGAATCTCGCATGGGAAGCTGGACAGCACCGACATATCGTCAAGACGTTTCCTAAAGAGCTGAAATGGCTAAATGCTTACAGGGGCCAAAATATTTATTTGGTTCCGAATTATTCCTTCCACAAATATGATGCTTATTCACCGCTATTTCATCTTCTTAAAAAAGACACATTGAAACGATTTGGATTGCCCTTAATTAAAAAGGGGCATTGGCCGATTATGATGCCGGATAGGTGGCTTGATCGCATGCTACCGAAGGACTTTAACGAGAGGTTGGCTTCCTCAATCGCATATCAACTTTGGCCATTTATTAATTCTGGGTCAAAAATTTCAGCTTTTAGCAAATCAGACCCGATTAAGATTTTGGCACATAATTTGGATTTTTGGGCGGCTAATATTTATATGCTTATACAAAAAAGAGTATTATCCTATAAGCCTGGAAACTTGAGTGAAAGGCAAATTAAAAAAGTCAAAGGAGTTGAAAATTTGTTACCTGCTGATGTAATAATAAGCCCACCAAGGGGTGGAGGTTTTCTTTGGTGGGGCGAAACGGAAGCAACTGAAACATGCAATGAATGGTCAATACAGCGGACTCGAGCGGAAAGTTAAGAGCAATAATTGACGCGGTGCAGTCGAATCGCGTTGAAGACGACTTTTCTGATAAGTGGTCGTTTGCAAAAGAAGACTTTGAAAGAAAGCTTTATAGAAAAAGATCGAAAGTTAAAGTCTCGTTTGTTGAATTGGATAATACTCTCCCTGTTCATGGGCCCGAGTCGGAAGTTCATGAGAAACTCCTATGGGAGGATTTCTTAGCATTACTTAAACCTAAAGAAAGACACATTGTTGTTTGCTTAAGAAGCGGTATAACAAATTTGAAGGAAATAAGCGAAAAGCTTGGATACGCTAATCATACCCCTGTTTCGAAAGCACTTAAAAAAATTCGAGAAAAGGCGGCAAAGTATTTGGAGTTGTCTTAGATGAACAAGGAGCCCAAAATGAAAAAAACTTTATTTCTGGCACTGTTTTTAACGGCTGGTTGGAATTACACAACCGCCCAAAATAAATCCTTTTTTTGCCAGGAGCTTTCCTGGTCGCCGGGATAAGTACGCCTCACCCCCTAACCCCAAAAGCGCCTCATCCCCGGCCCTTCTCCACTCGCTTGCCCCGAGCGTAGTCGAGGGGTGGAGAAGGGGGAAAAACACGCCCGTCGGCTACCTTTTCCCCTCTCTGTTTTACGGAGAGGGGATTAAGGGGTGAGGCGTCTTTTTACCGCCACAGCAACAATCTTTGCCAAAACCTTTTCCGCCCGTTTGAGCACTTCCCGATTTTCAAACTTTATTACGCGTAATCCTCTTGCCTCTAATTCCTCCCGCCGAATCTGGCCGTATTCTCTCTGTTCTTTTTTGCTGTGTACCTTGCCTTCCAGCTCTACCACCAGCCTCGCCTCGGCGCAGTAAAAGTCGGCTATGTACCGCCCCAAGGGATGCTGCCGCCGGAATTTCAGGCCAAAGCTGTCGATTACTCAGACATTGCCATAAAAGTTTTTCAGCCGTAGTTGGCTCTTTGCGAAACTTGCGGCAGAGCTCAACTATATAGGCAGGAACCTTGGCCACGATTCTCCCTTCTCCACCTGTGGAGAAGGGTCGGGGCTTGCCCTGAGCGGAGTCGAAGGGATGAGGCGCTTTTCTCCCCTCTCTGCTTGCGGAGAAGGGCTGGGGATGAGGCGTTTTTGTCACCGCACAAGAAAATTAACACGTTGCTTCACGGCAATCAAATTTCTATCTTCCCTGCGGGCAAAAGGAGCACAAATAAAACCGATGGCTCCGGCTTGAAAAAGATAAATGCGACGGGAAAACGCGCTTTCTTCGCTCGCTATTCCCCCGATGGCTCAAAAATCGCCGTAATTACCGGCGGCTGGCCGGCATCCAACATTACGATAATGGACGCGGATGGCACAAAGCCTGTTACAATTGACCTTGAATTGCTGCAAAAAGTAGATAAACAGGAATAAAAAATTCCGATTATTGTCCCGCGAACTCCGGCAGCGAAGATTCGATGGCGTCTTTTAACGTAATAATCCCGGCCAGAGTCCCCTTTTTATCCACCACCGGCAGGGCAAGGAAGTTGTATTTCATAAAAAGCGTGGCGACCTTTTTTTTAGAATCTTTTACTTTTACCGTAACCAAATGCTTGTTCATAATGTCGCCAACTCTCGACTCGGGCGGGTTGACCAAAAGGTCGCGCAGAGAAACTGCACCCAAAAGGCGGTCCTCGGCATCCAGAACGTAGGTGTAATAACTGGTATCGACCGAATCGTGATAATGGCGGAAATTATCCAGCACTCCTTCTACGGTTGCGTCCGGCCCGATGTAAAGATAGCGCGAGGTCATCAAGCCGCCCGCGCTCCCTTCCGGAAAGTGCAAAAGCTCCACAATTTCCTGCCTTGCTCCCGGCTCTACGTTTTCGATAATTTCTGCTTGAGTTTCCCTTGGCAAATCCTGCAATAAGTCGGCGGCTTCATCCGGTGCCATCTCCTCGATAACGTCGGAGGCCTGCTCTTCGGAAAGAGTGCCGATAATTAATTTTTGATATTCAGGTTTGAGCTCCTCGAGCGTATCGGCCTGAATTTCCACATCGAGGGCGTTGAAGACCTGCGCGCGTTTGTGCCGGTCTAATTCTTCCAGAATATCGGCTAGGTCGGCAGGATTTAAGTCGCCCAGCTTGCGCAGGGTGACGTTTAGCTTCAGCCGCTTTTTTTCCGGGTCGGCAGCCAGCGGCTGAATGTATTTCCAGCTAACCATTTTGGTGGGAAGCTTATAAGAAAAAAGCCATTGAGTTATAGCATCCACAACCTTCGTCCAGCCCAAGCGGCGGAGAATTCCGCGGAAGCCAAAGTCCACATGCACTAGGCGCAGCTCTCCTTTGTTTATCAGAAAATGCAGGTCATTGGCGCGCTCAATCTTGGAGCCGAAGGTATCGACCACCTGTTTATCCAAAATTTCGTCGCGCAACAAAACCTGGGCAGGAATAACCGAGAGCGGGCGCAAATTTTTAGCCGCTTCCGGCGTAATCACTAGCGTATGGCCGTCCAGCCGGGCAACATATTTCCAATCCAGCTCGCAGTATCCTCTTTTCCTTTTCGCTTTGAGAACAATTCGCTCTACGTTGGGAAAAAGTTCATCCAGCACAACCGCCAAATCCAGCAGGCGGCCAATGGAGCGGCCGGACTCATCCAGAATGCTGCGGCCCAAAAGCTCGGAAAAGAAGATAAAAGTTTGAATTTCGCTGTTCATTTCTTAGATAGTAAGCGAATATGATTGGTATAAATCCAGCCCTTATCCCTTTTTAGCACCTCGATGCGATACTGCCCGGGCTGGCGGGTTTGGTAAATAAAATCGCTTCCCTCCGCTTCTTTGACCATCTGTCCAGCGCAGATCAGACGGAAGCGTGCCCGTTTGGGGGATTTTGCCGAAAGATTCGCCAGCCCTTCGATTTCCATCTCCTCCCCTATAATTGCTTCGTTTCCCTTTTGTTCGGCTTTGAATTCAAAACCCTTGGCGTCTCCCCAGCGATAATTGGAGCCATAGACATTGCAATTGCGAATGGCATCGAGCAGTTCCTCTTTGGCCAGCTCGAATTTTTGCGACAGCGGCTTGCGCAGCATCAAATTAGTTCGCAACGCCTTGAATTTTACCTCGTAAGGGAAAATCGTCACCGAAAACGGGCCCAGGATTTTATGCTTGAACGCGTGGGCATCGGCAGACATTATCCCGCAAACCCGCTTTTTCTGATTCAGCTTATCCCACAACTCCAGCACTTCTTTTTTTGGATGAACCAAAAAACGGCGCGGGGTGAAGAGCATCAGCGGCCGATTGGCCGGGGTCAAGTGTTCCATCCATTCCGACATATGATTCCAGAGCTCGATGCCGTGAAAACCCTCGGCGTCCCAGGCGGTCCAGGGATATTTTCCATACTGGGGTAAAACGCTTCGAGTTTCAATCGGATGGGCAATAATACCCGTGCCGCCTCGGCGAGCGACTTCGGCAACGTATTCTTCGGCTGAAGCTCCAAAAGGTATCGTTTCTTTCAGGTTGAAGGCTAAATAGTGATTTTGATTGTTCCGGTCGTTGATTTCACAGCCGATGATAACCAGCGTTTTGTCATACCATCCCTCTTTACCTTCTTTTAATTTTTTAAGGGTGTTATGATCCGAGAACAGCATAAAATCGAGCCCGCATTCCTGGCCAATTTTCACCACTTCATCGAAGGGCAAGCTGCCGTCCGAGTCGGTGGTGTGCATATGGATGACACCAGAATAATGATAATACGTATTACCCATTTGTTTCCTTCGGCATTTTCAAATAGATTAAAAAGCCGAAAAGAACCATTAAGTCAAGCGCCAAAATTGCGGCTCGATAGGAACCGCTTCCTGCGAGAGGCAATTTAACCACCAATCCCCAGATAATGGGGCCGACGATGGCGGCGGCGCGGCCGGAAAGAGAATACAATCCAAAAAACTGTCCCAATTTTTCTTTCGGCACTAACTCCGCCAAAAGTGGGCGGGAGCTGGTCCAGGTGGCACCCAAAAATATGCCGACTAATCCCCCCAGTATGTAAAAAGTCCAAACGTTGGGGGCGAAAGCGATAGCCGCCAGCGCAACCAGCCAGCCGAGAAAAACAATCTTCAGGGTTTTTCTTGCGCCCAATCGATCGGTTATCCAACCGGCTAAAAATGCTCCAGCGATGGCGGCTGTAGTTGCCAGTGCCAGATAGTTTGTCTTAACGCTGTCGGGTATTCCGTAAACCTTTTGCATATAAACGGCCATAAAGATAATCACCGTGACAACAGCGTCTTCGAGCAAAAAATCGGCAATTAAAAAACGTGAAAGCCCCGGATATTGCCGGGTCTCCTTCAATATTTTCCACAAATTGAAAGAGTGCCTCGGCCCTACCATTGGTCCTCTTGAATGTCGCGTATGCCAGGCAAAATAAAAAAGCGGAGTAGAAAAAATCAGAAACAATATAGCAGTTGGAATGAAAGCATCTGCCCGGGTGCCGTCCGCTACGAAAGGTCGAACCATATAAAGCCCGGCAATCGTGCCGACGTATCCCAAACCGACGCCAATGCCGGAAGTCTTCCCCATTCCGACTTCTTTGGAGATTTCCGGTAAGAGCGAGTTATAAAAAACAATTCCCCCTTCGTAGAAGTAGTTCGCCGCACCGAATAAAACTAAGGCCAAAAGCGCCATTGTTTCCAAAGGCACACTGGAGTTGCCCAGCCATCCAATTCCTACTGTGGTGGTGATGCAAAGCAAGGTCAGGATGACCAGAAAACGGTGATGATATTTGTGCTGGTCGGCCAGAGAGCCCAAAACCGGAATCGTCAAAGCCACCGCCAGCATCGAAAGTGAATAGGATAAACTATACGAAAGCTCTTTTTGTCCCAAATCGAAGATTACCCATTGGGCAAAGTAGAGCGAAACCATGTTCATAGAGAATATGGTGTTGGCAAAATCGTAGCTGGCCCAGGCCCAGATTTTCCAAGGGAGCTTCATTCAGTCCCACAACTCCCAGTTGAAGCCAAAAAAGAAAGCGCGCCCGTTTTGCAAGTGAGAGCCGCGCAAAGAGTACTGACGGTTGAACAGATTCTCGTACGAAGCGAAAAAGTTGAATCCCCGCACTGCACCGATGGCCTTTAGGTTTACGAGAAAGGCCTCTTTTTCTCTGTAAGGAATAACGTCATCCTTAAGACCCAAAAAATAATGCACCATCGGCACCAGTCGGATGGAAAGCGCTTGTAATGGCCTGACCTCGGGAGTTGTCCAGCGCAAGTAAGCACGGTGGCGTGCCCAGAGAGGCAAACGCTCTTTGCTATCCTTATTTTCCAGGTATTTTAACCCATACCCTCCCTTCCAAACACCGATTTGTTTTAGTTCAAAACCAACTTCCCCTCCAACGCCACGAACGTTTTCAGAAGTTGGCTCCCAAACCCCATTGGGCGTTTGGGTCGCTGGTGCAAAAGAGATATCAACAGGCAGATTTTGCCAGGAAAGATAATCATTTGCTCGCTCGGCAATCAACGAAAAACCGCCAGTGAACGGGTCGGTCTCATATTTGTAAGTCAAATTAGCCTGGTAATTTCTTTCCGGTCTCACCGGCTTTGAAACTTCGGCATAGATGCGGTCACCGGTAACGTCTGAAATCACAAGAGGAGTAAAGAAACGGTCAAAGGTGGAAAGGTATATCGTCTGACTGGATACGGTGACAAAAACCGTTTGGTGAGGGTCCGGCGAGCGACTAAGACCGGCCCATCCTTCTAACTTTGAGGAAACCGACCAGGCTTTGGAAAGCTGACCGAGACCTGCGAAGACGGTTTTTTCATCCAACTGCCGGCCCCAGACACTACCCAAACGAAGCTCCCATTCCTCTGCCGTTTGTCCGGCATACTGATTCAAGATGGTTGCGTTCGTGTTAACAAACAACTTCGTAAACCAATTTTCACTCTGACGGATTAATGCAAGGCCAAAATAGGGATGCCTTTCTTCCACCCGGCGAAGGAGATTCGCATTCGTCGAAGAGATTTTCTGATCGGTGCGCTGATAACGAAGGTAGGCTTCCACTTTGGTGTTGGCGGACAACCGCCCGTCCAGATTGACGAAAAATGCGTCCCTACGGAAATTTTTCCCCAAATTTGGGTCGGGGATTCCTGTGAACTGAATAATTCCTCCCAGTTCGCGGTCTAACTCATAACCCGCCTTCCAGTGATTATTTGATTCAGAAGGACTTTCAACGGAAAGATGATAACTTTGAACTTCAGTGTTATCGGCCCCTTCCTTTCTGCTCCTGTTCTTAAAGCTGCCCACTCCCCGCGCGAAGGCCTTTTTTCCCAAAGGGCGCTGCAGGTCAAAAATAGCCGTAGATTGGCCGAATTTCCCCTTTTTCAGCCGTGCCGTTACTAACGGGCGATTTACGTTAGATGGAGAGGTGAAAAGATAGGCAGAAGTCGAGGACTGTGCGCCAGAAAGAAAAGCTGCAAGCGGATGGTCAAAAAAATAAACTGAATCGGCGGTTTCAAACTGCATCGGCGTCAAATCTGCCTCGGAGGACTGGGGATAATTTAAATAAATCGGAGCGCGCGGCTGTCCTTCATACAAAATCTCGTCCCCCTTCCCTATTCTCCCCCAATTTGAGAATCCGCGCTTTTGTCCGAACGGTCCGAGCGAGAAAACGTCGATAGAAGGTTTCAGCGATAAAAGCCCCGCCAAATCTTCGGGATTATAAAGATTAATCTCGTCGCGGCCTAACTTAATCGGGCTGGAAAACAGCGTGAGAAGCTCGTCTTCCCTCAGAGATGGAGCCGAAACAACAAAGGGCGGACTCTGTATCGGCAAGCTGTCTGAAATTTGATGAATAGAATCGCTCTTGGAAAAGGATGTGGTATCGTTCTCTCCTCTCCACTGGGTGGAGAGGGGATTAAGGGGTGAGGTGTCTTCCGCCAAACAAAAAGCCGCTTTCACCCAAAAGCACCCCGCGAGCAAAAGAGCGGCTTTCAAAGCTTACTGGGAACGGATTACGGCAACCTTTAAAACCTTTTCCACTTTACGCCCTGTCACGCTTTCCTTCATAATTACTTTGCAGAAGTATATACCCGAAGCCGCCGGTTCTCCTTTATTATTGTAACCGTCCCAGTTAACGGTGCGGTTGTATCGGTACCCTCCAGCCTTCTCTTCCTCATCCTGAAAAACAATTTCTCCACCCGCAGAATACACGATCATATCTATCGTCCAGTTTCCTGAAAGGGAGTCCAACTCAACGGGGATTTTTACGCGGGCGTCAATCCCGGGGCGAAAGGGATTTGGACGGGCATCTTTAATCAGGGTTTGACCCGGCGGGGCGGAACTGTCCACGTTAGCCGAATAGGCATAGGTGGAGCTGATTCGATTGGCGTCTGTAGGCAAGAGGTTGTTATTCATCACCATTGCCACCACTTCTGTATAATTACCAAAATCAGGAAAGAACAGTTCCTGAATTTCGCCGGAAGGGTCGGTGGTTTGACGAGTTAAAAAGGTATAGTCGCGAGTGCCGGTATCGTAGCCGGCGGCGCCAAGAAACCAGGGAGAAAAACGGCTGGTATCGGCAAGCAAAGAAAAGTCCACAAAAGAGCCGGTGCCCGGATTTTGCAAATTGAGATAGGTTGCCCCGAGGTCTTCAACGTAATCTATGCAGAAAACACTAAGTTCCCTGTTGTAGGGCACAAACACGGAGGGCGGACAATAGGTAGTACAGGATGGTGTAGTGAAAGACCGTTCCTGCCGGCAGGGGTCCGAATGGAAAAAGGAAACTGCCACTTTGGGGCACTTGTTGCAATCTCCATAAACGAGGGCAGTGGGAAAACGGGTTGGATAGGCGTCCGTGGAATCGACGGCGCGGAACTGGTCAAAAGTGGGCCAGGTTGCGCTTTCGCTGCCGTAAAACTGCACGTTTAGAGGCAGATGCAAGCCGGGGCCGACAAAGTAGTTCCATTGATAAAACTCCTGCAAAGAGACCAAAAAATTGGAGCCAACAGGGGCCAAAGCTCCATCGATGGCGCTGAAAAGATTGAACCCCGAAGAAGTCGCCATAATTTCCCAGATTCTGCGAACTACTGGATAGGACGAAGAATAAGGCGACCTTGTAAAATTCTTAGTCAAGTAAATCCCATAAATTCCCAAAGCATAGGGGCGATACGCCCGGTCCGGGTCGAAGCCAAAGTTATTTGAAAAAGTGCGGAAAGAAAGTTCCGGTGAACGAAACCAAAAAGGAAGGTATTGGACATAGTCATTAATGTCGTTGTAAACTTGCTCTTCCATCCAGACGGCCGTCGCCTCCTGCCAGTAAAACATACCATTATTCCCCACCACTTCGAACCCAAAGACGTTGTAAGCAAACTGTATGGCGTGGAAAAACTCGTGAGCCGCCGTTACCCGCATAGCCCGCTGGGGGCCGTGGGGCTGGCCGGAATAGGGAGGAATATCGAACGTTGGGCTTAGCAAAATGAAAGCCGTTGACTGATTTCCATTCACTGGAAAGCTGTCGGGAAAGGTGCCGCCTAAAAAAAAGCCGCCAAGATCCTCGAGATAAATATCCAGTCTCGGCCCGTCCCCTTGAGGGTAGAAACCATCCGAGATTGGGGGACGGAAACCGAGTTGTCCTACTCCCCTAATCCAGACGGAGTCCAAAACCAGACCGACCGTATCGACCCAGTCGGGAACGCCATTGGGAACAGCGCTTCCAAAGCCTCTCAAATCGATGGAGGCGTTGCGCACCGAATCTGACCCCGTTTTTGTGTAGTGGATCCGAAAACCCGGGCCGCTTTGACCGGATAAAAGCGGCACGTCGAAAAAGAAGGGCAGGCTGGGGCGCGATTGGAGAACCGGGCGCAAAAGCGCTTGAGATGCCGGCGACAGTTCATTAAAGCGGCGTTTGGCTTCCATTAAAGTCGCCGTGCCGCAAGCGCGAATGGGGGGCGCGGATGGTTCGGCTAAATCGGCAGAACTTCCGCCGAACATTGAAAGGGTTTGTCTAACAAGCAAATCTTCTTCCTGGACGGTTATTGCCCAGCTTACCGAAAAAGACAATAATAAAATCCAGCTTGCCAAAAATATACTTTTCATAAACTCCTCAATATTATAGTCCCGTCAGTTTTATAAAGACAATAATTTCTCAACTATACGGTTTTGTCTTTCTTTTTCTTTTTTAGCTTCTTCAAGCCAGCTTAAAGCTTTTCGATGACTTTCAGAAACGCAGCTTTTATCGGAAATTCCTTTCAAGTTAATCAAAACGTTAAAGTAAGCTCCTTCGGCGGCGGCGAGTGCGAGAGAACCGGCGGTAGCAGCATCGGAGGTTGTGTTGATATTACCCTTTTCGGCCGCCATAGTAGAAAGACGCAAAAGTTCTGGCGCCCGCTCAAGAACAGCCAAGGGAACGACGTTAGCGGCCTTCGAACCCTCCTCCATCTTCTTCTGGCGGGCAAGTTTTTGCTCTTCGGTATCTTTGGGCATCTTTAAAGCTTCCATCACCACGTTGAAAGCCCGGGTGTCTTCCTCCACGGCACTCTCAAAGAATCTACGCAGGTTTTCGGTAGTTTCAAGCACTTTTTTCATATCTTCTTCGAAGGCGGCATATTTCTTCTTGCCGATGGTCAGGCGGCAAACCATTGCAATCAGGGCGGCCGACAAGGCGGCGGTGTGTGCCGCCGAAGCCCCTCCTCCCGGAGCAGGAGAGGAGGATGCCACCTCGTCTAAAAATGAAGGAGTACCGACTCCGAGGCCGGCCGCACGCAGTTTTTCCTCTAAAATCTGATTTTCCGAAAAGTTTTCTAACTGTAAAAAATTGCTGGCGGCGGAATTTAGCGCCGGTTGAGGAACTAAACCTACAATTTCGCTGGAAACCACGCTCACTCCAAGCTTTTCCGCCTCTTTTTTGACAGCTTCGAAGGCAGCGTGAAGGGGAGTTTTTAAATAATTGGTCAGGTTCATCGAGACCTGAACCAGCCTGCGGGCTTTGATTTCGAAGCCCAAAGCCTTGACGCAGGGCAGGCCGCCGGAGGCTTCGCGGATAGTTTTGGCAATTTGTTTGGCGATGGAAACGTCCTCGGTATTCAAGTAAACATTGTAGGCAATCAAAGGCATTCGCGCGCCGATGACTACGGCGCCGGCCTTGGGATGGAGTTTTTCCGGCCCAAAATCCGGCTTGCGGTCCGGATTTTTGCCCAGTTCTGCTTTCAAACCCTCGTATTCCCCCTTGCGAACGTCAGCCAAATTGCGCCGCTCCGGACGGGTAGCCGCCGCTTCGTATAAATAAACCGGAATTTTAAGCTCCTCCCCTACCCGTTTTCCCAAGCGCTTGGCCAAATCGACCGAATCTTCCAAACTCATCTCGGAAATCGGCACGAACGGAACCACGTCGGTGGCTCCCAGGCGCGGATGTTCACCTTTGTGTTTCTCCATATCTAAGAGCTCCGCGGCGCGGGCGATTCCGGCGTAAACGGCCAAAAGGCATTCTTCCGGTTCGCCGGCAAAAGTAATGACCGAGCGGTTGTGGTCGGCATCCGCCTCCCAGTCGAGAAGCTTAATCTTCCCCCCTTTTTGGATGGCGGCTATCAATTCTTGAATAACTTCCTTATTTCGTCCTTCGGAAAAGTTGGGGACGCATTCGACGATTTTCATCTTTTTCTGTATCTCTCAAAGGACTTTAAGCTGACGGCAAGCAAGGGGAGCATAATTTCGTGATGACCGGTGAAGGCAAAAGCCTGCCCGGAATCGGAAGTCGGCCGCAAAAGAATATTCTGCATCGGACGGTAATGTTGTATCATATCAAAATTAGCGGTGGTGAAATTAATGACTTTTCCCTGAATATTACGGGCGACGGAAAGCGCCTTCAAGAAAACTTCCGGCAAGACTACCGCAGAACCCAAATTGGCAACTATGCCGCCGGTATGCAAACCAGCTACGGCTGCCGCTAAAACTTTGAAATCACGCCAACTACCTTCGCCCGCTTCCCCGGCCGGAAAATTGGGATGCTGGTGAACCGTGTCGGTTCCAATGGCCAAATGAACGCTGGCGGGCAAGCCCAGGCGATAGAAGTTATAGAGCAAAGAATATTTTTTATAACGGGCGTTTAATTTTTTGATGAGAATCCCGAAGGCCTCTCCCAGGCCGATGTTTTTGCGTGCCGAAATATAAATGGCGCCGGCATAGAGTTCGGCGGTTTCTTTTACCATCCCGAAGCGCCCAGTGTTAATGGTTTCGGCCACTTCTTCGGAAGTCTGCCCAAAAAAAGCAATCTCCAAATCGTGAATGGCTCCGGCACCGTGCAAGGCCAAAGCTGAAATGTATCTTTGTTTGGCCAAGTCGATAAGTATCGGAGACAGGCCGCATTTTAAAACGTGCGCCCCGGCTAAAATCAGGCGAGTTTTTCTCTTTCTTTTCGCCGCCAGCCAGAGTGAAACAAGTTTGCGCCAATCTTCGCCTTTTAAAATAGCTGGAAAACTTTCAACCAGGTCTACAGCAGATTTCGAGGGAGGTAAAATAGAAGCAAAGGAACTAATTGCCGATTTGTGTTTGCGTTTGGCAATGCTATAGGTTTTGACTTTAGATAAATCTAAAGACGGGAAACTACTCGGCAGGAACTTCTTCCCCTTCTAATTTTTCTATATCTTTTAGGCCGTATTCCTGAAGCTTGTTGCGCAGGGTTCGAGAAGAAATCCCCAGCATCTCGGCCGCGCGGGTTTTGTTCCCGTCCATTGCCTCCAAAGTTTTTAGAATCAGTACTTTTTCTGAGTCATAAATGGTCATCCCGGGGCGCAGTCGGTCGTCGGTAGATAAGGGGTGTCCTAAAAGCAGTTCCTTTGGAAAATCCGTAGGCAGCAAAACATTTGTTTGAGCAACAACCACGGCCCGCTCGATGAAGTTTTCCAACTCGCGCACGTTCCCGGGCCAGGGATATTCGCTTAAAAACGCCAGCGCTTTGGGTGAAATGCCGTTAACCTTCTTCCCGTTTTCATCGGCGAACCGCCGGAAAAAGTGGGCGGTTAAAAGCGGTATATCTTCTTTCCTCTCGCGCAAGGGAGGTATTTCGACCCGCACCACATTCAAACGAAAGTACAAATCTTCGCGAAAACGCCCTTTCTTTACCTCTTCCGACAAATTTCGATTGGTGGTGGCGACAAGCCGCACATCAACTTTTAAGGTAAAACCGGAACCCACCCGTTCAAATTCTCTTTCCTGCAAAACCCGCAGAAGCTTGGCTTGAAGGCCCATCGGGATCTCTGAAATCTCATCCAAAAGCAAGGTGCCACCATCCGCCAGTTCGAAACGCCCACGGGTTTGGCGCAGGGCCCCGGTGAAAGCTCCTTTTTCGTGGCCGAACAACTCCGATTCCACCAATCCTTCCGGCAAGGCGGCGCAGTTCACCCGGATGAAGGGCCCTTCTTTTCGCGTTGAATTGTAATGGATGGCCCGGGCGATAAGCTCTTTACCGGTTCCCGACTCCCCGATAACCATCACCGTGGCCCGGCTGGGGGCAACCGAAGTGATTAAATCGAAAACTTTTTTCATAACCGGGGTTTTGCCGATGATATTTTCGAACTGGCCGGACAACTCTTTTTTTAATTGGCTGTTCTCCAAGAGGAGCCGACGGTATTCCAGGGCCTTTTTAGTAGTCACCTCTATATGCTCCGGGGAGCAGGGTTTGGGAAGAAAGTCAAAAGCGCCCAACTTCATTGCCTCAACGGCATCGGCTACCGTTCCGTAAGCGGTAATCACCACCACCGAGGTGAAAGGCGAATTTTGCTTGACCTCTTTGAGTAAATCTATCCCCGACATAGCCGGCATTTTTACGTCGGTAAAAACCAAATCATACTCCCGTTCGCTGATTTCTTTCAGCCCGGCTTCCCCGTTTTCGGCGACTCGAATGGTATGGCCGGATTGGCTTAAGGTTTCAAAGAGAAAGTCCCGAACCAGTTTTTCGTCGTCAACAATCAGAATTTCAGCCATATTAGCTCCATAGGGGCAACTCAATATAAAAGGTTGAGCCCTTTTGGGGAAGCGATTCCACCCAAACTTTTCCCCGGTGCGCTTCTATTATTTTTTTGACTATGGCCAGCCCCAGGCCGCTGCCTTCCAGGCGGGTGGTAAAAAATGGGGTGAAAATCTTTTTTTGCATTTCTGGATGAATTCCCGGGCCGTTGTCCGAAACCGAGATTCGCGCCGATTGGCCGCGCTTGCCGGATAAGAGAGAAATTCTAACTTTCCCCCCTTGCCCCGCAGCCTGCAAGGCATTTTCAACCAGATTGCGCACGGCTATTTTGAGATACTGCCCATCGCCGCGCACCATAAACCGGTGCTCCCGAAGTTCTTTCTCTAACGGTTGGCCAACTTCTTGGACTGCGGATTCCACCAAATCTTTTAAGTCCAGAAGCTCTTGGGTTAAATCGAGTTGCTTGGTGTAATTCAGCAGGGTTGAAACCAGCCGTTCTAATTCGGCGGCCCCATCCAAGATTTTGCTAACCGATTTTAGATGCGCCGGCTCTTTTAGCTCTCTTTTTAATAGCCCGGCAAAGCCGCTGATACCAACCAAGGGATTGCGAACTTCGTGCGCCACCAGAGCAGCCATTTCCCCCAAGGCCGCCATCGTCTTGGTTTGAGCCAATTCTTCTTCCAACGCTTTATGGGCCGATAAATCGGTTAGCACTTCCAAGGCCCCGCTTAGGTTTCCTTCCCCATCGTAGAGCAAAGCGGTTGACACCCCTAATGGGGTTTTTCCACCCGCCAGAGGTGTCAAATGTTTTTCTCTTCCTGCAAAAGCTTTGCCTATAGCAAGGGTTTCCATGACGGAAATGGGAACGGGAAAAAATTTTTCATACTTCCGGCCTAACACCTCTTCTGCCGATAAGCCGAAAATCCTTTCCGCTTCTTTGTTAAAAAGAGTTATCACCCCGGCCTTGTCCACGGCGATGATGCCGGTTTTGACCGTTTCGAGGATGTTATCCAAAAAGAGCGAAAGTGCTTCCTGCTCGGCCAAGCTTTGACGAAGCGCTAAACCGGTTTTCTCCAGTTCGGCAGCCAACTGGTCAAAACGCCCCTGCAGTTCTTTTGGTTGATTTTTTAAATTTTCCACCAAGCCGGCAATAGAAGCATAGGATTGTGAAAAAAGCTTAACCGGTTCGGCAACTTCTTTCTCCATCCTGGCGCAAATATAGAATCAGCTAAATGTTTTAGCAAATATAAAAGCTGCAGTGAATTTTTCGGCGATGAAGTTAGACCGTAGCCGTTTCGACGGCACGGCGCACGCTGGCAAACAACTGGTTGATGTTGAAAGGCTTGATTACATAGTCAAAAACTCGCTGGCGTAAGGCTTCAACCGCTGAATCCACACTGGGATAACCGGTTATAATTATCGCGGGCGCCGAGATATTTTTTTGACGAATTTCTTTTAGAAATTCGATTCCATCCATTGCCGGCATTTTGAGATCAACCAAAAGCACATCGAAAGATTGACGGGAGAGTTTCTCCATCGCCGCTGGGCCGGAATCGGCAACTGAAACCTGGTACCCTTTTTGCATGAAGAAGTCATACAATAAGTCGCGGATTAAAAGTTCGTCATCAACCACCAGAACCGATCTTTCTTTTTCCATACTGTCCCTTTTTATTATTCGGCATATTAAAGCCCAACTCTACCCAGAAAATCCCGTTTTCCCTTCTGGTTTCCAGCCGGTCGGCCATCTGGCGCATAAGCTCCCAACCCCGCCCCGAAGTGTCAAACAAATCGCTTTTTTTGGGTGCCCGGGGGGGCGATCCCTTCCCTTCATCACCTATCTTGACCCAGAACAGTCTTCCCTTCAGCCAGGCTTCGACTTTCACCTGTTTTTGTGGTTTTGATTGATTGCCGTGAATGATGGCATTCGTGAAAGCCTCCGCCGACGCTACGGTGACCCGGTAGTGCCATTTTTCGTCTGCGGAAAATTTTTTAAGCGTTCCTTCCAGCCAGGTATAGAAATCCTCTAAGATGTCCGGGTTGGAAGGATAGGTTCGAGTAATTCTACGTACGGTTTCCATCGTTTCATTTTCGGCTTTTATGGCCGATTAGAGGCGGCAATGTAATAAAGGCACAACCTAAAATAAAGTTGCATTAAGTGAATTTCTTAATCATCCCTTTCTGTATCGACCTATGCCTAATTGCCCTACAACAGTTTTTTCAAAAAAATATGTTGCTTTTTGGCTTTTTGGCCTTACTTTACATAACAGAATGGGTTATTGACTTTAAGGACATTCGGCTTATTTTCCTGCCGTACTTAAAGAAGTTAACTCTCGCCTGCTTGAGGGGACAGGTGTGGCGAAGATAAAAAATTTGTTATGGAGAGGATGAGATTAATGAAGAAAGCATTCTTGGTGGGGTCTATATTATTTTTGTGCTTTGCTAACACTCTTTTTGGCCAAATCACGGCCACCATTTCGGTATCTCCCCCTGCTTTGAGTTTTACTGCGGTTCAGAGCGGGGCGTTGCCTTCTTCGCAAACGTTGCAAATAACCAATACCGGCAGCGGGACTTTGACTTGGGGCCTGGCCGAATCGCCGCCCAAC
>Ga0184627_10000023_pt1 | contig 99869 bp, 80 predicted proteins | sample PLM3_127_b1_FD_133150 | JGI IMG/M metagenome (GOLD analysis project Ga0184627, IMG submission 133150) | Groundwater sediment microbial communities from an aquifer in East River, Colorado, USA - PLM3_127_b1 | ecosystem: Environmental > Terrestrial > Soil > Riparian zone | place: USA: East River... | reverse complement strand
GTGGCGGGCTTCGCCAAGAACACCGGGCTCGGGGTGGCAGGGTTCGTGATCATGCTGCTCGCCATCGCCGAGCTCGTCCGCACCCTGCGGCGCCGGTCCGCGGTCGACCGCGCACCGGCCAGCCCGCCCGCCCCGGCCGCGCCGCCGCCCAGGCGGCGCCCACCGGGCCGCGGCGTCGAGTCGTGGTGGGGCAAGCTCACCGAGCGCTGGCGTCAGCGCTGGGAGGAGCGCGGCGGCCCGCCGCAGCCCTGACCACGCGGCCACACCCTGACCGGCAGCCGCCCGGCCCGGGGAGCGGGCGGTGCCCTGGCGCCCGCACGCCCCGGCCATGCGTGGCTCAGCGCCGTAGGGCGAGTTTCCTGTGGTCGCGGGCGGACGCTGGCGGGCCGGGCACGACCGGCCGGGGCGCGAACAGGCTCCGCGGGCTCAGGGCGGCGACCAGCCGGCGGCTCCATCCCAGCCGGCCGGCCAGTCGTGAGCGGGCCGCCCGGGCCAGCCGCCTGGCCTGGTGGGCCTGGTCGGCGCCGGTGGCCAGTCCTGCGGCGTACTCCGCGGTCACGTAGAGCCCGGTGAGCTCCACCAGCGGCTCGGCGTCGGGGCCGAAGGCGTCCACCATCCGGCTGGCGTAGGCGCTCGGCGTCTCCGCGGGCCGGCGGCCGGCGCCGGCGTCGCCGGTCCAGGCGGTCAGCTCGGCGTACGCCTCGGCCACCGCGTCCCTGGGCCGGTGGCCCGCCCGCCGCCTGGCCACGAGGTTGCGCACCGCCTTCACCGACGGCACCAGCAGCACCAGCAGGAGCACGGCGAGCAGGATCTGCACGGCGCGCCGCTCGAGCAGCCCCGGGCTGCTCCGACTCCCGCCGAGCGCCTCGGTGCGGCGTTCCTCGAGTTCGTTGCGCTGGCCCGGGTTCTCCCGGGAGGTGGTGGCGGTCGGGGTCGCCCCGAGGGCGAGGGTGGTGGTCGGCGCGTTCGGGACCCGCCGGCCGGCGTCGGTGGTGTAGGCGGGGAGCTCGACCTGGTCGCCCCGCGGGGTCGGCTCGAACCGGACCCAGCCCAGCCCGTTGAACCAGATCTCCGGCCAGGCGTGGGCGTCGTGGGTGGTCACCTCCCAGGTGTCGCCCACCTGCCGGCCCGGGGTGAAGCCGATGGCGACCCGGGCGGGGAGGTCGACGGCGCGGGCCATGGCCGCCATGGCGGAGGCGAACTGCTCGCAGTAGCCACGCTTGACGTTGAACAGGAACTTGGTGAGCTGGTCCTGGCCCGACGTCAGCTCCGGCACCGACAGGTCGTACTTGAAGCTGGGGCCCAGCAGGTAGTCCTGCAGGGCCAGGGCCTTCTGGTAGGCGTCCACCTTCCCCTCGGTGAGGACGCGCGCCTGCTCGCGGACCCGTCCGCTCAGGCTCTCGATCTGGAGGTAGCCCTCGGCCGGCGTGTCCCGGTACGCCTGGCCGCCACCGAGGTCCTTGGCGGCGGGCAGCAGGATCCTGGACTTCACCGTGTACTCGAACCCCTCCCGGAAGCGCCGCCTGGTCGTCAGGCTCCCGTTCACCGTGTTGCGCAGAATGGGCTGGCTGGTGCGCAGCACCTCGACCGGCGTGGCGGCGGCGGGCAGGTAGGCGTCGCCTCGGCCCGAGAGCTGGTCGATCTGGACCTGCTGGGTGATCTCCTTGGCCGGGGCCGTGGGATCCAGGTCGGCCTCGGCCTCGCCCGGGGTGAACGGGACCGCGTCGTCGGGCCGGCCCGACGTCCGCCAGGTCGTCCCGTCGAACTGGTCGAGGGTGACCAGCCGCCAGTACTGCCCCTCGACCGCCTTGACCGTGAACAGCGTCTCCTCTCTGCTGGCCTTCAGCCGGGTGCGCAGGGACACGAACGGGTTGATGGTCACCGGCCCCTCGGCGTTGACGCCGCTGCGATAGTCCAGCAGCGGCTCCCGGCCGTAGCCGGGCAGGACCCAGGGGACCGCGAGCGCGATGACGCCGGCGCCGACCGCGAGCCAGCGCCCGGTGTTGGCGGCCGGGGTGGTCGGCAGGCGCCAGCCGCTGGCCGGGCGGCTGCGCGCATTCGACACCCACAGCCCCCAGGTCGCCAGGCGGGCCCTGCCCTCGGTGAGCAGCACCCCGGCCGCGCCGACCAGGAACCACAGCGTGTACCAGGCCGGGCTCGAGTTGCGCACGATGGCGGGGAACACGAGCAGGCCGAGGGCGGGGACCAGGGCGAGCAGGGGCTGCCGTGCGCGGAAGGTCAGGCCGTCCGCGGAGGTGGCCACCGCCCAGGCGCCCGCACAGGTGAGCAGCAGGAACTCCCGGGTGACGACCACGGGCGCGGCCTGGTCGACCACGCCCTGCATGGCGACCCTGGTCGCGTCGGCCATCGCGTGCCAGGTGGCCAGCGTCGGCACGACCACCCACAGCGTGTCGGGGAAGAGCAGCACGCCGGCCACCACGAAGAACCCGGCCAGCATGGCGGCCAGGGAGACGGCCTGGCCGGCGCCGGCCCGTCGCAGCAGGGCGGCCAGGCCGAGGGCGGACACGATCGTCAGCCAGGTCGGCAGCCACCAGGCGTTGCTGGCGTAGATGCGGCCCAGCGACAGCGACGCGCCGGTCAGGAGGCCGGTGAGCGCGAGCGCCTGGGCAAGGTCGGTGTTGCCCGTGACAGCGGTGCGATCAGGCGTTGCCATGGTTCTTCCAGTCGGTCGGTGCGGATCATCGTCGCGGTACGCCAGCCGGCCCGCTCGAGCATCATCGCGGCGCCCGCGGCCCTGGCGTCGGCCGCCGCCACGTCGCGGGCGGCCAGCCCGAGCCAGCTGTCGGGCCGCAGCAACAGGCCCATGGCCCCGCCGAAGCCGAGGCGGCAGCGGACCAGGGCGGCCGCCTCCTCCGGGGTCGGCACGGTGATGACCGCGAGCAGCAGCCCCTCGCCGGACAGGCGGGCGAGCTGGTCGGCCGTGGGCACCAGGGAGCGGACGTCGCTCGGCTCCACCGTGGCCAGGAAGTCGAGGATGGCCACGGCCTGGTCGGTGCCGGTGGGCGGGCGGACCTGCTGGCCGTCGTCGGTGACCAGGGCCAGCTCGTAGCCGGAGCGGGCCAGCCGCACCGCCATCGAGGCGACCGCCGACACCGCCCGCTCGAACGAGGCGTGCTCGCCCTGGCCCCGGTGGGCGGAGCGGCGCAGGTCGACCGCGAGCAGGGCGCGCGCCCGCCAGGGCTGCTCCTCCTGGCGGATCATCAGCTCGCCGCGCTTGGCCGAGGAGCGCCAGTGCACCTTGCGCAGGTCGTCACCGTCCCGGTACTCCCTGGTGGTGAAGAACTCGTCGCCCCGGGTGAACAGGCGGCGGGCCCGGGCGGCCGCCGCAGTCGCGAAGTCCCCGCCGAGGCCGGGCGGGGAGAGCGCCTCGACCCGGGGGTGGACGATCACCTCGGAGGTGCCCGCAAGCTCGCTGGTGGCCTGGGCCAGCCCGAACGGGTCGAGCAGCCGCACCGACAGCGGGCCGATCACGTACCGGCCCCTGGCCAGCGCGGTCAGCTCATAGCTCAGGGTCTCCCGGTCGCTGCCTGCGACCCCGGGCACCACGAACCGGGCCGCCGGCCCGAACTGGTAGGGGAGCTGGTCCTCGAGCAGCAGCACCCCGGTCTCGAGCCGGCTCGGGTTGTCGAGCCGCAAGGTGACCGCGATGCGGCTGCCCACGGTGGTCCGCAGCGGCCGGACCGAGCGGGTCGAGGTCAGGCGGTAGTTGCCGAACCGGATGACCAGCCAGGCCCCGAGCGGCAGCACCAGCGCGCCGAGGGCGAGCATGAACAGCTCGGGCACGCCGGTGAGCAGCCCTGTGATCCACAGGGCGAGCGCGGCGGCGGCGAACCCGAACGCCCGCGGGGTGAAGGTCCGCCAGCCCATCGGCTCAGGCCTGGCCGCGCCCGCGGATCGGGATCGGCACGTACTCCAGCAGGTCGGCGAGCACGTCGGCGGTGTCCCGGCCGACCATCTGGGCCTCGGGCGCGAGGATGAGGCGGTGGGCGAGTACCGGCACGACCAGCGCCTTGATGTCGTCGGGCACGACGTAGTCGCGGCCGTCGGAGGCGGCCGCGGCCCTGGCCGCCCGCAGCAGGGCGAGCGCGGCCCTGGGGCTCGCCCCGAGGGCGAGGTCGCCGTGGTCCCGGGTGGCCCGGCAGAGGTCGACGATGTACTTCTTGAGGCTGTCGGCCACGTGCACGGTCCGGCAGGCCTCGATCATCCCGGCCACCGTGGGGGCGTCGGCCACGGGCGAGATGTCGCCCAGGGTCGAGGCGCGGCCGTGGGTGTTCAGGATGTCGACCTCGGCCTCCCTGGAAGGGTAGCCGATCGACAGCTGCAGCATGAACCGGTCTCGCTGGGCCTCGGGCAGTGGGTAGGTGCCCTCGTGCTCGATGGGGTTCTGGGTCGCGACCACCATGAACGGCACCCCGAGCTGGTAGGTCGTCCCGTCCATGGTGACCTGGTGCTCCTCCATGGACTCGAGCAGGGCGCTCTGGGTCTTGGGCGACGCCCGGTTGATCTCGTCGCCGAGCACGATGTTGGCGAAGATCGCCCCGGGCTTGAACTCGAAGTCGCCTCGCTCCTGGTTGTAGACGCTGACCCCGGTCACGTCCGACGGCAGCAGGTCGGGCGTGAACTGGATGCGCCGCACCGAGCAGTCGATCGAACGGGCCATCGCCTTGGCCAGCATGGTCTTGCCCACCCCAGGGACGTCCTCGATCAGCAGGTGCCCCTCGGCCATGAGCGCGATCAGCGCGAGCCGGACGACCTCGGGCTTGCCCTCGATCACCCGCTCGATGTTGGCCCGGATCTTGTCGAAGGCTCCTGCGACGTCGGCCATGCCTCCGGTGTCGGGGCGCGTCGTTGCCACCGGGCCGGCTCCTTTCCGTTACGTTCGAGGACTCGATTGTAGAAGGGCTCCGCCACCTGGGAGCGTCGCTGCATCACGAAGCCATGAGAAACGGGTCGGGCGCCGCGGTCGGATATCCTTCGCCCGACATGCCGAGCGCGCCCGAGACCCGAGCGAAGCTGCTGGCCGCCGCAAGGCGGGCCTTCGCCGACCTCGGCTACGGCAAGGCCAGGGTGGAGGACATCGTGAGCCGGGCCGGCGTCGGGCACGGCACCTTCTACGCCTACTTCCCGAACAAGCGGGCCGCGCTGGCCGCCCTCATCCACGAGAACGCGGCCACCCTGGTCGCGCTGGCCGGGCGCCCCTGGGGCGTCGGTGACGTGCGGGCGAGCCTCGAGTCGGTGCTGTCGGGCCTGGCCGACCTCTACGACGCCGACGCCGACCTGATCGCCCTGTGGACCGAGGCCTCCATGGGCGACCCCGAGCTCGGGCGCGTGCTCGACGAGGTGCGGCGCCAGTTCGTGGCCCGGATCGCCCGCAACATCGAGCGGGCGGCCTCCCAAGGGCTGACCCGCCCGGTCGACCCCCACACCACCGCGACCGCGCTGGCCGCCATGGCCGAGCAGACCATGTTCCTGCGCGCCGTGCGGGCCGAGCCGCTCGACCGCGACCTCACCGTGAAGACCCTGGCCGACCTCTGGTACCACGCGCTCTACGTCGACCACAGGGACTGAGGGCACGGGGTCGAAGAGGCGGGCGGTGCCCGCAGGGGCTCTGGTTATACTCAGGACGAGCGTGTGACCACCGTACGGAGCGGGAGCACACATGGAGCGAGCACTCGTCTTGAACGCCTCGTACCAGCCGATTTGCGTCGTGCCGGTGCGGCGGGCGGTCGTGCTCGTCCTCAAGGAGAAGGCCGACGTGCTCGTGCCCGGGGCGAGCCTGGTCCGGGGCGCCACCATCGCCGTGCAGGCCCCCAGTGTGATCCGGCTCCGCTACGTGGTGAAGGTGCCCTTCCGCGCAAGGGCCGGGCTGTCCCGGCGCGCGGTGTTCGTCCGCGACGACCACACCTGCCAGTACTGCGGCGCCCGGGCCGAGAACGTCGACCACGTCATCCCCCGCTCGCGCGGCGGCCTCCACGTCTGGGAGAACGTCGTGGCCACCTGCCGGCGCTGCAACAGCCGCAAGGAGGACCGCCTGCCACACGAGGCCGGCTTCCGCCTGCGCCGCGAGCCGCGAGCGCCCAAGGAGACGCTCTGGATCGTGATCGCGGTCGGCCACATCGACCCCGGGTGGGCGCCCTACCTCGGCCTGGAGCCGGAAGCGGCCCTGCCCGCCTGACCCGGCGGCTCGATCCCGATGCGACCCCGGCGAGGCGAACCGGCAGCGGCCCGCAAGCTGGCCGGCCCCTGGAGCGCCAGGCCCGTGCCGGCCGCCGGCCGGAGGGCCGCTCGGCTGGCGCGGGCGCTCGCGCCCTGGGCGCTGCCCCTTGGGGCTGGCGCGCTCGGCGCCCTGCTGCTCATCACCCTGCTCGGCAGGCAGGACGCCAGGGTCGGGCCTGCCACCGTGCGCCTGTCGGCCCACCCGGCCCTGACCGGCTCCAGCCGCCTGGCCGTGCCGCCGTTCGGCTCGGTGTCGGCCCGTACCCACCTGGGCCCGGTCCAGTTCCGGGCGACCCTGGACGACGTCGACGTCCCCGCCCTGCGGGACGCGCTGGACGACGACGCACCCGCCGGCGGGGTGCGCCGTCCCAGCCTGTCCGCCGCCCTGCTCCCCCTCGAGCAGGCCGCCCGCCGGGCCGCCCGCCAGTTCGTCGTCCGCCTGGCCCTGCTCGGCCTGGCCGGCGGGGTGGCCGCCACCCTGCTGTTCGCCCGCCGCACCCGCCTGCGCCTGCTGCGCTGCGGGCTGGGCGGCGCCCTGGCCACGACCGTGCTGCTGGTCCCGGCGCTCGCCACCTACGACATCGGCGCGTTTCGGGCACCCCGCTACGAGGGGGCGCTCGAGTACGCGCCCGCGCTCATCGGCGACGCCCAGACCGGGCTGGACCGGCTGCGCACGCTGCGCGACGAGATGGCCCGGATCAGCGAGAACCTCAACCGCGCCTACGACGCGCTCGGCAAGCCGGTGCCGGTGCTCGACGGCGCCACCGTGCGGGTGCTGCACATCGCCGACGTCCACCTGAACCCGGCCGGCTTCGACCTCGCCCAGCAGCTCGCCACCAAGTTCGACGTGCAGGCGGTGGTCGACACCGGCGACATGGGCACCTGGGGCCTGGCCCCCGAGCGGGGCGTCACCCGCCGGGTGCGCGAGTTCAAGGTCCCCTACCTGTTCGTCAAGGGCAACCACGACAACGCCGCCATGGTCAGGGCGGTCGCCGCCAACCCCAACGCCCGGGTGCTCGACGCCTCCACCACCGAGGTGGCCGGCATCCGCTTCTACGGGGTCACCGACCCGGTGTTCTCGCCCGGCCAGGGGTACAAGGTGCCCGTCTTCGACCGCCTCAAGGAGCAGCGCAGCGTCGCCGTCGGCGCCGCCCTGGACGCCTTGGACAGCCGCGCCGACGTCCTGCTCGTCCACGACCCGCGGCTGGCCACCTACGCGCTCGGCCACGTCGCCACCGTCCTCGACGGGCACTTCCACGCCTTCCGCACGTCGCTGGTGAACGGGACCCGGACGCTCACCACCGGCACGGTGGGGGGCGCCGGCCCGGACGGGCTGCGGGCCAGGGAGCCCGTGCCCTACACCGCCGAGGTCGTCCACTTCGACCCGGGCACCCGGCGGCCGGTGGCGGTCGACCGCATCACCGTGGGCGCCCTCGAGTCGTCGTTCTCGGTCGACCGCGAGCTGCTCCCGGAGGGCGGAGCAGGCTTCACCCCGGCACCGGTCGAGGTCCCGCCCGAGCTGCTCCCGGCCCTGCCGGTGGACCAGGTCAAGGGCGAGCCGGCCCCGCGCCAGCCCCCGCTCGGCGTCCGCGGCCGCGCAGGTCGCTGAGCCCTCCTCCACCCCCCGGGGTGGAGCGAAGTGGAGGAGCCAACCCCGGGCCGACAACCCCAGAACGCCCGTTCGCTTTTCTGTATTTCTCCTGCTCAAGGGCTAAGAATTGCAATTCCGGCTGGGCGCCTCTTGCGTTGACGGTGGATAGGCGGTGGAGTAAAGTGGCGGCCAGTGGAGGGAACAGCGGCGAGGGGATGGCGGGGGTGTTCATTGGCACCTACGACCACTCCCTCGACCCCAAAGGCCGCGTGATCCTTCCGCGCAAGTTCCGCGACGAGCTGGGACAGGACATGGTCTTCACCAAGGGCATCGAGCGCTGCCTCTACGTCTTCCCGCTGGCCGAGTTCGAGGCCTTCGCGCACAAGCTGCGCACCCTGCCCCTGACCGAGCGCCCGAGCCGGGACTTCGTGCGCGTCTTCGTGGCCGGGGCGAGCCAGGAGAGCGCCGACGCCCAGGGCCGCGTGGTCATCCCGCAGCCCCTGCGGGAGTACGCCGGCCTGGCCAAGGACGTGGTCGTGGTCGGCCAGCTCTCCCGCATCGAGCTCTGGGACAAGGCCGAGTGGGAGCAGTACATCCCCGCCGCCCAGGCCACCTACTCGGCCGAGACCAACGCCACCCACCTCGCCGAGCTGGGGATCTGATGGTGTTGACCGCCGTGCGCCATGTCCCGGTCATGCTCGACCGCTGCGTCGAGCTGCTGCGCCCGCGGTCGGGTGGGACCTACCTGGACGCCACCCTGGGCCTCGGCGGCCACGCCGAGGCCGTGCTGGCCGCGAGCGCCCCGGGCGGGCGGGTGATCGGGCTCGACCGCGACCCGGACGCCCTCGCCGCCGCCGCTCTGCGCCTGGCCGGCGCGGGCGACCGGCTCACCGCGGTGGCCGCCTCCTTCGCCGACCTGGCCCGGGTCGCCGCCGACCTCGGCGTGGCCGCGGTGGACGGCGTCCTGTACGACCTCGGGGTCTCGTCGCTGCAGCTCGACGAGGCCGGCCGCGGCTTCAGCTACCGCGCCGACGCGCCCCTGGACATGCGCATGGACCCGGCCAGCGGCCCCACCGCGGCCGACGTGGTCAACACCTACCCGCGGGCCGAGCTGGCCAGGGTCCTGCGAGAATACGGCGAGGAGCGCTTCGCCGGCCGCATCGCCAGGTCCGTCGACGACGCCCGCCGCCGCGCCCCGGTCCGCACCACCTCCGAGCTGGTCGAGCTGGTCAAGGCGGCGGTGCCGGCGGCGGCCAGGCGGACCGGGCCCCATCCGGCCAGGCGCACCTTCCAGGCGCTGCGGATCGAGGTCAACGGGGAGCTGGCCGCCCTGGCCGAGTCGCTGCCCCAGGCGATCGACCTGCTCGCCCCGGGCGGGCGCCTGGTCGTGCTCGCCTACCACTCGCTCGAGGACCGCATCGTGAAGCGGGTCCTTGCCGCCGCGGCGGCGGGCGACTACTCGCCCCCCGAGCTGCCCGGGCACCTGGTCCGCCGCACCCCCCGCCTGCGCCTGCTCACCCGCCGGCCCGAGACCCCCGGGGCCGCCGAGGTGGCCGCCAACCCGCGCGCCGAGAGCGCCAAGCTGCGCGCGGCCGAGAAGCTCACCCCGCCGCCTGGCGGGGAAGCCGCCGGCGACCCCCACGCCGGGATGTCACGACCCGACTTCCCAGAGGGGGCAGCATGAGCATGGCCGCAGGCCGCGCGGCGAGGTCGCGCCCGGCACCGGAGCCCCTCCGCGAGCAGCCGACCGCACGCCAGTTGCGCGCCGTCGGGCCCGTCCGGCGCGTGCCCAGGCTCCCGTTCCTGCTGCTCACCGTGGGCGTGATCGTGGCCGGGGTGCTCGGCCTGGTGTCGCTGAACGTCAGCGTGAACCAGCAGGCGTTCGAGCTGGCCCGCCTGGCCCGCGAGAACCGGGCCGCAGAGCAGCGCTACACCCTGCTGCAGGCCGAGGTGGACCGGCTCAAGGCCCCGTCGCGGATCGTCCGGGTGGCCACCCAGCGGGGCATGGTCACCGGGGGACGGCCCAAGGTGGCGACCTGGCCGGGCAGCCGCCCGGCCGGCAAGGACTCCCCGGGGGCGGCGCCTTCCCCCGCCGCCCCCGGGGCGCACCGACCGGACGACGCGTCCGCGTGGGCGCAGGACCCGTTCCCGATCAAGCCGTATCTGGCCCAACCCTGACGCCGTCCCCCGGGGGGCCCCTTCCCCGGCTCCCGGGGGACCGCCAGGCCACCCGGACCTGCCGCAAGGTCCAGCATCCAAGAGCAGCACCGTTCGGGGGGCGAACGGCCAGCAGCTGTACCCCCGCGTGCACCAGAAGGGGGAGCCAGTGCAGAAGCGAAGAGGTCCCGCGCGCAGGGGAGCGCGGCGGCGCCGGCACCGGGCCGGCGCGAACCGGCTGCTGGTCGTGCTCGGGGCGACAGTGCTGGCCTTCCTTGCGATCTCCGGCCGGCTGGTGGTCCTGCAGGTCTTCGACGCCGGCTCGCTCGACCAGGCCGCGGCCAGGCAGCGCCTGCGCGCGATCGAGCTGCCAGCCGACCGGGGCCGGGTCTTCGACCGGCACGGCGGCGACCTCGCCCTGTCGGTGGACGCGCGCACCGTCTACGCCCAGCCCCGGCTGGTGACCAATCCGGCCGTGACCGCCCGCCGCCTCGCCCCGCTGCTGCGCCGGCCCGCCGCCGAGCTGCACCGCAAGCTCGCCTCGGGCAAGCCCTGGCTGTACCTGGCCAGGAAGATCCCGGTCGCCCGGGGTGAGGCGGTCGAGCGGCTCCGCCTGCCCGGGATCGGCGTGCTGAACGACACCGTGCGCAACTACCCGTCTGGCACGGTCGCCTCCCAGGTGCTGGGGTTCGTCGGCAATGACGGCCGCGGCCTGGCAGGCGTCGAGCTGCAGTACGACTCCCTGCTCCGGGGCCGCCCTGGCCGCCTGCTGCTCGAGCAGGACCCGGCCGGCCGGCCCATCCCGCAGGGCCACCGCTCGGTGGAGCCGGCCCAGCCGGGCACCGACGTGGTCCTCACCATCGACCAGCAGCTCCAGTTCGTGGCCGAGCGCTCCCTGTTCCTGGCCGTGCGCAGGTGGCACGCCAAGAGCGGCTCGGTGGTGGTCCTCCGCCCGACCACCGGCGAGGTCCTGGCCATGGCCAACGTGCCCGGCTTCGACCCCAACCGGTTCGCCTCGGCCAGGCCCGACGCGATCCGCAACCGCGCCGTGGAGGACGTGTTCGAGCCCGGCTCGACCAACAAGACGATCACGGCCGCGGCCGCCCTCGAGGCCGGCATCGTCACCCCGGGCACCCAGATGCTCGTCCCCTCGCGGATCGAGCTCTGCCCGGGGGTGAAGACCTTCCGTGACTCCCACGAGCACGCCACCGAGCCGATGTCGTTCGCGGACGTGGTGGCCCAGTCGTCCAACGTGGGCACCATCAAGGTGGCCGCCCGGCTCGGTGCCCAGCGCCTTGCCAGGGCCGAGCGCGCCTTCGGCTACGGCCGGCGCACCGGCGTCGACCTGCCCGGCGAGTCCCCGGGCATCGTCACCCCGGTGCGCGCGTGGCGCTGCACCGACCTGGGCGTCAACGCCATCGGCCAGGGCGTCGCGGCCACCTCCCTGCAGATGGCGGGCGTGTACGCCGCGGTCGCCAACGGCGGCGTGCTGGCGCCCCCTTCGATCCTGCGCGGCACCGTCGACCAGCGCGGGCGCTTCCAGCCGGTGGCGCGCAAGCCCGGCAGGCGGGTGGTGTCGGCCAAGACCGCCAGCACCCTGACCCGCCTGCTCGAGGGCGTGGTGCAGGGCAAGGGCACCGGCACCGAGGCCGCCCTGGCCGACTGGTCGGTGGCCGGCAAGACGGGCACCGCCCGCAAGCCCAACCCCAAGGGGCGCGGCTACCTCGCTGGCGCCTACATGGCCTCGTTCATCGGCTTCGCACCGGCCCAGCGCCCGGCCGTGGCCGTCGCGGTCGTGATCGACCAGCCGGCCGGGGCGATCTACGGCGGGGTGGTCGCCGCCCCGGTGTTCCGCGAGGTCACCGCGTACGCCCTGACCCGGCTCAAGGTGCCGCCGACGCGGCCGGCAGCCCCGGGCACGGGGCCGTCGGCCGCCACCGCCGGGCCGCTGCCCACCGCCACCACCACGGCATCCCCGGCGACGCCGCCGGGATGAGATGAACTGTGACCGGGGCGAGGCCACCGGGACATGGCGCGGATGCTAGGCTTTCGCGGGCCCACACCCTGTTGTCGGCCAGCGTTCCGCGGGGCCCGGCGTTCCCGCCGCCGGGCGCCCGGCCCTCCGAGGCGGGTTCCGACGTTCATGACCTTGACGCCCAGGCGCGTCCCCCTCGCCGCTCTCGCGGCCGCCGTGCACGGCGCCGTCCGGGGCGCCGGCGAGACCGCCGTCTCGGACGTCGTGCTCGCAACCCGCAGGGTCGGCCCTGGCGCGCTGTTCTGCTGCGTGCCCGGCACGCGGGTGGACGGCCACGACCTGGCCCCGGCCGCCCTGGCCGCCGGGGCGGCCGCCCTGTGCGTCGAGCGGCCGCTCGACCTGGCAGCGCCCCAGCTTGTGGTCGGCTCGGTCCGGGCAGCGCTCGCGCCCCTGGCCAGCGCGTTCTTCGACCGGCCGTCGCGCCGTCTCGACCTCGTCGGGGTCACCGGCACCAACGGCAAGACCACCACCACCTTCATGCTGGAGGCGATCTTCCGGGCCGCCGGCCTTGTCCCCGGCGTCATCGGCACCGTCGAGGTGCGCATCGGCCAGGAGCGCCGGGCGGCCGCCCACACCACCCCGGAAGCCCCCGACCTGCAACGGCTGCTTGCCGAGATGGCCGACAGCGGCGTGCAGGCGGCGGCGATGGAGGTGTCCAGCCACGGCCTGGCCCAGGGCCGGGTCGACCAGACCCGCTACCGCGCCGCCGTGTTCACCAACCTCACCCAGGACCACCTCGACTACCACCCCGGCCTCGAGGCCTACTTCCTGGCCAAACGGAGGCTGTTCACCCCGGCGTTCACCGGGCTCGCCGTGGTCAACGTCGACGACCCCTACGGCCGGCGCCTGGCCGGGCCGGACGGGGAGGTCCCGGTGGTGACCACCGGGACCTCCGTGGACGCGGCCTGGCGGGCCTCGGCGGTCGACGCCTCGCTCGAGGGCAGCACGTTCCGGCTCGACAGCCCGGCCGGGCCGCGCCCGGTCCGGCTCCGCCTGGCCGGCCACTTCAACGTGGCCAACGCCCTCGGCGCCCTTGCCGCAGCCGACGCCATCGGCATCAGCCTCGAGGACGGCGTGGCCGGCCTGGCCGGCCTGACCGGCGTGCCCGGTCGGTTCGAGCGGGTCGACGCCGGCCAGCGGTTCACCGTGCTGGTCGACTACGCCCACACCCCCGACTCGCTCGACAACCTGCTGCGGGCCGCCCGGGCCGTCACCGGCAAGCGGCTCATCGTGGTGTTCGGCTGCGGCGGCGACCGCGACCGGGCCAAGCGGCCGCTCATGGGCGAGATCGCCGGGCGCCTGGCCGACCTGGCCATCGTCACCTCCGACAACCCCCGCTCCGAGCCGCCCGAGGCGATCGTGGGCGAGGTCGCCGAGGGCGTGCGGCGCACCGCCGCGCCCGGTGCGTGGACGGTCGAGGTCGACCGGCGGGCCGCGATCAGGCAGGCGCTCGCCGCCGCCGGCCCCGGCGACGCGGTGGTCGTCGCCGGCAAGGGGCACGAGCAGGGCCAGGAGTTCGCCGGTGGCTCCGTGCCGTTCGACGACCGTGTAGTGGCCGCCGAGGAGCTCGGCCGCCTGGCCGGCCAGGTGCGCGGGAGCGGCCCGTGATCAGCCTCACCCTGGCCGAGGTGGCCACCGCGGCCGGGGGCGCCCTACGGGGCGCCGGCCCCGGGACGCCGGTCACCGGCCTGTCCACCGACTCCCGGGAGGTCGTCCCGGGCAGCCTGTTCGTGGCCCTCCCCGGCAGCCGCACCGACGGCGCCCGCTACGCGGGCCAGGCCGTCGCCGCCGGGGCCGTGGCCTGCCTGGCCCGGCCCGAGGCGGTCACCCGGGGGCCCAGGGTCGAGGTCGCCGACCCGCTCGCCGCGCTGGCCGCGGTGGCCGCCGAGGTGCGCGCCCGCTCCGACGCCCGGGTCGTCGGGGTCACCGGCTCGGTCGGCAAGACCACCACCAAGGACCTGCTCGCCGCCGTCCTGGCCACCCGCTTCGAGACCGTCGCCAACCTCGCCTCGTTCAACAACGAGGTGGGCCTGCCCCTCACCCTGGCCCGGCTGGAGCCCTCCACCGAGACCCTGGTGGTGGAGATGGGCGCCCGCGGCCCCGGCCACATCGCCATGCTGGCCCGTCTGGCCCGCCCCGGCGTCGGCGTCGTCCTCAACGTCGGTGAGGCCCACGTCGGGCTGTACGGCAGGCGGGACGCCATCGCGGCGGCCAAGGCCGAGCTGGTCGAGGCGCTCCCGCGCGACGGCGTGGCCGTGCTGAACGCCGACGACCCGCTGGTGGCCGCCATGGCCGCGCGGACGCCGGCCCGGGTGGTCACCTTCGGCCTCGGCGCCGGCGCCGACGTGCGCGCCGACGGGGTGGAGCTCGACGCCGAGGGCCGGGCCGTGTTCCGGCTGGTCGCCGGGGACCTCGGCGCCGACGTCGCCCTGCCCGTGGTGGGGGAGCACCTGGTGCCCGACGCGCTCGCCGCAGCGGCCGCCGCCGGCGTGCTCGGCCTGGGCCCGGAGGAGGTCGCGGCCGGGCTGGCCACGGCCCGCCTGTCGCCGTCGCGGATGCAGGTGAGCCACCGGGCCGACGGCCTCACGGTCATCGACGACGCCTACAACGCCAACCCGACCTCGATGGCGGCCGGGCTCAAGGCGCTCGCCGCGGCGGGTCGGGGCGGCCGGCGGACCGTGGCCGTGCTCGGCGAGATGGCCGAGCTCGGCGACACCGCCGTGGCCGAGCACGACCGCATCGGCCGGCTGGTCGCCCGGCTCGGCATCGACCGCCTGGTCGGGGTGGGCGAGCTCGGCCAGGTGATCGTGCGCGCGGCCCGCATGGAGGGCATGTGGCCCGAGGAGGCCGAGGCGGCCGCCGACGCCGACGCCGCCGTGGCCGCCGTGGCCGCGCGCACCGGCCCGGGCGACGTGGTCCTGGTCAAGGCGAGCCGGGTGGTCGCCCTCGACCGGGTGGCCGGCCGGCTGCTCGCCGCGCCAGGCGGGCGCGGCTGAGATGGTCGGCATCCTCATCGCCGCCGCCGTGGCCCTGGCCCTCGGGCTGGTCGGCACCCCACTGGCCATCCGGACGTTCCGGCGCAGGGGCCTCGGCCAGCTCATCCAGGTCGACCTGCCCGACTCCCACCAGACCAAGCGGGGCACCCCGACGATGGGTGGGACGGTCATGATCCTCGGTGCGGTGTCCGGCTACGCGGTCGTGCACTTCTTCATCAGGGTGCCGTTCACCCCCGAAGGCCTCATGGTGATGATCACCATGGTCGCCCTTGGCACGGTCGGGTTCGTCGACGACCTCCTGAAGATCCGCAACCAGCGCAGCCTCGGCCTGACCAAGACGGCCAAGTTCGCCGGGCAGGCGCTGGCCGCGGTCGGGCTCGGCGTGGGCGCCTGGTACTGGGCCGACGCCTGGCGGGGCATCTCGTTCATCCGGCCGCTGGCCGGGACCACCCTGCCACTCATCCTGTTCCTGGTCTGGGTCTTCCTGATCGTGTCGGCGACCTCCAACGGCGTGAACCTGACCGACGGGATGGACGGGCTCGCCTCCGGCTCCACCGTGCTGGTGGTCAGCGCCTACGTGGTGATCGCCTTCTGGCAGTTCCGCCACTCCTGCTTCGCGCCGCCCCTGAACGCGGCCGGCTGCTACCGCGTCGAGTCCACCGAGTCGCTCGACCTGGCCGTGGCCGCGGCCGCGATGATGGGCGCGACCGCCGGCTTCCTGTGGTGGAACGCGCCCCCGGCGCGGATCTTCATGGGCGACACCGGCTCGCTGTCGCTGGGCGGCACGCTCGCCGCGCTCGCCCTGTTCACCAACACCCAGCTCCTGCTCGCCGTGCTCGGCGGGATCTATGTGGTCGAGACCCTCTCGGTAATCCTGCAGATCGCCTCGTTCCGGTTCCTGCACCGCCGCGTGTTCAAGATGGCCCCCATCCACCTGCACTTCGAGCTGTCGCAGTGGCCGGAGTTCACCGTGATCGTGCGCTTCTGGATCCTTGCCGGGCTGGCCGTGGCCTTCGGGCTCGGGCTGTTCTACGCCGAGTTCATCGCCCAGGGGGGGACCAGTGGCTGAGCCCCGGCTGTTCTCCGGGTCGGGCTGGCCAAGTCGCCTGAAGCGCGACAGGCCCGACCGCTGCTCGCCGGAGTGGTTCGCCGGGCTGCCCGTGCTCGTGGCGGGCCTCGGCCGGTCCGGGCGGGCGGCCGCCAGGCACCTGGCCGAGTTCGGCGCCGACGTGATCGCCTGCGACGACGCCCTCGGCCTCGAGGTCGGCGACCTCGACGCGCTCGGGGTCAAGACCCACCTCGGGCCGGGCGCCGTCGACCTGCTCCAAGGGCGGCAGCTCCTGGTGGTCGCCCCCGGCCTGCCAGAGCGCCACCAGCTGACCCAGGCCGCGCTGGCCGGCGGGATCCCCGTGTGGAGCGAGGTCGAGCTGGCCGCCCGGGTTGCGAGCTCCCCGATGGTCGGGGTCACCGGCACCAACGGCAAGACCACCACCACCGAGCTGGCCGCTGCGATGCTCGCGGCCACGGGGCTGGCCACCGTGGCCGCCGGCAACGTCGGCCTGCCCCTGATCGACGCGGTCCTGGCCAGGCGGCCGCCCGACGCCGTCGTGGTCGAGCTGTCCAGCTTCCAGCTGCGCTTCTGCCACACCCTGCACCTGGCCGCCGGGGCCTGGCTGAACCTCGCCCCCGACCACCTCGACTGGCACCAGGATCTGGACGCCTACGCGGCCGCCAAGGCCCGGGTGTGGGCCAACCAGAGCGGCGGCGACTGGTCGCTGTACGCAGCCGACGAGCCCGAGGTGACCGCCTGGGCCGCGCGCGCCCCGGGCCGGCCGGTGCCGTTCAGCACCGGCCGGGCCGAGCCCGGCGGGCTCGGCGTCGAGGCCGGCATCGCCCTGTCCCGCGTCCCCGGCCTCGAGGGCGGCCTGTGGCGGGTGGCCGCCCTGCGCCTGCCCGGCCGGCACAACCTGGCCAACGCGCTCGCCGCCTCCGGGCTCGCCCTCGCGCTCGGCGCCCACCCGGCCGCGCTGGCCCGGGCGGTGGCCGCCTTCCGGGCCGGCCCGCACCGGCTGGCCGCCGTGGCCGAGGTGCGCGGGGTCACGTTCGTCGACGACTCCAAGGCGACCAACCCGCACGCCGCCCAGCGCGCCATCGCCGCCTTCCCCCGGGTGGTCTGGGTGGCCGGGGGCCGCAACAAGGGGCTCGGGTTCGACGAGCTGGCCGCCTCCGGGCTCGACCGGCTGGTCGGGGTCGTGCTGCTCGGCGAGGCCGCCGGCGAGCTGGCCGACGCCCTCCACCGGGCAGGCTTCGCCGGCCCGGTGGTGCGGGCCGCCTCGATCGGTGAGGCCGTGACGGTCGGGTTCGGCCTGGCCGAGCCGGGCGACACCGTGCTGCTCGCACCGGCCTGCGCCAGCCAGGACATGTTCACCGACTACGCCGAGCGCGGCGACGCGTTCGCGGCCAGCGTGGCCCGGCTGGCCCAGCGACACCGGGAGGGAGGCGGCGGCCATGGCGCCGGTCGCGATCCCTGACCGGCTCGCCGGCGCCCTGGCCGCGCGCCGGGGGCGGCGCGCCACCCCTGCGTCCGGGTCCAGCTACTACCTGCTGCTGGCCGTGGTCGGCACGCTGCTCGCCATCGGCCTGGTGATGGTGCTGTCGTCCTCGTCGGTGATGGCGTTCGCCAGGACCGGCGACTCCTACGTCTACTTCAAGAAGCAGGCGACCTGGGCGGTGGCCGGGGTCGCGGTGATGCTCGCGGTCAGCCGCGTCGACTACCGGCGCTGGCGGCGGTTGGGCGCGCCCCTGCTGGTCCTGTCGGCCGGCATGCTCGTACTCGTGCTGGTGCACCCGAGCGCGGTCTCCGCCTACGGGTCGACCCGCTGGATCGCTTTCGGCGGGCTCACCTTCCAGCCGGCCGAGTTCGCCAAGCTCTCCCTGCTGCTGTTCTCGGCCGACGTGCTGGTCCGCAAGGAGCGCCTGCTCGGCGACGTCCGCCACGTGCTCGTGCCGGTCGTGCCGGTCGTGCTCCTGCTCGCCCTGCTGGTCCTGGCCGAGCCCGACCTCGGCACCACCATGCTGCTCTGCGCGATCGCGTTCAGCATGCTGTTCCTGGCCGGGGCGCCGCTCACCCTGCTCACCGGTCTCGGTGTGCTCGGCGTCACCGCCGCCTTCGCCACCCTGCGCGGCTACCAGCGGGCCCGGCTGACCTCGTTCCTGGACCCCTCGGCCGACTACCAGGCCGCCAGCTACCAGCTCGTCCAGGGCCGCCTGGCGCTCGGCTCTGGCGGGCTGCTCGGCGTCGGCCTCGGCCAGTCGTACGCCAAATGGTCCTTCCTGCCCAACGCCCACACCGACTTCATCTTCGCCATCATCGGCGAGGAGCTGGGCCTCGTGGGCAGCCTTGCGGTCATCGCGCTGTTCGTCACCCTCGCCTACGCCGGGGTGCGGGTGGCCAGGCGCGCCCACGACTCGTTCGGCCGCTACCTGGCCGGCGGCATCACCGTCTGGGTCGTGGTCCAGGCGCTGGTCAACATCGGCGCCGTCGTCGGCGTGCTGCCCATCACCGGGGTGCCGCTGCCGCTGGTCTCCTCGGGCGGCTCCAGCATGCTCGTGCTGCTGGCCGCGGTCGGCATGCTGCTCAACGTCGCCAGGCAGGAGGCCTGGCGGTCGCGGGCGGCAGTGGTCGCGGCGCGCCCGCCGGCCGACCGCCGCGGCCGCCGCCCCGCGGCCGGCTCGCCCCGCCGCGCCCCGGCCGGCGCGCGCGCCGGCGACGGCGGCCGCCCAGCCCGGCCGGCCACACCCGGACCGGCGGGAGCCGGCGCGGCCACGCGGCGGCCGCGGCGCCCGGACGCTGCCGGCGAGGGCGGGGAGCATGGGCGGCGCCCGCCGGCAGAGGCGCGGCGCCCGGCGGCTGCCGGCGAGGGCGGGGAGCATGGGCGGCGCCCGCCGGCAGGGGCGCGCCAGACGCCGGCCCAGAAGGCGAAGGCGGACGCGGCCAGGGCGCAGGCCAGTCGCCCCAGGAGGTACCCGACATGACACCTGACCCGACCCGCCCGCCGGCCACCCGCGCCGCCAGGCGCGGCGGCCCCCGGGTGCTCGTGGCGGCCGGGGGGACCGGCGGCCACGTCGTGCCCGGCCTGGCCCTGGCCCGCACGATCGTCGAGCGCGAGCCGGCTGCCACGGTGACCTTCGCGGGCACCTCGCGGGGGATCGAGACCAGGGTCGTGCCCGAGGCCGGCTACGCGCTCGACCTGCTGCCGGTGCTGCCCCTGTCGCGCCGGCTCTCGGTGGAGACCGTGCTCGCGCCGTTCGCCGCGCTGGTGGGCACGGTGGCCGCCTGGCGGCTGATCCGCCGGCGCCGGGCCGACGTGGTCGCCGGCATGGGTGGGTACGTCACCCTGCCCGTGGCCGTGGCCGCCCGGCTGGCCGGCGTCCCGGTCGTGCTCCACGAGCAGAACGCCGTCGCCGGCCTGGCCAACAAGCTCGCGGTCAGGGTCGCCAGCCGGATCGCCCTTGGGGTGGCCGAGGCCGCCTCGGCGTTCCCGGCCGGCAAGACGGTGGTGGTCGGCAACCCGGTCCGGCCCGAGCTGCTCCGGCTCGACCGGGCCGCCCTGCGGCCCGAGGCCCTGGCCGCCTTCGGTCTGGAGCCCGGCCGGCGCACCCTGTTCGTGTTCGGCGGCAGCCAGGGCGCCCGCCGGGTCAACCAGGCGGTGATCGCCGCCACCGCGAGCTGGCCCCACCCGTGGGGCATGCAGATCCTCCACGCCTGCGGCCGCCGGGACGAGGCCGGGGTGCGCGAGGCCTGGCAGGCCGCCAACCCCGAGGCGCGCGGCCTGGTCGTCCGGATCGTCACGTTCGTGGATCGCATGGACCTCGCCTACGCCGCCGCCGACCTCGCCCTCACCCGGGCCGGCGCCATGACCATGGCCGAGCTGACCGCGGTCGGCATGCCCGCCGTGATGGTGCCACTGCCCCACGCCACCAACGACCACCAGCGGGGCAACGCCAAGGCGGCCGCCGCCGCCGGGGGCGCGCTGGTCGTCGAGGACAGCGACCTCGACGGCGCGGCCCTGGCCGCCACGGTCGCCCCGCTGCTGTCCGACCCGGGCACCCTGGCCCGCATGGGCCGGGCCATGCTCGGGCTCGCCCACCCCCGCGCCGCCGAGGACATGGCCTCCCTCGTGCTCGACGCGCTGCCCGCCGGCCGCCGCCCCGGCCCGCGGCCCCTGGCCGGCGGGCAGCCGCCGCAGGCCGCCGCGGGCCCGCCGCCTGGCAGCCCGGACCGCTCCAACGACATCGCCTCCACCCAGGAGTTCGTCGGCTGGTTCCACGGCGACGACCAGGCCGACCCCGGAGGCCGGCGGTGACCCCCGGGCCGGGGCCCGGCGTCGGCCTGGACGCCGCACCCCGACGGGTGCACCTGATCGGCGTGGGCGGCGTCGGCATGAGCGGGCTCGCGCGCCTGCTGCTGGCCCGTGGCCATGCCGTCACCGGGTCCGACCAGAAGGAGTCGGCCGCGCTCGCCGCCCTGCGCGAGCTCGGGGCCGACGTCTGGGCCGGGCACGACGCGTCACGGCTCGGCCGTCCCGACCTGGTGGCGGTCTCGACCGCGATCCGGGCCCAGAACCCCGAGCTGGTCGCGGCGGGCAGCCTCGGCGTGCCGGTGGTGCGCCGGGCCCGGCTGCTCGCCATGCTCATGGCCGGCCGGACCGGGCTGGTGGTGGCCGGCACCCACGGCAAGACGACCACCACCGGGATGGCCACCGTGATCCTCCAGGAGGCCGGGTTCGACCCGTCGTTCGCGGTGGGCGGCGACTTCAAGTCGACCGGGGCCAACGCCCGGGCCGGCACCGGCGGTCACTTCGTCGCCGAGGCCGACGAGTCGGACGGCTCGTTCCTGGAGCTGTCGCCGACGGTGGCCGTGGTCACCAACGTCGAGGCCGACCACCTCGACCACTGGGGCAGCCTTGCGGCCATCCAGGCCGGGTTCCGGCAGTTCGTCGCCCTGCTCCCGCCGGACGGCACGGCCGTGCTCTGCGCCGACGACCCCGGCGCGCTCGCGCTCGCCGCCGCCGCGCCCTGCGCGGTGGTCACCTACGGCCTCCTTGACCGGCGGGGCGCAGGCGCCGCGGCCGGGCCGGCTGGCCCGGCGGGCGGCCGAGCGGCCGCGGGCCGGGAACCCCCGGCCGGCGCGGCCGGCGCCGCCCCGGACATGCTGGCCACCGGTGTGAGCGCCGACGGCGCCGGCTCGCGCTTCACCGTGACGGCCGCGGGCCGGGAGCTCGGCGAGGTCCGCCTGCTCGTGCCCGGCCGCCACATGGTCGCCAACGCGCTGGCCGCCATCGCCGCCACCCGCGCCCTTGGCGCGCCGTTCTCGGCCGCGCAGGCCGCCCTGGCTCGCTACACCGGCGCGGCCAGGCGCTTCCACCTCCGCCACGAGCTGAGCGGCATCACCGTCGTCGACGACTACGCCCACCACCCGACCGAGGTGGCCGCGACGCTGGCCGCGGCCCGGCTCGGCCAGTGGGCGCGGGTCGTTGCGGTGTTCCAGCCCCACCTGTACTCGCGCACCCGGGCGTTCGCGGGTGAGCTCGGCCAGGCCCTGTCCGTCGCCGACGTCGTGCTGGTCACCGACGTGTACGGCGCCCGCGAGGACCCCCAGCCGGGCGTCGACGGCGCCCTCGTGGTCGCGGCCGCCCTCGAGGCCCGGCCGAGCCTCGACTGCGCCTACGTGCCCGACCGCGGTGAGCTGGCCAAGCACGCCGCCGCCGTGCTCCGTCCCGGCGACCTGCTGCTCACCCTCGGCGCGGGCGACATCACCACCCTGGCCGACGAGGTGGCCGAGCTGCTCCCCCCCGGCCCGGGCCTCGCCTCCGGGACCGCCCAGGTCGAGGGGCCCGGATGAGCCCGCAGCCGGCGGGCCGCGCCCCCGCCGCGGGTGCCCTGGGCCCGGTGGACGCCGCGGTCCTCGCCCAGGCCTGGGCGCTGCTGTCGGCGCGCTGTCCGGGGCGGGTGTGGCGCGACCTCGCCCTGGCCCCCCTCACCACCTTCCGGCTCGGGGGGCCTGCCCGGCTGTTCATGCGGGCCGAGTCGGTCGCCGACCTGGCCGTCCTGGCCGCCACCCTGGCCGAGGCGCCGCTGCCGCTGCTGGTCGTCGGCCGGGGCTCCAACCTGCTGGTTGCCGACGCGGGCTGGCCAGGCATCGCGCTCCACCTCGGTCAGCGGTTCAGGAGCATCCGGGTCGAGGGCGAGGAGCTCGAGGCGGGCGCGGCCACCCCGCTGCCCAGCGTGGCGTCCCGCTCCGCGGCGGCCGGGCTCGGGGGCATCGCCTTCGCCGTGGCCATCCCAGGTAGCGTCGGCGGCGGCATCCGCATGAACGCCGGCGCCCACGGGTCTGAGCTGGCCGACCGGCTGGTCTGGGCCGAGGTGGTCGCCCTGGCCGGCCCGTCGGCGGGGGAGCCGGAGCGGATGAAGCCGGACGAGCTCGGCTTCGGCTACCGGCGCTCGGCCCTGCCCGCCGGTGCGGTGGTCACCGCGGCCCGGTTCGTGCTCCGCCCGGCCCCCGAGGCCGAGGTGCGGGCCGAGATCGACGAGGCGCGCCGCTGGCGGCGCGACAACCAGCCCGTCAACCAGCCGAACTGCGGCAGCGTGTTCGCCAATCCGCCCGAGATGGCCGCCGGCCGGGTGGTCGAGCAGCTCGGCCTGAAGGGGGAGCGGCGCGGGGGTGCCCGGGTCAGCGAGGTCCACGCCAACTTCATCGTGGCCACCGACGGCGCCACCGCGGCCGACGTGCTCGCGCTGATCCGGCTCGCCCAGCGCCGTGCCCGGGACGAGCTCGGCATCGCCCTACGCACCGAGGTGCAGCTCGTCGGCGACTTCGGTGCGCCCGCCGCTGGCGAGGCGCCCGCCGCATCGGGCCCGTGGGGCGGCCCCGGCGCCCGTCCCGCTGGCGAGGCACCAGCTGGGAGGCTGGACGCTCCCGGCGACGTTCGACCGGAGGTCGAGACTTGACCACGCAACGGACGCGGGGCCGGCCGCCCGACGCGGCCGCCGGCCAGCGGGCCCCGGGGCCGGCCAGGCAGGCCGGCGCCGACCGCCGCATCATCGAGCGCCGGCGCCAGGTCGTGGCCGGCCAGGTCCGGCGCCGCCGCCGCCAGCTCGCCGGCGCGCTGGCCGTGGTCGTGCTCGCGGTGGGCGTGGCCAAGCTCGTCAACTCCCCGCTGTTCTCGCTCACCTCGGTCACGGTGCGGGGGACCGCCGCCCTGACCCAGTCCCAGGTGCTCGCCGCCTCCGGGGCCCGCCCGGGCGAGCCTTACCTCGCCATCGACGCGGGCGCGATCCGTCGCCGGGTCGAGGCTCTGCCCTGGGTCGCCAGGGCCGAGGTGCGCAGGGACTACCCGTCGAGCCTGCGCATCACCGTGGTCGAGCGCCGGCCAACGGCCACCATCAGCGCTGGGGGTCGCTGGTGGCAGGTGGCGGCCGACGGGACCGTGCTCGCCGTGAGCGCGGCCCGGCCGGCAGGCGTCCCGTTCGTGGCCCGCGTGCCCGTGCCCCCGGGGATCCGCCCCGGCAGCAGGCTCCCGGCCGGCGGCCCGCTCGCCAACGCCCTCACCGCGCTCGGTGGGCTCCGCCCGGAGCTGGCCCGGCTCGTCACCGGGGTGGAGGCCCGCTCCATCGACAGCCTCGAGTTCCAGCTCCGGGGTGGCTCCGGGGTCCTGTACGGGCTGGCCGAGGCGCAACCGGCCAAGGACGCGGCAGCCCTGCTGCTGCTCGGCAAGCTCGCACGGCAAGGAAGGAAGGTGGTGCTGGTCGACGTACGGAACCCGTCCGCGCCAACGGTTTTCCCAGGGAAAACGCTGAGGGTAGTTGACCGGCCTCCGGACCGCCGGTAGCATCCGCCGCGACTTGAGGTTGACATAACCGTAAACCTTAAGTAAAGGCTGAGGTATCGGTGCAGGGTCCCTGCCGAACCGGACGCAGCTCGGCGGTCACCGACCGCGGCGCGCTGCACGGAGAAGCAGGCACAATGGCTGCGGGGTCCCCTCGGCAACTTCCCCTCTTTCCCTGGTCCTCGGCGCCGGGTGTGCGGCGGACGCGGGCTGGCCGGCGCGGTCCCGACGAGTACGGCCGCGAAGGGACGAGAAACGTCCGGAATCGGGCGAAGGAGGACGATCGAATGATGGCGGCGCCGCAGAACTACCTGGCCGTGATCAAGGTGGTCGGGATCGGAGGCGGCGGCGTCAACGCCGTCAACCGGATGATCGAGGCGGGCCTCAAGGGCGTGGAGTTCATCGCCGTGAACACCGACGCCCAGGCACTGCTCGCCTCCGACGCCGACGTCAAGCTCGACGTCGGCCGCGAGCTGACCCGCGGGCTCGGCGCGGGGTCCAACCCCGAGGTCGGCAGGCAGGCCGCCGATGACCACGCCGAGGAGCTCGAAGAGGTGCTCAAGGGTGCCGACATGGTGTTCGTCACCGCCGGTGAGGGGGGCGGCACCGGCACCGGGGGGGCCCCGGTGGTGGCCCGGCTCGCCAAGGCCCAGGGGGCGCTCACCATCGGCGTGGTCACCCGGCCGTTCGCGTTCGAGGGCCGGCGCCGCTCGGCCCAGGCCGACCAGGGCATCGAGCTGCTCAAGGCCGAGGTCGACACCCTCATCATCATCCCCAACGACCGCCTGCTCCAGGTGGCCGAGCGGGCCACCTCGATGCTGGACGCGTTCAAGCTGGCCGACCAGGTGCTCCTCCAGGGGGTGCAGGGGATCACCGATCTCATCACCATCCCCGGCCTCATCAACCTCGACTTCGCCGACGTGCGGGCCACCATGCGCGAGGCGGGTACCGCCCTGATGGGCATCGGCCAGGCCCGCGGCGAGGACCGGGCGGTGGCAGCGGCCCAGCAGGCCATCTCCTCCCCGCTGCTCGAGGCCTCGGTCGACGGTGCCAGGGGCGTGCTCCTCAACATCTCGGGCGGCTCCGACCTCGGGCTGTTCGAGGTCAACGAGGCCGCAGAGGTGATCGCCTCGGCGGCCCACCCGGACGCCAACATCATCTTCGGGGCGGTCATCGATGACGCCCTCGGCGACGAGGTCCGCGTCACCGTGATCGCTGCCGGGTTCGACCGCACCGAGGAGGCCGAGCCGGAGCCGGCCCCGCACGTGGCCAGGCCGGCCATGGCAGAGGAGGAGAGCGTGTGGCCGAGCAGGGCGTCCCGGGTCGAGGAGCGCCGCCCACCCGAGCCGGTGGGCCCCGCTGCCCGCAGGCCGGACCTGGACGGCGATGACGAGCTGGACATCCCCTCCTTCCTCAAGCGCTGAGCGGGGAGCGCCAGCCCCGCCGGGCCCGGGCCCGGCGGGGGCACCCACGCGTCCCGCGCCCGCCGGTCCGGGCCTGGTGTGGCGGCCTGCGCCACCCGGTCCCCCGGTCGCCGCCGCCGGGGCCCCGCCCGCCGCCCTGCCTGCGCGACCCGGTCCCGCGGTCGCCGACGCCGGGGCCCCGCCCGCCGCCCTGCCCTCCACGGCGGCAGGCAGCGGCGCCGGCCCGGCCGGGCCCGACGCGGGGCTGGGCTGGCCGCCCGTGCTGGTCGCCGAGGACCTGCTCGGGCAGGGCGTGGTGGCGGCCTTCTCGTCCCGCGCCGGCGGGCTGGGCAGGCCGCCCTTCCAGAGCCTCAACCTGGGCCTGCGCGTCGGCGACGAGGTGCGCACGGCGCTCGCCAACCGCCGCCGGTTGGCCACCGTGCTCGGCCTGGCCGGGCTCCCCTGGGCGACCGTGCGCCAGGTCCACTCCGCGACGGCAGTGACCGCGGCCCGGGACCAGCTCGGCCACGGACCGCCCGAGGCCAAGCCCGCCCTGGCCGAGGCCGATGCCCTGGTGACCGCCGAGGCCGGTCTGGTGCTCGTGGTCCTCACCGCGGACTGCGTGCCGGTCCTGCTGGTCGACCCGGCCGGGCGGGTCACGGCGGCGGTCCACGCCGGCTGGCGCGGCCTGGCTGCCGGGGTGGTCGAGGCTGCGGCCGCCGGGTTCGCCGGGGCGGGCGGCGACCCGGCCGGCGCCTGCGCCGTTGCCTTGATCGGCCCGGCCATCGGGCCCTGCTGCTACGAGGTCGGCCCGGAGGTGCGCGACGCGGTCGCCGCCCGCTACCCGGTGGCGGCGGCCACGACCAGGGCCGGCCGGCCGTCGCTGGACCTGGCCGCCGCGACCGCCGAGGCGCTGCGCCGGTCAGGCTTCGAGCGGGTCCAGACGGCGGGGGAGTGCACCCTCGACCACCCCGACCGGTTCTTCTCCTACCGGCGGGAGGGAACCACGGGCCGTCAGGCCGGTCTGGTCGCCCTGACCCCAGCGGGGACGCCGTGAGCACGGCGGGCGCAGCCGGCGCCCGGCCGGCAGGTGGCCCTGCGCCACACGGCGCGGCGGGCGCACCCTGGGCGCCGTACGGGAGGTGCAGGCGCCGATGAGCACCCCGGACGCCGCCGCGGCCGTCGCCGGCCGGGTCGAGCGCGTGCGGGGGCGCATCGCCGCAGCGGCCGCACGGGCAGGGCGCGATCCCGCCGAGGTCACCCTCGTGGCCGTGGCCAAGCTGCACCCCGTCGAGGCGGTCCGGGCCGCCCTGGCCGCGGGCGTGGCCGACGTGGGCGAGAACTACGCCCAGGAGCTCGAGGCCAAGGCGGCCCAGCTCGCCGGGACGGGGGTGCGGTGGCACTTCGTCGGCCGGCTGCAGCGGAACAAGGCCGGGACGGTGGTCGCCGCCGGAGCCCTGGTCCACTCGCTCGCCTCGGTGCCGGCTGCCCGCGCGCTCGGGCGCCGGGCCCACGCAAGGGGGACGGTGGCCCGGGCCCTGGTCCAGGTCGAGCTGGACCAGCGGGCGGCCGCCCACGGCGTCCGACCGGCCGAGCTGGAGGAGTTCGTCGCCGCCTGCCGGGCGGTGGAAGGCCTGGAACTGGCCGGCCTCATGGTCATGCCGGCCGCCGCGACCGACCCGGAGGCGTCCCGGCCCGCCTTCCGGTACGCCGCAGAGCTGGCCCGGGGTCTTGGGCAAGGCATGCCACACCTGTCGATGGGCATGACCGCGGACCTGGAGGTGGCCGTCGAGGAGGGGTCGACCCTGGTCCGGGTCGGCACCGCCGTATTCGGTCCCAGGCCGGCGCGGCGGCCTGGTGGCGGGGACTCCGAGGGCGGCCCGGAGCCGGCGCGGAGGCCGGGGGGCGGGGACCCCGAGGGCGGCCCGGAGCCGGCGACCTCGCGGCCCCGGGACCAAGGGGCCGGGCCGTGAGCGCCGGCCCGGCCCGGCAGGCCGCGCGTCCACCTCGCCCGGTCCGCCGATCAGCGGGACGAAGGGGGCGAACCGGCAGTCCTGTGGCGCTGGACCGCCAAGTTCGTCATGCTCGGGCGGGATCCATGATTTGCTACTCGATGCTTGCGGTGGTCGAAAGCCGGCGGCTCGGTACACACTGGGGCGGATCGGACCGCCGGTTCGGAGTCCGTCCCTCGTCGGTTCGGAGTTTGCCCCTTCGAGGACGTAGGATCTCGACGCAAGGTAGGTGAGGTGCGTGCCCGGGGCGTTCAAGAAGAGCTTGGTATGGCTTGGGCTGGTCGAACCAGAAGAAGAGGAGGACTTGGCCGATGTGGTGGAATCGGCAGGGGGAAGGGCGCCGGCCGGGTCGGCGTCCATCCGGCGCGTGCGCGAGGAGCCCCTCGATCCTCGACGGCGCGACGGCATCCGGCTCGAGGAGCCGGTCGAGGCGGTGATCCGCCCGATCCCGACCGCGGCAGCCGGCAAGGTGCACCTCATCGAGCCGTCCGGTTTCAACGATGCGGAGGAAATCGGCGAGAAGTTCAAGGCGGACATCCCGGTAATTGTTAATCTTCAAGCGATGGAGGCAGATACAGCCAAACGACTTATCGATTTCGCGGCCGGCCTCACGTTCGGGCTGGACGGGCGCATCCAGCGCGTGGCCGACAAGGTCTTCTTGCTCACGCCGGCCAACGTCGAGGTCTCAGCCGAGGAGCGGCGCCGGCTCCAGGAACGCGGCTTCTTCAACCAGGCATGACCAGGTGAACCTCCTACTTTTCCTACTGTCACTGCTCCTGACGCTGTACTGGCTTGTCCTGCTCGGCCGGATCGTGTTTGACTTCATCATCTCGTTGAACGGCGGCCGTGGACTCTCGGGTATGGCGATTCTGTACGGAATCCTGTATGACCTGACCGAACCTGTCCTCCGTCCGATCCGGCGACTCCTTCCCCCACTGCGAGTCGGTGCAGTAGCCCTCGATCTCTCCCCGTTCATCGTGTTCGTGCTGATCGCCCTGTTGAGAAATGTGGTGAGTTAGCAGGTAGGCAGCCCAACAACGACGATCGAGCGGTGCTCGGTTACAATGACCGATCACTTGCAGTAAGGAGCAACATATGCCGCCACTGACGCCGCTGGACATCCAACACAAGGAATTCACCAAGGCCATGCGTGGCTACGCCATGCATGAGGTGGATACCTTCCTCGACCAGGTCACCGAGGAGTTCACTCGGCTCCAGGACGAGGTCGGCCGGCTGCGCGAGCAGGCCGCGAACGGAGGGATGACTGCGGCTCCACCCCCGCCGCCGTCCGTCGCGCCGGTGGCGCCGGCTCCCCTGCCCCAGGCTGAGCCTCGGGCTGGGGAGGAGGCGATCGCCCGGGCTCTGGTGATGGCGCAGCGGATGGCGGACCAGACCGTCGAGGAGGCCAAGGCCAAGGCCAAGTCGATGGTGACCGAGGCCGAGGCGCGCTCGAAGAACGCCACCGAGCAGGCCCAGCTGCGCGCCCGCGAGGTCACCGAGGCGGCCCAGATGCGCGCCCGCGAGGTCGCCGAGGCGGCCCAGATGCGCGCCCGCGAGGTCACCGAGACCGCCCAGGCCCGCGCCCGCGAGCTGACCGAAGGGCTCGAGACCCGCTACAAGGAGCGCATCCAGTCGGCCGAGGCGCGCGCCCGCGTGGCCGAGGAGCAGGCCCGCATGCAGATCGCCCAGGCGACCGAGCAGGTGGCCCGCCGCCGGCAGGAGCTGGAGAGCTCCATCGAGGCGCTGCGCGCCTTCGAGCGCGACTACCGGGCCCGCCTCCGCGGCTTCGTGGAAGGGCAGCTCAAGGCACTGGAGGACGCGGCCCCGTCTGGTCCGGTGGCCCCGACCCCGCCACCGGGGCTCGGGGGCAACAACTCGCGGCCGCTGCCGGGCAGTGACGACCTTCCGGCCCTGCCCACCGGCGCCAGGCAGACCAACTCCTACCAGGCCCTGCGCGAGGGCGACCAACTCGGCCACAACGGCCGCGACCGGGTGGACCGGCTGCGCCACGACGACTGACCAAGCAGCCCGTTCCGGGTTCCCTGCTGACGTCGTGCGGCTGTGATCGTTGCTGCCGTCGCACCCCGAGACCTGCTCAACGGTGGTCGTGGCCCTTCAGCCGGGACAGCGCGGTGACCGCGTGCCGCTCGGCGGCCCGCTCGAACGGGTTGCGCCGGTAGCCGGCCAGGCTGGTGAGCAGGTAGGCAGGGTAGAACAGCGGTCCCCAGCGCTCGTGCTGGCCGACGTGGCCGAGCTCGTGCGCGAGCAGGTGGTCGCCGAGCCGTTCGGTGGTCACGATCACGTGCCCGAGGGTGATCGCGCTGAACCCCCGCCTGGCCAGGAACCAGGCCAGCCCCCTGCTGCCGCCCTCGCACAGCAGCACCCCCCGCCAGCGGACCGGCCGGGCGCCGGCCGTCAACGCGCCGACGAGCCCGACCAGGCTGTTCGGCGCCGCCCACAGGTACCCCCACCACGGCCGGGCTTCGGGCAGGAGCTGCCCGATGCCGTCCTCGCGTCCCCGCATCCCCCGCCTCCTCGCCCGCGCCCGCCGACGCCCAATGCTGGTCGGTTAGGTCACGTACTGGCGCGGTGACCAGCATGGATGTCGTATGTAGATACGGGAAGGCTCTCGTAAGTGACCGGCATTGCGCCTACGGACGCGGACGCGGGCGGAGCCAGATCCGCACCGGCTGCCCGTCCAGGTCCACCCGGGCATCGTAGCCGTCGCCCTGGGGGGCCCGGTGCAGCGAGGCGGCCAGGGTCTCGCCGCGCACGTACTCCTGGTGGTCGTCCAGTGCCCGGGCCACCTCGCCCTCGGCCTTGACGGCGAGGTCGATGCGGTCGTCCACGGCCAGCCCGGACGACTTGCGCAGGTCCTGGACGGCGCGGACCAGGTCCCTGGCCAGCCCCTCCCGGCGCAGCTCGGGCGAGACCTCGAGGTCGAGGGCGACGCTGGTCGCCCCGTTGCGCACGACCCGCCAGCCGACCACCGGCTCCTCGGTCACGCCGACCTCCTCAGGCCCGACCCGGACCGGGTCGGCACCGGGCAGGTCGACCTCGACCGGCTCGCCGGCCAGGAGCCGCGGGGCGAGCGCGCTGGCGTCGGCCGCGCGCACCGCCGCGGCGACCGCCTGGGCCTGCCTGCCGAACCGCGGTCCGAGCGCACGGAAGTTGGGCGTCAGCCGGTAGGCGACCAGCCCGGCCTGGCCGCCCGCGACTCCCGGGCCGCCCGCGGCTCCTTGGCCGCCCGCGGCCTCCGGGCTGTCCGGGGCGCCCGGGGCCTCCTCGGCGAACCTGACCCGCTTCACGTTCAGCTCGGTACTGACCAGGTCGAGCAGCGGCTCGACCGTGGACCGCAGGCCAGGGTCGACGGTGACCAGGGCCCGGGCCAGCGGCTGGCGCACCTTCACCCGCGCCTCGGTGCGGGCCTGGCGGCCCAGCCCGACCAGCCGGCGCACCTCGGCCATGGCGGCCAGCAGCTCGGCGTCGCCCTCGGCGGGCCGGTCCTCCGGCCAGCTCTCCAGGTGGACCGAGTCGCTGGCGTCGGGGTCGACCGCGGCCACCAGCCCCTGCCAGAGCTCCTCGGCCAGGAACGGCGCGTACGGCGCCAGCAGCAGGGCCGTGGTGCGCAGGCAGGTCCACAGGGCCCGGAAGGCGGCCGCGCCGTCCTGCCCGGCCCCGCGCCAGAAGCGGCGCCGGGACAGGCGCACGTACCAGTTGGACAGGTCCTCCACCAGCGCCGAGAGCCGGCGCGCGGCCGTGGTGGCGTCGTAGGCCTCGAGGTCGGCGGTGACCCCGGCAGCCGTCTCCCGCAGCCTGGCGAGCGCCCAGCGGTCGAGCGGGCCCGCCTCGCCCTCCGGCGGCGCGTTGGGGTCGAACCCGTCCAACCGGGCGTAGAGGGTGAAGAAGGCGTAGGTGTTCCACAGGGTGAGGAAAAACGACCGGGTGACCTCCTCGAGGGCCTCGGGCGACAGCCGCCGCGACACCCAGGGCGAGCCGGTGGCCAGCATGAACCAGCGCAGCGGGTCCGCCCCGTAGCGGTCGAGCAGGTCGAACGGGTCGAGCACGTTGCCGAGGCTCTTGGACATCTTGCGCCCGTCCCGGTCCACGATGTGGCCGAGGCAGACCACGTTGCGGTAGGGCGACCGGTCGAACAGCAGCGTGCTCACGGCCAGCAGCGAGTAGAACCAGCCACGGGTCTGGTCGATCGCCTCGGAGATGAAGTCGGCCGGGAACGCCCGCTCCAGCTCGCCGCCGCCGGCGTGCGGGTGGCCCCACTGGGCGAAGGGCATCGAGCCCGAGTCGAACCAGGCGTCGGTCACGTCGGGGACGCGGCGCGCCGACCCTCCGCACGTCGGGCAGGCGAACGCCACCTCGTCGACGTAGGGGCGGTGCGGGTCCAGCCCGGACAGGTCCCGGCCGGCCCGGGCCGACAGGTCCGCCAGGCTCTCGACCGCGGTCACGTGGCCTTCGCCGCAGCGCCAGAGCGGCAGCGGCGTACCCCAGTAGCGGGCCCTGGACAGGGCCCAGTCGACGTTGTGGGCCAGCCAGTCGCCGAAGCGGCCGTCGCGGATGTGCTCGGGCCGCCAGCCGACCTGGGCGTTCTCGGCCAGCATGCGGCCGGCAACCGCGGTGGTGCGCGCGTACCAGGAGGTGAGCGCGTAGTACAGCAGCGGCGTCTTGCAGCGCCAGCAGTGCGGGTAGTCGTGCCGGTAGGTCTCCTCGCGCCACAGCACCCCGTCGGCGCGGAGTTGCTCGACGATCACCGGGTCGGCCGCCTTCACGTGCAGGCCGGAGAGGTCGCCGGTGCCCTCGACGAACTTGCCCTCCCGGTCGACCGGGTGGAGCACGGGCAGCCCCGCCGCCCGGCCCACCTCCAGGTCCTCGGGCCCGTAGGCGGGGGCGGTGTGGACCAGCCCGGTGCCCTCGGTGGTGGTGACGTAGTCGGCCGTGAGCACCCGCCAGGCGCGCGCTGCCTCCTCGGGCGCCACCTCGACCAGCTCGAACGGCCGCTGGTAGGTGGTGCCGACCAGCTCCTCGACAGGCACCCGGCGCAGCCTCCGGGCGCCCTCGCCGACCACCTCGGCCACGCGTTCCTCGGCCAGCACCAGCCGGTAGGTGGCGCCGCCCGGGCCGGCCGTCTCGACCAGCACGTAGTCGACCTCGGGACCGGCGACCACGGCCACGTTGGACACCAGCGTCCACGGCGTGGTGGTCCACACCAGGAGCGCGGCCCGCTCCTCGGCCAGCCGCCCGGAGGTCACCGCGAGCAGCACGTACACCGAGGGGTCGTCGACCTCCTGGTAGGCGTCCAGCCCCAGCTCCGCGTCGGAGAGCCCGGTGCCGCAGCGCGGGCAGTAGGGCAGGACCTTGTAGTCCTCGAACAGCAGGTCCCGCCGGTGCAGCTCGGCAAGGGCCCACCACACCGACTGCACGTAGGAGGCGTCCATCGTGCGGTAGGCCTGGCCGGTGTCGATCCAGAAGCCGATCCGCTCGGTCAGGTCCTCGAAGACGTCGACGTAGCGCTCGACCGACTCCCGGCAGCGGGCGTTGAACGCCTCGATGCCGTACGCCTCGATGTCGCGCTTGTGGGTGAGGCCGAGCTCCTTCTCGACCTCCAGCTCGACCGGCAGGCCGTGGCAGTCCCAGCCGCCCTTGCGGTCGGCCCGGTAGCCGCGCATCGTCTTGAACCTCGGGAACAGGTCCTTGAAGACCCGGGCCTCGACGTGGTGCACGCCGGGCCGGCCGTTGACGGTCGGGGGGCCCTCGTAGAACACGAACGGCTCGGCGCCCACCCGCTGGTCCAGGGAGCGCTCGAAGACCTTGCGCTCGCGCCACAGGGCGAGCACCCGCCGGTCGAGGGCGGGCAGGTCGAGCTGGGGGTCGACTTCGGGGAACTGCCCCATCGGTGGTCTCCTCCGCGGTCACGTCGCCGGCGTCTCGCGAAGGGACGAGGCCGTGCGACCCCGCGGTACCACCCCTCTTGCCAGCCTGTCCCGCGCGTCGACGCGGGGCCACGCCGGCCCCTCACGGCCACCCCGGGGGAATGGCCTCCCGCGGTCACGGGCGGGCCCGGCTGCGCCTACTTGGCGGGGACCGGGCCCCGGCGCACCGGGCCCGGGGAGCTCCCGCCGTTCGGGCAGCGGCTCGGGGAGGATCTTCGCGGGCGCCGTGCCACCGGGCTTCCACCGTCCCCGGCTCGCTGGCGGCCCGTGCCGCCCGCTACTCGTTCCCGTCATCGCCTGTACCGCCAAGTGTACCGCTCCTGCCTCCCAGCGGGTCGAGGCGCAGGTACAATGCGCTGTCACGACCAGGCCGGCTGACCCGGACGGGCCCTGGCTGCCGGCGGCTCGGGAACGGAGGAGCCATGGCACGCAACAAGCAGGCCGGCGCCACCTCCGGCCCGGCCGGGGGCAGGCCGGCACCCGGGACCGTGGTGGCCGAGGACGATCTGCGGCGCTACCGCGAGCGCCTGCAGGCCGAGCTCGACGAGCTCACCGTCCAGGCCGAGGAGCTCGAGCAGGCGGCCAACGCCAACACCCCCGAGGGGTCGGGCGAGGTCGGCTTTGACGAGGAGTTCCCCGACGCCGGCTCCTACACCTTCGAGCGCGAGCGCGACCTGTCGCTGTCGAACAACGCCAGGGACCTGATCGTGAAGATCCAGCACGCCCTCACCCGCATCGACCGCGGCACCTTCGGCACCTGTGAGGCCTGCGGCGGACCGGTCGAGCCCGAGCGCCTGGACGCGCTCCCGTACGCCACCCTCTGCCTGGCCGATGCGCGCCGCCAGGTGCGGCTGCGGTGATGCGGGGGACGGTCGGGCGGCTCGCCCTAGTCTACGGCACCGCCGCCCTGATCGTGACGGTCGACCAGCTCACCAAGCTCGTGGTCGTGCGGGCCCTGGCGGGCCGTCCGCCCCTGCGGCTGGCCGGCAGCTTCGTCGACCTCCGCTACACCACCAACTCGGGGGGCGCCTTCTCGCTGTTCACCGGCGCCCCGTACTTCTTCGCGGTGATGGCGTTCGTGGTCACCGTCGCGATCATGTGGAGCGCGCGCCGGGCCAGAGGCCGGCCGGTGCTGCTCGCGCTCGGGCTGCTCCTCGGCGGCGCCATCGGGAACCTGCTCGACCGCCTGTTCCGCGGCGACGTGCCGCTGCATGGCGAGGTGGTCGACTTCGTCAAGGTCGGGCTGTGGCCGGTGTTCAACGTGGCCGACGCTTGCATCGTGATCGGTGGCCTGCTGCTCGCGTTCCTGCTCGGCCGGGCCGAGCCGGCCGGCCGGGGGGACGGCGGCGACCCGGGCGCCACCGACACCAGCGACGCCGGCACCGGCCCCCGCTCCGCCCCCAGGGCGTGAGCCCCGCCCGCACCGAGCCGGTGCCGGCCGGGAGCGCGGGCCGGCGGCTGGACGAGGTGGTGGCGGAGCTCGCGGAGGTGTCTCGCGCTGTCGCGGCCCGCTGGGCGGCCGGCGGCCGGGTGCTGGTCGACGGCCGCCCAGCGCCCAAGTCGCACCGGCTCCACGGCGGCGAGGTCCTGGCCTGGGACCCGCCGCCCTCGCACGGCTGGTCCGGCCCGCCGGCTGCCGAGGCCGTGCCGCTCGCCGTCCGCTTCGAGGACGAGCACCTCCTGGTCGTGGCCAAGCCGGCCGGGCTGGTCGTCCACCCCGCCCCAGGCCACCCCACCGGCACCCTGGTCAACGCCCTGCTCGGCCGGGCCTCGCGCGCCGCCGGCGAGGTTGCCGGCACCGGCCTGTCGGCGGCGGGCGGGAGCGACCGGCCGGGTATCGTCCACCGCCTCGACAAGGACACCTCCGGGCTGTTGGTGGTGGCCAAGGACGACGCGACCCACCTCGCGCTCGCCCGCGACCTGGCGGCCCACCGGGTCGAGCGGGCCTACCTGGCGCTCGTCCAGGGCCACCTGGCCGCCGCCACCGGCACCGTCGACGCGCCCGTCGGCCGCCACCCGCGCGACCGCAAGCGCATGGCGGTGGTGGCCTCGGGCCGGCGGGCGGTCACCCACTGGCGGGTGGAGGAGCGCCTGCAGGCCGCCGACCTGGTCGAGGCCAGGCTCGAGACCGGCCGCACCCACCAGATCCGGGCCCACCTCGCCCACCTGCGCCACCCGGTCGTCGGCGACCGCGCCTACGGCGCCGACCCGACGCTGGCGGCCCGCCTCGGCCTCGCCCGCCCGTTCCTGCACGCCTGGCGGCTCGCGTTCCGGCACCCGGCCACCGGCGAGCAGGTGACGGTCACCGACCCCCTGCCCGACGAGCTCTCGGCCGCGCTCGGGCGGCTCCGCCCGGGCGGCTGAGCGCCCCTTGTTTGCTCCCTCGCTGACCAGCCGCTTCCCGCTGAAACCGTTGCGACGTAAGCGTTTCAGCCCTCACGAGACCGTTGCCACCCTCCGCGGCAGGGTGTAGGCTCCCGGCCATAGTTACAGCCGTGTAATTTTGTCCACAGGCCCCTCTAAGCTGTGGACGTGCCTGTGCACGAACGTCGCCATACGCTGGCCACGATCCTGGTGGGGGAGTGAACCTGGTGCCGGACAGCTTCGCCCACCTCCACGTCCACACCGAGTATTCCATGCTGGACGGGGCCGCCCGGGTCGACGACCTGTTCGCCGAGGCCGCCCGGATGGGCATGCCTGCGCTGGCCATGACCGACCACGGCTTCCTGTTCGGCGCGGTCGACTTCTACCAGGCCGGCAAGCAGCACGGCGTCAGGCCGATCCTCGGCGTGGAAGGCTACCTGGCCCCCGGGTCCCGGTTCGAGAAGCAGCGGCGCGACGGCGCCGAGCCCTACACCCACCTCACCCTGCTGGCCGAGAACCAGACCGGCTACCACAACCTGCTGCGGCTGGTCTCCCAGGCCTCCATCGAGGGCTTCTTCTACAAGCCGCGCATGGACCGCGAGCTGCTCGCCCGCCACCACGAGGGCATCATCGCGACCTCCGGGTGCCTCGGCGGCGAGGCTTGCCAGCGCCTGCTCAAGGGCGACCAGGCCGGCGCCAAGGCGGTGCTGGCCGAGTTCCGCGACCTGTTCGGGCCCGACAACTACTTCGTCGAGCTGATGGACCACGGCCTGCCCGAGGACAGGCGGGTCAACCCGGGGCTGGTCGCCTGCGCCCGCGACCTTGGCATCCCCCTGCTGGCAACCAACGACCTGCACTACACCGCCAAGGCCGACGCCGTCCCCCACGAGGTGCTGCTCTGCATCCAGACCGGCGCCGTCCTGGCCGACCCCAAGCGGTTCAAGTTCGACGCCGAGGAGTTCTACCTCAAGTCCCCGGCGGAGATGCGCGCGCTGTTCGCCGACTTCCCGGAGGCGTGCGACAACACCCTGGCGGTGGCCGACCGCTGCGACGTCGAGCTGAGCTTCGACGGCGACCACCTGCCCGAGTTCGACGTGCCCGAGGGCCACACCCTCGAGTCGTGGCTGCGGGAGGAGACCATGCGGGGGGCAGCCCGGCGCTACGGCGACCCGCTGCCCAGGCAGGCGCAGGAGCGGCTCGACTACGAGCTGTCGGTCATCAACCACCTCGGCTTCGCTGGCTACTTCCTGATCGTGGCCGACCTGTGCCGGCACGCCCGGGAGCACGGCATCCGGGTCGGGCCCGGGCGGGGCAGCGCGGCCGGCTCGTGCGTGTCGTACTGCCTGCGCATCACCGAGCTCGACCCGATCGCCTACGGGCTGATGTTCGAGCGCTTCCTGAACCCCGAGCGTCGCGAGATGCCCGACATCGACATGGACTTCGACGAGCGCCGGCGCGGCGACATGATCCGCTACGCGACCGAGAAGTACGGCGAGGACCACGTCGCCCAGATCGTGACCTTCTCAACGATCAAGGCCAGGCAGGCCATCCGCGACTCGGCCCGGGTGCTCGGCTACCCGTACAAGCTCGGCGACGACCTGGCCAAGATGATGCCCCCGCCGGTCCTGGGCAAGGAGTTCCCGCTCGCCGAGGCGTACCGGCTCTCGGGCGACCTGCGCGCGGCCAGGGAGAGCGACCCTGACGCGCGCAAGGTGCTCGACACCGCCGAGGGCCTGGAGGGGCTGCGCCGGCAGTGGGGCGTGCACGCCGCCGCAGTGGTGATCTCGCGGGCCCCGCTCATCGAGGCCGCGCCGGTGATGAAGCGCGAGGCCGACGGGGCGATCATCACCCAGTACGAGATGAACGGGGTCGCCAAGCTCGGGCTGCTCAAGATGGACTTCCTGGGCCTGCGAAACCTCACCGTGCTCGACGTCACCCTGAAGCACCTGCGCGCGGCCGGGGTCGAGCTGGACCTCGGCGCCCTCACCCAGGACGACCAGGCCACCTTCCAGATGCTGCAGGCCGGCGACTCCGACGGCGTGTTCCAGATGGAGTCCGAAGGCATGCGCCGCCTGCTCCGCCAGCTCCGCCCCGACCGCTTCGAGGACATCGTCGCGCTGATTGCCCTGTACCGGCCGGGGCCGATGGAGCAGATCCCCACCTATATCGCTGGCAAGCACGACCCGAGCAGGGTCACCTACCTGCACCCGCTGCTCGAGGAGATCACCGCAGACACCTACGGGGTGATGGTCTACCAGGAGCAGATCATCACCCTGCTGCAGAAGGTGGCCGGCTACTCGGCCGGCGAGGCCGACATCGTCCGCAAGGCGATCGGCAAGAAGATCGAGGCCCTCATGCGCAAGGAGGAGCCCCGCTTCCTGGCTGGCTGCCAGGACAAGGGCCTGACGGCCGAGCAGGCCCAGACCCTCTGGCGGCTCATCCAGCCGTTCGCCGGCTACTCGTTCAACCGGGCCCATGCCGCCGGCTACGGGCTGGTCGCCTGGCAGACCGCCTACCTCAAGGCCCACCACCCCGTGCAGTACATGGCGGCACTGCTCACCAGCGTCAAGGACGACAAGGACGCGCGGCCCAAGTACCTCGGCTCCTGCCGCCGCATGGGCATCACCGTGCTGCCGCCCGACGTCAACGACTCCGACTCCGGCTTCACCCCGGCCAGGGCCGGGGACCCTGGTGCCGGCGCCGAGGGGGCCAGGGCGATCCGGTACGGCCTGTCTGCCGTCCGCAACGTCGGCGAGCAGGTCGTGCAGGCCATCATCGCGGCCAGGCACGACAAGGGCAGCTTCACCGACTTCTTCGACTTCTGCGACAAGGTCGACGCCGGTGTGCTGAACAAGCGGGTGGTCGAGTCGCTCATCAAGGCGGGCGCGTTCGACTCGCTCGGGCATCCCCGCAAGGCGCTGATCGAGCAGTACGAGGACCACGTCGACCAGGTCCTGGGCCGCAAGCGGGCCGAGGCGGCCGGTCAGTTCTCCTTCTTCGACCTCGGCGAGACCGACGTGCCCGTGCCCCGGCCCACGCTCGGCCAGGACGAATGGGACAAGCCGCAGCGGCTCGCCTTCGAGAAGGAGATGCTCGGCCAGTACGTCTCCGACCACCCCCTGCTCGGGCTCGAGCGGGTGCTCGCGACCGCGGCCGACACGAGCCTGTCCGTGCTCGCCGAGCGGCCCGACGGCGCGGTGGTGACGGTCGCCGGGATCCTCGCCAAGCTGACCAAGAAGTTCACCAAGCGGGGCGAGACCTACGTCGTGGCCGACCTGGAGGACCTCGACGGCGCGGCCGAGTGCATCTTCTTCCCCCAGACCTACCAGCAGCACCAGGGCCTGCTCGCGCAGGATGCCGTGGTGGTGGTCAAGGCCAGGGTCGACGCCCGCGACGAGACCCCGAAGCTGATCGCCCTCGAGGTCAAGCCGCCGAACCTGGGCGAGCCCGGAACCGAGCTGGTCGTGCTCAACCTGGAGGCGCGCGCATGCGACGACGGCACGGTCAACCGCCTCAAGCGCATCCTCGGCTCCCACCGTGGCAAGGCACCGGTGCACCTGCAGATCCGCGGTGCCCGCTCGACCATGATCGTCCGTCTCGGCGACCAGTTCCGGGTCGACCCCCGCAACGGCCTCTACGCCGAGATCAAGGCCGAGCTCGGTCCCGACGCCCTGCTCGCCTGACCCCGCCCGTCCCCGCCCGATCCCAGCCAGGCCGCCTGGAGCGGGCCAGGGGCATCGCGGTCAGCCGGCGTCGCGGCCGGGGGTGGGCTGGCCGACCTCGACCTGCTGCGCGGCCAGCGCGACGGGCCCGTCGTCCTGCACCACCCGCAGCGCACGCGCGCGCGCCGTCCCGCCCTCACCGGCGGCCGGCTCCGGCAGGGCTGCGGCCTCCTCGGCGCGGCTGGCTCGGGCCGAGCCGACGGCGGCGAGCGTCGTCCAGAGCCCGAGCAGCAGCAGCAATCCCGCTGCGGCGGCCCCGATCGCGATCAGCAGCGCCGATCACCTCGCCCTTCACCCGGGGAGCGGCTCCCCGTCCCGCCGCGGCTGGTGGATCCAGCCGGGAATGCCGGTTCGTGCTTGACCTCCTTACCTGAATACCCGAGCAAAGGCAAGTTCATGCATGCACCCTGGCCGGCGCGAAGCCGCCCAACCGTGCCACGCCCGCTTGCCTTGGCGGTGCGGGCCCGGGCCGATGGCAGTAGTGGCGCGGGCCCGGCGGCAACGGCGGTGGCGGCGCCCCCAGGTCACCCGGTCGAGCGCGACCGGCCGCCTGGGTCGGCGGTGCGGCCGGGAGGGGCCTGCCCGAGCTGCCCGGCTGGGGCCTGCTCACGCTGCCTGGCCGGGCCGGAGGTGGGGGAGGAGGGCGGCCCTGCCGCGGAGCGGCGCCGGCCGCTGCTGCCGGGCGCGGCCCGGCTGCGCGCCTCCTCCTCCCGCGTGACGCGCGCCGATCCCATCGCGGCGACGACCGTCAGCAGGCCGAGCGCGAAGAAGCCCCCGATGGCGAGCAGCAGCACCACACGCATGGCGAAGCGCGACCTCGTTTCCGTGCGGGAGCAGGGCACCTTCGACGTTCGTCCAGACGCTTCAGACGGTTCGATCCGTATGACCAGATTACCGCTGGCACGCCCCCAGCGCCTCCTCCGGACCTTCGACCCGTCTGCCCGATCGGGTTAGCGGTATTGCTGGACGAGGTGGAGGTGTTCGCCGCAGACCAGGGCGAGGCGGCCCGGCGCCTGGTCAGTTCAGCGAGAACGGGCCGGTCATGCGGACCGGGCCGGCCACCTGCAGCCGCTCCAGGAGGGCGAGCTCGCGGCGGAGCAGGGAGGTGGCGGCCTGCAGCCGCTCGGCGGCGGTCGGCGCGATCAGCAGCCGCTGCTTGTCGGCCAGGTCGACCTGCAGGCCGGCGGCGACGAAGTACGAGGCGGGCACCGGGTCGGCTGGGACCTCAAGCTCGCCGGCGTCCTCCCCGGCCAGCTTGAGCAGGGCCGAGACGTACCGGGTGAACAGCTGGCCGGCCCGCCTGGCGTGCCACTCCGCGTCCTCGCCGGCCTCCTCGGGCAGGGTCGTCACCTCGGCGACGATGTAGGGGCCGGACTGCACCACCCCGCCGATCTCGAAGCGGGTCACCCCCTGCCCGGCCACGTCGAGGCGGCCGTCCGGGTAGGGCCGCACCTCCCGGACCTCGGCCAGGCAGCCGACCGGGTGGTAGGTAGGCGAGCCGCCGACCTCGAGCCCCTCGACGATCGCGACCACGCCGAAGCGCCGGTCGCCGTCGAGGATGCGGGCAAACATCTCCCGGTAGCGCTCCTCGAACACGTGCAGCGGGATGGGCAGGCCCGGGTAGAGCACGGTGGACAGCGGGAAGAGCGGGAGTTCCACGACCAGCCTCGCAGCGAGAGGATCCTGCCCTCCATGGTAGTGGCCCCACCCAGGCTGCGTCTCCCCCGGCCGTGAGGTGGCGCCGCGGGCGTGGCGGGCCGGCGTGGCACGGCGGCGCTGGGACCGTCGCGCCCGGCGGCGGCCAGGACCCGTCGAGCCCCTGTGGAAACCGGCTTCGCCCCGTCGGCAGCGCTGGGGTACCGTGGGCCCTCGGCGGGCCGGCGCACCGCAGCGGCCGGCTCACCTGCCGACGTGCCCACCTGCCTGGAGCCTGCCCGTGCTGCCCGTGATCGACCTGCGCGGCTCGGACCGCGACCCGTCCGGCCTGCTGCCACGGGCCCAGCGCGCCGACGTGGCCGCCGCCCGGGCCAGCGTCCGCGCCATCGTCGACGACGTCGCCGCCCGCGGCGACGTGGCGGTGGCCGAGGCGGCCCGCCGCTTCGACGGGGTCGACACCCCGCCCGCCAGGTGGCGTGCCAGCGCGGAGGAGCTGGCAGCGGCCGAGCGGGCGCTCGACCCCGCGGTGCGCGCCGCCCTCGGCGACGCGGCCGACCGGGTCCGTGCCTTCCACGAGGCCCAGCGGCCGGCCCCGGTCACCTTCACCGACCGGCCCGGGGTGCGCCTGGTCCAGCGCTTCGAGCCGCTCGGGCGGGCCGGGGTGTACGTGCCTGGTGGCCTCGGCGCCTACCCGTCCAGCGTGGTGATGAACGTGGTCCCCGCCCAGGCCGCCGGGGTGGGCGCGGTCGCGCTCGCCACCCCGCCCGGCCCGGGCGGCCGCGGCCATGCCGCCGTGCTTGGCGCGGCCGCGCTGCTCGGGGTCGACGAGGTCTGGCTGCTCGGCGGCGCCCAGGCGGTCGCCGCCCTGGCCCTCGGCACCGCCACCGTGCCCGCCACCGACTCGGTGACCGGGCCAGGCAACCTCTACGTCGCCCTGGCCAAGCAGGAGGTCGCGAGCCGGGCCCGCACCGACGCCTTCGCCGGCCCCACCGAGATCGCCGTGCTCGCCGACGCCACCGCCGACCCCAGGCACGTCGCCGCCGACCTGGTCGCCCAGGCCGAGCACGACCCCCTGGCCGCCTGCCTGCTGGTCACCGACGACCCTGGCGTGTGGGCGGCGGTCGAGCCGGTGCTGGCCGAGGAGGTCGCCTCCGCCGCCCACCGGGAGCGGGTCCAGGCGGCCCTTGCCGGCCAGTCGGCGGTGGTGCTCTGCGACGACCGGGCCGCCATGCTCCGGGTCGCCGAGGCGTTCGCCCCCGAGCACCTCGAGCTGCTGGTCGCCGAAGCCGGTGAGCTGGCCGCCGGGGTCCGCAACGCCGGTGCGGTGTTCGTCGGCCCGTGGACGCCGGTGTCGCTCGGCGACTACGCGGCCGGCACCAACCACGTGCTCCCGACCGCCGGCACCGCCCGGTTCTCGGCCGGCCTGTCCACGCTCGACTTCCTCCGCGCGGTGCAGGTGGCCGAGTTCGACCGCCACGCCCTGGCCGCGGCCGCGCCCACCGTCGCCGCCCTGGCCCGCGCCGAGGACCTGCCCGCCCACGGCAGGGCCGTCCAGGTCCGGCTCGCCGGGCGCGCCCGTGCACACGCCATGGGAAGCATCCGATCCGAGCGCGAGGAACCCAGCTCCGTCCCGGGAGGCGCCACGCCATGACCACGCCAGCCAGCCAGGCCCGCCGCGGCCTGCTCGCCACGGCCGACCCCGCGCGTCCGGGCCCGGACCAGTCCGGCAGCGGCCGGACGGCGGTGGCCGCCGGCCGGGTCCGAGTGCGCGACGACCTGGCCGGCCTGGTCCCCTACGGCGCGCCCCAGCTCGACGTGCCGGTGCGGCTGAGCACCAACGAGACGCCCTGGGCGGTGCCGCAGGCCGTGCGCGACGACCTGGCCGAGACGGTGCGCCACCTCGAGCTCCACCGCTACCCGGACCGGGAGGCGACCGAGCTGCGCGAGGCGCTCGCCCTGCACGCCGGGCACGGGTTCGAGGGGACCTGGGCCGCCAACGGCTCCAACGAGGTGCTGCAGCAGCTCCTGCTGGCGTTCGCCGGGCCGGGCCGGTCCGCCCTGGTGGTCGAGCCGACCTACGCGATGCACTCGCTGCTGGCCAGGGCCACCGGCACCCGGGTCGTCACCGAGGTCCAGCCGCGCGACGTGCCCATCACCCCGGCGGTCGCCGCCGACCTTGTGGCCGGCGCCGGCGCCGACCTCACCTTCTGGTGCTCGCCGAACAACCCCACCGGCGAGGCGACCGGGCCCGACGTGCTCGCCGCGGTCTGCGTGGCCGCGCCCGGCCTGGTCGTGGTGGACGAGGCGTACGGGGAGTTCGGGGCCGCGCACGCGGCCGCGCTGCTCTCCCGCCACCCCAACCTGGTGGTCACCCGCACCTTCTCCAAGGCGTTCCGGATGGCCGGCGTCCGCCTCGGCTACCTGCTCGCCGACCCGCCGGTGGTGGACGGCGTCCGTCTGGTCCGCCTGCCCTACCACCTGTCAACGCTGACCCAGGCGGTCGGGCTGCGCGCGCTCGCCCACGTCGGCGACCTCATGGGCCACATCGCCGCCACCGAGCGCGAGCGCGACCGGCTCGCCGCCGGGCTGGCCCGGCTCCCGGGCGTCGAGGTGCTGCCGAGCGACGCGAACTTCCTCTGCTTCGCCCCGGGACGGCCGCCAAGGGCGGTCTGGCAGGGCCTGCTGGACCGCGGCGTGCTCGTCCGCGACGTGTCCGGCCACCCGACCTTGGAGGCCTGCCTGCGGGTCACCGTGGGCACCCCCGAGGAGGACGACGCCTTCCTGGCCGCCCTCGGGGAGGTGCTCGCCTGATGGCCGGGCCACGACGGGCCAGGGTCGAGCGGCGCACCAGTGAGGTCGCGGTCACCGTCGACCTCGCCCTCGACGGCCAGGGACGGTCCACGAGCGACACCGGCCTGCCCTTCCTCGACCACATGCTCGCCCAGCTCGGCAAGCACGCCCGCTTCGACCTCGACGTGCAGGCCAAGGGCGACCTCGAGGTCGACGCCCACCACACGGTCGAGGACACCGGCATCGCGATCGGCCAGGCGCTGGCCGAGGCCCTCGGCGACAAGGGCGGGGTGCGCCGCTTCGGGGACGCGGTCGTGCCCCTCGACGAGGCACGGGCGCGCGCCGCCGTGGACCTGTCCGGCCGCCCCTACCTGGTCTGGGACGTGCGGGTCGATGCCCGCCCGGGCGAGCTGGGCAGCTTCGACCCCGGGCAGGCCCGCCACCTGCTCGAGGGCCTGGTCGCCCAGGCCCGCTGCACCGTCCATGTCGTGCTCGAAGCGGCCGACCTGCCCCACCACGCCCTCGAAGCCTGCTTCAAGGCGCTCGCCCGCGCCCTCGGGGACGCCTGCACCCCCGACCCGCGCGCCGGCAACGGCTCGACCAAGGGGGCCCTGGCATGACCCGCCCTGCTGTCGCGGTGCTGGACTACGGCGTCGGCAACCTGCACTCGGCCACCAAGGCGCTGGACCGGGCCGGGGCCGACGTGCGGGCGGTGACCTCGGTGGCGGCAGCCGCGGGCGCGGCCGGGCTGGTCGTGCCCGGCGTGGGCGCCTACGGCGCCTGCCTGGCCGGGCTCGGGTCGGCAGGCGGGTCGGCCGCGGTGGCCGGCTGGCTCGCGACCGGGCGGCCCCTGCTCGGGATCTGCGTCGGCATGCAGCTCGCCTACGAGGCGAGCGAGGAGGGCCCGGTCAGCGGCGGGGTCGGTGCGGTGCCCGGCACCGTCCGCCGGCTCGCCGGCGGCGTGAAGGTGCCCCACATCGGCTGGGACGAGGTCGCGGTCCGCAACGGCAGCCGGCTGTTCGCCGGCCTGCCGAGCGGGACCCGCTTCTACTTCGTCCACTCCTACGCGCCCGAGGCGGCCGGGGACGCGGTCGCGGCCGTCTGCGACTACGGCGGCCCGTTCGCGGCCGCGATCGAGCGGGGCAACCTGTTCGGCACCCAGTTCCACCCCGAGAAGTCGGGCGCCAGCGGCCTCGCCCTGCTCGCCAACTTCGTCGAGGTCTGCGCGGCGTGACCACGGCGACCGCAGACCGGACGGCACCGGCCCGTGAGGCGCGCCGATGACGCTCGAGCTGCTGCCCGCCGTCGACCTGCTCGGCGGCCAGGCCATCCGGCTCGTGCAGGGCGAGCTCGGCACAGAGACCGGCTACGGCGACCCGGTCGACGCCGCCGAGGCGTTCGCGGCCGACGGTGCCCGCTGGCTCCACGTGGTCGACCTGGACGCCGCCTTCGGCCGCGGCCCGGTCAACCGCGACCACGTCGGCCGGATCGTGGAGGCGGTCGCACCCGTGCGGGTCGAGGCCAGCGGCGGCGTGCGTGCCGCCGCCGACCTGCACGCCCTGCTCGACCTGGGCGCGGCCCGGGTGGTGATCGGCACCGCGGCCCTGACCGACCCGGCCTGGGTGGCCGAGGCGTGCGCCCGCCACGGTGACGCGGTCGCGGTCGGGCTGGACGCCCGCGGCCGCACCCTGCAGGCGCGGGGCTGGACCGAGAGCGGCGGCGACCTGTTCGAGACCCTGCGCCGGCTGGACGCGGCCGGGTGCCGGCGCTTCGTCCACACCGAGGTGTCCAGGGACGGCATGCTCACCGGCCCGGCGGTCGGCAGCCTCGAGGCGGTGCTGGCCGCCACCGACCGCCCGGTGGTCGCCTCGGGCGGCGTGGCCGTCCTGGACGACCTCGCCGCCCTGGCCGGCCTCGAGCCCCTCGGCCTGGAGGGCGTGATCGTCGGCAAGGCGCTCTACGCCGGCCGCTTCACCGTCGCCGAGGCCCTCGCCCTGCTCGCCGGGACGTGGCCGGCGGGGCGCCCATGACGCTGGCCCGGCGGGTGGTCCCGTGCCTGGACGTGACCGCCGGGCGGGTGGTCAAGGGCGTGTCGTTCGTGAACCTGGTCGACGCTGGCGACCCGGCCGAGCTGGCCGCCGTCTACGACGCCCAGGGCGCCGACGAGCTGGTCTTCCTCGACATCACCGCCACCGTCGAGGCCCGCGCCACCCTGTTCGACGCGGTCGCCCGCACCGCAGAGCAGGTCTTCATCCCGCTCACCGTCGGCGGCGGGGTCCGCAGCCCGGACGACGTGCGGGCGCTGCTGCGGGCCGGCGCCGACAAGGTCTCGGTCAACTCGGCCGCCGTGCGCGACCCCGAGCTGCTGTCGGCCGGCGCCGGCACCTACGGGGTGCAGTGCATGGTGCTGGCGATCGACGCCAGGCGTCGCCCGGACGGCCGCGGCTGGGAGGTGGTGGTCGACGGCGGCCGCACCCCGACCGGCCGGGACGCCCTGGCCTGGGCCGAGGAGGGCGCGTCCCGGGGCGCTGGCGAGCTGCTGGTCACCAGCATGGACGCCGACGGGCAGCAGACCGGCTACGACCTCGGCCTGGTCCGCGCCATGACCGCAGCGGTCGACCTGCCGGTGATCGCCAGCGGCGGCGCCGGCGGCGTCGGCCACTTCGTCGACGCCTGCCTGGCCGGCGCGGACGCGGTGCTCGCGGCCAGCGTGTTCCACTTCGGCCAGCTCTCGGTGGCCGACGTCAAGCGCGGGCTGGCCGGGGCCGGGCTGCCGGTCCGGTCCTGAGAGGAGGCCGGCGGTGCCAGCCAACCGACTGGCCCGGCGAGGTGCTGCGCCTGCTCGAGGCGGACGGGTCAGCCGTTGCCGGACGCCGCAGCGGCGGCCGCGCCCGGCGGACGGGTCAGCCGTTGCCAGACGCCGCAGCGGCGGCCGCCTCGGCGGCGCTCGTCTGGTTCAGGTTGCGGATCTCACGCAGCGCCACCGACAGCATCGCGATGTCGAGCGACTCGGCCTCCCGCAGGTCCTCCAGCAGCTCCTGGCTGCGCGCCACCGACGAGCGGTTCTCGTCCAGCCAGGCGTCGATCCGCGTCTCGGCGTCCCCGGCGCCGCTGCCCAGCCGCAGCACCTGCGCGGTCAGGTCGCGCTGCTCGGAGTACAGGTCGTCGCGGAGCGCGCCCTTGGCAAGGGCCTGCCAGCGGGTCTCGGCCGGCAGCCCGGCGATCTGGTTGCGCAGCCAGTGCAGGTCGAGCTTGGCGCCGAGGGCGAACCAGACCCCGGCCACCGCCTCCACCGGCTCCCCGCACGCGCTGGCCACCTCGATGACGTTGAGGCCCGAGAACAGCGCGTCCAGGCTGGCCGCCCTGGCCGCCAGCTCCTCGGGCACGCCCTCCCTGGCGAACCCCTCGGCCGCCTCGACGACCCCGTCCAGGTCGGCCTTTGCCAGCAGGTGGGGGAGCTGCTCGGCCATCGCCTTCACCCCGGGCCCGAACTGGGTCACGGTGGCCGCAATGTCCATGGGCTGGCGCCGGTTGCGCAGGAACCACAGGGCGGCCCGCTCCATCAGCCGCTTGGCCTCGATCATCACGGCGTTCTGCACGGCCGAGTCGACCTTGTTGTCGAGCTGGCTCATCTCCTTCCAGAGCCGGCGCATGTCGAACACTTCCCGGGCCACCGTGTAGGCACGGGCGACGTCGGGCGCGTCCGCGCCCGTCTCCTCGTGGAGCCGGTGCGCGAACGTGCTGCCGACCCGGTTCACCATGCTGTTGATGACATAGGTGACGATGATCTCCCGGCGCAGCGGGTGGCGGCGGATCTGCTCGGCGAACCGCTCGCGCAGCGTCGCGGGCAGGTAGCGCTCCAGGTCGTTGGACAGGTAGGGGTCCTCGGGCACCTCCGAGGCGACCAGCTCCTCCTCCAGGGTGACCTTGCTGTAGGCGAGCAGCACGGCCAGCTCCGGGCGGGTGAGGCCGAGCCCGGCCGCCCGGCGCTGCGCCAGCCCCTCCCGGTCGGGCAGGAACTCGAGCTGCCGGTCGAGCTTGCCGGCCCGCTCGAGCGCCCGCATCATGCGGGCCTGCTCGTCGAGCAGCGCCGGTGCCTGCGCCTCGGTGAGGCTGATCGCCTGGGCCTGCCGGTAGTTGTCCATCAGCACGCTCTCGGCCACGTCGTCGGTCATCGCCGCGAGCAGCTCGTCGCGCTGCTTGCGGGTCATGTCGCCGGCGGCCGCCACCGAGTTCAGCAGGATCTTGATGTTGACCTCGTGGTCGGAGCAGTCCACCCCACCGGAGTTGTCGATGAAGTCGGTGTTGATGCGGCCCCCGGCCAGCGCGTACTCGATCCGGCCGAGCTGGGTGAGCCCGAGGTTGCCGCCCTCGCCAACGACCTTGCAGCGCAGCTCCTTGCCGTCGACGCGCACGCCGTCGTTGGTGCGGTCGCCGACGTCGCCGTGGCTCTCCCCGGACGCCTTCACGTAGGTGCCGATGCCGCCGTTCCACAGCAGGTCGACGGGCGCCTGGAGCAGCGCCTGGATCAGGTCGTTGGGGGTCAGCGCCGCCGCGTCGACGCCAAGGGCCTCTCTCGCCTCGGGCGACAGCGGGATCGACTTGGCCGAGCGCGGGAAGATCCCGCCGCCGGCCGACAGCAGCGACTCGTCGTAGTCGGCCCACGACGAGCGGGGCAGCCCGAACAGGCGCTCCCGCTCGCGGAAGCTCGCCTCCGGGCCCGGGTCGGGGTCGAGGAAGACGTGCTGGTGGTTGAACGCGCCCACCAGCTTGATGTGGCGGGAGAGCAGCATCCCGTTGCCGAACACGTCGCCCGCCATGTCGCCGATGCCGACCACGGTGAAGTCGCTGGCCTGGGTGTCGACCCCCATCTCGCGGAAGTGCCGTTTGACCGACTCCCAGGCGCCCCGGGCGGTGATGCCCATCTTCTTGTGGTCGTACCCGGCCGACCCGCCCGACGCGAACGCGTCGTCCAGCCAGAACCCGTACTCGCGGGCGATCGAGTTGGCGATGTCGGAGAACGTTGCCGTGCCCTTGTCGGCCGCGACCACCAGGTAGGGGTCGTCGAGGTCGTAGCGGACGGTGTCGGCCGGCGGCGCGACGCTGCCGTCCACCCGGTTGTCGGTCAGGTCCAGCATCCCCCGGATCAGCGTCGAGTAGCAGGCCACGACCTCCTCGGCCAGGGCCTCGCGGGTCCGCTCGGCGGGCGGGCGCTTGACCACGAAGCCGCCCTTGGCGCCGACCGGCACGATTACCGCGTTCTTGACCATCTGGGCCTTCATCAGCCCGAGGACCTCGGTGCGGAAGTCCTCCCGCCGGTCCGACCAGCGGATCCCGCCCCGGGCGACCTTCCCTCCGCGCAGGTGCACGCCCTCGGTCCTGGGCGAGTACACGAAGATCTCGAACATCGGGCGGGGCGCAGGCAGCGCCGGGACCTTGGCCGGGTCGAGCTTGAACGACAGGTAGGGCTTGCGCTGCCCGTCCGCGCCGGTCTGGTAGTAGTTGGTCCGCAGGGTCGCCTCGATCATGCTGAGGAAGCTGCGCAGGATGCGGTCCTCGTCGAGGTTGGCGACCCTGTCGATGGCCGCCTCGACCTCGTCGGCCAGCTGCTCCACGCTGCTGGCCGGCTGCCCGCCCTCACCGGCCCTGGCCGGGTCCAGGCGGGCCTCGAACAGCTCGACGAGCAGGCGCGCGACCCCGGGGTTGCCGGCCAGGGTCTCCTCCATGTAGTCCTGGCTGAAGGTGAGCCTGGTCTGGCGCAGGTACTTGCAGTAGGCGCGCAGCACCACGATCTGGTGCCAGGTGAGCCGGGCTGCCAGCGCCAGCCGGTTGAAGCCGTCGCTCTCGGCCTCCTCGCGCAGGATCCGGGCGAACGCCTCCTGGAACAGGTCGCGCACCTGGTGCAGGTCGACGTCGCCGCCGGGGTGGAGCAGGCCGAAGTCGTGGATCCACACCGGGAGCCGGCCCGGCACCCGGATCTCGTAGGGCCGCTCCTCCACCACCTCCACGCCCATGTCCTCGAGCATGGGCACGGCGTCGGACAGCGGCAGCGGGTGCTCCGACCAGAACAGCTTGAGCCGGAGCTGCCCGGCAGGCGCCTCGAGCGGCCGGTACAGGCTCATGTCGAGGCCGCCGCGGCCGGCCAGGCCCTCCATGTGCCGGATGTCGTACACCGCGTTGCGGGCCAGGAACTGCTCCCGGTACGCGGCCGGGAACGCGTCGACGTAGCGGTTGGTGAGCTGGTTGCCGATCTCCTCGCCGTGCTGCTCGAGCAGGTAGTCGTGCAGCTCGTCGCGCCACGAGCGGGTCGCCTCCACGAGCTGCCGCTCGATCTCGCGGATGTCGAGCTCGGGCAGCTCGCCGGCGGGGATGCGGATGATGAAGTGCAGCCGCGCGAGCACCGACTCCGAGAGCTGGACCGCGAAGTCGTCCAGGGTCGCGCCCTGGAACGCACGCTGCAGGACCGCCTCGATCCGGATGCGGACCTCGGTGTTGTAGCGGTCGCGGGGAACGTAGATCAGGCAGGAAAGGTAGCGCCCGTAGGCGTCGTGCCACAGGAACAGGCGCACGCGCCGGCGCTCCTCGAGCCGCAGGATCCCCATGGCCACCTCGAACAGCGTGTCCTCGGCGATCTGGAACAGCTCGTCGCGGGGGAACGTCTCGAGGATGTTGATGAGCGCCTTCTCGTCGTGGCTTCCTGGCGGGTAGGCGGCCTGCTCGAGCACGCCCTCGACCTTGCGGCGCAGGACCGGGATCTCGCGCGGGTTCCGGTTGTAGGCGGCCGAGGTGTACAGGCCGAGGAAGCGCCACTCGCCGACGACCTGCCCGTCCTCGTCGAACCGCTTGACCCCGACGTAGTCGAGGTAGGACGGCCGGTGCACGGTGGCCCGCGAGTTCGCCTTGGTGAGCACCAGCGGGTGCCTGGAGCGGGCGAGCTGGCGCACCTCGGGGGGGAGCTTGGCGAAGCTGACCGAGACCGGGGGCTTGCCCTGGTCGCGGAGGATGCCGAGCCCGGTGCCGGGCACCGAGCAAAGGGCGTCCTCGCCATCCTCGGTGACCAGGTCGTACTGACGGTAGCCGAGGAAGGTGAAGTGGTTGTCGCCGACCCACCGCAGCAGCGCGCGCGTCTCCTCGAGCTCGGCCTGGTCGATCGGGGGTGGGTGCTCCGAGTACTCCTCGAGCACGCCGGCGACCCGCTGGCTCATCTTCGGCCAGTCCTCGACCGCCGCGCGGACGTCGGCGAGGACCCGCTCGAGCCCTTCCCGCAGGGCCTCGAGCACCTCCGGCTCGGTCTGCCGGTCGATCTCCATGTGCAGGATCGACTCCCGGATGGCGTCGTCGGTGTCGCTGCCGTCGGGCAGCACCTCGAGCAGGTTGCCCTCGGCGTCGCGGCGCACGGTCAGCACCGGGTGGATCGGCAGGTGGATGGTGAGCCCGTGCCGGTTCAGCTCGATCGTCACCGAGTCGACCAGGAACGGCATGTCGTCGGTGATGACCTCCACGATCGTGTGGACCGAGCGCCAGCCGTGCTCCTCGAACCGGGGGCTGTAGATGCGGACCTTGGCGGTCCCCGGCGGGCGCCGGCGGGCGAAGGTCCAGTGCGCCAGGACCGCGCCGTACAGGTCGGGGAGGTCGTGCTCGGCCAGGTCCTCGGGCGCGACCCGGCCGTAGAAGCGGCGCGCGAACGCCTCGACCTGGGCCGCCTCCTCGGCTGGCACCCGCTCGTGGATGGTCGCGACGATCTTGTCGAGGATTTCCGCCTTGGCCTGCTCGGGCTTGATCGCCATGGAGTCCTCCGGGTTGCTCCGTGCCCAGGGTCGGTCTCGGCGCCCGGGTCGCGAGGCACGCGTCCAGTGTGGCCTACCCCACCGGCCGCGGCTACACCCGCGAACGACCGTTCGGGTGACCAGGAGACGTACTAGCATGGGCCGGCGACCGGCTGTCCCAGCCGGGGGGTGCCGCCTCCCCCCGACCCGTCCCGAGGAGCATCCGTGCCCGACGCCCTGCCCGACGCCCTGCCCGACGTCATCTCCGGCCTGCGCTTCGACGCCCAGGACCTGGTGCCCGCGGTGGTGCAGGACGACGCCGACGGGACCGTCCTCATGGTCGCCTGGATGGACGCCGAGGCCGTGCGCCGCACCCTGACCACGGGGCGGACCTGGTTCTGGAGCCGCTCGCGGCGGGAGCGCTGGCAGAAGGGCGAGACCTCGGGCCACCGGCAGTATGTCCGCTCGGTCGCCGCCGACTGCGACGGCGACACCCTGCTGGTCCGGGTCGAGCAGGTTGGCGCGGCCTGCCACACCGGCAGCCGCAGCTGCTTCAGCACCCCGCTGCCCGCCGTGCATGGCGACGCCACGGGGGGCCCGGGGGGCGCGGCGTGATCCGGCATCCGCTCGCGGGCGATCTGCGGCCGTCGGTGGACGAGTTCACCCGGCTGGCCGCCTCCTACTCGGTGGTGCCGGTCTGGCGCGAGCTGCTCGGCGACCTCGAGACGCCGGTTGGCGCCTTCCGCAAGCTGGGCGACGCCGACGGCTCGGTCCTGCTCGAAAGCGTCGAGCACGGGGAGCGCTGGGGCCGGTACTCGTTCATCGGCACCGACCCGTTCGCCACCTTCACGGTCCGGGACGGGCGGGCGGCGTGGACCGGGGCGCCGCCGCCGGGGCTGCCGGACGGTCCCCCCCTGGCCGTGCTGCGCGCCGCCCTCGACCGGCTCCGCTCGCCGTCCCTGCCCGGCCTGCCGCCGCTGTTCGCCGGCGCGGTTGGCTACCTCGCCTACGACATCGTCCGCGAGCTGGAGCGCCTGCCCGACCAGACCGAGGACGACCTCGGGCTCCCGGACGGCATGCTGGTGTTCCCGCGCTCGGTGGTGGTCTTCGACCACCTCGGCCAGCGGCTCGTGCTGGTCGCCAACACGGTGACCGACCAGGCGCGCGACCCGGCCGAGGCCTATCTGGAGGCCGCCCGGCGCCTGGACGACCTGGCCGAGCGGCTCTCGGTCGCCACCTCGGCCCCGGCCACCCCGCTGCCCGCGGCCGGCCCGCCGGCCGCGGCTGAGAGCGACCTGCCCCCTGGCCGCTACCAGGAGATGGTCGAGACCGCCAAGGAGCACATCCGCGCCGGCGACGTCTTCCAGGTGGTGCCGTCGCAGCGTTTCTCGGTGCCGACCAGCGCCGACCCGCTCGACGTCTACCGCGTGCTACGGGTCGTGAACCCGTCGCCCTACATGTACTTCCTGCGCCTGTCCGGGGTCACCATCGCCGGCTCCTCGCCCGAGGTGCTGGTCACGGTGCAGGGCCGATCGGCCACCATGCGGCCGATCGCGGGTACCCGGCCCCGGGGCGCCGACGCGGCCGTGGACGCCGCCCTCGAAGCCGAGCTGCGGGCCGACGACAAGGAGCGGGCGGAGCACGTCATGCTCGTCGACCTGGCCCGCAACGACCTCGGCCGGGTCTGCCGGCCGGGCACCGTCCGGGTGGCCGACCTCATGCGGGTGGAGCGCTACTCGCACGTCATGCACCTGGTCTCCGACGTGGTCGGCGAGCTGGCCGACGGGATGGCCGCGTTCGACGTGCTCGCGGCCGCCTTCCCCGCCGGCACGGTGTCCGGGTCGCCGAAGGTGCGGGCGATGGAGATCATCGACTCGCTCGAGCGCCACCGGCGCGGGCCCTACGCCGGCTGCGTCGGCTACTTCGACTTCTCGGGCAACCTCGACACCTGCATCACCATCCGGACCTGCGTGTTCGTCGGCTCCGTCGCCTACTGCCAGGCCGGCGCGGGGGTGGTGGCGGACTCGGTGCCCGAGCGGGAGGAGCGCGAGACCGAGGCGAAGGCGCGCGCGCTGCTGGCCGCGGTCGCCGCCGCCCAGGCGCTCGGGGGCCGTCATTAGCGCGATTAGCGCGCGCGCGTCGCTGCGCGCGACCCTGCTCGCCGTCGCGACCGGGGTCGTCCTCGCGGCCGCGGGCGCGGGTCGCCCCTGGGCGACCGTGTCGGGCGCGGTCGACCTGCCCGGCCTCGGCGCCGGCCGCTTCGGCGGCGCCCGGCTCACCGGCAACGACCTCGCGCCGCTGTCCGCGCTCGCCCTGCTCGCGCTCGTGCTCGCGCTCGGCGTGGCGTTCACCCGCGGCCGGGGCCGCTGGGCGGTCGGCGCCGGCCTGCTCGCGGTCGGGGCCGTGCTCGCCGTCCAGGCCATGGTCTGGGCCGGCCGCGCCGGCGCCGAGGCCGGGGAGCGGCTGCGGCGCGGGGAGCTCGAGGGCGTCGCCCCGGGCGCGGCCCAGGTCACCACCTCCCGCGCCGGGCCGGCCCTGACGGTGGCCGGTGGGCTGCTGGTCGCGGCCGGCGGGCTCGAGGCCGTCCGCCGCGGCCCGCGGTGGCCGGCGATGGGCGCCGCCTTCCGGGTCCCGCCGGACCGGCCGGCCGTGGTCGAGGCCGAGGGCGAGCCGCCCTGGGAGGGGGACTGAGCAGCGGCTTCACCTGCCTCGAACATCGGGCCGGCACTGCCCCGAACCTGGGCGGGCGAGACTTGCAGCGCGAGTGAGCGGAGGGAGGGGAGGCCGGTGGGCGAGGCCCAGCGCCGGGACGGCAAGGGCACCGTCCTGGTCGTGGAGGACGAGGAGTCGATTGCCCATCTCGTGCGGCTCTACCTGGAACGGGAGGGGTTCCGGGTGGTGTGGCGGAGTGACGGCCGCTCCGGGCTGGCCGCGGTCGAGGCCGAGCGTCCCCGGCTCGTCGTGCTCGACCTGATGCTGCCCGGCCTGGACGGCTTCGAGGTGACCCGCGCGCTCCGCGCCGGTGGCGGCCGGGTGCCGATCATCATGGTCACCGCCCGTGAGGAGGAGGCCGACCGCGTGCTCGGCCTCGAGCTCGGCGCCGACGACTACGTGACCAAGCCGTTCTCGCCCCGCGAGCTGGTGGCCCGGGTCAAGGCGGTGCTGCGGCGGACCGAGGCCGACCCCGGGGACGGGCCCGAGCCCGCCCTGCACCTGGGCGACCTCACCGTCGACCCCGCCCGCCACGAGGTCAGCTTCGAGGGCCGGCCCGTCGCCCTCACCGCCCGGGAGTTCGAGCTGCTCTCCTACCTGGTGCGCAACCGCGGCTTCGTGCTCACCCGCGACCAGATCCTCGAGCGGGTCTGGGGGTACGCGTTCCCGGCCGACACCCGCACCGTCGACGTCCACATCCGCCAGCTCCGGGCCAAGCTCGGTGAGCGCGCCCCCATCCGCACCATCCGTGGCGTCGGCTACAAGGCCGACGACCGGCCATGACCAGGGCGGGCACCCACGGGGACCGGGGGTGGGCGGGCGGTGGGTCAGGCCCCGGCCCGGGCACCCCCGGGGACCCGGGCACCCCCGGGGACCCAGGCGCACCCGGGGACCCGGGCGCCCCCGGGGACCCGGCCTGGGCCGGCGTGGCGCCACCCGCCAGGGGGGTGGGCCGGGGGTCGTTCCGGGCCCGCCTGGTGTGGTCGTTCGTGGCCGTGGTGGCCGGGGTCGCCGTGCTGATCGGGGTGGTCACCCTCTCCCTCGTCCGCCTGGTGCCCGCCCGCGGGCTCGAGCAGCAGCTCGCCGACCAGGCCGAGGCGATCGCGGACAATCCCCGCGGGTTCGAGCCGTGCCTGGCGGCGGCGGCGCTCCAGCCCGTCGGGACCGAGCTGTACCTGGTCGGCGCGGACGGCGCCACCCGCCGCCCGGGCTGCGGGCGCCAGCTCGGCCGCCGCCGGGCCCTGCGGCCGCAGGCCCCGGCGCCGGCCGGCGTGGGCGCCGAGCTGGCCGCCGGCGCCACCGTGACCGGAGTGCGGGACGGCGTCGCCTACGCGCTCGCCCCTGTCGCCCGACCGGGCCTCCGCAGCGCCGCCGGCGTGCTGGTGGTCCACCGGACCGGGGAGCTCGGCTCCGGCCTGGTCGGCCTGATCGGCCGCCGCCTGCTGCTCGCCACTCTGCTCGCGGTGGCCGTGGCCGCCGGCGTGGCCTGGCTCGTGGCCGACCGGCTGACCGCGCCGCTGGCCCGGCTGGTCGCTGCCGCGCGGCGGCTCGGCACCGGCGACCTCTCCACCCGGGTCGGCCCAGACAGCAACGACGAGGTGGCCGAGGTGGCCGAGCTGGCCATGGCCTTCGACGACATGGCGGCCGCCCTCGAGCACGAGCAGGCCGAGCAGAAGGCGTTCCTGGCCAGCGTCGGGCACGAGCTGAAGACCCCCCTCACCACCGTGCAGGGCTGGACCGAGGCGCTGCTGGACGGCACCGCCGACACCCCGCAGGCGCGGCGGCAGGGTCTCGAGCGCATCCACGCCGAGACGCTCCGCCTGGCCCGGCTCGTCCAGGACCTGCTCGACCTGGCCCGGCTCGGGCGCGGCCAGTTCGCGGTCGCGCTGGTGGATGCCGACGTGGCCGCGGTCCTGCGCGAGGCGGCCGGTGCCGCCGCCGCCCGTGCCGCCCGTGCCGGCGTGCCCGTCCAGCAGCTCCTCGACGAGCCCCTGGCCGCCCACGTCGACCCCGGCCGGCTGCGCCAGGTGCTCGACAACCTGCTCGACAACGCGACCCGGTCCAGCCCGGCCGGCCAGCCGGTGGTGGTGATGGCCCGCCCCCTGCCCGACGGCCGGGTCGAGGCGGCCGTGGTCGACCGGGGCCCTGGCATCGCCGCCGAGGACCTGCCCCGCGCCTTCGACCGCGGCTACCTGTGGTCCCGGTACCGCGGCACCCGCACGGTCGGGTCGGGCCTGGGCCTGGCCATCGTCAAGGCGCTCTGCGACGCGATGGGCGTCGCGATCCGGGCCGAGCGGGCGCAGGGCGGCGGCACCGTCTTCCGGCTCGTCCTGCCCGCCACCCGCGGCCAGGCGACCTGGGGCCCGGCCCGGGTGGAGCTGCCCGCCGCAGGGCCGCCCAGGCAGTTCCGCTGAACCCATCTACAATCTCCCGCGTGCCGTCCTCACCTGCCACCCCGTTCCTGGCCCGCGCGGTCGCCGACGCGCGCGCGGCCAGCGAGCGCCGCGCCGCCGGGCTGCCCCTCGGCGAGCTGCGGGCCCGGGCCGGGCAGCGGCCCCCCGCCCGCGGCCTGCGCGCCGCCCTGGCCAGCCCCGAGGTGGCGGTGGTCGCCGAGGTGAAGCGCCGCTCGCCCTCCAAGGGCGACATCCGGGCCGACCTGGACCCGGCCGCGCTCGCCCGGGCCTACGAGCGTGGAGGGGCGGCCGCGGTCAGCGTGCTCACCGAGCCGGCCCACTTCGCGGGCAGCCCGGAGGACCTCATGGCGGTGCGGGCCGCTGTGGACCTGCCCGTGCTCCGCAAGGACTTCGTCACCACCGCCTACCAGGTCTGGGAGGCCCGCGCCTGGGGGGCCGACGCCGTGCTGCTGATCGTGGCGGCGCTCGGCCCGGCCCGGCTCGGCGACCTGCTCGGCGAGGCCCGCGCGGCCGGCTTGGACGCGCTGGTGGAGGTCCACACCCGCGAGGAGGCGGCCGTGGCCGCGGCGGCCGGTGCCGGCCTGGTCGGGGTCAACGCCCGCGACCTGGCCACCCTCGAGGTCGACATCGGCCGTTTCGCCCGGATCCGGGACGCGCTGCCCCGCGGGGCCACCGTGGTCGCCGAGAGCGGGATCTCCACCCGGGCCCAGGTCGAGGCGGTCGCCGCCGCCGGCGCCGACGCCGTGCTGGTGGGGGAGTCGCTGGTCCGGGCCGACAACCCACGGGAGCTGCTCGCCGGCCTGCTCGGCCGGCCACCGGCCCCGGCCGCCCGGGCAGCAGAACGGTAGCCCCTGGCACCGGGAAGGGCTTGGGGGCTCGAGGCAGCTTAGCGGTAGCCTTCCGGCAACGAGAAGGAGGAGCACATGGCCGAGCCGAGGAAGATCCTGCTCAGCGAGGACGAGATCCCGACCGCGTGGTTCAACATCATGCCCGCGCTGCCCACCAAGCCCGGCCCCTACCTGCACCCGCAGACCCGGGAGCCGGTCGGGCCGGACGCGCTCGCCCCGCTGTTCCCGATGGCCCTGATCTTGCAGGAGGTTGCGACCGACCAGTGGGTCGACATCCCCGGCCCGGTCATCGACGCCTACCGGCTGTGGCGGCCCACCCCGCTGATCCGCGCCCTGGACCTCGAGCGGGCCCTCGGCACCCCGGCCCGGATCTACTACAAGTACGAAGGCGGCTCGCCGGCAGGCTCCCACAAGCCCAACACCGCGGTGCCCCCGGCCTACTACAACGCCGAGGCGGGCATCCGCCGCCTGACCACCGAGACCGGTGCCGGCCAGTGGGGCAGCGCGCTCGCGTTCGCCTGCGCCCGCTTCGGGCTGGAGTGCAAGGTCTACATGGTGCGGGCCTCCTACGACGGCAAGCCCTACCGGCGCTCGATCATGGAGACCTGGGGGGCCTCGGTCGTCCCCTCGCCGTCCGACGAGACCAGCGCCGGCCGGGCCGTGCTCGCCCAGCACCCCGACTCGCCCGGCTCCCTCGGCATCGCGATCTCCGAGGCGGTCGAGGTGGCCGCCCAGTCCGACGACACCCACTACTCGCTTGGCAGCGTGCTCAACCACGTCCTGCTCCACCAGACGGTGATCGGGCTGGAGCTCAAGACGCAGCTCGCCAAGGCCGGCGTCGAACCCGACGTGCTCGTCGCCTGCGTCGGCGGCGGCTCCAACTTCGGCGGCTTCACCTTCCCGATCCTGGCCGACAAGCTGGCCGGCAAGTCCGACGTGCGGGTGGTCGCGGCGGAGCCGACCGCGGCGCCCACCCTCACCAAGGGCCGCTTCGAGTACGACCTCGGCGACCAGGCCGGCATGACCCCGCTCCTGCCCATGTACACCTTGGGCGCCGACTTCATCCCGGCCCCGATCCACGCCGGCGGCCTGCGCTACCACGGCGACTCGCCGATCGTGTCGCTGCTGGCCAAGGAGGGCCACATCGAGGCGGTCGCCTACCCGCAGTCCAAGGTGTTCGAGGCGGCCGTGCAGTTCGCCCGCACCGAGGGCGTGCTGCCCGCGCCCGAGCCCGCCCACGCCATCCGGGCCGTGATCGACGAGGCCCTGCGCTGCAAGGAGGAGGGCAGCCAGGAGACGATCGTGTTCAACCTCTGCGGCCACGGCCACTTCGACCTCAAGGCCTACGAGGAACATCTCTCAGGGGACCTGCTCGATGTCTGAGGCTCCGGCGGTCCACCGGACGGCCGTGGAGGCGCCCGGCCCGGTGGGTCCCGGCCCGGGGCGGGACGGCGCCCCGGGCCCCCAGCCGGCGCGCACCGGCCACCGCCTGGCCGCGGTCCCGCACCCGCCCGACCCGGGCGGCCACTTCGGGCCCTACGGGGGGCGCTTCGTCCCCGAGGTGCTGATGGCCGCCCTCGACGAGCTGGCCGGCGCCTTTGCCGACGCCATGGACGACGCGGCCTTCGGGGCCGAGCTGGACCGGCTCCGGCGCACCTACGCCGGGCGGCCCACCCCGCTCTACCTGGCCGGGCGCCTCTCCGCCGAGCTCGGCCTCAAGGTGTGGGTCAAGCGCGAGGACCTGCTCCACACCGGCGCCCACAAGCTCAACAACTCCCTCGGCCAGCACCTGCTCACCAGGCGGATGGGCAAGCAGCGGGTGATCGCCGAGACCGGGGCCGGCCAGCACGGGGTGGCCACGGCCACGGTGGCCGCCCTGCTCGGCCAGGAGTGCGTCGTCTACATGGGCGAGGAGGACACCCGCCGCCAGCGCCTCAACGTGATCCGCATGCGCATGCTGGGCACGGAGGTGCGGTCGGTCGCCACCGGCACGGCCACCCTGAAGGACGCGATCAACGAGGCGTTGCGGGACTGGGTCGAGTCGGTCGGCACCACCCACTACGCGATCGGCTCGGTGGTCGGGCCCCACCCGTTCCCGGTGATGGTGCGCGAGTTCCAGCGCGTGATCGGCGAGGAGGCGAGGGCCCAGGTCCTCGAGGCCGAGGGGCGGCTGCCAGGCCTGGTCGTGGCCTGCGTGGGCGGCGGGTCCAACGCCGCCGGCGTGTTCGCCCCGTTCGTCGACGACGAGGTGCCGCTGGTGGGGGTGGAGGCGGGCGGCCGGGGCCCCGGGCCGGGCGACAACGGCGCCCCGCTCAACTTCGGCCAGGACGGCGTGCTCCACGGGTCCCGCTCCTACCTGCTGCAGGACGCCGACGGGCAGGTGCTGCCGACCCACTCGATCTCGGCCGGCCTCGACTACCCGGGCGTCGGCCCGGAGCACGCCTGGTGGCGCGACACCGGCCGGGTCGCCTACCGGCAGGTCGGGGACGCGCTCGCCCTGGACGGCTTCCGCCTGCTGGCCCGCACCGAGGGCCTGCTGCCCGCGCTCGAGCCCGCCCACGCGATCGGCTGGCTGGCCGAGGCGGCCCAGAGCGGCGAGGTGGCGCCGGGCACGGTGGTGGTGCTCAACCTCTCCGGCCGCGGCGACAAGGACGTCGACACCGTCGCCAGCCTCCTCGGGGACGCCGATGCCTCACGCCTCGGGGACGCCGATGCCTGACGCCTCGGGGACGACCGATCCCGGCACCCAGCCGTCGCCCGGGTCCGGCGCCGGCGGACCGGGGGGCGTCCCGCCGGTCGAGCGGCTGGAGGCGCACCTGGCCGGGCTCCGCGCCGAGGGCAGAGCGGCGCTGGTCGCCTACGGGGTGGCAGGCTATCCGGACCTGCCAGGGTCGCTGGCCGCCTTCCGTGCCATGGCCGAGGCCGGGGCGGACCTGCTCGAGGTCGGGCCGCCCTACTCCGACCCGCTGATCGACGGGCCGGTCATCCAGCGGGCGGTGCAGGCCGCCCTGGACCGCGGCATCCGCCTCGACGACACCTTCGCGATGGTGCGCGAGCTGGCCGGGTCGGTCGCCGTCCCGGTGGTCCTGCTCGTCTACTACAACCTGGTCGCCCACCGCGGCCACGAGCGCTTCGCGCGCGAGCTGGCCGAGGCGGGCGCGTGCGGCGCGGTCGTGCCCGACCTCCCGCCCGAGGAGGCCGGGCCGTGGGTCGAGGCGGCCGGCCGGGCCGGGATCGCCCCGGTGTTCCTGGCCGCCCCGACCTCCACCGACGCCCGGCTCGCTGCGGTCGCCGCGGCCGGCCGGGGGTTCGTCTACGCCCAGGCGTCCCTCGGCGTCACCGGCCTGCGGGCGTCCCTCGCAGCCGGCATCGACGAGCTGGTCGCCCGGGTGCGCGCCCACACCGACCGCGCCGTCTGCGCCGGCATCGGCGTGTCCAACGCCGAGCAGGCCGCGGCCGTGGCCCGCTTCGCCGACGGGGTGATCGTGGGCACCGCGCTGGTCCGCCGGCTCGGCGAGGCCGGCTTCGACGGCGTCCGCTCGCTCACCGGTGAGCTGGCCACGGCCGTGCACGGCGCCCGGGCCGGCGATCCCGCCCCAGCGTCCCGCGCGTAGCCGCCCCGGCCCCCCGTGACTCGCCCCGAGCGTGCCGGCATCGTGGGTCCCGGCCGGACGGGGTAAGGGTCGAGCGCGCCCTCGCCGACCGCATCCGGCTGCGCCAGCTCGAGCGCAGCGGACAGCTCGCCCCGGACCGCGCCCGCCAGCTCGACGCCGTCGCCGAGCAGCGCGGCGCGATGGCGTCGTCGAGGTTCGACGCCCTGCTCGCCAGCTACCTGGAGGTGGCCGAGGGCTGCCAGGCCCAGCCGCGCTGACCAGTCCGGCCCGCAGCCGCAGCCCGCGGTCCGGGCCGGTCCCGCTTGACCGTGGTCACCTGGCCGGCGCCCGGCCGGCGCGGCCTGTGTCGGAGCCGCCCGCGGGTGCCGGGCCGGGCCGGCGGCGCAGCAGGTGGATCACGGGATGGTGGCCCTTCTGGAACACCTGCACGGCCCGCTCGGCCCGCCACCAGCGCCGGGCCGGCTCCAGGCAGCGCTCGAACAGCCTGAGCTCGTGGGTGAGGGCGAGGAACGCCGCCCCCGGGGCGGCCACCCGGGTTGCTTCCCGGAGCACGGCCGGGTACAGCGCCGCGTTGGCCTCGTGCGACCCCATGCGGTGCCCGTAGGGCAGGTCGGCGAGCAGGACGTCGAAGCCGGCGTGACCGAGCCCGAGCCGGGTCGCGTCCATGCGGGCGAGCGCGGCCGCGCTGGCCAGCCCGGCCGCATCCAGGTTCGCCCGGGCGCCCTCCAGCGCGGCCGGGTCGAGGTCGCACCCGACGGCGCTGGCCGCCGGCGCTCGCGCGAGCCGCTCGACCAGCAGGGTGCCCGACCCGCACATGAGGTTCAGCACGCGGTCGGACGCCCCCGGCCGCGACAGCTCGACCATGGCCGCCGCGATGGTCGCGTTCAGGGCGCCGGGGAGGTTCCAGACCCGCCAAGACCGGGTGGCCAGCGGCCGGGGCGAGAGCCGGGTCAGCAGGTCCCAGCCGGTCCCGCCACCGTGGGCGCGCCGGATGCGCAGCAGCAGCTCGCCGTCTTCGGGGTCGTCGGCCAGGCCCGTGCGCGTTGCCAGCTCGTCCCGCAGCCGCCTGACCGCCGCCGACCCGGCCCCGGGCACCGAGAGTCGGAACGACGAGAACGCGCCGGGCGGGTGCAGCCGCCGCGCCGCCTCCACCTGCTCGAACAGCCGCTCGTCGCCGAGCAGCGCGCTCGGCCGCCGCCCCCCCACGCTGCTGAGCAGGTAGGCGGCGACCGGCGTGCGGAGCCCGAGCAGGTCGGCCAGCGGTCCCGAGTAGCGGAACCGCACCGCCGTCGGGTCCCAGCCGGGCAGCACCCGGGCCCGCCCCCCGAGCGCCCGCTCCACCTCCGCGACCACGAACGGCGCCAGCCCGTCGAGCACCTCGCACTCGATGGTCCGCCACCCGGGCCGCTCGCGCCAGCTGGGCTGGGTCGCCCTCGTCGGGGACCGTGCCGGCCACCTGGCCTGGCCGGGTCTCACCGCGTCACGGGGGCTGTGGACAATGCGAACAAGCGTTCGATGATTCCTGCTAGCTTCCACTGTGTGCCCGAGGCGGGATTCGAACCCGCAGGCCCTTGCGGGCGGGAGTGTTTGGGACTCCTGCGTGAACCGATTTCGCCACTCGGGCTTCTCAGAGAGGAGGGTAGCGGAGATGCGGTCTCCGGAGGAAGTCGCCCTCGTCCGGACGCTCGCTGGCGACGGGTTGAACCATTCCCAGATCGCCCGAGAGGTTGGCATCTCACGAACTACGGTCCGCGAGTGGCTAGCAGGGCGAACCCCTGACTTCGACCGCACCCAAACCTCTCCAGTCCACCGAAACCCCACTGGCGTCCTTTGTCCGATCTGCGCTGGACGGCCTGCGTTGCTGCCTCGGCCCGCTTACCCGTATCTTCTGGGACTGTACCTCGGCGATGGCTGCCTCTCCGTGCACCGTCGCGGCGTCTACCGCCTTCGCATCTTCTGCGCGGATCGTTACCCGTACCTCATGAACCAGTGCGAGCTCAGCATGGCCCAGGTTCTTCCCTCCAAGGTTGGCCGGGTGCAGCGGGAAGGTTGCACCGAAGTGGGCTCCTCCTCCAAGCACTGGCCTTGCCTGTTCCCGCAGCACGGGCCCGGGCGCAAGCACGAGCGGAAGATCGAGCTGGAGCCCTGGCAGCAGGAGATCGTTGACGCTGACCCAAGGCCGTTGCTCCGTGGGCTCGTCCACTCGGACGGATGTCGGGTCCTGAACTGGGTGAATGGCACGCCGTATCCGCGATACCACTTCGACAACAGGTCATCCGATATCCGGGGGATCTTCGGGCGGGCCTGTGACGCGCTCGGAGTCGAGTGGCGACCGAACAACCGTTACACCCTATCCGTGGCCAGGCGGGGAAGCGTGGCGCTGCTGGACGAGTTCATCGGACCGAAGCGCTGACCAGCGGTCGGACCGGTCCTGACGGTGTGACCGGAGTGACCGGTTACGCAATAGTGACGTAGATCACAGGATCGACCAGCTTGACTGAATAGTAGAATTCTACTAGCATTTCCGACTCAGCGAGTCCGGTAGATTCCTCGAAGAAACGAACCAAGCAATCGTGGAGCTGTTGGCCCTCGGATCCCGGTTCGCGCTAGTGATCCTGTTCCTGAGCGCGGGGCTCGCAAAGCTCACGGCGTCGGAGGAGTTCGGCCGCGCCGTCCGCAACTACGACCTGCTGCCGGCCCGGTTGGTCGGGACCGTCGCGACCTGGCTGCCGCGGCTGGAGGTGGTGGTGGCGCTGCTGCTCGCCATCGGCGTGCTCACCACCCTGGTCGCCGTCGTGCTGGCCGGCCTGCTGCTCGCGTTCACGGCCGCCGTGGCCGTGAACCTGCTGCGCGGCCGGGAGATCGACTGCGGCTGCTTCGGGTCGAGCGCCCCGCGCCGGATCACCTGGGGCACGGTCGCCCGCAACCTGGTCCTGGCCACCATGGCCGCCCTGGTGGTGGCCTGGTCGCCGGAGGCGCTGTCGCTCCTGCCCGCGTGGCCGGCACCCGCAGCCGGGCCGGTCGCGACCGGCGACGGGGTCGGCGTCCTGGTCGCGAGCACCGCGGCCGTGGCCGGCGCCCTGGTCCTGGCCGAGGCGGCACGGGTACGCAGGTCGGCAACCTTGTTCGAGGGTCAGGCGCTCCCGCATGGGGAGACGCGCGCGGTCGCCCAAGTGTCCCCGGGTGCCCAAGTGTCCCCGGGCGCGCAGCCGTCTCAGCACGGCCAGGCGTCCCCGCTCGGCCAGGCGTCCCCACATGGGGAGACGCGCGCAGGCCCGCAGGCGTCCCCGGGCGCGCAGGCGTCTCAGCACGGCCAGGCGCCTCCCTCTGGGCCGGCGGCCCCGGGGGGGCGGGCAGGGGAGGGCGCGCGGTGAGCGGCCCGTGGATCGCGGCGTTCGTGGCGCTGTGGCTGCTCGTGCTCGTGCTCGCCTTCCTCCATCTCGGCCTGCTGCGCCGGATCCTGCCGGTGCTCGAGGCGGCCGAGCGGCACGGCCACGGGGGTCTGCCCGGCCTGGGCGGCCTCCCGGCGGGGACGCCGCTACCCGACTTCGAGCTCGAGACCGAGGCCGGCGACCCCGTCCACGTCCGGGACCTGCGCGACCGCCAGGCGGTCTGGCTGCTGGCGAGCCCGGGCTGCGCGCCCTGCGAGGCGCTGGCCGCGGAGCTCCGGGAGGCGGGCGAGGCCGCGCTCGGCGTCCCGCTGGTGACCATCTCCGACGTCTCCGACACGGGCCGCACCCTCGGGCTCCCGCCCGGCGTGACCACGCTGTTCCAGCGGGAGGGGGCAGCGGCCGAGGCCCTCCGGACCGACGCCACCCCGCACGCGCTTGCCGTCGACACCCGGGGCGTCGTCGTCGCCACCACCACGCCCAACACCCTGGACGACCTGCGCGCGCTCGCCAGACGGCTCACCGAGGGTGGCGGCACCCCGCACCATCCCGCCCACGACGCTCCGGAGGCGATCAAATGACCACTGACCAGCACGAGGCAGGCACCGCCACGACCATCCGCCCCGAGCCGCACCGCGTGGCCGGCCTCGGCCGGAGGAGCCGCCGCGCGTTCGTGCGGCAGCTCGGCACCACGCTCGGCGTGGGCCTCGGCGTCGCGCTGCTCCCCGGCCAGGCCGGGGCGAGAACCAACGACTGCGACATCCTCTGCAGCCCGTACAAGTGCGTCAACTCGGGCTGCTGCCGGAACGCCCACATCTTCTACTGCCGCTGCAGCCCCAACGCCAGGTACGTCTGCCTCCCGGGCTGGACCTGCACGTCCTTTTGCACCCATACCTGCCCGACCGGGGGGTGCTGAGCGGCGCGGGCGGGCCGCGGGCGGCCGCTCCGCCCGCCCCAGGCCGCGTGGTCCAGCAGGTCCGCTGCCCGCCCCAGGCCGCGTGGTCCAGCAGGTCCGCTGCCCGCCCCAGGCCGCGTGGTCCAGCACGTCCGCCGCCCGCCCGCGGTCGGATGCAGCGGTGGCCGCGCCCGCCGCGGAAAGCGGCGTGCCCGCTCCCTGCCCGTCGCGCGAGAGCAGGGCTCGACCTGCGCGCCCGTCCGCAACGCCGGCAAAATGGCCCACAGCCGGCACAACGGTGGCGACCTCGTAGTTTCCGCCCTTCCGTTGCGGTACAGTGCGGCGGTCGCGACCTGGCCCGACGCTGCGGTGGGACGTCCAAGGGACGATGGTTTGGGTCGCTGAGCATACGCTGCGCCTCGACGGGTGCCCCGACCGGCGATGGCGCAAGGTCCCGGGGCTCGTGGCAGGAACAGGAAGGGGGCACGACCCTTATGAAGGGCAGAATCCTCAGGATGGTCGCCGTCGGGGCCATCCTCGCCCTGGCGGCCAGCGCTTGCTCGCGTGAGGAGGCGGGCGGCGGCGCCGCCGGCGGGGAGAAGAAGACGGTCAAGATCGGCGTGATCGCGCCGCTCACCGGACCGCTGTCCGCACTCGGCCTCGGCATCAAGAACGGCGTCGACCTGGCCATCAAGCAGGCCAACGCGAAGGGGACGCTGAAGGACTACAACATCCTCATCAACCCCCAGGACGACACCGCGACCGCGGCCGTGGGCGCCAACGCCGCCAACAAGCTGGCCAGCGACCCGCTCGTGGCCGGGGTGATCGGTACCCTCAACTCGTCGGTCGCCCAGCAGGTCGCGCCGGTGCTGCTGAAGTCGAGCATCGCCCAGATCTCGCCGGCCAACACCAACCCGACCCTGACCCGGGGCCAGGACCCGGTCAACAACCCGCAGCGGGTCTGGAGCACCTACTTCCGGGTCTGCACCACCGACGCGATCCAGGGCCCGTTCGCGGCCGACTACGCCTACAAGCAGGCCGGCTTCAAGAAGGTCATCACCGTCCACGACAAGAAGACCTACGGCCAGGGCCTGGTGGCCGCCTTCGAGGAGCAGTTCAAGAAGGACGGCGGCCAGGTCGTCGCCAAGAAGACGATCAACGCCGGCGACCGAGACTTCGGCCAGATCGCCGGTGAGATCGCCGCCGCCAAGCCCGACTTCGTCTACTACGGCGGCGAGTACCCCGAGGCCGGCCCGCTGTCCTCCCAGCTCCACGACCGCGGCTTCACCGGCCCGCTGTTCGGTGGGGACGGCATCTTCGACCCCGCCTACATCAAGGGCGCCGGCGCCAAGAGCACCAACGACCTGGCCACCTCGGTCGGCGCGCCCACCACCAAGCTGGACACCGCCAAGCAGTTCGTCTCCGACTACCAGGCCGCCGGCTACAAGGAGCCCTTCTCGGCCTACGGGGCGTTCGCCTACGACGCGGCCAACATCCTGATCCAGGCCCTGGCCAAGGGGCTCGAGGGCGCGAGCGACGTCAGCTCGGCCCGGCCCAAGATCGTCGAGGCCCTCGGCCAGACCTCCAACTACCAGGGCGCCCTCGGCACCACCACCTTCGACGAGTACGGCGACACCTCCAACAAGGTGCTGACCGTCTACAAGGTCGAGGGCGGCGACTGGAAGGACGTGTTCTCGGGCAGCTTCGGCGAGTAAGCGTCCGCGCGGGGTGGCGCAGGCGGGCTGCACCGGCCGGCAACGGCCGCGGTGGTCCGCCTGCCCCCCCGCCACCTCCGGCGGGTGGGAAAGGCCCGCCCGTCATCTGATCCTCGACCTGGGGGCAGCGTGGCAGACCTCATCCAGCCGCTCGCCAACGGCATCACCAAGGGCTCCTACTACGCCCTGATCGCGCTCGGCTACACGATGGTGTACGGCATCATCCAGCTGATCAACTTCGCCCACGGCGAGGTCTACATGCTGGGTGCCTTCATCGGCCTGTGGACGTTCAACTTCGGGGCGAGCAACTTCGGATGGGGCACCGGCTCGCTCATGGCGCTCTTCGTGGTGCTGCTGGTCTCCACCCTGCTGACCCCGGTCGTGGGCATGTCCCTGGAGCGCCTGGCCTACCGCCCGCTGCGCAACGCGCCCAGGCTGGCCCCGCTGATCACCGCGCTCGGGGCCAGCTTCGTGCTCCAGCAGCTCGTGGCGGTGTTCTACAGCAGGGACTTCTTACCGTTCCCGCGGCTGTTCCCGGACGGCGGGTTCGTCCTGGGCGGCGTGACCATCAAGTGGCTCTGGGTGTTCATGGTGGTGATCGCCCTGGCCCTCATGGGCGCGCTCGGCGCCTTCATCCGGGGCACCCGGCTCGGCAAGGCGATGCGGGCCACCGCCGAGGACCGGGACACGGCCAAGCTCATGGGGATCGACGTCGACCGGATCATCCTGCTCACCTTCATCCTCGGTTCGGCTCTGGCCGGCGTGGGCGGCGTGCTCACCGGCCTGTACATCGGGCAGGTGAACTTCTTCATGGGGTTCATCGCCGGGCTCAAGGCGTTCACCGCCGCGGTGCTCGGCGGCATCGGCAACATCACCGGCGCCGTGTTCGGCGCCTTCCTGCTCGGCATCCTCGAGTCCTACGGCACCCGCTACCTGGGCGGGCAGTGGCAGGACGTGTTCGCGTTCGGCGTCCTCATCCTCGTCCTCGTCTTCCGTCCGACGGGCCTCTTGGGAGAGCGGGTGAGCGGCTGATGGAGGCGACGACCGCCGTCCGGCCCGAGCGGGCCGGCACGACCAGGGAGGCCCTGGCGCGCAGGTGGGCCCGGGTCAAGCTGCCGCTGGCCGCAGCGCCCGTCGGCGGGGTGGTCGGCGTGGTGGGCTCCTACCTGTTCTGGACCACCGAGACGCTGCTCTCCAAGGCGCAGGGCGTGCCCCTGACCGGCGACCTGTACAACTACGGCTTCGGCGGCGTCCGGCTCTACACCCTGCTGCTGGCGCTGGCCGCCACCGTCTACGGCGCGCTGGTGCTGCGCCGGCCGTCGCTGCGGACCGACCGGCACGGGCGTGCCCTCGGCCGGCTCGGGCTCGGCCTGGCCTCGATCCCGGTCATCTGGCTGCTCACGATCGTGTTCTTCGAGGGCCTGTCCGTCAGCCAGGTGGGCCTCGGCCCCTGGGTCGCCCTCGCCGGGGGGGTGGTGGTGTGGCTGGCGGCACGCACCCTGATCCAGGAGGCGCCCGCCGCGGCCAAGCCGGTGGCCTGGGAGCGGCGGGCCCGGGGGAACGACCTCACCGTCGTGCTCGCGGCCGAGCTGATCGGGTTCGTGATCTTCGTGTACGGGGTGAAGGTGGAGGACCCCGGCGAGTTCCTCGGCTACTTCGTCGGGCTCGTCGCCGCGATCCTCGCGCTCGGCGGGCTCGGCGTGCTCAAGGGCCTCACCGGCCCGTTCGAGCGCGAGCGGGCCGCGGCCATCGGGGCCATGGTCGTCCTGCTGGTGATCTTCCCGCCACTGCAGCAGGCCCTGTCCGGCGACACCTTCTGGGTGCGGGTCGCCGCCCAGGCCGGCATCTTCGTGGTCGCCGCGCTCGGCCTGAACATCGTGGTCGGCTCGGCCGGCCTGCTCGACCTCGGCTACGTCGCCTTCTTCGGCATCGGCGCCTACGTGGCCGCGCTGGTCGGCAACGCCGGGCTGGCCCAGTTCCAGCTCCCGCACGTGCCCTTCCTGCTCGTCCTGCTGGTGCTCGCGCCCGTGGTCGCCGCGATCTTCGGCGTGCTGCTGGGCGCGCCGACGCTGCGGCTGCGCGGCGACTACCTGGCCATCGTCACCCTCGGCTTCGGGGAGATCGTCCGCATCACCCTGAACAACCTGGACGCCCTCACCGGCGGGCCGAACGGCATCGCCTCCATCCCGGCCCCGGAGCTGTTCGGGCGCTCGATGTCCGACGACCTCGAGATCGGGCCGCTCACCCTGTCCGGCAACGCGCAGTACTTCTACCTGAGCCTGGTCCTCATCGCGCTCGTGCTCCTGGTCATCTACCGGCTCAACGACTCCCGGGTCGGCCGGGCCTGGGTGGCCGTCCGGGAGGACGAGGTGGCGGCGGCCGCGATGGGGATCAACACCACCGTCGTGAAGCTGCTCGCGTTCGGCGCCGGCGCGTTCTTCGCCGGCATGGCCGGGTCGGTCGACGCCCACTTCGGCACCCAGGTGTCACCCGACTCCTACGTGTTCCAGATCTCGGTGCTGATCCTGGCCATGGTCGTGCTCGGCGGGATCGGCAACCCGCCCGGGGTCGCGCTCGGCGCGGCGCTGCTCATCTTCCTGCCCGAGAAGCTGCGCGACCTGTCCGACATCCGCTTCCTGGTGTTCGGGTTCGCGCTCGTGTTCATCATGCGGTTCCGCCCCGAGGGGGTGCTGCCGTCGGCCCGGCGGCGCAGCGAGTTGCGGGCCGGCGGGGAAGAGGCTGCCGCCGAGTCGCAGCAGTTGTTCGACGTCAGGGGGACGTGAGATGTCCGAGGAGTCGCACGACCTGACCGGCGACGGGGCCCGGTCCGCCGGGACGGGCGCCCTGGTCCTCGAGGCGCGCAAGGTCACCCGCCGGTTCGGCGGGCTGGTGGCGGTGCGCGAGGTCGACTTCACCGTGGGCGAGCGGGAGATCGTGGGCCTGATCGGCCCCAACGGCGCCGGCAAGACGACCTTCTTCAACTGCATCACCGGCATCTTCAGCCCCAGCGACGGTGACGTGCTGTTCCAGGGGCGGCGCGTGAACGGGATGCCGCCCGACCGGATCACCAAGCTCGGCGTGGCCCGGACGTTCCAGAACCTGCGCCTGTTCAGCAACATGACCGCGCTGGAGAACGTCCAGGTCGGGCGCCACACCCGCACCCGCGAGGGGGTGGTGGGCGCGGTCCTGCGGACGGCCAGGTTCCGGCGCGAGGAGGAGCACAGCCGCAGGCGGGGCATGGAGCTGCTCGGGTTCGTCGGCCTGGCCGGCAAGCACGACGAGGTCGCCCGCAACCTCTCCTACGGCGACATGCGCCGGCTGGAGATCGCCCGGGCGCTGGCCACCGAGCCGCAGCTCGTGCTGCTCGACGAGCCGACCGCTGGCATGAACCCGCAGGAGACGGCGCGCGCGGCCGAACTGGTGCAGCGCATCCGCGCGATGGGGCTGTCGATCGTGGTGATCGAGCACGACATGAAGTTCCTCATGGGGATCTCGGACCGGGTGACCGTCCTCGACCACGGCGAGAAGCTGGCCGAGGGCCGGCCGCAGGACGTGCAGCGCGACCCGAAGGTCATCGAGGCGTACCTGGGAAAGGCGGCGTCGTAGATGGGCGAGGTGCTGCTCGACGTCAAGGACATCCACGTCTTCTACGGCAACATCGAGGCCGTCAAGGGGGTGAGCTTCCACGTCGACCGGGGCGAGATCGTCACCCTCATCGGCGCCAACGGGGCCGGCAAGACGACCACCCTGCGCACCGTGTCCGGGCTGCTCCGGCCGGCCGAGGGCGGCATCTTCTACGACGGCCAGCGCATCGACCTGATACCGGCCCACGACATCGTGCGGCTCGGGGTGGCCCAGTCCCCGGAGGGCAGGCGGATCTTCCCGCGCATGACCGTGCGCGAGAACCTCGACATGGGGGCGTTCATCCGCAAGGACGCAGAGCAGCGCGAGGACATGGACCGCATCTTCGAGCTGTTCCCGATCCTCAAGGAGCGCGCCCGCCAGGCCGCGGGCACCCTGTCGGGCGGGGAGCAGCAGATGCTGGCCATGGGCCGCGCGCTCATGGCCAAGCCCAGGCTCCTGCTGCTGGACGAGCCCTCCATGGGGCTCGCCCCCATCGTCGTCCAGCGCATCTTCGACACGATCCGCGAGATCAACAGCCAGGGCACCACGATCCTGCTGGTGGAGCAGAACGCGGCCCAGGCCCTCAGCCTCGCCAACCGCGGGTACGTGATCGAGACGGGCCGGATCGTGCTCGAGAACGAGGCGCGGGCGCTGCTCGCCGACGAGCAGGTGCGCAAGGCGTACCTGGGGGAGGAGTAGCGGCCGCGCGAGGCGGGGGGCAGTGTCGCCGCCGGGACCGGTCCGGCGGCTCGGACGATAGGAGCGGGACCATGGTGGGAAGCGCACGGAGATGGCGGCTGCTCGTCCTCGGCGTGGGCCTGGCCCTCGCCTTGGCCGCGTGCGGCGACAGCGGCACGGAGGGCGGGGGTACCGCGACCACCGCCGGGGCGGCCCCGTCGGTCGACGAGGCGCTCGCCGCGAAGGTGCCGGCGGCGATCAAGTCCGACGGCAAGATCCTCGTGGGGACCGACGCGACCTACGCACCGAGCGAGTTCCTCGACGTCGACGGCAAGACGGTCGTCGGCTTCGACGTCGACCTGTTCAACGCCGCCGCGGCCAAGCTCGGCCTGAGGGCCGAGTACCAGCCGGCCAAGTTCGACGCGATCATCCCGGGTGTGCAGTCCGGGAAGTACGAGATCGGCGTCTCCTCGTTCACCATCAACGACGAGCGCAAGCAGCAGGTCAACATGGTCAGCTACTTCAGCGCAGGCACCCAGTGGGGGACCAAGACGGGCAACCCGAACGGGGTCCAGCCCGACGACGCCTGCGGCAAGAAGATCGCGGTCCAGACCAACACCGTCCAGGACACCGACGACCTGCCAAAGCGTGTCCAGGTCTGCCAGAGCGCGGGGAAGCCGGCCATCACCATCGACCGGTACCAGGGGCAGGACCAGGCAACCGCCGCGGTGGTCTCCGGCAAGGACGACGCCATGCTCGCCGACTCCCCGGTGATCGCCTACGCGGTGAAGCAGACCAACGGCCAGCTCGAGCTGCTGGGTGACATCTACGACTCGGCGCCGTACGGGTACGTGGTCAAGAAGGACCAGACCGACTTCGCCGATGCGCTCGCCGGCGCGGTCGGCGCCCTTGTCTCCGACGGGACCTACAAGACGATCCTGACCAAGTGGGGCGTCGACGCGGGGACCATCGACACCCCGGCCGTCAACCCCTGATGTCCGGGTACCGGAGCGCGGCGTCATGACCGAGACGAAGACGGCGGAGCGGGCACGGCCGGAGGCCGTCACGGCCGTGCCCGTCCGCCACCCGGGCCGTTGGGTCGCCATCGTCGTCATCGCGATCCTGTCGGCGATGTTCGTCCACATGCTGGTGACGAACGAGGCGTTCCACTGGCGCTTCATGTTCGACAACATGTTCCTCCCGCCAGTCGTGGAGGGCGTGCAGACGTCGCTGATCCTCACCGTCCTCGCGATGGTCATCGGCGTGACGCTTGGCATCGTGATCGCGGTGATGCGCCTCTCCCCGAACCCGGTGCTCTCGGGCGCGGCCTGGGTCTACACCTGGTTCTTCCGCGCCGTGCCGCGCGTCGTGCTGCTCATCCTGTTCGGCAACCTCGGGATCCTCTACGCGCGCTACGAGCTCGGGCTCCCGTTCGACCGCCAGATCGGCAACCTGTTCGGGGTCGACATCGACGGGCGGCTGTTCGGTGTGGACGCCCGGACCGTGGTGACCGGCTTCGTCGCCGGCCTGCTTGGTCTGGCGCTGTCCGAGGCGGCGTACATGGCCGAGATCGTGCGGGGGGGCATGAAGGCGGTCGACCCGGGTCAGCAGGAGGCCGCCCATGCACTCGGCATGGGGAACGGCACCACCCTGCGCCGGATCGTCCTGCCCCAGGCGATGCGGGTGATCGTCCCGCCGACCGGCAACGAGACGATCGCGATGCTCAAGGACACCGCGCTGGTCGCCTTCGTCCCGGTCACCAACGAGCTGTTCTTCCAGCTCCAGGCCATCGGCGCCCGCACCTTCCTGATCTTCCCGATGCTGGTGGCGGCCTGCCTGTGGTACCTGGCGATGACCAGCGTGCTCATGGTCGGCCAGTACTTCCTGGAGCGGTACTTCAGCCGAGGCTTCGGCACCGACGGGCGGCAGCCCCGCGTCCGCGCCGCGGGGCCAGGAGGTGCACATGGCGTCTGATCTCGCCGGCACGGCGGCGACCGGCCCCGGGGCCGCGACACTGATGGTGAAGGCCGAGGCGGTGTGCAAGCGGTTCGGCCACCTGGAGGTGCTCAAGGGCATCGACCTCGAGGTTCGGCCTGGCCAGGTGGTCGTGCTGCTGGGCGCGTCGGGCTCGGGCAAGTCGACGTTCCTGCGCTGCATCAACCACCTCGAGAAGATCAACGCGGGGCGGCTGTGGGTCGACGGCGAGCTGGTCGGCTACCGCCAGGAGGGCGACAAGCTCCACGAGCTGCGCGAGCGCGAGGTCGCCCGCAAGCGCGCCGAGATCGGCATGGTGTTCCAGCGCTTCAACCTGTTCGGGCACATGACGGTGCTCGAGAACGTGTGCGAGGCGCCCTGCCAGGTCAAGCGGGTGTCCAAGGAGCCGGCGCGGAAGCGCGCGAGAGAGCTGCTCGAGCAGGTCGGCCTGGCCGAGAAGGCCGACGTCTACCCCGCGCAGCTCTCGGGCGGGCAGCAGCAGCGCGTCGCGATCGCCCGCGCGCTGGCCATGGACCCGAAGCTGATGCTGTTCGACGAGCCGACCAGCGCGCTCGACCCCGAGCTGGTCGGCGACGTGCTGGAGGCGATGAAGCAGCTCGCGCTGGCCGGCATGACGATGATCGTGGTCACCCACGAGATGGGCTTCGCCCGCGAGGTGGGGGACTGGCTGGTCTTCATGGACGGGGGCGTCATCGTGGAGGAGGGCCCCCCGCTCGAGGTGTTCGCCAACCCGCAGCACCAGCGCACCAAGGCGTTCCTGTCCAAGATCCTCTGAGGGTGGCCGTCTGAAGGGTGGCCGTCTGAAGGGTGGCCGTCTGAAGGGTGGCCGTCTGAGGGGTGGCCGTCTGAGGGGCGGCCACCCCCGGCGACGGGAGCCGCGGAGGGGGTCCGGCGAGGAGTCAAGGCCTTTGGGGCCGTTCGCACCTTCCCCGAGTGCGAACGTTCTCTACTCGGTCCTTGACCCCCGCCGGACGGAACTCGGGGCCCCCTATCGGAGACCCCGATCGGCGCTCAAGCTAACAGCCGCCCCGGCGCCGGTCAACTCGCCGGACCCGTTGCACCGCAACGGTTTCATCGATCCGTGCAGGTGCCACCTGCGACGATGGTCGCAGAGATTTTCCGTCGGATGCCACCCGCCGCCGCCCGGAATTCGGTCCAGCGAAACGGGCTAGTCATCTTGCCCAAGTGGCGCCGGCGCGGGGGGCGTCCCACGACGAGCGGGAACGGCCAGCGTGCCACGTCGTCCCGACGAGGGACGACAGCCTACAAGGCGGACACAAACCAGGAACGAAATAACCAAGTCGAGCTAGTCACTTGCTCGCGACGTTTCAGCCAGGTGGGGAATTGGGTATGGCTGGCCGCACCGGACCCGTCGTCGAGCTCCCCCGGGGTGCCCGTGGAACTGGAGATCGTGGGCACCCTGCTGTCGCTCCGCCGCCGGTCCGGGGCCCGCTGTTAGACTCGCGTCGTGACGACCACAGCGACCGCCCAGGACACCGAGCGCCCGCTCGTGCTCCTCGACGGGCACAGCCTCGCCTACCGGGCCTACTTCGCGCTGCCCGACGACTTGGCCACCACCACCGGCCAGATCACCAACGCCGTGTACGGCTTCACCACCATGCTCACCAAGCTGTTCGGCGAGGTGGCCCCCGACCGCATCGCGGTCTGCTTCGACCTCGGCCGGCCCGCCTACCGGTACGACGTCTACGACGGCTACAAGGCCAACCGCTCGGCCACCCCCGACCAGTTCAGCTCCCAGCTCCCGCTCATCCGGGAGGTGCTGGCCGCCCTGCGCATCCCGGTCGTGGAGGTCCACGGCTACGAGGCCGACGACGTGATCGCCACCCTGGCCGAGCAGGCCAAGGCTGCGGGCGTGCCGGTCCTGGTGGTCACCGGCGACCGGGACAACCTTCAGCTCATCGACGACCAGGCCGGGATCAGGGTGATGATGACCCGCAGGGGCGTGACCGACACGGTCACCTACGACGAGGCCGGCGTGCGCGAGCGCTACGGGGTGACGCCCCCGCAGTACGTCGACCTGGCCGCGCTGCGCGGCGACAGCTCCGACAACCTCCCCGGGGTGCCCGGGGTGGGGGACAAGACCGCGGCCAAGCTGGTCAACCAGTACGGCAGCGCCGAGGAGGTCGTCGCCCACGCCGGCGAGCTGAAGGGCAAGCTGCGCGAGAACCTCCTCGGCCACGCCGACGACGTGCTGCGCAACAAGCAGCTCGCGACCTTACGGCGGGACGTGCCCCTGCCGGTCGGCGTGGCCGACCTGCGCATGGGCACCTGGGACCGGGCCGAGATCCACCGGCTGTTCGACACCCTGGAGTTCCAGGCCCTGCGGCAGCGGCTGTTCGACACGGTGGCCCAGCCGACCAGCTCCGACGTCGGCTTCGAGGTGGACGCCAGCAAGCTCGCCCCAGGGGAGCTGGCCGGCTGGCTGGCCCGGGTGCCCGACGGCGCCGAGGTCGCCCTCGCTGCACGCCTGGCGACCGGCCCTGGCCGGGCCGAGCTCTCCGGGGTGGCCCTGTGGGCCGACGGGCCGGGCGCGGTCTGGCTCGACCCGGCAACCGCCGACGCAGCCGACCTCGACGCCCTCGACGCCCTGCTCGCCGGCCCGGCCCGGCCCAAGGCCGCCCACGACGCCAAGCAGCTCTACCTGGCCGTCTGGGGCCGCGGTGGCCAGCTCGACGGGCTCGCCCTCGACACCGCGCTGGCCGCCTACCTCGCCCTGCCCGCCCAGCGGACCTACGACCTGGCCGACCTGGCCCTGCGCTACCTGCACAAGGAGCTCCGCCCCGAGGGCACCGCCAAGGAGGGCGCGGCGGCCGGGGACGGCACCCAGCTCGCCTTCGACACCGGCGGGGAGGACGACTGGGCCGACTGGTGCCTGCGCGCCCAGGCGGTCGGCGAGCTCAGCCGGGCCCTGGCCGGCCAGATGGCCGAGATGGGCGTCGGGCGGCTCAACCAGGAGGTCGAGCTGCCCCTGGTGCCGATCCTGGCCAAGCTCGAGCAGACCGGCATCGCGGTCGACCTGTCGGTGCTCACCGACATCGACGACCGCCTGATCGACCAGATCCGCGACCATGAGGCGCGCATCTACGAGCTGGCCGGGGAGAAGTTCAACATCGGGTCGAACCCCCAGCTCCAGGTCATCCTGTTCCAGAAGCTGGGACTGCCAAGGACCAAGCGGATCCGTACCGGCTACACCACCGACGCGGCCGCGCTCAACCAGCTCGCCGGCACCCACCCGATCGTCGAGGAGCTGCTCGCCTACCGCGAGGTGGCCAAGCTCAAGAACACCTACATCGACGCCCTGCCCAAGCTGGTCACGGCCGACGGGCGCATCCACGCCCAGTTCAACCAGCTCATCGCCTCGACCGGGCGTCTGTCCAGCCAGAACCCGAACGTGCAGAACATCCCCACCCGGACCGAGACCGGGCGTGAGATCCGGCGCGCGTTCGTGGCCGGGCCCGAGGCCGAGACGCTGCTGGTGGCCGACTACGCCCAGCTCGAGTTCCGGGTGCTCGCCCACCTGGCCGGCGACGAGACCCTGGTCGCCGCCTTCCTGGGCGGCGAGGACGTCCATGCCACGGTCGCCGGCATGGTCTGGGGCCTGCCGCCCGACCAGGTCGACCGTGACCTGCGCAACCGGGTCAAGGTGGTGACCTACGGGCTGGCCTACGGCCTCAGCGCCTTCGGCCTGGCGCAGGCCCTCGGCATCACCGCCGAGGAGGCCCGGGCGCTGATGGAGACCTACTTCGAGCGCTTCGGCAAGGTCAAGTCCTACCTGGACGGGGTCGTCACCCAGGCCAGGCGGGACGGCTACACCCAGACGATCCTGGGCCGCCGCCGCTACCTGCCCGACCTCGCCTCCGACTCCTACCAGCGCCGCCAGATGGCCGAGCGGATGGCGCTGAACGCCCCCATCCAGGGCTCGGAGGCCGACATCATCAAGATGGCGATGGTCGCCGTGGACCGGTCCATGACCCGGGCCGGCCTCGCCTCACGCATGGTCCTGCAGGTCCACGACGAGCTCGTGTTCGAGGTGGTGCCTGGCGAGGCCGAGACCCTGGCCGAGCTGGTCCGCCGCGAGATGCAGGACGTCTACCAGCTCCGGGTGCCCCTCGAGGTGTCGATGGCCACCGGCCGCTCCTGGGCCGAGGCCCAACACTGACCAGGCTTCGCCCGAGAACTGCTTGGGGCGCTGGGCCTGCGGCGCGGGGCTCCCCAGACCCCTCGGACGGCGGTGGCGTCGTCGCCGTCACCTCGGGGCCGGGGCGGGGGCCGGGCCCAGGGCGATGCGCAGGCGCTTGTTGCCCTTGCCCTTCGACTCGTGCCCGGCCACCCGGACCGTGCCCACCTCGGCGGTGCTGGCCACGTGGGTGCCGCCGTCGGCCTGCCGGTCGAGCCCCTCGATGTCGATCACCCTGGCCACCTCCAGCCCGGCCGGGACGAGGTTGGACTTGGGGTGGGCGGCGGTGACGCTGGCGTCGAACACGGCCAGGTACGCATCGCGCTGGTAGAGGGGATCGGTCATCTGGGCCCCCGCTCTGGGAATCGGTTCACAAGGTCGCATGGCACACGGGCTGACCTGGTGATCCTCCCATGCCGGCGGGGAAGTGGGGGGCGCGGCACCGGGGGATGCGGCCCGGCGTCCGCCACGTGCCTGCAAATCCGCAGGTCACCACGGCTCCGAAAACGTTGACGCGGCGAAGCGGCGGCGACTACCATCTCCAAAACCACCTGTGGGCTTTTCTGCCAGTGTGTTCTGACGCGGTCGCGTCGCCTCCCACCCAAGGAAACGTCCCTCGGGGGGATATCTCTGTCCGACAGCTCAGGAGACATGCAGTTGACCGAGTCCATCGACCAACCGACCACCCAGTCCGAGCAGCCCATGCCGGGCGTGACCACCCAGGTCACCGAGAACGACGTCGGCTCCGCGGAAGAGCTTGAGGCCGCGTACGAGGAGACCCTCAAGGACTTCAACGAGGGGGACATCGTCGACGGCCATGTGGTCAAGGTCGACCACGACGAGGTCCTGCTCGACATCGGTTACAAGTCCGAAGGCGTGATCCCCTCCCGCGAGCTGTCGATCAAGCATGACGTCGACCCCAACGAGGTCGTGTCACTCGGTGACCACATCGAGGCGCTCGTCATGCAGAAGGAGGACAAGGACGGCCGCCTGATCCTGTCCAAGAAGCGCGCGCAGTACGAGCGGGCCTGGGGCACGATCGAGAAGAAGAAGGAGAACGACGAGATCGTCGAGGGCACCGTCATCGAGGTCGTCAAGGGCGGCCTCATCCTCGACATCGGGCTCCGCGGCTTCCTGCCCGCCTCCCTGGTCGAGATGCGCCGCGTCCGCGACCTGCACCCCTACGTAGGTCGTACGCTCGAGGCGAAGATCATCGAGCTGGACAAGAATCGCAACAACGTCGTGCTGTCGCGCCGGGCCTGGCTCGAGGAGACCCAGTCGGCGACCCGCAAGGCGTTCCTGCACACCCTCCGCAAGGGTGAGATCCGCAAGGGCGTGGTCTCGAGCATCGTGAACTTCGGGGCGTTCGTGGACCTGGGCGGGGTCGACGGGCTGGTGCACGTCTCCGAGCTGTCCTGGAAGCACATCGACCATCCCTCCGAGGTCGTCGAGGTCGGCCAGGAGGTCGAGGTCGAGGTGCTCGACGTCGACCTGGAGCGCGAGCGGGTCTCGCTGTCGCTGAAGGCGACCCAGGAGGACCCGTGGCGCCAGTTCGCCCGCTCCCACCAGATCGGTGAGCTGATCCCCGGTCGGGTCACCAAGCTGGTCCCGTTCGGTGCCTTCGTCCGGGTGGACGACGGCATCGAGGGCCTGGTCCACATCTCCGAGCTGGCCGAGCGGCACGTCGACATCCCCGAGCAGGTCGTCAGCGTCGGCGAGGAGATCACCGTCAAGGTGATCGACATCGACCTGGACCGCCGGCGCATCTCCCTGTCGCTCAAGCAGGCGCAGCAGGAGGCCGGGCAGGTCGCGGTGGCCGAGGACGAGCTCGCCCTTGAGGAGGGCGCCTACCCCGAAGGGTACGAGGGCTACGAGGAGGCCACCTACGTCGAGGGCGACTACCAGGGCTACTACGACGAGCAGGGCAACCTGATCGGGATGGTGCCCGGGACGGCCATGGCCGACGCCTTCTCCCAGGCCGGCTACTACGACAACAGCTACGCCGAGACCGCAGAGGGCGAGGTGGCCGCCGAGACCGGCCAGGCCGAGCAGGCCCTCCAGGCCGAGCAGGCCATCAAGGCCGAGCAGGGCAGCGCCGACGAGCGTCTCGAGGACATCGTCGAGGACCTGAAGCGCAAGAACGCTACCGAGTAGGGGCAAGGACCCGTGCGGCCGGCACCGGCCGCGCGGGTCTTCGTGTGGATGCCGGCCGCCAGCGCGAGCGCCGGGCCCGGCTCCTGCCGTCCGAGGAGGCGCCGTGCTGCTCGTCGGGCTCACCGGGGGGATCGCGTCGGGCAAGAGCACCGTCTCGGCCATGCTCGCCGAGCGCGGGGCCGAGATCATCGACGCCGACCTCATCGCCCGCCAGGTGGTCATGCCTGGCACCGCCGCCTGGCACAAGATCCGCGACCACTTCGGTCCGGGGATCCTCCGCCCGGACGGCTCGGTCGACCGCCAGGCCCTGGCTGACATCGTCTTCCAGGACCAGGCCAAGCTCGCGCTGCTCAACGAGATCACCCATCCGGAGATCTTCGAGCGGATCGCCGAGCGGCTCGAGGAGTCGAGCGACCGCGAGGTGGTCGTGGTCCTGGACGCCGCCTTGCTGATCGAGACCGGCCTGGCCGACGGCGTCGACCTGCTCGTGGTGGTGGACGCCAGCCGCGACGCCCAGCTCAGCCGGCTGGCCGCCAGGGGGGTGCCGGCACGCGACGCCGAGGCGAGGATCGCGGCCCAGCTCCCCGCCGAGCAGCGCCTGGCCGAGGCCGGCTACGTCCTCCAGAACGCAGGCTCGATCGGGGAGCTGGGCGCCCGCGTTGACGAGCTGTGGGAGGAGCTGCAGCGCCGCCTCCGGGAGCGCCACGGCCCGTCACCCATCATCCGCCTACCGTAGCCGCGGGGGGTCTGATGGATGTCACTGGCAACTCAGCCGCGCTCAGCGCACGCCGCGCCACATCCCGACGAAGGGCAGCGATGTCGCTGGTGTAGCCTCCCCCCCGTGACTGACACCGTCCCGAACCCGCTGGCCGCCGTCTTCCTCGACGCCGGCGACACCCTGCTTGCCCCGGCCCCCAGCTTCGAGGGCCGCTTCATCGCGGTCGCCCGCGCCGAGGGGGTGGAGCTGTCGGAGGCGGCGGTGGCCGCGGCGTTCGCCGCCGCGGCCCGCCGCGCCGACTGGCCGACCGACTGGACCGATCCGGCCACCCAGCGGGCCTTCTGGCACGGGCACTACACCGACATCCTGGGTGAGCTGCGCTACCAGGGGGACCGGCTGGCGCTGGCCGACAAGATGTTCGAGGCGTTCAGCGACCCGGCCGCCTACAAGCTGTTCGACGACGCCCGCCCCGCCCTCGACGCGCTGGCCGGGCGCGGCCTCAAGCTCGGGGTGATCTCGAACTTCGAGCCGTGGCTCGCGACCGTGCTGGAGCTCGAAGGAGTCGACCACCTGTTCGCGACCACCGCGATCTCGGGCGTGCTCGGGGTCGCCAAGCCGGAGCCGGGGATCTTCCTCTGGGCGCTCCAGCAAGTTGGGGTCGAGGCGGGCCACGCGCTCCACGTCGGCGACCACGTCGGCTTGGACGTGGACGGCGCCCGCGCGGTCGGCATGACCGGGGTGCTGATCGACCGGTACGGGCGGGTCCCCGACCCGCCCACGGGCGTGCCCCGCATCGAGTCGCTCACCGAGCTGGTCGAGCTGGTCGAGGCCGGGCTGCCCGAAGCGCACGAGGCCCGGTAGTGGAGGCCGTCGACCGGGGGTTCCTCCGGTTCCTGGTCAGCGCCGACAACGCCCTCCCGCAGGGGCAGTGGGTGGCCGAGCTCACCCCGGAGCTGTTGTCGTGGCTCGGGTCGGTCGACGACGAGCTGCGCGACGAGTTCGCCTACCCGATCCTGGCCACCTGGATCGAGCGCGGGGAGTACGCTCCGGACGAGCTGCGCGCCATGGCCCGGCGCATGGTCGACAACCTGGAGGCCGGCCTCGGCGAGAACGGGACCGACTCGGTGTTCCTGCGCACGTTCTCGGCCCTGATCCTCATGGAGCTGGTCGCCTTCGACAACGCCCACCCGTTCCTCGACGAGGACGAGGCGCTCGGGCTCCTGGACAGCGCTCTGTCCTACCTGCGCCGGGAGAAAGACCTGCGCGGGTACGTGCAGGGCCCCGGCTGGGCCCACGCCGTCGCCCACACCGCTGACCTGCTCATGATGCTCGCCCGCAACCGCTACGCCGACGCCGGCGAGCTCGAGCGGCTGCTGGACGGCATCGCCGACAAGCTCCTGGAGCCGGTCGACACGGTCTACCTCTACCAGGAGGACGAGCGGCTCGCCTACGCGGCGCTCACCGTGCTGCGCCGCGGCCTGGTGTCCCGGGACTTCCTGACCGCCTGGTGCAGCCGCTTCGCGCGGCCGTCCGGCTACGACTCCTGGCGGCCGGTCTACACCGACCCGGGGCTGCCGACCGCTCGGATGAACGCCACCAGCTTCCTGCGCAGCCTGTACTTCCAGCTGCTGCTCACCACCGAGCCGCCCGCCGGCCGCGCCGAGACCCTGGACGCCCTGGCCGCCACCCTCCGCCAGATGGACATCGGCTTCTACGACCTAACCTGACGGCGGGCTTCGCCCGTAACGGCGTGGAGCGCCTGCGGCGCGAATTCCCATTCCGACGGCCAGGTTCGGCCGTCGGGCGTCAGCCGGTGGCTCGCTCGATGCTCGCGCCGAGGGCGCGCAGGCGCTCGTCGATCCGCTCGTAGCCCCGGTCGATCTCGGCGATGTTGCCGATGACCGACTCGCCCTCGGCGGCCAGGGCGGCCAGCAGCAGCGCCATCCCGGCGCGGATGTCAGGCGACGCCAACCGCTCCCCGTAGAGCCGGGTCGGCCCGTTCACCACGGCCCGGTGGGGGTCGCAGATGATGATGCGGGCGCCCATCCCCACCAGCTTGTCCACGAAGAACAGCCGGTTCTCGAACATCTTCTCGAAGATCAGCACCGTGCCCCTGGCCTGCGTGGCCACCGCGACCGCGATCGAGGTGAGGTCGGCCGGGAACGCCGGCCAGGGCCCGTCGTCGATCTTGGGGATGGCCGCGCCCAGGTCGTCCTGGATGACCATGCGCTGGTCGGGCGGCAACCGCAGCGTCGAGCCCTGCAGCTCCCAGGTGACCCCGAGGCGGGTGAAGCCGACCGCGACCGGGCGCATGTCGTCCTCGATCACGCCCTCCACGACCAGCTCGCCGCCGGTGGCGGCGGCCAGCCCGATGAAGCTCGCCACCTCGATGTGGTCCGGGCCGATGGTGTACTCGCCGCCGCTGAGGCGCTCGACCCCGGTGATGGTGAGCCGGTTGGAGCCGACCCCGCCGATGCTGGCCCCGAGCGTGCCGAGGAACCGGCACAGGTCCTGCACGTGGGGCTCGCAGGCGGCGTTGCCGATGATCGTCTGGCCTTGGGCGAGCACGGCCGCGGTCACGGCGTTCTCGGTGGCCGTCACCGACGCCTCGTCCAGGAACATGGCCTGGCCGGTGAGCCGGTCGGCCGACAGCTCGAGCACCCGGTCGAACTCGACCGTGGCCCCGAGCGAGCGGAAGGCGAGCAGGTGGGTGTCGAGCCGGCGGTGGCCGATCACGTCGCCCCCCGGTGGGGGGAGGGTGCAGCGGCCGGTCCGGGCCAGCAGGGGCCCGGCCAGCAGCACCGAGGCCCGGATGCGGGCGCACAGGCCCGGGTCGAGGCTCACCTGCCGGACCCCGCGCGGGTCGATCCGCACGTCGTTGGGGCCGACGTCGGTGACCTGGGCCCCGGTCATGGCGGTGAGCTGGAGCATGGCGTCCACGTCACGGATGCGGGGCACGTTGTGGAGCACGACCGGCCCGTCGGCCAGCAGGGACGCCGCGATGACGGGCAGCGCGGCGTTCTTGTTGCCGGCCGGTCGGACGGTGCCGCTGACCGGCTGGCCACCCTTGATGACGAAGCTCTCCATCGCTCTCCCACTCGGCTGTCCGGCACGGCCGCCTACTCTACCGTGACCTCGCAAGCTTGACCGGCGGCGGGTGCCGCCCGCGTCTCGTGCGCGTTGCGGTTGGGTGAAGCAGGCCAGCCCCGGCGTGGCAGGGCGGCTGTCACGGGGCCCGCCTACACTGGACCGCCAGGCACCAGCCGTCACCCCCCGGAGTCCCCACCGATGCCCGAGTTCAAGCTCGTCAGCGACATGCCCGCCTCCGGCGACCAGCCGGCGGCCGTCGAGGCGCTGGTCGAGGGGCTGGAGGGCGGCGAGCCCGCGCTCGCCCTGCTCGGGGTCACCGGGTCGGGCAAGACCCGCACCATGGCCGGGGTGATCGAGCGCATGGGCCGCCCCGCCCTGGTGATGGCGCCCAACAAGACCCTCGCGGCCCAGCTCACCAACGAGTTCAAGGAGCTGTTCCCCGGCAGCGCGGTCGAGTACTTCGTGTCCTACTACGACTACTACCAGCCCGAGGCGTACATCCCGCAGACCGACACCTACATCGAGAAGGACTCCTCGCTGAACGAGGAGATCGACCGCCTGCGCCACTCGGCCACCCTCGCCCTGCTCACCCGGCGCGACGTGATCGTCGTGGCCTCGGTCTCGGCCATCTACGGCCTCGGCTCGCCCGAGGAGTACCGCGACCAGATGCTGTGGCTCAAGGTCGGGGAGGAGCACGACCGCGACGGGGTGCTGCGCAAGCTGGTCGCCATCCACTACGACCGCAACGACCTCAACTTCGTCCGGGGCAAGTTCCGCGTCCGGGGCGACACCCTCGAGGTGTTCCCGGCCTACGAGGAGCAGGCCATGCGGGTCGAGTTCTTCGGCGACGAGGTCGAGCGCATCCTGGTGATGGACCCGGTCACCGGCGAGATCGTGGGGGAGCGGCCGGACCTGTTCGTCTTCCCGGCCACCCACTACGTTGCCAGCTCGGCCCGCATGCAGCGGGCCGTCGCCGGGATCGAGGCGGAGCTGGCCGAGCGCCTGCAGGGACTCGAGCGCGAGGGCAAGCTGCTCGAGGCCCAGCGGCTGCGCATGCGCACCAGCTACGACCTCGAGATGCTCCGTGAGGTCGGCTTCTGCAACGGCATCGAGAACTACTCGCGCCACATCGACGGGCGCGGGCCGGGCAGCCCGCCGAACACCCTGCTCGACTACTTCCCGAGCGACTTCCTGCTGTTCCTGGACGAGTCCCACGTGACCGTGCCGCAGATCGGCGGGATGTACGAGGGCGACCGCAGCCGCAAGACGACCCTGGTCGAGCACGGCTTCCGCCTGCCGTCGGCCCTGGACAACCGGCCCCTGCGCTTCGACGAGTTCCTCGAGCGGATCGGCCAGCGGGTGTTCGTCTCGGCCACCCCCGGCCCGTACGAGCTGCGCGAGTCCGGCGCCGTGGTCGAGCAGATCATCCGCCCGACCGGCCTGGTCGACCCCGAGGTGCTGGTGCGGCCCACCAAGGGCCAGATCGACGACCTGATCCACGAGATCAAGCTCCGGGTCGAGCGGGAACAGCGCACGCTGGTGACCACGCTGACCAAGAAGATGGCCGAGGACCTCACCGACTACCTGCTCGAGATGGGCCTGCGCGTGCGCTACCTGCACTCGGAGATCGACACCGTGCAGCGCATCGAGATCCTGCGCGACCTGCGCCTGGGCGAGTTCGACACCCTGGTCGGCATCAACCTGCTCCGCGAGGGCCTCGACCTGCCCGAGGTCACCCTCGTCGCCATCCTGGACGCCGACAAGGAGGGCTTCCTGCGCTCGGGGACGTCGCTGGTGCAGACGATCGGCAGGGCCGCCCGCAACGTCGACGGCCAGGTGATCATGTACGCCGACCAGGTCACGGCGTCGATGCGGCGGGCCATCGACGAGACCAACCGCCGCCGCAAGCTGCAGCTCGACTACAACGAGGCCAACGGCATCGACCCGCAGACCGTGCGCCGCCGGGTGAGCGACATCATCCAGACCCTCCGCGGCGAGGAGGGGTCCGGCGGCCGGGGCCGCGGCCGGCGCGGGCGGGCACCCACCCCCGGCCGGGGCCGGGCCGGGCGGGGCGAGCCGGCGGTCAGCGGGATGCCCCGGGCCGACCTGGAGCGGCTCATCCAGTCGCTCGAGGAGGAGATGCACGAGGCGGCCAAGGACCTCCGCTTCGAGTACGCCGCCCGCCTCCGCGACGAGGTGGCCGACCTCCGCCGCGAGCTGCGCGGCATGGTCGAGGCCGGCGTCGGCTAAGCACCTGCTCAGAAGTCCTGTCCGTAACTTGACGGGAAGGCCCTGGTCGCTGACCCGGGTTATGGGCAGAACCTCTGGTGACCTGCTTAGCGCGTCGGTCGGGTCGGGCCGGCGAGGCATCGGCGTCGCGGTGCTGCACCCCGGGCCGTCCGGTGACAGGGCGTCCGCGTCGCCGTTGGTCCGTGAGCCCGATGCCGGAGCTGGCCCGGTCGAGGTAGGCGAAACCGGGGCGCTGGGCCCTCTACCGGGTAGACTGCGCGCTCGGCCGTCGCACGGAAGGAGGGGCCGGTGTCCAAGCGCTCGAAGGTGGTGGCGCTGGTGGTCGCCGTCGCCCTGCTGCTCGGTGCCGCCGGTGCCGGGGCGTGGTGGTTCGTGCTGCGCCCGCGCGGCTCGCCCGAGCCAGTGGCCGCCGCCTACCTGGACGCCTGGCAGCGGGCCGACTGGGCTGCCATGCAGCGCCTGGTCGCAGCGCCCCCGACCGACTTCACCGCCCAGCACACCCGCATGCTGGACGACCTGAAGGTGCGCGGGCGGGCGTTCGCGCTCGGGCCGGTGCGGCGCGACGGCGACCTGGCGGAGGCGCCCTTCACCGCCCGGCTCGACCTGCGTGGTCTCGGCGAGTGGAGCTACCAGGGTATCCTCCGGCTGGCCAGGCGGGACCGGCGGACGTGGCTGGTCGACTGGTCGCCGGCCACGATCCACCTGTCGCTGGCCCCCGGGAAGCGCTTCACCCGCAGCCGCGAGCAGGCCGAGCGCGCACCCATCCTGGCCCGGGACGGCAGCGTGCTGGCCGGGCCGGGCGGCGTCGTGGTGGTCGGCGTCGTGGGCCAGGGGGTAAAGGACCGCGCCGAGGTGCAGCAGGCCCTGACCGGCCCGGCCGGTGTCGCCCCGGCTGCGGCCGCCCGTGCGCTCGACCAGGCGGCTGCCGCGCCCACCCAGTTCGTGCCCGTGGTCACGCTCCCAGAGGCCCGCTACCAGGCCGTCAAACCGGTGGTCTTCCCGGTGCCCGGGCTCCGCTTCCGGCGCGAGACCGGGCGCCAGAGCAGCGCGCCGGCCTCGGCCGCACTGGTGGTGGGCGGGGTCTCGCCGGTCACCGCCGACGACATGCAGCGGCTCGGCCCGCCCTACCAGGCCGGCGACCTGGTCGGCCACGGCGGCCTCGAGGGCGCCTTCGAGCGCCAGCTCGCCGGCACCCCGACCGGCGCGGTGCTGCTGGCCGGCGCCCAGGCGGGCGGCAACGGCTCGACTCCGCCGCCAACGGTCCTGCAGCGCTTCCCGGGCAAGCCGGGGACGCCGCTGCAGACCGCGCTCGACCCCAGGATGCAGCGGGCTGCCGAGAAGGCCCTGACCGGGGTGACCAAACCGTCCGCGCTGGTGGCTGTGCAGCCGTCCACCGGCGAGCTGCGCGCGGTTGCCAACTGGCCGCCGGGCGGGTCGTTCGACCGGGCGCTGCTCGGGCGCTACCCCCCCGGGTCGACGTTCAAGGTGGTGACCACCGAGGCACTCCTCGAAGCCGGCCTGAAACCCGCCGACCAGGTCACCTGCCCACCCACCGCGACCGTCGGGGGCCGCTCGTTCCGGAACTTCGAGGGCGAGCGGCTCGGGGCGATCCCGTTCGCCACGGCGTTCGCGCAGTCCTGCAACACCGCGTTCGTCCAGCTCGCCGCAGAGCGGCTCGACGCGGCCAAGCTGGCCGCGGCTACCGAGCACTTCGGCTTCGGCAGCGACCTGTCCCCGGGGATCCCGGCCGTCAAGGGCAGCTTCCCAGCGCCCGCGGACGCCACCGAGCTGGCCGCGGCCGCGATCGGACAGGGACGGGTGCAGGTCAGCCCCCTCCAGATGGCCACCGTGGCCGCGACCGTGCAGGGCGGTGCCTGGCGGGCGCCGCGCCTGGTCGCGACCGGGCCGGCAGCGGCCCCGCGCCCCCTCGACCCGCAGGTGGCCGGCACCCTGCGTACGCTCATGCGGGCGGTCGTCACCCAGGGCACGGCCGCGCCGGCCAGGCTCCCGGCCGGCGCGGGCGGCAAGACCGGCACGGCCGAGTTCGGCCGCGGCGACCCCCTGCCCACCCACGCCTGGTTCATCGGGTTCCGGGACGACTTGGCGTTCGCCGTGGTCGTCGAGGGCGGCGGTGTCGGCGGGCGGGTGGCCGCCCCGATCGGCTCCCGCTTCCTCGCCGCCCTCGGCTAGCCGTGCTGGTGGGACGGGAGCCCGGAGGGCGCCTGGCCGGGTTGGACCACGACGAACTGGCCCATCATCCCGTTGTCCTCGTGTTGCAGGAAATGGCAGTGGAACATGTAGGGCAGGGCCGGGTCGGTGTAGTCGGCGAACCGGGTGAGCAGCCGCGCGGTCGCACCAGGTGGGACGAAGACGGTGTCCTTCCACCCGGCCAGGCTGGGCGGCGGCGCGCCCCCGTCGTACTCGACGACCTGGAACTGCACGTCGTGGACGTGGAAGTTGTGCGGGTTCCCGGACTGGTTGGTCACCTCCCACAGCTCGGTGGTGTCGACGGTGACGGCCTGGTCGATGCGGCCCATGTCCATGGGCTTGCCGTTGATGGCGCCGGCGCCGTTCAGCTCGAACCGGCGGGTGGTGACGGCGTCGGCCTCGGCGAGCCGCTCGTGCTCGGCCAGCCGGTTGGGAACTGGCGGCGACGGGGTCAACTTGGTGCCGGCCCGGACCTGGAGCAGGTCGAAGGTGTCGTCGGCGCCGGCGAAGCGCGCCTGGAAGGGGTCCAGGCCGAGGTCGGGGTGGAAGCTGCGCAGCACGGGCCGGTCGCCCGGCTGGAACTCGGCGACGATCTCGGCCCGTTCCCCCGGTGACAGCGGGACGCGGGTGGTGTGGTGCGGACGCTCGAGCAGCCCGCCGTCGGTGGCGACCAGGTCGAAGGGCCTGTCGTCGGCGAAGCCGAGGTTGTAGACCCGAGCGGTCGAGGCGTTGAGGAGCCGGAACCGTACCCGCTGGCTGGTGACGTCGACGTGGGGTCGAAGGTGCCGTTGACGAGCAGGTTGGCGCCGAGCCGGCCGGTCGGGCTGAACGGTGACCGGCCGAAGTCGAGGTTCCCCTGGCTGTCGAGCCGCTTGTCCTGGATGACGACGGGGATGTCGTCCACGCCGTACCGGTTGGGGAGCGGCAGCGCGCTGGCCTCGGGGTCGTCCAGCAGGAACAGCCCGGCCACGCCCCGGTAGACGTGGTCCTCGGTCGCGCCGTGGGGGTGCGGGTGGTACCAGAGCGTGGCGGCGGGCTGGTCGATCGTCCAGCCCGGCGACCAGGTGGTGCCTGGCTCGATCAGCTGGTGGGGGCCGCCGTCAGCCTTGGCAGGCAGATGCATGCCGTGCCAGTGGATGGTGGTCGCCTCCGGCAGGCGGTTGGCGACGTTCACGACGACCCGGTCGCCGCGGGCGGCGCGGATGGTCGGGCCGAGGTAGGCGCCGTTGGCGCCCCACGTCTCGGTCGGCTTGTCAGGCACCAGCTCGCTGGTCCCGGGCTGGAGCCGCAGGTCGAACACTCTGCGGCCGGCGTCGTCGACCCGAGGTTCGAGCAGTGGCGGGATCTTCAGCTGGTTGGCGAAGCCGAGCCGGCCGACGTTGCTCGTGTCGGCGCGGCTCCAGAGCCAGACCCCCAGCCCGGCCAGCCCGAGCACGCCGAGCAGTCCCAGCACGGCGGTCCATGCCAGCACGCGCGCCAGGCGCCCTCGTCGGCGCGGCGCCGGCGGGGCGCCCGCCGAGGCGGGGTCATGCCACCCCCGCCGGGCCGTCGAGGAGGCGGGCCGGTGGGCCTCTGGGGGCCCGGGGACGGACGGGTCTCGAAGTCGGCGCTCATGCCTACGACGGGAGGCGCAGGCGGCCGCCGGATCGTCCAGCTCGAACGTTGTCAGGACCAGCACCCGCACGGCGGCCAGCCGCACGGGTGCGTAGTTGGCCGGCGGTCAGCTGCCCCCGGTGAGCTGGTCGACCGGGACGTTGCAGCTCCGGGCGAGCCGCTCGGCCGCCTCGCGCACGTCCTGGACCGCCTGGCGCTGCCGCGCCGGGTCGGCGTCGCGGGCCGCGTCCCTGAGCTGCTCCAGCCTGGCCTGGAGGTTCTCGCCCGCCTGCTTGACGTCCTGGGCGTCGACGTTGCGGACCGCCTCGTCGAGCCGCCGGGCGGTCTGCTCGGCCTTGGCCGCGGCAGCCTGCGGGTCCAGGTCCACGTTGCCGAGCTGCCGGATGAGCGCGGCGCAGTCTGCCGCCTTGTCGACGCCGCTGCCGATCTCCTGCGCCTGGCCGCAGCCGGCCGGGGCCGCCAGGGCGAGCGCGGCGAGCGTCAGCCGTACCGTGATGGAGCCCATGGGTCCTCTCGTCTCGTCGACTACCAGCCCCGTGCCCGCCACTCCTCGAGGTGGGGCGCCTCATTGCCGACCCAGGTGTCGTCGCCATGGCCGGGGGAGACCCGGGTCTCGGCCGGCAGGGTGAACAGGTGCTCCTCGATCGACGCGATGGCCTGGTCGAACGCTGCCCTGCCCTCGGTCTTGCCAGGGCCGCCCGGGAACAGCGCGTCGCCGGTCAGCACCTGGCTCGACGGGAGCTTGAAGGAGATGCTGCCCTCGGTGTGTCCCGGAGTGTGCAGCACGGTGACGCCCCAGCCCCCGACGCCGATGGTGTCGCCGTGCTCGAGCACCCGGTCGGGCGTCACCCCGACCTCGTCCGCGATCGCGCCGGCGTCGGCCGGGTGCGCCCCGTTCCAGACGTCGTGCTTGCGCAGCACGGCCTGGAGGGCCTGGATGTGGTCGAGGTGGCGGTGGGTGGTCACGATGCCGACCAGCTCGACCCCGGCCAGCAGCTCGGAGAGCAGGCGGTCGGCCTCGTTGGCCGCGTCGACCAGCAACGCCTCGTTCGACTGTGGGTCGTGGAGCAGGTAGGCGTTGTTCTCCCACGGCCCCACGTGGAGCTTGACCACGCGCAGGGGGCTGTCGGGGTAGCGGTACGGCGGGCCGCCCTGCTCGACGTGGGCTGGGTCGAAGCTGGCCATGGGCTGCCTCCTCGGGGCTCGGGCTCGGCCTGTCGGCGGAATGCGCCGGGCGCCGTTGGCATTGTCACCCTTGACGGCGGCGGACGGCACGCCCGGCAAGGGGGCGCTGCGGCCCGTTGTCACACCCATCCTTACAATGTTGGGGCCGATCCACGCTTCCCCCGACCATGAGGGGCACGAACCTGAGCGCCACCGACCGCCTCGTCATCCGGGGCGCCCGCGAGCACAACCTGAAGAACGTCAGCCTCGACCTGCCCCGCAACGCGCTGGTCGTGTTCACCGGGCTGTCCGGCTCGGGGAAGTCGTCGCTCGCCTTCGACACCATCTACGCCGAGGGCCAGCGCCGCTACGTCGAGTCGCTGTCGGCCTACGCCCGCCAGTTCCTCGGGCTGATGGAGAAGCCGGACGTCGACTTCATCGAGGGCCTCTCCCCGGCCATCTCGATCGACCAGAAGTCGACCTCCAAGAACCCCCGCTCCACGGTCGGCACGATCACCGAGGTCTACGACTACCTGCGGCTGCTCTACGCCCGCATCGGCCAGCCCCACTGCCCGGAATGCGGACGGCCGATCGCCCGCCAGACCCCCGACCAGATCGTCGACCAGATCCTCGACCTGCCGTCGGGCACCCGCTTCCAGGTGCTCGCCCCGGTGGTGCGCGGCCGCAAGGGTGAGTACGAGGCGCTGCTGCGCAGCTTCTCGGCCAAGGGGTTCGCCCGGGCCCGGGTCGACGGCGAGGTTCGCGACCTGTCCGAGTCCATCCGGCTGGCCAAGACCTACAAGCACGACATCGAGATCGTGGTCGACCGGCTGGTGGCCAGGGGCCCGGGAGCCGACGAGAAGGCCAGGCGCCGCCTGGCCGACTCGGTGGAGACCGCCGTGGGCCTGGCCGACGGGCTGGTCCTCGTCGAGCTGGTCGACCAGCAGCGGGAGCTGCAGTTCTCCACCCACCTGGCCTGCCTGTACGACAACCTGTCGTTCGAGGACCTGGCCCCGCGGAACTTCTCGTTCAACGCCCCCTACGGCGCCTGCCCGGACTGCACCGGGCTCGGCGTCAAGCAGGAGGTCGACCCCGAGCTGATCGTGCCCAACCCGGCCCTGTCGGTGGCCGAGGGCGCGATCACCCCCTGGCAGTGGGGCAAGGGCAACACCGAGTACTTCGACCGGCTGCTGTCGGCGGTTGCCGAGACCTATGGCTTCGACCCGGCCACCCCCTGGCGCGAGCTCGCTCCCGAGCACCAGCAGGTGCTGCTGTACGGGGCCGACCAGCAGGTCTACGTCAGGTACAAGAACCGCTACGGGCGCAGCCGCGCCTACCACACCAGCTACGAGGGCGTGGTGCCCTACCTCAACCGCCGCCACGCCGAGGCCGAGTCCGACGCGCTGCGCGAGCGGGTCGAGTCCTACATGCGCGAGGTGCCCTGCCCGACCTGCAAGGGCGCCAGGCTGCGGCCGGAGAGCCTGGCAGTGACCGTGGCCGGGCGCAACATCGCCGAGGTGGCCTCCATGTCGGTGGGGGAGACGGCCGCGTTCTTCCGCTCCCTGGAGCTCTCCGACCGGGACGCGTTCATCGCCGCCCGGGTGCTCAAGGAGATCAACGCCCGGCTCGGCTTCCTGCTCGACGTCGGGCTCGACTACCTCAGCCTGGACCGCGCTTCGGCGAGCCTCGCCGGCGGTGAGGCGCAGCGCATCCGGCTCGCCACCCAGATCGGCTCCGGCCTCACCGGGGTGCTGTACGTGCTCGACGAGCCCTCGATCGGGCTGCACCAGCGCGACAACCACCGGCTGATCGACACGCTCATGCGGCTCCGGGACCTCGGCAACACCCTGATCGTGGTCGAGCACGACGAGGCCACCATCAAGACCGCCGACTACCTGGTCGACATCGGTCCGGGCGCCGGCGAGCACGGCGGTGAGATCGTCGCCGAGGGCAGCCTGGCCGACATCGAGCGGGTCGAGGCGTCGCTGACCGGGCAGTACATGTCGGGCAAGCGGTCGATCGCGGTGCCGCCGGCCCGGCGCAAGCCGGGCGAGCGCTGGCTCGAGGTGACCGGCGCGCGCGAGCACAACCTCGACAACGTGACCGCCCGCTTCCCGCTCGGGGTGTTCACCTGCGTCACCGGCGTGTCCGGGTCGGGCAAGTCCACGCTGGTCAACGACGTCCTGCTCAAGGCGCTGATGCAGGTCGTCTACCGCTCGCGGACCTCCCCGGGCCGGTTCGTCGCGCTCACCGGCGCCGACCACCTCGACAAGGTGATCGACGTGGACCAGTCGCCCATCGGCCGCACGCCGCGGTCCAACCCGGCCACCTACACCGGCGTGTTCGACCACGTCCGCCGCTTGTTCGCCCAGACCAGCGAGGCCAAGGTGCGCGGGTACCAGCCCGGGCGGTTCTCCTTCAACGTCAAGGGAGGCCGCTGCGAGGCGTGCGCGGGCGACGGCACGATCAAGATCGACATGCAGTTCCTGCCCGACATCTACGTCCCCTGCGAGGTGTGCAAGGGCAAGCGCTACAACCGCGAGACCCTCGAGGTCCACTACAAGGGCCACACCATTGCCGATGTGCTGGACATGTCGGTCGAGGAGGGCCTGGCCCTGTTCGCCAGCATCCCGCCGATCGCGCGGCACCTCGAGACCCTGAACGACGTGGGCCTCGGCTACATCAAGCTCGGTCAGCCGGCGCCCACCCTGTCGGGCGGGGAGGCGCAGCGGGTGAAGCTGGCCAGCGAGCTGGCCAAGCGGGCCACCGGCCGGACCCTGTACGTGCTCGACGAGCCGACCACCGGGCTGCACTTCGAGGACGTCAACAAGCTGCTCGGGGTGCTCCACCGGCTGGTCGACACCGGCAACTCGGTGATCGTGATCGAGCACAACCTCGACGTCATCAAGACGTCCGACTGGATCCTCGACCTCGGCCCTGAGGGCGGCAGCGGTGGTGGGCAGGTCGTCGCCCAGGGGCCGCCGGAGCGGGTCGCCCGCACGCCCGGCTCCTACACCGGCCGCTTCCTGGCCGCCGTGCTCGGCGTCGCACCCGCCGGCGAGGACGCCCCCACCGCTGCGGCCGGGCCCAAGCGGTCCCGCTCCCGGGCACCCCGCAAGGAGGCAGCCGGCTGACGCTGCGCCGGGCCTCCCGCCCGCGTGGCGGCTACGGCTCGACTGGAGCCTCGGGCCCTCGGCCTCAGATCGCGGCGGCGCCCTGGGCGGCGACGACGAGGCCGACGGCCACGATCAGCGAGGCAGTGGCGAGCGGCATGAACCGGCCGGCGCGCGCAGGCCAGCCCGGCGTCGTGGCGGCCCGCCGCCGGTCGACGGTCCGCCTGGCGCGGACCAGGAGCAGCCCGACGCCGGTCAGGGTGCCCGCCATGCCGACCCCGTAGGCGAGCACGAGCAGCACGCCGAACCACGCGTGCCCGAGCGCGACCGCGCCGAGCAGGACCACCACGGCCGAGGGGCTGGGCACGAGCCCGCCCGCGAACCCGAGGATCACCAGTGCGCGCCGGCTGAGCGGACCGGCCTGCCACCGCTTGGCGCCCATGGGGCCGGGCTCGGCACCGGTCCCGCGCCCCGCGCCATCTCCATGCCCATGGGCATGCCCCAGGTCGTGCGCGGCCTCCCCGTGCCCGCGGCCGGGGTCGTGGGGCGCGGTGTCGCCGTGGTCGTGCCCGGGGTCGTGGGGCGCGGCCCCCCCGTGCCCGTGCCCGTGCCTGTGGCCGTGAGGATGGTGGTGCCTGCCCGTGACGGCGCGCCGCAGGAGGCCGACCCCCACCGCGGCCAGCAGCAGGCCGCTGGCCAGGCCGAGCCAGGGGTAGAGGCGTTCGGTCGCGACCGCCCGGGAGGCCGTCAGCACGATGCCGAGGACGAGCACGCCGGCGGTGTGGGTCACGGTGATCGTGGCCCCGATCGTGACCGCCTGGCGGGCCCGGCCGTGCAGTCCGACCAGGTACGCGGCCATGACGCTCTTACCGTGCCCGGGCGCGAGCGCGTGGACGGCCCCGAGCACGGTCGCGAGCAGCACCGCGAACAGCGCGAAGCCGAGGGTGAGGTGCTGCCGGGCGACCAGGCTGGTGAACGCCGCCGTGGCCCGGTCGACCGCCAGGGGCGCCCTGCTGGTGCGGGCCCGGTCCGCGGCCGGCGCCGGTCCCGCGCCCTCCAAGCGGGGCCCGCCGGGCCGGAACCGCACCGTCGCCCGGTCCTGGGCGAGCGGGGAGCGGAGCAGGTCCTCGGGGTAGGCGGTGAGCCGCGCGCTGGTGCCCCGGGCGGGCACGTCGGCCGCCACCAGGGTGGTGCCGTCGCCGACCGCGGTGATCTCCCGCCAGCCCACCCGGCCGGCGAAGTTGCCGTCCACGTAGGCGAGGGCCCGCGCGCCGGCAGTGGCCGACCCCGCCGGCGCGGCCAGGGCGCACTCCAGCCGGAGGGTGGCCAGGCCGCCCTGCCCGGGCGGGAAGCTGATCGTGCTGCCGGTGACCGCGAAGCGGAGCGCCTGCCCGTCGAGCCGGGCGTGGAGCCGGGCCGCGACGCCGGGGCACTCCCGGTCGCGCCAGGCGGCCGCCTCGGTGGCGCTCGCCGTGCCGTCGTGGTCGGCGTCGAGCTCCTGGCGGGCCTGGAAGGCCGGGATCTCGGCCATGTCGACCACGTAGTCGACCAGCACCCGGTCCGGCTGCACCCGCAGCCCGCCGTACTGGTTGATGGTGAAGTTGCCGAGCGGGTGGGCGGCCGCGGCCACCGCCGACCCGAGCACGACCGCCACGGCGAGCACGGCGGCCACCATCGCCCGCCGGGCCCAGGGTCGCCGGGCTGCGCGGCTCACCGGGGCGCTCCTGGGGTCGGCGCCCGCAGGCCGAGGCGCTTGGCGAGGGCGAGCGCGGCGGCTCGCTCCCCGACGGTCTCGTAGGCGTTGGTGACGTAGGGGTTGATGGCGAACGCCCTGGCCAGGTCCGTGCGGGCCGGGCCGGCGAGCCCGAGGTCGGCCTCGACGGCGGCCAGGTGGTACCAGAGGACGGCGTCGCGGGTTCCCAGGCGGACCGCGGCCCGGGCGTGGGGGAGGGCCTCGCGGGCCCGCCCTGCCTGGCGCAGCGCCCAGGCCAGGGTGTCGTCGCCGTACACCGTCGGGCGCTGGGCCCGGGCGCGGCGGGCCATGGCGACCGCCTGGTCCGGGTCGGCGCCTGGCTCGCGCGCGTGGTCGGCCTCGAAGCGGGCCAGCTCGAGGTCGACCACGACCCCGTTGGTCCGGTTCAGGGCCTCGATCGCACGGACCAGGTCGTACTGCCGCCTGGCGGCGGCACGGCCGCCGAGGGCCGCCTCGACGTCGCCGAGCAGGGCCACGGTGGCCGGCAGGGGGAGCCGCTGCACCAGCGGGCGGAGCAGGGCGGCGGCACCGCGGAGGTCGCCGCGGGCGGCCGCGACCCGCGCGAGCCCCACCTCGGCCGGGTGGTAGCCGGGTGAGGTGGCGAGCACGCCCCGGTAGACGGTCCCGGCGTCGCCGAGCCGCCCGCTGCCGAGCCGCAGGTCGCCGAGGAGGGTGCGCACGTAGGCGACGTCGGCGACCGACCCGGCCCCGGCGGTCACCGCCTGCTCCATGGCGGCGGCGGCGCCGTCGCTGTCGCCATGCAGCTCTCTGAGGTAGGAGACGCGGGCCAGGCTGGCCAGGCCGGGACGGCGGTCGACCATCGCCTGGGCGGCCTCGGCGGCCGCGTCGTAGCGGCCGAGCTCGATCTGGGCGTCGACGATCACGCCGAGCGGCTCGGCGCTGTCGGGGTTGGCGGCGCGGGCGCGCCCGCCCCAGGCGAGCCCGGCGGGGAAGTCATGCCTGGCCAGGGCGAGCAGGCCGAGAGCGGTCATCGTGTCGGGCTGTCCGGGCGCCTTGGCCTGGCTCTGGCCGAGCGCCTCGGCGGCCTTGGTGAGGTAGCTGGGGTCGGCGCTCTCGCGGGCCCGGGTGAGGTAGGCGGCGCCGAGCTTGGTGAGCAGCCGGGGCTCGCCCGGCTGGTCGCGGAGCTGGGCCTGGAGGCGGGCCACGGTCGCCTCGGTGCCCGTGCCTGTCCGGGTGGGGACGGCGGCCGTGCCGCCGGTCCGGTCGCTGCCGGCCAGCGCGAAGCGGCCGAGGAGCACGCCGGCGAGCATCGTGATGATCGCCATGGTGACCAGTCGCCCGCTGCTCGACCCCCTCGGGAGGGGCCCGGCGGGCCGGGCCCCTCCCTTCAGGTGGGTCGCGCTACGAGCCAACTGCGTGGTGCGTGTGGTCGTACCCCTGGTGGGGGGTGCCGACGTACGGGAACGAGGTCAGGTTCGGCCGGTCGTCGGTCTGGGCCCCGTCGGTGAGGATGTTGTTGGGCGAGACGTTGAAGGCGGGCGTGAACGGCGTGCCACCGGCCAGGGCGCGCAGCTCGATGTCGGGCGTGTCGTCGATCAGCCGGCGGCCGTTCGGGAAGCCGTCCATCTGGCCGGCCAGCAGCCCCAGCGGGTCCTGCTTGGCGAACGGGGTGGGCGGGACGCCCATGTTGAGGCGGATCATCTCACTCGGCGTGACCTTCGCCGGCTGGTTCAGGCCGGGGATGCCGGTGAGGAAGATGGCGATCAGGTCGTTCCGCGGTGCGGGGGGGACCTTCACGCCGGGGTAGAGGACGGGGATGAGCCGGGCAGGCTCGGGGTCGGCGACGAACTGGCCGAACTGCGCGTCATCCTGCGGGTCGCTGGCGTTGAAGCGGTCCTTCTTGCCAAGCGGGATGACGACCTCGTTGACCAGGGGCATGCCGAGCCGGGAGACCTGCACCCAGCAGCCGGTCGTGGTCGGCTGGTTGCCGCTGCCCGACAGCACCCGCACCTGGCGGCGCTGGCTGGTGGCGTAGACGCCGATGACCGCGTTGGGGTCCTTGGCGCCCATGGCGAGCGGCTTGCCGTTGGCGGTCAGGTCCTTGATCGGGACCTGGAGGACGACGCTGTGGGTGTTGTAGCCACCCACGCCGTCCACGCCCTTGGCGGTGGGCAGCTTGATGAGGTGCGCCTGGTTCAGCGGGCGCAGCCCGAGCAGGTCGAAGGCCGAGCCGAGGTCCACGTAGAAGGGGTCCTGGCGCTGGCCGGCGAAGACCCTGCTGCCGTCCTTGAGGTTGGAGACGGCGGCCTTGGCCAGCGCCTCGTAGTCCGGCGTGGACCGGGGGCCGATGTTGACCGGCGGGGTCGCCAGGCCGCTCGCGACGACGGAGCGACGCCCGTCCTGCACCTTCGCCACCGAGTAGGACTGGCGGATGTTGAAGTCGGGGTCGTCGAGCGAGGTGATCGGGCCGGTGTTGTAGAGGAAGGTGTTGCGGTTCTGGATCTTGGTGCGGAACCGGAACTCGTACACGATGTCGTCGACGGCGTCACCGTCGTTGTCGACGTTGATGGTGTACTTGACATCGTCCCCGAACTTGTTGAAGTTGGGGCCCCCGGCCGGCTCCTCCAGCGGGATCCAGTTGGCGACGAAGGTGACCGTGTCGGGTCGGTCGGGGCTGACGAACACGTAGGTGTCGGTGTTGTCGGCCACGGGGTCCTCGGAGATGAGCGGCGCCTCACGGTGGCTCGACGCGACGGACGGCCCGGTGGCGGCCAGGGCGGTGACGAGCGCGAGCGCCGTCACCGTGGCCCCGACCGCGGCGAGCTTGCGGAACCTGGACAAGTTCCTCCTCCTTAGGAGGGATCCGAGCCTGGCCAGTCGCCAGGGCGCGGACGCTTGGGCTGATCGTTCCGGGTTCGGGAGTCTGGCCTCCTCTCCAGCCGGTCCGGCGGCCGTCTAGTCGGTGTTGGTGCCGAGCACCCGCCACGCGTCGCCGAGGGGGGCGACCACGACGGTGAACTGGGTGCTCGGGCCCTGGACCGGCACGACCCGGGCCCAGATCTGCACGTCGGGCCCGAAGGCTGCGACGTAGGGCTGTAGGCCGGCCTCGTCTTCGAAGGCGCGGGCGGCGGCCACCTTCCAGGTGCCGCGCTCGCGGCAGGGCGCCCGGGGCAGGTCGGCCGGGCCGACCAGGTCGGGTGTGGCCTGCAGGGCGGCTGCTCCGGGGTTGTCGCAGCGGGTGAGGCGGTCCACCCAGGCCTGGACGGCGTCGGGCGCGGTCTGGTCGCTGGGCAGGACCGGCTGGACCGAGAGCGGGCTGGCGGCGACCCGCCACGCGTCGCCCTCGCGGCTGGCCCGCCACACCTCGACCGTGCGCCCGGGGGTGAGCCCGTCGAACGGGTCGATGGCGGCCGGGTGGGTGACGGCGGTGGTCACCTCGACCGCGCCTGGTCCTGCGGGGCGCTCGCCGGTGACCTTGACGCCGGTGACGGGGCTGCGGTCGGCCTGCGCGCTGGCCCAGGAGGCGACCGACTTCCACCGGTCGCGGCTGGACCTGTCGAGCAGCCGGTAGGAGGTGGCGAAGTCCTGCTTGGCGTTGGCTTGGAGGAACAGCTTCACGGCTGCCCCGGCGCTGCCCGGGGCGACCGGCTGGCCGGCCGGCTCCGGTGTCGCCGGTGCCGTCCCGCCGGAGCCGGCCGGGGCGCCGGGGAGGTCGAGCTGCTGCACGCTTGGGGTGGGAGCCGGGGTCGGGCTGCCGCTGCGGAGCACGACCGCGGCGCCGATGCCGATGGCGAGGCCTGCCACGCCGATGACGAGGGCGAGCCGTCTGGTTGCGTTCGGGTACGGCAAAGCAGAGCCTCCTTCGAGGCGGTGGCTGTGCGGGAACGGGACGCGACGAGGGTCCGCCCCGCCCGTGCCGGGCGGGTGCACTGCGGAGGCCGCCAACGCTGTCATCGAGCCGTTCGCACGGGGGGCCGAGAGCGTTCATTCCCAACCGGCCCGCGCGCTCCTAAACTCTACGTAGTTATTTATAACTAATCACCTTGACTGTGGAGACGCCCGGCGCGAGTAGGCGGTGCGGCGTCCCCGGGGTGGCCCGCGGCGTCCCCGGGGTGGCCCGCGGCGTCCCCGGGGTGGCCCGCGGCGTCCCCGGGGTGGCCCGCGGCGTCCCCGGGGTGGCCCGCGGCGTCCCCGGGGTGG
>Ga0184627_10000022_pt1 | contig 100138 bp, 100 predicted proteins | sample PLM3_127_b1_FD_133150 | JGI IMG/M metagenome (GOLD analysis project Ga0184627, IMG submission 133150) | Groundwater sediment microbial communities from an aquifer in East River, Colorado, USA - PLM3_127_b1 | ecosystem: Environmental > Terrestrial > Soil > Riparian zone | place: USA: East... | reverse complement strand
GCGGCGTCCCGGGGAGTGCGTCTGGTCTACTCGGGGTCCGGCAGTGTCAGGATGTTCACGTAGGTCACCGTGGCGGCGTCGCCCTCGCCCTCAACCCGGAACTTGACCCGCTGCCCGATGGTGAGCAGCCGCAGGCCCGACCGGCCGAAGGCCTCGGACGGGACGGCGTACTCGACCCTCACGTCGGTGAGGACGACGGCCTCCTTGGTCTGCGGGTCGAAGCTCTTGACAGTGCCTTGCAGCATCAGAGGCTTCCTTTCGGTTGTGTCTGGTGGATGTCGCCGGCTACGGATCACCCGGCAGGCCTTCTTGGTCGTGTCTGCTAGATATCGCTCGCAACTCACCAGCCGGCAGTCCTCGTTCCATGTGGGGGGAGCTCGCTCCCCCCACGGCCCCCAGGAGCGCCTGTGCCATGGCCCGGATGGATCTGCGGGCCCACCAGGACACCCCCACGGTGCCTGTGCCATGGTCGAGCGGATCACTAGACACACCCGAGGCGGGCGGGGAGGTGCAGGTCGCGGAGGCGGCGGCCGGTGACGCTGGAAGGGCCCACGCGGGCGGCGACAGCGCGCAGGTCCTCGACGGTGTCGACGTCGAGGGCGAGCGCGGCCTCGTCGACCCGGGCCGCGCCAGGCAGGGCGAGGTGGCGGTCGGCGCTGCCCGGCCCGAAGGCGGGCCGGAACGAGGCCGGGTCACGCCATGCCAGCACGTTGGTGCCGGTGCGGTCGCGGCTCGGCACCACCACCACGGGGGCGGCCGTGGCCAGCACGCGGGCGAGGGCGTCGGGGGTGGCCAGCGGCAGGTCGGCGGCGACCACCATGAGCGGGTCGCCGGGCGGGGCGGCCGCGGCGGCGCAGGCCAGCGAGGCGTTGAGGCCCCCGTCCGGTACGCCGTCCTCCTCCACGACCCTGCAGCCGATCGCGTCGGCGCGGTGCCAGATCTCCCGGTCGGGCGAGACGACCACGGGCCGGCCCAGGCCCTCGGCGCCCTGGAGGGCGGCGACCACGTCCTCGAGCATCGCGATGGTGAGCAGGCGGCGCTCGATCGGGGTGAGCGCAGGACCGAGCCGGCCCTTCGCCTGGGCGAGGGCCTTCACGGGGACGAGCGGGGTCGGCACGGCGCCGACGATAGCAGCGCCGGGCGTCCAGGCGGGGCGGTGCGGTCACCGCCGGCCGGGCACGGTACGATCCGGCCATGCGCGCTCCCCGCTTCCTGCCCGTGTACGCCCTGGCCAAGGCCGTGGTCCCGCCGGTGATCCGGTTCTGGGTCCGGCTGGACATGCAGGGCGCGCTGCACATCCCGTCGCGCGGCCCGGTGATCATCGCGGCCAACCACGTGTCGTACTTCGACCCGCTGTGTCTCGGGGTGTTCATCGACTCGGCAGGGCGCCAGGTGCGCTTCCTGGCCAAGGCCGAGCTGTTCGAGAACCCCCTGATGCGCTGGCTCATGCGCGGGGCCGGGCAGATCCCGGTCTTCCGGGAGAGCCGCGACGCTTCGAGGTCGCTCGCGGCGGCGGTCGAGGCGATGCGGGAGGGGGCGGCGGTGGCGATCTACCCGGAGGGCACCACCACCCGCAACGCCGACTTCTCACCGATGCCGGCCAAGAGCGGCGTGGCCCGGCTCGCGGCGCTGACCGGCGCCCCGGTGGTGCCGGTCGGCATCTGGGGCGCGCACCTGCTGTTCACGCGCGGGAAGCTGGGCCCGTTCCGGCGCGGCATCCGGGTGGTGATCCGGGCCGGCCCGCCGCTCGGCCTCGGCCTGTCCCCGGACTCGCCGCTCGAAGAGATCAACGCGGCACGAGACCGGGTGATGGAGGCGATCGGCGGCCTCGTCGCCGAGGCGCGCACCGGCTGGGCCCCGCCAGCCTGGTACCTTCGGCGCCAGGCAGGCCAGAGCCTGCCGCCCTGACCACCGACCGAGCACGCGGGGACGCCATGCCACCCTCCCGGCCACCGGCCCGAGACACCGCCGAGGTCGAGCGGTTCCGTCCGGGCGGGGTGGTGCATGCCTTGGCCAGCGGGCTGCTCGAGGCCGCGCTGGCCCTGGTGCTGTTCGGCTGCTCCCAGCTTGCCGGCGACGCCAACCCGGGCCTGGCCGCCTCGCTGGTCGTCGCCGCGGTCCTGTGGGCGGCGCTGAGCCTCTACAGCCTGGCCGTCGGCGCCCTCCGGGCCCGGGTGTGGGAGGCCACGCTGGACGGCGACGGGGTCGTCGTGCGTGGCCTGGCCAGCGCGCGGCGCTGGCGGTACGAGGAGCTGTCCGCTGTGGAGATCGGCGGCGGGCGAACCCGGCTGGTGGCCAGGGACGGCCGCACCAGACGGGTGCGGGGCGTGCGCGGGCCCGGGCAGGGCAGGCGCTTCCGGGCCAGGGTGCTCGACCGCGCGACCCAGGCGGCCCGGCGCGGGAGCTCCCCAGCGGCCCGGCCGGGCCCGGGTGGGGCGTCGGGCCCGGGTGGTGAGCCGGACGTGGGTAGGGCCCCGGACCCGGCGGGCGCTGGTAGGCTCCCCGGCGGTGGTCCGGACGGCGCCGGCGGGCCCACCCCGGCCGGCCTCTGAGCCGGCCCTCGCGGCCAAGGAGCGCAGCGGCGCCCCGCAAGCCCGCGCCTGGAGAGGAGGGACAAGCCATGCCCGCCACCCCCGGCCAGGCCGGCCCGCCGCCCGACCGGGGCGGCGCGGCTCGCGGACGCGGCTTCGCCACCCGGGCTGTGCACGGCGCCGGCGCGCCCGTCCCGGCCGAGTCGCCGCTGGCCGTGCCGATCTGGCAGACCTCAGCGTTCGCGTTCGACGACGCGGACCGGTACGCGCACGCGCTCAGGCAGCCGCGCGAGGGGTTCGTCTACACCCGCTACGAGAACCCGACCACGGCGGCTCTCGAAGCCACGGTCGCCAACCTGGAGGGTGCCGCGCAGGGCATGGCGACCGCGTCTGGCATGGGTGCGATCGCGACGGTGCTGCTCTCCCTGGCCGCTGCCGGCGACCACCTGGTCGTCCAGCGCGACCTCTACGGCGGGACGTTCTCGCTGGTGTCGTCGGTGGCCGCCCGGCTCGGGATCGCGGCAACGTTCGTGGACGTGACCGACCCGGGTGCGGTCGGGGCCGCGCTGCAGCCCGGCACCCGGGGGGTGTACGTGGAGACCATCGCCAACCCCACCATGGCGGTTGCCGATCTGCCGGCGCTTGCCAAGGTGGCCGGCGCCGCCGGCGTCCCCCTGGTGGTCGACAACACGGTGGCGTCGCCGTACCTGTGCCGGCCGATCGAGCACGGCGCCGCGGTGGTGGTCCACTCGGCCACCAAGTACCTCGGCGGCCACAGCGACGTGGTCGGCGGCCTGGCCCTGTTCGCTGACGCCGGCCTGTACCACCGGGCCTGGCGGACCATGATCGACCTGGGCGTCTCACCCGACCCGTTCGCGGCCTGGCTGGTGCTGCGGGGGGTGAGGACGCTGGCGTTGCGCATGGAGCGCCACACCGGCAACGCGGGTGAGCTTGCCAAGCTCCTGGCCGCCCACCCGAAGGTCGAGCGGGTGTACTGGCCAGGGCTGCCCGGCCACCCCAGCCACGCGGTCGCCGCGCGGCTGCTGGACGGCTACGGCGGGTTCCTCTCCTTCGACCTCGCGGGCGGCCGCCACGCCGGACGGCGGTTCATCGAGGCGACCAGCGTGGCCCGGCTCGCCCCGTCACTCGGCGGGCCCGAGACGCTGGTGTCCCACCCCGCCTCCACGACCCACCGGCAGCTCGACGCTGCTGCGCTTGCCGCGGCCGGAATCGGCGAAGGCATGGTGCGGGTGTCGGCCGGTCTGGAGGATGCCGACGACCTGCTCGCGGACTTCACCGACGCCCTGGAGGTCGCATGACGACGAAGACCCTGCCAGCCTCCGCCAAGAAGACGGAGACCTTGCCAGCCTCCGCCAAGAAGAGGGTGCACCAGTGACCAGACAAAAGGTCCGGCTCGCGATCCTGTACGGCGGCCGCTCGGCCGAGCACCAGGTGTCGGTCGTCTCGGCCCGCTCGGTCATGGAGGCGCTCGACCCCGAGCGCTTCGAGGTGGTGCCGATCGGCATCACCCGCGAGGGGTCGTGGATGCTGCCCGACACCTCGCCGCTGGAGCTGGTCGCGGCCCCGGGCACCCTTCCTGAGGTGGAGGCGTCGGGCACCGCCGTGGCGCTCCGGCCCGAGCGGCGCTCGGCCGCGCTCATGGGGATGGGGGAGACCCCCGAGGGGCGCGCGGTCGACGTGGTGTTCCCGATCCTGCACGGCCCCTACGGCGAGGACGGCACCGTGCAGGGCCTGTTCGAGCTGGCCGACCTCCCCTACGTGGGCAGCGGCGTGCTCGCCTCGGCCTTGGCCATGGACAAGGCCATGGCCAAGGTGGTGTTCGCCGAGGCCGGGCTGCCCCAGGTCCCCTACCTGGTGGTGCGCGAGCGGGCCTGGCGGGCCGGCCCGGACCAGGTGGCGGCCGAGGTGGCCGGGCGCTTCACCTTCCCGGTGTTCGTCAAGCCGTCCCGGCTCGGCTCCTCGATCGGCATCACCAAGGTCAAGACCCCCGAGGACCTCGCCCCTGCGTGCGAGGCCGCGTTCGCCCACGACGCCAAGGTGCTCGTGGAGCAGGCCGTCGCTGCCCGCGAGCTGGAGTGCGGCGTGATCGGCAACGACGCGCCCGAGGCGAGCCTGGTCGGCGAGGTCGTGCCCGGCAACGAGTTCTACGACTTCGAGGCCAAGTACCTGGACGAGTCGCTGAAGCTGCTGATCCCCGCCCCGGTCGCCGGCGCCGTGGCCGCGCGGGCCCGCGCCCTGGCCGTGCGTGCCTTCCAGGCGCTCGACTGCGAGGGCTTCGCCCGGGTCGACTTCTTCTACGAGGAGGCGACCGGCCGGGTGCTGCTCAACGAGGTGAACACCATCCCCGGGTTCACCCCCAAGAGCATGTTCCCGCTGCTGTGGGGTGCGTCCGGGCTGTCCTACTCCGACCTGGTCGCCCGCCTGGTCGATCTCGCGGTCGAGCGGCACGCGGCCAAGAAGGGGTGATCGACGGGACCCGACCGCTGCGAGCATGATGGCGGGGCATGGAAGGAGGTACCCATGTTCGAGCGGTTCACCGACCGGGCGAGACGCGTGGTCGTGCTCGCCCAGGAGGAGGCTCGGCTCCTCAACCACAACTACATCGGGACCGAGCACATCCTGCTCGGCCTGCTCCACGAGGGTGAAGGGGTGGCGGCCACGGCGCTCGAGTCGCTCGGCATCTCGCTGCCAGCGGTCCGGGCCGAGGTGGAGGAGATCATCGGTCAGGGCCAGACCGCCCCGACCGAGCACATCCCCTTCACGCCCCGGTCCAAGAAGGTCCTCGAGCTGGCCCTGCGCGAGGGGCTCAAGCTCAACCACACCTACATCGGCACCGAGCACATCCTGCTCGGCCTGGTCCGCGAGGGCGAGGGTGTCGCCGCCCAGGTCCTGGTGAAGCTCGGCGCCGACCTGCCCAGCGTGCGCCAGCAGGTCATCCAGGTGCTCGCCGGCTACACCGGGCCCGCAGGTGGGGCCGCGGCCGAGTCGTTCGGCGAGTCGCCCGAGGCCTGGCTGGATGCCGTGGCCGCGGCGGAGCCGGTCGAGCTGGTCCGGGTGGTCCCGCTGGCCAGGCAGGTCCCGGCCCTCGACGAGCACACGCTCGTCCTGCTCAGCGTGGACGTCTGGTCGCGCTGGCTCGATGTGCGCTGGGCGCTGCTGCCCGGCGTGGCCCCGGCCCGGCGGAAGGAACGGCTCGCCGAGCTGTCGTGGCGGCTCACCGATGACGTCGGCTCCACCTACGAGAGTTACCCCGGTCGCACGGTCAGCCACCCGTTGATGTCGTCGGGCATGACCCGGTTCACGCCCGCGCCGCCGGCCGAGGCGACCGCGGTGACCCTGACCGTGCAAGGGCCGGAGGGCGCCGAGCTGGCCGAGGTTACGGTCCCCCTGGACGGCGGCACCCCGGTCAGCCCGGGCTGACCTTGGCCTCCTCGAGCAGCCCGGCGATGCGGGTGACCCCCTCGACCAGGTCGTCGTCGCCGAGCGCGTAGGACAGGCGCGCGTACCCAGGGGCGCCGAACGCCTCGCCGGGCACGATCGCGACCCGGGCCTCGTCGAGGATCACCTCGGTCAGCTCGAGCGTGCTGGCGGGCGTGCGGCCGCGCAGTTCGCGGCCGAGCACCCCCTCGAGCGACGGGAACGCGTAGAAGGCGCCTTGTGGCTCCACGCATTCGACACCCGGGATGGCGGCGAGCAGCTCGTGGATGCGACGGCGGCGCCGGTCGAAGGCGGCCCGCATCTCGGCCGCGCAGGCCAGGTCGCCCGAGACCGCGGCCAGGGCTGCGGCCTGGGCGACGTTGCAGACGTTGGAGGTCGCATGGGACTGGAGGTTGGCAGCCGCCTTGACCACGTCGGGCGGCGCGAGCATCCAGCCCACGCGCCAGCCGGTCATCGCGAAGGTCTTGGCCACCCCGTTGACGACCACGCAGCGGTCGGCCAGTTCCGGCACCAGCACCGGCATGGAGTGGAACCGGTTGTCGCCGTAGACCAGGTGCTCGTAGATCTCGTCGGTCACCACCCACACGCCGGCCCTGGCCGCCCAGCGCCCGATCGCCTCCACCTCGGCGTGTGGGTAGACCGCCCCGGTCGGGTTGGACGGCGAGACGAACACCAGCGCCTTGGTCCGGGGGGTGCGGGCCGCCTCGAGCTGCTCGACCGTGGCCCGGAACCCGGCCTCGGCATCGGTGTGGACCACCACGGCCACGCCACCGGCGAGGGTGATCGCCTCCGGGTAGGTGACCCAGTAGGGCGCTGGCAGCAGGACCTCGTCGCCCGGGTCAAGCAAGGTCGCGAACGCCTCGAAGACCGCCTGCTTGCCGCCGTTGGTGACCAGCACCTGGCCCGCCTCGACCTGGTAGCCGGAATCGCGGCCGGTCTTGGCCGCGATCGCCGACCGCAGCTCGGGCAGGCCCGCGGTAGGGGTGTAGCGGTGGTGGCGGGGCTCGCGGCAGGCGGCAGCGGCGGCCTCGACGACGTGGGCGGGGGTGGGGAAGTCGGGCTCGCCCGCGCCGAAGCCGATCACGTCCTCGCCGGCCGCCTTGAGCGCCTTGGCTCTGGCGTCGATGGCAAGGGTGGCCGACTCGGCGATGGCGCCGACGCGCCGGGAGATCCGTGGCATGGGCATGGAGCGGTGAGCCTCCTGGAGCGGCGCGGTGACGGAGCTCGCGGTCGGTCAGCAGACCGCTAGCGTGGCACAGTCGCGGGTGCCCGGCACGGCCGGCGGCCGTTGAGGCGCGGGTAGAGTGGCACCCATGACCCCAGCGCCCGTCACCCTCTCCCTCCCGGCCGAGCTGCGCCCGCGCGACGGCCGCTTCGGCTCCGGCCCATCCAAGGTCCGGCCTGAGGCGGTCGCCGCCCTGGCCGCGGCCGCGCCCACCTACCTCGGCACCAGCCACCGCCAGGCCGGCGTGCGCGACATGGTGGCCCGGCTCAGGGCCGGGCTGGCCGAGCTGTTCCGCCTCCCCGCCGGGTACGAGGTCGTCCTCGGCAACGGCGGGCCCACCGTGTTCTGGGACGTGGCCGCGTACTCGCTGATCGAGCGGCGCAGCCAGCACCTGGTGTTCGGCGAGTTCTCGGCCAAGTTCGCCACTGCCGCGGCAGCGCCCCACCTGGCCGCGCCCGAGATCGTCGAGAGCCCCTACGGCACCCACCCCGAGCCCCGGGCCAACCCCGAGATCGACCTGTACGCGCTGACCCACAACGAGACGTCGACCGGGGTCGCCATGCCGGTCCGGCGCCCCCCCGGGGCAGCGGGGCTGGTCTGCGTGGACGCGACCTCGGGCGCGGGCGGCCTCCCGGTCGACCCGGCCGAGTTCGACGTCTACTACTTCGCCCCGCAGAAGAGCTTCGGCTCCGACGGCGGGCTGTGGGTGGCGATCCTGTCGCCCGCCGCCCTCGACCGGGCGGCGGCCGTGGCCGCGTCGGGCCGCCGCGTGCCCGCCTCGCTCAGCCTGCCCATCGCGATCGAGAGCTCGCGGGCCGACCAGACCCTCAACACCCCGGCCCTGGCCACCCTGTTCCTCTTCGTCCACCAGCTCGACTGGCTGAACGGGCAGGGCGGCCTGGACTGGGCCGTGAAGCGCTGCGACGAGTCGGCGGCGATCGTCTACAGCTGGGCCGAGGCCAGCGCGTACGCCCGGCCGTTCGTGGCCGATCCCGCCGAGCGGAGCCACACGGTGGCCACCGTCGACTTCGACGAGCGGGTCGACGCGGCCGCGGTGGCCAGGGTGCTGCGCGCCAACGGCATCGTCGACACCGAGCCCTACCGCAAGCTCGGCCGCAACCAGCTCCGGATCGCCATGTTCCCGGCGATCGAGCCCGACGACCTGGAGACGCTCACCCGCGCCGTCGACTACATCGTGGCAGCGCTTGGCTGACGCTCCTTGTAAGGCTTGGAGCCGCCTGCGGCGGCGGGCATTCCCGTCCCGCCGGCAAGCTCGCCGGCGGCCGACGGCCAGGCTTCGGCCGCCGGGGGGAGACCGGAAGACCCCGGGGCCGGCTGCCCGGCCCCGGGGTCTTCCCTGTCGGCCGCCCCCCGGGCGTCCGGGAACCCTACAGGTGCACCACCGGACAGGTGAGGGTCCGGGTGATGCCGTCCACCGCCTGCACACGGGCGACCACGAGCTTACCCAGGTCGTCGACGTTGCTCGCCTCGGCCCTCACGATGACGTCGTACGGCCCGGTGACGTCCTCGGCCTGCTGCACACCCTTGATCTCAGCGATCTCCTTGGCAACGTGGGCCGCCTTGCCCACTTCGGTCTGGATCAAGATGTACGCCGTCACCACAAGCACCGCCTCCTTGGCTGTACCTCGAGCCGCCGCCCTGGCGCGGATTCTGAAGAAAGGGGCACGGCACCCCAGCAATCATCAAGAGATCTGCGCATGCTACACAAGGCTCCTAAGCATGCCAAGAAATCGTCGCCATCAAAATGCGGACGGAAGCGGACGCTCCCGGCGCGGCTTCATCCCCCGGCAGGGAAAGGATAGTATCGGCCGTCCAGCCGGAACGGGCCGGCTGGGCGTGTCGACCGGTCGTGGAGGATCCACATCATGGCGACCCACCCGAGACTGGAGTGCTTCCCTCGGTAGGGCGGCGGTTGTTCGCCGACCGGGCCGAGGCCGGTGACCGCCTGGCCGAGGTCCTTGCCGAGCGCGTCGTCGAGCCCGTCGTGATCCTCGGGATCCCCCGAGGCGGGGTGGTCGTGGCCGCCCGGGTGGCGCGCCGGCTCGGAGCGCTCCTCGACGTGGTGGTGCCAAGGAAGCTCGGGGCGCCCGGCAACCCGGAGCTGGCCGTCGGCGCGGTCGCCGACGGCATCGAGGCGGTCGACCACGACGCGGTGCAGCGGCTGCGGCTCGACCCGGCCGCGGTGCAGGCCGAGATCGCCAGGCAGCGGGAGGAGGTCATCCGGCGCACCGCCGCCTATCGCGGCGACCGGCCCCCGGTCGCGCTGGCCGGGCGCACCGCCATCGTCGTCGACGACGGCGTGGCCACCGGTTGGACCTGCGTGGCGGCGGCCGGCTGGTGCCGCCGGGCCGGGGCGTCCCGGGTCGTGGTCGCGGTGCCGGTCGGGCCGCCGGGGCTCGGGCGCCGCCTCGGCGATGCGGTCGACGAGGTGGTGGTGCTCGAGACGCCCGAGCGGTACGTGGCGGTGGGCCAGGCGTTCGCCGATTTCCCGCAGGTCACAGACGACGAGGTGCTCGACTGCCTCCGAAAGGGGGAACGGCCCCGAGGGTAGACTGGTGAGCCAGTCCGGCACCGTGGCCGGTTGCACCATGGCGTCACCCTGCACTGGAGGCTTTGCATGCCGAGCTCGTCCCCGCAGGACCTCGACCTCGCCGCGAAGTCCGTCGCGTTCCGCCCGAGCGAGGAGGAGCTGCGCTCCTTCACCGACGCAATGCCGCAGGCCAGGCAGACCAGGTTCGGCAACGTCAACGTCAAGACGAAGGTCCTGGCCAGGTCCAAGGGCTCGACCTATCTCGTCACCGACCGGCCCGAGGAGCATTCCGACCAGACGGTCAGCCGGGAGGAGGGCGCCCGCATCGCCGCCGTCCAGGACGACTACATCAGGCGCGAGGACATGGTGGCGGTGGACGGCTTCGTCGGCCACGCCGGCGAGTACCGCGCCCCGGCCCGGCTGATCATTGAGAAGGCCAACTCGAACATCGCCGGGATGCAGCGCTTCCTGTACTACGGCCCGATCGACGGCGACGGCACGTCCCACGACCCCGAGATCACCATCGTCTACACCCCCAACCTCCCCATTCCCGGCTACCCGGACGACCGGGTGATCGCGGTCGACCTCGAGGCGGGGGTGACGCGGGTCATCAACTCCGACTACTTCGGGGAGTCCAAAAAGGGCGGCCTGCGTATGTGGAACAAGCGGGTCTACGAGGGCGGCGGCCTGGCCATGCACGCCGGCTGCAAGGTGATCCCGACCTCCGACGGCCGCAAGACCATGCTGATCGTCGGCCTGTCGGGCACTGGCAAGACGACCACGACCTTCACCAAGCAGAACGGCTCCCAGGCGGTCCAGGACGACTTCATCGGCCTGTTCCCGGGCGGCAGGATCGTCTCCACCGAGGACGGCTGCTTCGCCAAGACGTTCGCGCTCTCGGCCCAGGACGAGCCCGCCATCCACGGGGCGGTCACCAGGCCGGACGCCTACCTCGAGAACGTCTCCCAGCACGGCGACGAGATCGACTTCTTCGACGAGTCCCACACCAAGAACGGCCGGGCCGTGTTCAACATGCGCTCGATCGACAACTGGCCGGCCGACCAGGTCCCTCCGGCGTCGTTCCTGCTCATCCTCAACCGCAACGACAACATCATCCCGGGCGTGGCCAGGCTCAACATCGAGCAGGCGGCAGGCTATTTCATGCTCGGCGAGACCCAGGGCACCTCGGCGGGGGGCAAGGCCGAGGAGGGCAAGGCCCTGCGGGTGCCGGGCACCAACCCGTTCTATCCCCTCCGGCACGAGCAGCAGGGCAACCGGCTGGCCGAGCTGCTCGAGACCCACCCGCTCAAGGTGTACCTGCTGAACACCGGCCGGGTCGGCGGCAAGGACGGCGACGAACGCTCCAAGAAGATCCGCATCCCGCACTCGTCGGCCATCGTGAAGGGCATCGCGGAGCGCTCGATCACCTGGGACGGGGACCCCGACTTCGGCTACCAGGTGGCCTCGGACATCCCCGGCATCGACGACGTGGAGCTCCTGCAGCCACGCCGGCTGTATGAACGCCAGCGCCGCGTGGACGAGTACCGCAAGCAGGTCGAGCGCCTGAAGGGCGAGCGGGCCGAGTTCCTGGCCGGGTTCCCCGTGCTCGACGAGGCGATCGTGAAGGCGGTCACCTGACCGCAGGCGGCATGCCAGGGGCGCCCGACCCGGGTCCCCCTGCGCCGTCCGGAACCGCCCCGCCCGACCCTGGCCTGGCGGCGCTCGGCGAGTTCGGGCTGATCGCCCGGCTGACCGCGGGGTTGGCCCCTGGTGCGGGGGTCGAGGTCGGGTTGGGCGACGACGCCGCCGTGCTCGTGCCCACACCGGGCCGGCGGCTCGTGGTCACCACCGACGTCGTGGTCGAGGGCCGGCACTTCGACGCCGAGCTGTCCGCCCCGGAAGACTGGGGCTGGAAGGCAGTGGCCGTCAACCTGTCCGACCTCGCCGCCATGGGCGCCGAGCCGCGCTGGCTGGTGGTCGCCCTGACGGTACCGCCGGCCGCGTCCGCGGCCACCCTCGAACGGGTCTACGCGGGCATGCGCGAGGCCTGCGACGAGTACCGGGTCGCGCTGGTCGGCGGGGACACCTCGGGCGGGCCGGTGCTGTCGCTGGCGGTCACCGCCATCGGCGAGGCCGGGCGGGTCGTCACCCGTGCCGGCGCCCGCCCCGGCGACCGGCTGGCCGTCACCGGGCCCCTGGGCGCGGCCGCCGCCGGGCTGGCCCTGCTCCGGCTCGCCCACGGGCCTGCCCCCGACCCGGGTGGCGGCCCCGCCCGCCCGCCTGCCCCCGACGCGGGTGACGGGCCCGCCGGCCCGCCTGCCCCGGGCCCACGTGCGCCGGGCGGCCCGCCTGCCCCGGGTGTCCGGGAGGCGGCGGGGGAGCTGCTGGCGCGCCATCCCCACCTGGCCGCCGCGCACCGCCGGCCCCGGCCGCAACTCGCCATGGGCCTGCGCCTGGCCGCCGGCGGTGCCACCGCCATGCTCGACGTGTCCGACGGGCTCGCCGGGGACGTGCTCCACCTGGCCGAAGCGTCCGGCACGGGCGTCGAGGTCCACGACGCGGCCGTGCCGCTCGCCGCCGGCGTGGCCGAGGCGGCGGCGCTGCTCGGCCGCGACCCCGTCGAGCTCGCCCTCGGCGGCGGCGAGGACTTCGCCCTCGCCGCCGCCCTGCCCCGCACCGCCGACGTCGGCGGGGTGATCGACTGCGGCACCTTCACAGCCCGCCCCGGCCGCCGCGTCCGCCTCACCCCGGCCGGCGACGCGCTCCCCCTGGCCGGGCTCGCCTACGACCACTTCCGGTCCTGAGCTGCGCGGGCAACGGCCAGATGGGAGAGGACCTCAGCCGAACGCCAGGAGGACCTTGCCGAGCTTGCCGTGGCCGTCGAGGCGCTGGAAGGCGGCGGTCACCTCGGCGGCGGGGAACTCCGAGTCGACGATCGCCCGGGCCCGGCCGGACGCGAGCTGGGGCACGACCTCGCGCTCGAACGCGCGCACGGCGGCGGCCTTCTCCTCGAGCGGGCGGGACCGCAGCACGGTCCCGCGCACGGTCGCGCGCAGCTGCATCAGCCTGAGCAGCGGCAGCTCCGCGTCACTCCCGGCTGCAACGCTCACCACCACCACGCGCCCCTTGGGCGCCAGCACCCCCAGGTTGGCCGGGAAGTGGGCCGCGCCGACCAGCTCGAGGATCACGTCGGCGCCCGCGCCGCCGGTCGCCTCCAGGACCGCGCCCGGGAAGGCGTCCTCGCGCACGACCTCGGCGCCCAGGCCGGACACGACCTCGGCGGCCGCGTCCGAGCGGACCACGGCGAGCGCCCGGGCACCGGAGGCGACCGCGAGCTGGACGGCGGCGGTGCCCACCCCGCCCGCGGCCCCGTGGACCAGCACGGTCTCACCCATGCGCAGGCCGGCCTGGGAGAAGGCGGCATCGTGGGCGGTGATGAACGCCTCGGGCACGGCCGCGGCGTCGCGCTCGGCGAGCGTGGCCGGCACGCGGGCCACGCAACGCTCGTGCACGACGACCCGGTCGGCCAGGCCGCCGCCGCCGACCAGCCCGAAGACCCGGTCCCCGGGCTGCCAGGCCGACACCCGGGTCCCGCACGCCAGCACCGTCCCGGCCACCTCGAGCCCGGGGACGTCGGCCGGGGCGCCGGCCGGGGCCGGATAGCGCCCCTGGCGCTGCTGGCTGTCGGCCGGGTTGCAACCCGCGTACGCCACCGCCACGAGCACGTCCTCGGCACCAGGCTCGGGGTCGGGACGCTCCTGCAGGTCGACCACCTCGGGGCCGCCCGCCCCGGTGAACACGACCGCTCTCATGCCGCCTCCTTCCCGGCCAGCTCCCGCAGGTGGGCCAGGCTCGGCGCCAGCCGGGTGCGCTGGACGTGGACCCGGGTCCGGACGCCCTCTGCTGCATCATCCTCGCTCACCTCGACCTCGCGGGCCGTGCGCCCACCGGTAGCGCGTTGGATGCAGGCCTAAGATCGTGGCCGGAGCGTCCGGAGCCGGACGGCCCCGGGACGACGTCGACGCACCAGGAGGCGCGCGCATGGCTGGCAGTGCTGAGCTCGGCCTCACGGGGCTTGCGGTCATGGGCCAGAACCTCGCCCGCAACGTGGCCAGGCACGGGATCCCGATCGTGGTCCACAACCGCACTGCGGCCCGCACCGAGGAGCTGCTCGCCCGCCACGGCGACGAGGGGCCGCTGACCGGCGCGGCCACCGTCGCGGAGCTGGCCGGCGCGCTCGCCCGGCCGCGCCGGATCGTCATCATGGTCAAGGCCGGTCCACCCGTTGACGCGGTCATCGACGAGCTCGTGGCCCACCTCGACCCGGGCGACGTGCTGGTCGACGGCGGCAACTCCTGGTTCGAGGACACCCGCCGGCGCGAGCAGGCGCTCCGCGAGCGGGGCCTGCACTTCGTCGGCAGCGGCATCTCCGGGGGCGAGGAGGGCGCCCTGCACGGCCCGAGCATCATGCCCGGCGGCTCCGACCACGGCTACGCAGCGGTCGAGCAGGTGCTCACCACGATCGCGGCCAAGGTCGACGGGGCCCCCTGCTGCACCCACGTCGGCCCCGACGGGGCCGGGCATTACGTGAAGATGGTGCACAACGGCATCGAGTACGCCGACATGCAGCTCATCGCCGAGTCCTACGACCTGCTCGGCCAGGCCCTGTCGCTGGGCGCGGCCGAGCTGGCCGAGGTCTTCGACGACTGGGACCGGGGCGACCTCGAGTCGTTCCTCATCGAGATCACCGCCCGGGTGCTGCGGCAGGTCGACGCGGCCACCGGCCGGCCGCTGGTCGACGTGATCCTCGACGAGGCCGAGCAGAAGGGCACCGGACGCTGGACGGTGCAGTCCGCCCTGGAGCTCGGTGTGCCCATCACCGGCATCACCGAGGCGGTGTTCGCGCGCATGCTCTCGGCCCGCAAGGACGAACGCGTCGCCGCCGCCAAGGTGCTGCCCGGACCCGCCGGCCGGGCACGCCCGGACGCGGCCGACCGGCTCGTCGACGACGTGCGCGAAGCCCTCTACGCCTCCAAGGTGGTCGCCTACGCGCAGGGGTTCGAGCAGATCGCGGCGGCCAGCGAGCAGTACGGGTGGGGCGTCGACCTCGGCGCCATGGCCACCATCTGGCGGGGAGGCTGCATCATCCGGGCCCGCTTCCTCGACCGTATCGCCGACGCCTTCGCCGCCGACCCCACCCTGCGCAACCTGCTGCTCGCCGACTACTTCCGCGACGCGGCCGCCGGCGCCCAGGAGTCGTGGCGGCGGGTGGTGGGCACCGCGGTCGAGCTGGGCGTGCCCGTGCCCGCCTTCGCCTCCTCGCTCGCCTACTACGACGGCTACCGGCGCGAGCGCCTGCCCGCCAACCTCGTCCAGGGGCTGCGCGACTACTTCGGCGCCCACACCTACCGGCGCACCGACCGGGCCGGCTCCTTCCACACGATGTGGTCGGACGACGGCCGCGAGGTCCAGGCCTGACCCACCACCCCGCGCGCCCCGGACCGTAGCCCCGGGCGCGCGGGACTGGCGAGAAGTCGGGCCTGGTTGACGGGTGGCCGGCCCGGTGTGACCGTAACCCCACGCCGGGTCAGCCACCGCCCGGCCCGACGAGCCGGAGGCCGCCGATGGCCATCACCCAGGACGCCCCCCCCGCCGCCGCCACCTTCACCTCCACGAACCCCGTCACGGGTGAGGTGGTCGGCACCTTCGCGGTCGACGGGCCCGAGGCGGTCGAGGCCGCGGTCGCGCGGGCCCGGCCGGCCGCGGCCTGGTGGGCCGGGCTCGGCTTCGAAGGGCGCGAGCAACGGCTGCTCGCCTTCAAGGGCCACCTCGCCCGCCAGGCCGACGAGCTGTGCGAGCTGGTGCGGCGGGAGAACGGCAAGCCGCTGGACGACGCCTTCTTCGAGGTGCTGGTCGCCGTCGACCACCTCGACTGGGCCGCCCGCAAGGCGGCCAAGGTGCTCAAGCCCCGGCGCGTCCCGAGCACGCTGCTGCTGGCCAACCAGGCCGCCTCGGTGGAGTACCCGCCGGTCGGCGTGGTCGGCGTCATCGGGCCCTGGAACTACCCGGTGGCGACGCCGATGGGGTCGATCGTGTACGCGCTCGCGGCCGGCAACGCCGTGGTCTTCAAGCCGAGCGAGCTGACCCCGGCGGTGGGCCGCTGGCTGGTGGACGCGTTCGCCGAGCTCGTCCGCGAGCAGCCGGTCCTCCAGCTCGTCACCGGCTTCGGGGCCACCGGGGCGGCGCTGTGCCGGTCCGGCGTTGACAAGCTCGCGTTCACCGGCTCGCCTGGCACCGGCCGCAAGGTGATGGCCGCCTGCGCCGAGCGGCTGACCCCGGTGGTCCTGGAGCTCGGCGGCAAGGACGTCATGATCGTGGACGACGACGCCGACGTGGGCGCTGCCGCCGACGCAGCCGTCTGGGGCGGCCTGTCCAACGCCGGGCAGATCTGCATCGCGGTGGAGCGGGTCTACGCGACCGCGCCCGTCTACGACCGCTTCGTGGCCGAGGTCGTGGCGCGCGCCCGCCGCGTCCGCGCCGGCGCCGACGAACGGGCCCACATCGGCCCGATCACCCTGCCGGCCCAGGTGGACACCATCCGGCGCCATCTCGACGACGCGCTCGCCCGCGGCGCGCACGCGCTGGTCGGGGGACCGGAGTCGGTGCGCCCGCCCTTCGTGGACCCGGTCGTGCTGGTCGACGTGCCCGAAGACGCGCTGGTCATGCAGGAGGAGACGTTCGGCCCGCTGCTGCCGGTCACCCGGGTCGCCGACGCCGACGAGGCGGTCGAGCGCGCCAACGCCAACCCCTATGGCCTGGGCGCGAGCGTGTTCGGCCGCAAGCGGGCCAGAGCGCTTGCCCGGTCGCTCCGGGCCGGCGCGACCAGCGTGAACTCGGTGCTCTCCTTCTTCGGCGTGCCCTCGCTGCCGTTCGGCGGGGTGGGGGAGTCCGGCTTCGGGCGCATCCACGGGCCCGACGGGCTGCGGGAGTTCACCCGGCCCCAGGCCATCACCCGGCAGCGCTTCCCGCTGCCGTTCGCGCTGCAGAGCTTCGACCGGCCCGAGCGGCTGATCCCGATCCTGAAGCGGTCCATGCGGCTGCGGCACGGCCGGCGCTGAGGCTGCCGAGGCGACCAGCCCGACGACTTCAAGTCCATGCAGGAGAAGCTGGCCACGGTCGCCGAGCACTGAGCCATGGAGCGCGTGAGGCTCCGGGGGCTCGAGTCGGACCGGCACCGGGGGGACGCGATGGGCGTACCCTGAGCGCCGAGCGGGGCCGGGACGGCCGGGCCCACGGCGACGGAAGAGGTGCGACGGGTTGCCAGTGCCGGCGCGGGCGCTCACGATCGCCGGTTCGGACTCCGGCGGCGGCGCGGGGATCCAGGCCGACCTCAAGACGTTCCTGGCCCACGGGGTGCACGGCATGTCGGCGATCACCGCCGTGACCGTGCAGAACTCCATCGGGGTGCAGGGGTTCTACGAGCTCGAACCGCGCGCGGTGTTCGAGCAGATCGAGTCGGTGGTGACCGACATCGGCGTGGACGCGGCCAAGACCGGCATGCTCGCGTCGGCGCCGATCGTCGAGGCGGTCGCGGACGCCTGCGAGCGCTTCTCCATCGGCAACCTGGTCGTGGACCCGGTGGCCGTGTCCAAGCACGGCGACCCGCTGCTCCGCCCCGAGTCGGTCGAGGCGCTCCGCAGCCGCCTCGCCCCGCTGGCCACCATGATCACCCCCAACCTGGGCGAGGCCCGGCTGCTCACCGGGATCGAGGCCCGCGACCGGGCCGGCATGCAGGAGGCGGCCAGGGCACTGCACGACCTCGGCCCGCGCTGGGTGCTGGTCAAGGGCGGCCACCTGCCCGGCGACGAGGCGACCGACCTGCTCTGGGACGGCCGGCAGGCGACCTGGCTCACGGCACCGCGCCTGGCCACCCCCCACACCCACGGCACCGGCTGCACGCTCGCCTCGGCCATCGCCGCCAACCTCGCTCTGGGGCTGGACGTGCCCACCGCGACCAGCGCGGCCAAGCGCTACCTGAGCGGGGCGATCGCGGGTGGCTTCCCCCTCGGCAAGGGCATCGGCCCGACCGACCACGCCTGGCGGTTCCGCGCCGCCGGGCTGCTGAGCCCGGGTGGCCCGAGCCACCCGACCGCCGCCTCCTGGCCGTACGGCCCCGACCCGTTCGAGGGCTGAGCCATGGCCAGACGCCGCGACGACCTCGTCGCCCGCATCCTCGTGGTCCACGACGGCAAGGTGCTGGCCGCCCACCACCGCCATCCCGACGGCGACGAGTTCTGGTGCCTGCCCGGCGGGAAGGCCGAGGCGGGGGAGCGGCTCGAGGACACCGCCCGCCGGGAGCTGCGGGAGGAGACCGGCCTGCCGGTCGGCCTGGCCGGCGTGGTCTGGCTGCAGGACCTGCCCCGGCGCCACCGGTTCGAGGTGGTGTTCGCCGGCTGGCTGGCCGCCGGCCACGACGGCGTCCTGTCGGTCGAGCCCGAGCAGCACACCGAGCACGACCGGCACCTGGTGGAGATCGCCTGGCGCCGGCCTGCGGAGCTGCTCGCCGAGGACTTCCGGCCCGCCGGACTCCTCAAGGTGCTCGACCTCGGCAACCTGCCCGAGCTGCCCCGCCCGGAGGCCTGACCCCCGCCAGCCGCAGCGGCCGGCTGGGATCAGCCGCAGGATCCCCGCCCCTGTCCTGAGAAGTGGCGCGGTCAGGCCCTTCTCTGCCGATCCGGTACTTGGGCAACCTGGTTGCAGCTGCCACTGTCCTGAGAAGTGGCGCGGTCAGGCCCTTTGACCGTGGCGGTAGGTGTTGTGGATGTGGAACGGTGTCACGTCCGGCTGCGGCATCCCACCAACCTTCTCGAACGCCGGCCCAAGACGGCTGGCAAAGAACCGGTCGAAGGCCTCCTGCGACTCCCACACGTCAACGACGATCCAGGTGCCGTCCGGTGTCGAGCCGGCCGCGTGGCTGATGACGCCCTCAGGCCAGTCCCCACCCGTGTCACCGAATGGGAGGCCCAGCTCCTGCATGATCGCGTCGTACTTGTCCGCTCCGGTGCCCGGAAACCGCAAGACCAGACCAACCGCCATCGTCGCCCCCCTGACTGTCCCGATTGAGGGGAGTGACTGTCTCAGCACCGCTCCAGCAAGACAATGACGAAAGCGGACTAGTACCGCAGCCGCTCCTTCGGAGCCTTGGCACGTGGTGGCAGGCCGGCCCAGCCGCGCACGGATACGGATACGGCCGCGCCAGGTCTTGCTACAATGCTTCTGGACTTTCCCTATGGTTCATGGGCAGCCCGCTACCACGGTGAGCCCGGCCCGGTCCCCGTGGACGTGGACGTCCTCATCGTCGGCTCCGCGGACCCTAACGACCTCGACGAGGTGGCCATCGCGGCTCAGCAGCGGCTCGGCCGGGCCGTCAACATCCGCCGCGTCCGCCCTGCGACCTGGCATGATCCGGATCCGACCGACCCGTTCCTCGCCTCGGTACGTGCCCGCCCCCTCGTGGCGCTGAATCCCCGCCACGACAGCAGCGCCGATCACAGTCATGGCTCGACCGGGGCCTCGGCATGAGGTGGGAGCAAGGCCGGCCACGAATCGAGCGGATGCTCACCGACGGCGAACTGCAGCGCATCCCTCCGAGAAGGCCACACGCCGACCGCCTCCTCGGGCAGGCACGTGCCCATCTCGCCTCCGCCGCAGCGATCTACACCGACGACCCACAGGGCGGGTACGCCCTCGCCTATGACGCCGCGCGCAAGGCACTGATGGCGGTGCTGGAGAACCAGGGCCTGCGCCCGACCAGCCGTGGCGGGCACCTGGCCGCCATGGAGGCAACCCGCGCGCAGCTCGACCCCCCATAGACACGGCAGATTGCAGGCCCACCCCAGGCATGAGCCGCTTCGCTGCCGACTGGCGCTTCCCGAGCAGCTGGTTCCTGATGGTGCAGATCAGCCCGGTTGCTCGACGAGCCGGCGGCGGCCGAGGAGCACCATCAGCACAGGGCCACCCAGGCCCAGCAGCACCAGTAGCGCCTCCAGCCATCCTCCCACCAGGGGGATCGCCGAGATCAGCACCACCACCAGTACCCCAAACGCCACGGCGCCGAGCCCTCGGAAGAACGAGCGGACATCACCCCTGAACAGCAGCCGTCCAAGGGCCAGTCCCACCGCCGCCTCCGCCCCGAAGGCCACCGCGAGGAAGAACAGGAACGCGATGACGCCCGCGGCCAGAGTCCCCCCGAACACGGTCGCCCCCGCCAAGGCCCCCAGCCCGAGCAGGCCCAGCCCGACTGCCACCAGGACCGTCACCAGGATCACCACGACCACCAGGACCACACCGCCGATGATCCCCAGGATCCCGACCCCAAGGCTGGCAAGCGGACGTCCCCGCATCGCCTCGGCGGCGCCACCGATCGCTCGCGGCGCCAGCCACAGCAACAGCACCCCGACGACAAGGATGCTCACGTACCGCCGCAGGCGGTCAAGGGCACGCTCTGCCAGCGTGGGCGCCTGTTCCCTTCTCTCCTGGACGGTGACCTCCTCGCTGCCGCCCACCGATCCTGCCCGCGTATAGCTGCCAGTGGCACCCAGCACACTGCCGGCCACGGTGCCGTCCATGCGCAGCCGCCCCGCGCCGAAGATGAGATCCCCGCCGACTTGAGCCCCCGAGGCGACGGTCGCCTGACCGGCGCCGAGCAGCAGGTCTTCTCCCACCCGTCCTTCCACCCGCGCCTGGCCGGTGGCGATCCGCGCGTCGCCGTCAACCTGCCCCGAGATCGTGGTGGTCCCGCCGGCCGCGAGCATGTCGCCGGTGACCGTACCGGCGACGGTGACCCGTCCTCCGCTGGCGACGAGGTCGCCGTCCACCCGGCCGTCGATCCGCACCGTCCCCGCCGAGGTGATCAGGTCGCCCTGGACGGTCTCCCCCGCGGGCACGACGACCTCCTGGCCGCTGCGGACCTTCCCGCCAAGTTCGGTCTGCTGGGCCAGGGTCGTGGCCGACAGGGACGCCAGCGCCACGGCCAGAAACGCGATCGCCTTCATCGGCAGGCTCCCCTTCTCGGTCCGGTGCGCTTGCTGATCGACCGGATACCCCGCAGAGCGGTTGGGATCATCCGCCCCAAGGTTCCATCCCCGCAAGACACCCAAATCCTATCCGTGACCGGTCAGGCGGGCATCTCCAACGGGGCGACCAGTACCAGACCACCCGCGTTCGCGTCCCCGCCAGCCCCATCGCCCTCCATACCCCACTCGTGGGGGAGCGCCCGATCCTTGTGTACCGGGTGGCCGACCTCGGCGCCGCCCTGGCCGAACTGGAGTCCCACGGCTGGCTGCGGCAGGACACTGGCCGAGCGGTCGGTCCTCGTCGGTGGGTGTCGTGGCGATGTCATACCGGCGATGCCTGCGCCGCGCCCTGGAGGGCGCGTTGGACGGCGCGGTCGGCGAGCGCGGGGGCCAGGCGGCTGAGCCGGGCCACCTGCTTGGCTTGGGCGACGTTGATCTCGTACCGGTCGGCGGCGATGCCGTCCAGGACGGCACGGGCGACGGCCTCGGGGGGGAGCTTGGCGCCGGGCAGGGGCTTGGCCAGCTGGGTGTCGACCAGTGGCGGCAGGACGTCGAAGACCTTGATGGTGGTGTCGCGGAGCTGGGCGCGCAGCGAGCGGGAGAAGGAGTGCAGCGCCGCCTTGGTGGCGGCGTAGACGGGGAGGCTGGGCGCTGCGACGTAGGCCAGGACCGACGACATCGTGACGATGGCCGCGGCTGGCTGGCGCTCCAGGAGTGGCAGGGCCAGGCGGGTGACGCGCAGGGTGCCGAGCAGGTTGGTGGTGACCTCGTCGGCGACGTGCTCGGCGACGCCGGGGTGGTCGCCGAACTGGTAGGGATGGGCCACGTCGGCGTTGTTGACCAGCATGGTCAGGCCGCCGAAGCGCGCGGCGATGTCGGCCAGCGCGGTTTGTACGCTGGTTTCGTCGGTGATGTCGAGGTGGGCGGTGTGCAGGGCGGGGACCTCGCCGCTGGCCCAGTTGAGCTTGCGCTGGTCGCGGCCGCCGATGACCACGGTGTTGTTCCTGGCGGCCAGGGTGCTGGCAAGGGCGAGGCCGATGCCGGACCCGCCGCCGGTGACCAGGGCGATGTGGCCGGTGGTCTGCATGGTGTTCCTCCCGCTGTTGGGGTGCTGGGCGTGGTGGTCAGGGCGTCTCGGTGGCGCGCTGGGAGGTGGGCAGGGGCTGCCGGTCGGCGGTGGGCGACGGTTGGACGTGGCGGACCGTGCCCATGGCGAGCCCGATCAGTCCCGCGCTGGTGCCTGCGACCGCGATCAACGTCCAGGCCTGGTGGAATGCGTCGACAGCGTGATGCGGCTGGGCGTTGTCGAGGATGGCGATCAGGGCGGCGATACCGAGCACGGCGCCGATCTGGCGGAAGGAGGCGGAGACGGCGCTGCCGGTGGCCAGGCGCGCGCGGGGCAGGTCGATGACGGCGGCGCTGCCGAGCGCGGCGAACGTCAGCCCGACACCGGCGCCCACCAGCAGCACCGCCGGCAGGAACCGGGTGGCGTAGTGCGGCTGGCCGCCGGTTGCCAGGGCCAGCGTCAGCGCGCCGCCGGCGAAGGCGAGGCTGCCGGCGAGCGCGACGGAGCGGTGGCCGACGCGGTCGGACAGGCGCCCGCCGAGCGGTGCGGACAGCGCCGCCATGAGCGGGCCTGGGGTGAGCGCGATGCCGGCTTGGACGGTCGAGTAGCGCCACACCCCGGTCAGGAACAGCACATTGGCCAGGAGCAGGGCGAAGAAGCCGAGCGCGAACACCAACAGCGCGGCGTTGGCGACCGAGAAGCGGCGCAGCCGAAACAGCGACAACTCCAGCACCGGGGTCGGGTGGCGTGCCGAGCGGGCCACAACCAGGGACGTGCCGGTGAACGAGCGGCGCAGGTCGGGGAAGGCGATGTTGACGATGGTGACGTCCAGGAAGGTCATCAGCACAGCGGTCGAGGTGACCAGCAGCACCTGCCAGCGGCGCGCCATGGGGCTCCTCTCCGGACGGTCTACCCTCAGCGGTTTCATGATGCAATCGGACGATACATGGAGCGGTAGCATGATGCAACCGCTGGGGGTAGACTGTCGTCGTGCTCAACCGGACCTACGACACCCAGATCTGCTCGATCGCCCGCGCGCTGGAGGTGGTCGGCGAGCGCTGGTCGCTGCTGCTCGTGCGCGACGCCTCCTTTGGGTTGCGTCGCTTCCACCAGTTCCAGCAGAGCCTCGGCATCGCCCGCAACATCCTGGCCGACCGGCTGCACCACCTGGTCGACAGCGGCGTGCTGGAACGCGTGCCCGCCCCCGACCACGCCGACCGCTTCGAGTATCAGCTCACCGCGATGGGCCGCGAGCTGGCCCCGGCGCTGATCGCCCTGATGCACTGGGGCGACCGGTATTTCGCCGAGCACGGGCCGCCCCGCATCGCCGAGCACGCCGGCTGCGGCGGCGAGCTGGTCGAGCAACTCGTCTGCGCCAAGTGCGCCGCGGTGGTGGACAGCGACCAGGTCCAGACCCGCCCGGGACCGGGCCTCCCAGCGGCCCGCCCGAGCTGACCGCAGCGCTTGTTGGCGGCCTGACGGAGGCGGCGCGGCAGCCAGCTCGCTCAAGAAATCGCCCCAGCCCTGAAGTGACGGCAGCCGACCACGATGGCGAGCCGGGTCAGGCCGACCCAGGCCGAGCGAGGGAGTCGAAATGCAGTCAGCTGACTCTGGCGAACCCATGGATGCGGGCGTAGCGTCGCGCCACAAGCAGCTCCAAAGAGAGAAGAGGAGCATGGCAATGGCAACTATCACTGAGCACGAAGAGCAGCAAATCGAACAGGCGAACGCCTCCGGACTGACGCCGGTCGTGTTCATTCACGGCCTCTGGCTGCTGCCGAGCAGCTGGGATCGCTGGGCCGGGGTCTTCGAGGAGGCCGGCTACACGACGCTCACGCCCGGGTGGCCAGACGATCCCGAGACCGTCGAGGAGGCAAACGCCCACCCCGAGGTGTTCGCCCACAAGACGGTGAAGCAGGTCGCCGATCACTTCGACGACGTGATCAGCAAGCTGACCAAGAAGCCGGCCGTCATCGGGCACTCCTTCGGCGGGCTGCTCACCCAGATCGTCGCGGGACGCGGGCTCGCCGCCGCGTCGGTGGCCATCGATCCCGCGCCCTTCCGCGGTGTGCTGCCCCTTCCGATATCCGCGCTCAAGTCATCCGCGCCCGTCCTCGGCAACCCCGCCAACCGCAACCGTGCCGTCCCGCTCACCTATGAGCAGTTCCGCTTCGCCTTCGCCAACGCAGTGAGCGAGGACGAGGCGAAAGAGCTGTACGAGACCTTCGCGGTGCCGGCATCCGGCGTGCCGCTCTTCCAGGCGGCGGCCGCAAACCTCAATCCGTGGACGGAAGCGAAGGTGGACACCAAGAACCCCGAGCGTGGACCGCTGCTGATTGTCTCTGGCGAAAAGGACCACACGGTGCCGTGGGCGATCGCGAACGCCTCCTACAAAAGGCAGAAGCGCAACGACGGCGTGACAGAGATCATCGAGATTCCAAACCGCGGGCACGCCCTCACCATCGACAGCGGCTGGCGGGAAGTCGCCGACACCGCCCTCGGCTTCGTCAAGCGATTCGTGTAGCCGGTCTGCGGTAGCCTGGACCGGGCCGCCGCCGGGCCGCCAACAGCCGCTTGATAGGCGGGCTGACCTGCATGAACATGCTCGGGGCTCTACCAGTCTTACGTTAGAGGTGTTGGGCGTTGGGTTGACGGAGTAGGGCATGATCAGGGCATGCCAACCGGTGCCCCGCTAGCCGACCTGCCGGCGCAGCAGCTCGGAGAGGGCGGCTCGCACCTCGTCGCGGGGCAGGCCGCCCGCTTCCAGGTCGTCGTCCTCCCTGGCCAGCAGGCGCTGGTAGAACGCGATCCCCTGGTCGATCGTGGCGACGTCGTCGGGGTCGTCGTCGATGACCGCGAACAGCGAGTCCTCGGCGTCGGCGTAGCGTCCCAGCCCCTCCTGCAGCCGGCACAGGTACAAGCGCTGCCGCGGGGCGAGGTCCAGGTCCTCGGCCCGCGCCGCCAGCCGTCCGGCCAGGGCCGGGTCGGGGAGGCTCCCGGTGTGGCTGGCCAGGTAGGCGGCCAGGCCGAGGGCGCGCCGGTACCGGGTGGCGGCCTCGGCCGCCTGCCCGGCCTCGGCGAGCAGGTCGGCCTCTGCCACCAGCAGCTCCATTGCGACGGTCACCCGGCGCGGGTCAGGGCTCGACCCGGAGGTGAGCAGGGTCAGCAGCTGCTCCTCGCTCAGGGTGGCCACGACCCGCCCGCTCACCCCCACGAGCGGCTGATAGGCCTGGTCGAACATGCCGATCGCCTGGTCGCGGTGCCCGTCCCTGGCCAACCCGAGGAGGCGGGCGAGTGCCTGTGCGGCCAGCTCGACCTGGCGAAGGATGTAGTCCCTCTGGTAGGCGGCCACGTCGGGCGTCCTCCGGCGGTGGGCGGTGGGTGTCTGACGGGAAGGCTAGCGGTGGGTGTCTGACGGGAAGGCTACAGGTGGCCAGGCATCGTCCGCCGTCCCGGGAATCTTGATGTCAAAAGCTCGTCATCGTGATGTATCATTTTTGGCATGCGAACGACCATCACCCTGGATGACGACGTCGCGGCCGCCCTGGAGCACCTTCGCCGGGAACGCTCGATTGGCCTGAGCCAGGCGGTCAACGAGCTCATCCGCGCCGGCTTGACGGTGGAGCCGCCCCGCGGGCGGTTCCAGCAGCAGTCCCAGCGCATCGGCCTGAGGGTCGATGTCACCAACGTCGCCGAGGCGCTGGAGCTGCTCGATGGTCCTGTCACGCGCTGATGCTGGTCGACGCCAACGTTCTGCTGCTCGCCGTCGATGCGGCGAGCCCGTTCCATGAGACCGCCGCCACCTGGCTGACCGGTGTGCTCAATGGTGCTCGCCGGGTGGCGGTCCCATGGCCGGTCCTGGGCGCGTTCGTCCGGATCAGTACGCACCCCCGTGCCTCGGAGCACCCCCTCGGCCCGGCGGATGCCTGGCGCTACGTCGACGACTGGCTCGCGTGTGACACGGTCTGGATCCCAAATCCAACCCACCGGCATGCCGAGATCTTCGGCGCGCTCGTCGTCTCCTACCAGCTCCGGGGCAACCTGGTCAGCGACGCGCACCTGGCGGCACTGGCCGTCGAACACGGCCTGACGGTGTGTTCCGCGGACACCGACTTCGCCCGTTTCCGAGAAGTCCGCTGGATCAACCCACTCGCGCCCTCCTGATCCTGCGGCCCCTCGGCTGCCGGCCACCGCGACCGGTCGGTGCCTGGGGTCAGCCCGCGAACGGGTGGGGCGGGACCGTGGAAAGGTGCACCCGCACCGCCCAGCCGCGGGCTGCCGCGTCGGTCCGGAGCTGGTCGGCCAGGCCGGGCAGGGCGGCCTGCTCGGTGGCCGCGTGGGTGGCGTCGATGCAGGCCATGCCCGCAGCCAGGGCGGCGAGCACCTGGTGGTGCTTGAGGTCGCCGGTCACGTAGCAGTCGGCCCCTGCCGCGACCGCGGCGGCCACCTCGTCGCCGCCGGACCCGCCGAGCACGGCCACCCGCTGCACCTGCCGGCCCGGGTCGCCGGCCATGCGCAGGCCGGGGGCGGGCAGGCCGGCCCGCAGCCGCTCGGCCAGGGTGGCGAGCGGCAGCGGCGCCGGCAGGCGCCCGACCCGGCCCAGACCGAGCCCGCTCCCGGCGTGCAGCGGATAGGTGTCGGCGGCCACCTCCTCGTAGGGATGGGCGGCGACCACGGCGGCCTGCACGGCCGCCAGCCGGTCGGCCGGTACGAGGACCTCGAGGCGCTCCTCGGCGACCTGGTTGAGCGTGGCGACCTCGCCGACGGCCGGATGGGCGCCCTCCTCGGGCAGGAACGTGCCCGTGCCCGGGGTGCGGAACGAGCAGTGCGAGTAGTTGCCGATCACGCCGGCGCCCGCCCGCGCTGCGGCGTCGAGCACGTTGGCGGTCGCCTCGACCGGGCAGAACACCACGTACTTGTAGGCGGCGTCCGACACGGCGCGAGTGGGCCGGAGCGGCTGCCGGCCGGTGAGGTCGAGGAGGTCGGCGACCACGTCCGACGGCGACCCGGCGGCGGCCACGTCGAAGTTGGTGTGGACGGCGAGCACCGCCGCGCCCTGCCTGGCCGCCCGCAGCACCAGGCCGCCGACCGGGTCGCCGGCCTGGACCGACGCGAGCGGCCGGAACACCAGCGGGTGGTGGGCGACGACCAGGCCGGCGCCGACCTCGGCCGCCTCGGCGAGGACGGGCGCGGTCACGTCGAGCGCCACCAGCACGGTGGACGCCGCCGCGGCCGGGTCGCCGACCAGCAGCCCGACGTTGTCCCAGGGCTCGGCAGTGGCGGCGGGCCAGCGGCGGTGGACCAGCTCGACCCAGTCGCCGACGGTCGGGGAGGCGGGTGGCGATGCCGCGCCAGGGGTCTGGGGTGGGGTTGGCTGCTCGGTCATGTCCATCGTCTCCGGGGTCGTGCGGGGGGCGCGGCCCTGACCAGGCCCGCGGAGCGCGCCGGCCGACCCGGCGCCGGGATGGGGTGGCAGCCAGTCAACCGGCTGACCGCCCCGCTGCAAGCTGGCCCAGCGTGGGGTCGAACCTTTGGCGGGCCACGCCCGAGGCCGGGCCGGGAACGTCGCCGAGCAGGGACCCGAGGGGCAGCGGGAGCGATGGGACCGGCAGGCCCAGGGCGCGGATCCAGCGGCCGGCGACCCCGCTGACGTGGCGGCTCGGCGGGGCGACGACGTAGCCGCCAGTGCCGTGGAGGTAGAGCTGGCGGCCGGGGTTGCGCTCGGTTGGCCGGAGCAGGGTGGTGCCGGCCAGGGAGGGCGGCAGGTAGAGGTGCCAGCGCCCGCCGCCCGTCCGGGCGAGCGGGCCGGCCCAGCCGGTCGCGTCGAGCCGGCCGACGATCGCCTCGCCGGGGACCGCGCCGGCGTCGAGCACGTCGAACGCCACCCCGGTGGCCAGGATCACGTTCGCTCGCGGCGCCTCGAGCCACCACTGCTCGAGCTGGGACGGATCGGTGGTCGCCAGGTCGAGCCCGACGATCGGGTGCTCGCTTGGATGCAGGCAGCCGAGCCTGGCGCACGAGCAGACCGTGCCCGGCCGGCGGCCGGTCCGCGACGCGGTCCCCGGGTAGTGGCCGGGGACCACTGGGATGCCGAGGGCCGCGTAGCCGAGCGCAGCGGTGAGCAGGCTGTTCTCGTTCCAGCGTCTCCGCACCGGTGCTCCCTCCTTGAAGCATGTTGCGCACGACCGACGCCGCGACGAACCTCTCCAACGGTCCATCTCGCAACTTCAAGTATGAGAGCAGTAGCATGGGTACACGCAGCACAGCGTCTGAAGAGGCCAAAAGCAGGCCAGCAACAGGCCAGGACCAGGCACCGGCGGAAGAGGAAAGCCTCGGGATTCCTCGGAGGAACGGGCGATGGCGGCCACAGGGCGGAGTGCCAATCCCCGGCTGCGACGCGCGCGCGATTCGCGCGGCTGGTCACAGCGGGAGGCTGCTGACCAGCTGCAACGCCTCATGATGGGCCACGGCGAGACCCAGGTCGGCGTGGACGAGAACACCATCGGGCGGTGGGAGCGGGGCACGCGCAAGCCGGAGCCGCGCTACCGCAGGTACCTGTGCCTGTTGTACGGGAAGCAGGCCCATGAGCTCGGGTTCGTCGACGACCCTGAGCCGGTGGCCGGGGAGTCGTTGTTACCATCGATGCCGCAGGACGACCCCCCCATCCTGTACGACCTCTGGAGCTCGGTCATGGACGTGGCTCGACGCGCGTTCCTCCGCCAGGCAGCGGTGGTCGCCGGCGCCGTCGCGGTGACGAAGCCCCTCGAGCTGCTCGACCAGCAGCCGTGGGAACAGCTCTCGGTTGCGCTCAAGCGGACTTCCGCGATCGACCCCGCCATGGTGGAGCGCATGGAGGAGCTGACCGCGGACTTCTACCGCAGCGAGGAGGAGGTGCCAGCCAGCGAGCTGCTCGGTGGCGTCACCCAGCACCTCGGACGGCTGATCCACTACCTCCAGACCTCCACGTCGGGGCCGATGCGCCGCCGGCTGACCCGCTCGGCCGGCGAGACCGCGGCCCTGGCCGGGTGGCTGTCGTTCGAGCTGGGGGACGGGGTCGCCACCCGCGGCTACTACGAAGCGGCGCTGGACTCGGCCAGGGAGATCGACGACCGTGCGCTCTGCGCCTGGGTGCTCGGCATGATGAGCTTCAAGCCGAGCTTGGTGGGCGACCAGCGCACCGCGCTCGCCCTGGTGCGCGACGCCCAGCGCGCCGGCGGGCGCAGCACCACGGCGACCACCCGCGCCTGGCTCGCCGGCCTGGAGGCTGAGGCGCACGCGGGCATGGGCGACGCCCCCGCCACCCGGGCCGCCCTTGGCAGGGCCGACGCCGCGTTCGACAGGGCGGAGCCCGGCGCCGACCCGAGCTGGATCGGGTTCTTCGACCGCGGCCGCCTCGACGGCATGAAGGTGAGCAGCCTCATGCGGATCGAGCCAGGGGCGGCGCAGGAGATCTCCAAGGAGGCGCTGGCGTCACTGCGGCCGTCCATGACCAAGAAGCGCGCGGTCATCCTGGCCGACCTCGCCTCCGCTCACGTGCACCAGGGCGAGATCGAGGAAGCGTGCCGGCTGGCCGGCTTGGCGCTGGCCATCGTGGGAAAGACTCAGTCGGCGGTCGGGCTGCAGCGGGTCCGTGACCTGCGCGCTCGCCTCGAGCCGTGGGAGGGCACACGGCCGGTGCGCCAGCTCGACGAGCAGCTCAGGGTCGCGATGGTCCAGACCGGGGCCTAGCCCGGCACCCGGCCGCGCCATGGACTGGCGAGGCCGCCGGGCGCCAAGATGGAGACGACGACGACCGGGCCTCGGCCCGGTCGTTCCGTGCGGGTGCGCAGCGCGCTAGACGGCGCGGCGCACCCCTCGCCGGTCGCCTTCTGGACCCGCCGCCGCAGTGCGCGGCGCGCTAGACGGCGCGGCGCACCTTGTTGGCCTTGATGCAGGACGTGCAGACGTTCCTGCGCCGCGGCGTGCGACCCTCAAGGATCTTGATCCGCTGGATGTTGGGGTTCCAGCGGCGCGGGTGGCGCTTGTGGGAGAAGCTCACCGACATGCCGAAGCCCGGGTGCTTGCCGCAGATGTCGCAGACGGCAGCCATTGAACGCCCTTCCTGGAGTGGAATGCGAGGTGATGCTGCGAAGGAGTCGAGCCGCGAAACGGTAGCACGGCCCTGCGAGGCCCGGCAACGAGACCGGCGGCAGGGGTGTCGCTCGACGCTCCTATACTGCCCGCGTGGTGGAGAGCACGCCGGCCGACCCGCTCGGCGCCCGGCTGGGCGCCGTGCCCGAGGTGCCCAAGGCCCTCGCCCGGGCGGTCGAGGAGGCGTTCGGCTACCGCACCGTGCGCGATCTGCTCGAGCACTATCCCCGCCGCTACCTCACCAGGGGCGAGCTGACCGACCTGGCCCACGCCAAGAAGGCCGCGGTGGTCACCCTGGTCGGCACGGTGAAGGGTCTGGCGAAGAAGCAGCCCCGGCGCAACCTGCGCATCCTCGAGGTGCGGGTCGCCGACGAGAACCGCAGCGGCGTGTGGACCTGCACCTGGTTCAACCAGCCCTGGCACGCCCAGAAGCTGCCGGTCGGCACCCTGGCCGCGTTCTCGGGCAAGCTCGAGTGGAAGGCCGGCCGTCTGGGCATGGCCAACCCCGGCTACGAGGTGCTGCGCGAGAGCGACGACGCCGAGGGGTTCGCCAGCGAGATCATCTCCGTCTACCCGGCCACCAAGGACGTCTCCTCCGGGCGGCTCCGCCGGGCCATCGCCGCCCTGCTCGACCGCTACGGCATTGTGCCCGACTTCCTGCCAGCGGAGCTGCGCCGCGCCCACCACCTCCCGGCCCGCTCCGAGGCGCTGGAGGCGGTCCACCGCCCCCCCGACATGGCCGCCAAGGAGCGCGCCCGCGACCGGCTCGTCTACGACGAGCTGCTGGTCCTCCAGGTCGGCCTCGCCCTGCGCCGCCGTGCCCTGGCCACCGGCGAGACCGGCCACGCCTTGGCCGCCGACGGCCACCTCACCAAGCAGCTCCTGGCCATCCTGCCGTTCACCCCCACCCGGGCCCAGACCCGCGCCATGGCCGAGATCGGCGCCGACCTCGCCCGCCCCGTGCCCATGCACCGCCTCCTCCAGGGGGACGTCGGATCGGGCAAGACCGCTGTCGCCCTTCATACCCTGCTCTGCGCGGTGCAGTCGGGGTTCCAGGGGGCGCTCATGGCCCCCACCGAGGTGCTGGCCGACCAGCACTTCATCAACCTGCGCGGGCTGCTCGGGCCGCTGGGGGAGGGGGGCGGGCTGTTCGGGGGGCCGCGGGTCGAGGTGCTGACCGCGGCGACCACCGGCGGGAGTCGCGAGCGGCTGCTCGCGGCGGTGGCCGCCGGGGAGGTCGACATCCTGGTCGGCACCCATGCGCTGCTGTCGGAGGGGGTCGAGTTCCACCGGCTCGGCGTGGTGGTCGTCGACGAGCAGCATCGCTTCGGCGTCCACCAGCGGGTGCGGCTGCGCGAGAAGGGCGACAGCCCGCACGTGCTGATCATGACCGCGACCCCGATCCCGCGCACGCTCGCGCTGACCCTGTACGGCGACCTCGACGTCTCCACCCTGGACGAGCTGCCCCCGGGCCGCACGCCGGTGGCCACCCACCTGGTGAGCGACCAGGCCCTGCGCGACCGTGCCTACGAGCGGGCCCGCGAAGAGGTCGCCCGCGGCCACCAGGCCTACGTGGTGTGCGCGCTCAAGGACGACTCCGACAAGCTCGAGGTCCGGGCGGCCAAGGCGGAGGCCGAGCGGCTACGGGCCGAGGTCTTCCCCGAGCTGCGGGTGGGGCTCGTCTACGGGGACATGCCGGCCCGCGAGAAGGAAGCCACCATGGACGCGTTCCGGGCCGGCACGGTCGACGTGCTGGTCTCCACCACCGTGATCGAGGTCGGTGTGGACGTGCCCAACGCCACCGTGATGCTGGTCGAGGACGCCGACCGCTTCGGGCTCTCCCAGCTCCACCAGCTCCGGGGGCGGGTCGGCCGGGGCGAGGCGCCCGGCCTGTGCATCCTGTTCGCCGACCCGGTCACCGACGAGGGCCGCGCCCGCATGGAAGCGATCACGCGTACCAACGACGGCTTCGAGCTGGCCAACGAGGACCTCCGCATCCGGGGCGAGGGCACCGTGTTCGACGCCAGGCAGTCGGGCCTGTCCGACCTCAAGCTGGCCCGCCTGACCGAGGACTACGACTGGGTCGTCAAGGCCAGGAAGGACGCGTTCGCCCTGGTCGAGGCCGACCCGGAGCTGTCTGGCCGGGCCCATCGCGCCCTGTACCGCGAGGTCCTCGCCCGCCTCGGCCCCGACCGCGCCGAGTGGCTCTCCCGCGGCTGACCGGCGCCGCCTGAAGCGCGCAAGGCCGACGGCCGAACTTGGCCGTCGGCATGGGATGGCCGCGCCGCAGGCGCTCCAAGCAGTTGTCGGGCCGAACTTGGCCGTCGGCATGGGATGGCCGCGCCGCAGGCGCTCCAAAGTTCACATTGTGAAACTTCTTGCCAGTTCACGTATCGTTCATCCGCCCCCGCCGGTGCCCTTCGAGAGCACGACCGCCCTGCCATGGCCATTCGCGAATCGGAGTGGGAGGACGAGGACGAGCTGGTCGCTGCGCTGACCGAGCTCGGCCTCACCCGCAACGAGGCTCGGCTCTACCTGGCCGCCTACGGTCAGGCTGCCATGCGTGCGGCCGAACTGGCCGAGCAGGCAGGTGTGACCCGGACCAAGGCCTACGACGCGCTCCGCCAGCTCGTCGACAAGGGGCTGTTCACCGAGGAGGCCGGCAAGGTCGCCCACTTCCGCGCGGCCGATCCCAAGCTCGTCGTGCAGCGGCTGCGCCAGCAGATCGTGGTCGAGCAGGCGTCGCTGGTGGAGGACACCGGCCGGCTGGTCGCCGACCTGTTCGCCCGCTACTACTCCGCGCCGCACGGCGACGATCCGTTCGACTTCGTGGAGCTGGTCCGCAACTCCGAGGCGGCCTCGGCCCGGCGCGAGGCGCTGTCCGCCGGCGCGCGGGCCGAGGTGGTGCGGGCCCGCAGGCTTGCGCCCTCGGGGGTCGACCCGCCATCCGCCGACGAGCTCGGCCTGCGCCCGGGCGTGCGCTACCGCTCGCTGTACGAGCGAGGCTTCCTCGACGACCACGATTTCCGCTCGCGGCTGCCCGACCGGCAGGCCCGGGGCGAGGAGGTCCGCTTCGCGGAGCAGATCACCGTCGGGATGTGCGTGGTCGACCGGCGCATGAGCGTGATCAGCCTGAACCGGTCGGGCGTGCTGAGCGGCCCGGGCACCTGGATCGTGCTCGAGCACCCGGGGCTCTCGAGCCTGCTGACCGACGCGTTCGACATATGGTGGGCCGGTGCCCGGTCCGCGGGGAAGCCAGGTGGCGCGAGGGCTTGAGAATTTAACCCACAATTGGGCACTCGATTCGCGTGCGTCCATCTTGACGTTCACCGTCCGTCTCCCTACTGTTCGCGTCGCCGTGTTGTCCCCGGGGGGGAGTCGTATGACCGTCCAGCCAGTCGATGAGACCGGTCTGATCGATCGTCTCGTTCGGTATGGGCTGGGCCAGGGCGAGGCGCGCTGCTACGTCGTCATGCTGGCTCCCCGGGCGTACCGGGTCAGCGAGGTCGCCCAGCAGGCCGGGCTGCCCCGCTCCCGGGCCTACGAGCTGATCCGCTCGCTCGTCCGGGCCGGGCTGTGCACCGAGGTCGCCGGCGCCACCATGGCCCGCTTCCGGGTGGTGCCGCCCAACGAGGCCATCGGCCGGCTCGAGGCGTACGCCAACGAGCAGGCACGCCGGCGGAACGCGGCCCTGTCCGGCATCCTGCATGCGTTGGAGGAGCTTCCCGGCGGGCGCCGGCGCGGCTCGCAGCACGAGCCGGTCGACCTGCTGCGTCGGCGTGACCAGGTCCTCGAGAGCTACGAGCAGGCGATGGCCGAGGCCAGGGAGGAGGTCCTCTGCCTGGCGATGATGCCCTGGGAGCCGGTCGACAGCCCGGTCATGCTGGACCATCTGAGCAGCGGCGGTGTGCGCTTCCGCACGGTGCACGAGCGTGCGGTCTGCGACAGCGCGCCGCACCGGGAGTACGTCGGCTTCTATGCCAGCCGTGGCGAGCAGTCCCGGGTGGTCGACGAGGTCGGCCTGCACTTCACGCTGTTCGACCGCCGCTCGATGGTGCTCAACCTGTTCAGCCCGAGCGGCAAGGGCCCTGGCACCCAGCTTGAATCCCTGCTGATCCGGCATGCCGGGCTGGCGATCGTCCTGTACGAGGCGTTCGAGCGCATTTGGGAACGCGGCGTGCCGTTCGACCAGGCACTTCGCGAGGCCGGGGTCCCTGGCCTCGCGGGCACCTGGCCGGGCCCACGTGGCGCCGCCTCACCGGCGCCGCATGCCGACGACGGCCGGTTCCCCATCCGGGGACCTGGCTGAGCCGGTTGGAAGGCGGGGGAACGGCCTTGGCCCCCCCGGGCTCGACCCCCGCCTCCAACCACCCGGCGGTGGCGGCGCTTCGACCCCCCCCGAGCGCCGCCACCGCCGACCTACCGGACGTGTCGTGGGTCCACCCGACCATGGCCGGGCGTTCATGAGGTGGTAGCCGCGCCGGGATCCGCCGGGCCGTGGCACAGGCGCTCATGAGGTGGTAGCCGCGCCGGGACCCGCCGGGCCATGGCACAGGCGCTCATGAGGTGGTAGCCGCGCCGGGACCCGCCGGGCCATGGCACAGGCGCTGTTGGGGGGCCGTGGGGGGAGCTCGCTCCCCCCACATGGAACGAGGACTGTGGTCAGCTCCCGCCGCCGCGACCGAACAAAGGGCGATGGCCGCCGCCAGAGCGAGCTCCCCCCACATGGAACGAGGACGACAGTCAGCTAGTCTGCCAGCGACATCCCCCCCAGGCCCCAGTCAAGGAAAGGGCTGCCCGTGCGTGTGGTGGCCGGTCGGCTCGGCGGACGCCGGCTCCGGGCCGTGCCAGGCACGGCGACCAGACCGACCAGCGACCGAGTCAGAGAGGCGCTGTTCGCGGTGCTCGGCGACCGGGTCGACGGCGCCCGTGTGCTCGACCTGTTCGCCGGCACCGGCGCGCTCGCCATCGAGGCGCTGTCGCGGGGCGCCCACTCGGCGGTCCTGGTGGAGCAGGCCGCGTCGGCCGTGGCGGTCATCCGTGCCAACCTGGAGGCCCTGGAGCTGACCGGGGTGGCCACGGTGCGGCGCACCAGGGCCGAGACCTACCTCCGCGGCGAGCGGGTGGGACCCTTCGACCTGGTCTTCCTGGATCCGCCCTACGCCGAGGGGATCGGCCTGGTGGCCGGCCTGCTCGCCCGTCTGGCGGGCAGCGCGCTCGCCCCCGGCGCCACGGTGGTGCTCGAGACCGCCGCCCGCGCCGAGCCGCCGCCCTGGCCGGCTGGATTCCAGCCCGAGCCGCCCCGCCGCTACGGCGACACCGCCCTGCACCTGGCCACGTTCACCGCACCGGCCGCAGCGGCCGGGCCGTGACCGGCCGGACCCGATACCCTGGGCCCCCCTGCCGCCCGCCGGCGGGGCGCGACCCGCGACCAGGACCATGGAACGCAGGAGGCCCCCGTGCGGACCGCATGCTGCCCAGGCACCTACGACCCGGTGACCAACGGTCACCTCGACATCGTGACCAGAGCGGTCGGCTGCTTCGACCGGGTCATCATTGCGGTGCTCACCAACCCGTCCAAGACGCCGCTGTTCCCGCTCGACGAGCGTCTGGCCATGCTCAAGGAGGCGACCGCCACGATCCCGAGGGTCGAGGTCGACTCGTTCTCCGGCCTGCTCGTCGACTACGCCCGTGACCGCTCGGTCACCGCGATCGTCAAGGGGCTCCGCGCGGTCAGCGACTTCGACTACGAGTTGCAGATGGCGCAGATGAACTACCGGCTGGCCGGAGTGGAGACGCTGTTCATGACCACCAACCCGGCCTACTCCTATCTCAGCTCGAGCCTGGTCAAGGAGGTCGCCCGCCACGGCGGCGACGTCAGCGGCCTGGTTCCCGACTTCGTCCTGGCCAGGCTGCGCGAACGTGCCGGCTGAGCAGGGACCGGTCCTGACCGAGCCACTACTCGCCCAGGCGCTGCCCCTCTGCTACCCTTCGCCGGGTGGCCTGCCGCCGGCAGGTCGATGCGCTCGTCGGCATCTCGGTTCGGGCGCTCCCGCCCTCCGTACGAGTCCACCTGTTCGTCATGTCCAAGCAAACCGCAGCATCCGAGTTCGTCGTGGACGTCCGCGCGCTCGTCAAGCATCCGGGAGCGCACCGGCACGTGACTCTGGACGGCACCCTGCCCGGGCTGGCCACGCCAGTCGCCCGGGTCGCTGACGACGCTCCCATCCACGTCGACGCCGAAGTCGAGAGCGTCGTCGAGGGCCTGCTCGTCAGCGGCGAGGTGACCACCAGGGTGACGCTCCAGTGCGCCCGCTGCCTGGGCGAGTTCGAGCTGGACCTCCGGGTTCGGGTGCGTGAGCTGTTCGTCCTCCACCCCTGGGATGCCGAGGAGGAGGGCTATGCGGTACTGCCCGACGACCGGCTGCCCATGGACACGATGATCAGGGACGCCGTGGTGCTGGCGTTCCCGTCCGCACCGCTCCACAGCCCCGACTGCGCCGGGCTCTGCCCGGTCTGCGGGGCTGACCGGAACGTCGTCGACTGCGGCCACCAGACCGGCGACCCACGGTGGGCGGCCCTGGCCGGGCTGGACGCCCGGCTGGCCGCCGACGGCCCGGTCCCGCCAGCCGGCTCCACCCTTCACACCGAGGAGGAAGACGATGCCCGTCCCTAAGCGCAAGACGCCGCGCTCCACCACGCGGGCGCGGCGCTCGCAGTGGAAGAGCACCGCACCGACCTACGCCGCCTGTCCCCAGTGCCGGTACGCCAAGCTGCCGCACACCGTCTGCAGGAACTGTGGGTACTACGGTGGGCGCCAGGTCGTCGAGGTTGAATAGGCGGCTGCCGATCGAGCGGGCGATCGGGATCAGCTTCGGCAACGAGGAGCTCTACGTCTGGGCCTTCACCCACCGCTCCTACGCCTACGAGAACGGCGGCCTGCCCACCAACGAGCGACTCGAGTTCCTCGGGGACGCCGTCCTCGGCCTCGTTGTCACCGACATCATCTACCGCGCCTTCCCCAACCTCCCCGAAGGCCAGCTGGCCAAGCTACGGGCGGCCACGGTCAACATGAACGTGCTCGCCGACGTGGCCAGGGAGCTCGGAGTCGGTGCGGCGGTGCGCCTCGGGCGGGGCGAGGAGCTGTCGGGCGGCCGTGACAAGTCGTCCATCCTGGCCGACACGCTCGAGGCGGTTCTCGGCGCGGTCTACCTGGACAAGGGCCTGGCCCGCGCGGCCAACCTGATCCGCCGCCTGTTCGAGGGGCGGGTCATGGAGGCGGCCGGCCGCGGCGCCGCGCTCGACTTCAAGACCTCGCTGCAGGAGCTGGCAGCGTCCAGCCTCGGCGGCATGCCCTCGTACTCGATCGAGGAGGAGGGTCCCGACCACGCCAAGCGGTTCACGGCCACCGTGTCGGTGGCCGGCACCGCCTACGGCACCGGCCGGGGCCGGTCCAAGAAGGAGGCCGAGCAGCACGCCGCCCAGGAGGCGTTCGAGGCCCTGGTCTCCTCGCGCATGGTCACCGGCACCGGCGACAGCGGTGAGGCCGAGGTCATCCCGGCCGGTGAGGGCGAGGAGCGGGCCGAGCCCGACGCCACCGCCAACGGCCGCGCTGGCAAGGCCGCCAGCCGGGCCGGGGGCGACCAGGGCGTGCTGCCTGGCGACGGGTAGCAGGGCGCGATGCCCGAGCTCCCCGAGCTCGACGTGCTCACCGAGAACCTGGCCACGCACCTCACCGGGGCCACGGTCGCCGCGGTGCGACCGTACTCGGTCGCCGCCCTGAAGACGGTGGGCCCGCCACTGGACGCGCTCGTCGGCCGGGCGGTCACGGGCGCGGGCAGGAGGGCCAAGTACGTCTGGCTCGAGGTGTCCGGCTGGTACCTGGTGGTCCACCTGTCCCTCGGTGGGCGCATCTCGCTGGGGACCAAGCCGCCGCCTCGCCGCGGCGCGGTGCTGGCCCTCGAGCTCGCCGACGGCCGGGTCGTCGCGGTGACCGAAGGCGGCACCCAGCGGCGAGCTGCGGTCTGGCTGGTTGACGATCCGGAAAAGGTCCCTGGGGTGGCCGGACTGGGTCCCGAGCCGCTCGACCCCGGGTTCACGGTGGAGGTGCTCGGCGAGATCCTGGCTGTCGGCGGCCACACCCTCAAGGGGATGCTCACCGACCAAAGGGCCATGTCCGGGGTTGGCAACGCCTGGAGCGACGACGTGCTGCACCGCGCCAGGCTGTCGCCCTTCGCCCGGCCCGACCGGCTCAGCCCCGAGGAGGTGGCGCGCTTGCACGCCAGCCTGCTTGGCGTGCTCGGCGAGGCCCGGGGCGCCCTGGCCGAGCAGGTCCGCGGCCAGGTGGTCATCCCCAAGGCGGCAGCCCGCCAGTTCGCGGTGCACGGCCGGGCCGGGACGGCGTGCTTCGTGTGCGGCGACACGATCCGCTCGGTGTGGATGGGGGAGCGGGAGACCTCCTACTGCCCGACCTGCCAGACCGGCGGCCGCATCCTCGCCGACCGCCGCCGCTCCCGCTTCCTCAGATGACCTGGGGCTACCGCTTCGCTGCCTGAGCCCCCGGGCCCCAGGACCCACCCCCCTGCGCGGCCGCCCTACGACGGGGGGCCGGCTACACTTTTGTGCCATCCCCGGGGGAGACTACTCGGGCCGTGGCGACTACCGGAGGGGCCTTTGCCCGAGCTGCCCGAGGTTGAGACGCTCCGCCGCGATCTCGAGCACGAGGTCGTCGGCAGGAAGGTCAAGGGGGTCGACGTCAAATCGGCCAATGCCGTCCGCCGCCACCCGACCCGCGCCGAGTTCACCGACCGGCTGCTCGGGCGGAAGGTGACCAAGGTCGGCCGGCGCGGTTCCACCCTGCTCCTCGGCCTTGGCGGCGGCGGCCTGCTCGCCATCCGCCTGGGCGCGAGCGGGCAACTGCTGAAGGAGCGTACCGCCGCCGCGGTCGAGGAGCGCACCGACGCCGTGATCACCTTCTCCACCGGCGGCGACCTGCGCGTGCTTGGCCTCGGCGACGACGGCGAGCTGTTCGTGACCGCGCCTGGCGGCGGCGACGCCGACCCCCCGGCCCGCTCCGCAGCGATCGACCCGCTGGCCGACGCCTTCACCTGGCAGGCGTTCAACGCCAGGCTGCTCTCCCGGCGGGCCAGGCTTCGCCCCCTGCTCACCGACGAGTCGTTCGTGGCCGGGATCGGGCCGATCTACGCCGACGAGATCCTCTGGGCGAGCGCGCTCCGCTGGGACCGGCGCTCGGACTCGCTGACCGCCCAGGAGGTCCGTCGCCTGTACCGGGCGATCCAGGAGGTCGTCCTGGAGGCAGTGCGCCTGCGCGGGTCGTCGGTCGGGGACGACCTGCACGTCGACCTGTACGGCAACAAGGGGGAATATCAATCCCACCTGAACGCGTTCCAGCGCGACGGGCAGCCGTGCCAGCGCTGTCGCACGCTGTTGGTGCACGAGCAGCTCGAGCAGACGAGCACGTTCTACTGCCCGAAATGCCAGAGCTGAGAGGAGTTCCCTGTATGGCGCCGCGCCGGTCCGCGCTCCGGCTCACCGCCGCCCTCACCGCCGCCCTCGCGGTCCTGATCGCCGGCTGCGGAGGGTCGACCCCGCGCGACCCGGGCCCGCCGGCCACCCAGCCGGCCCCGTCGCAGGACACGGGCTCCAAGCCTGGCGCTTCCGAGGACACGCCGTCGCCGGCCCCCGGTCCCAGGACGGGCAGCTCGCAGGCGCCTGGCAGCGCGGGCTGGGCCCTGCCGGCCGGCAAGGTGGGCTTTGCCGCCCTGGCCACCACCGACGTGACCGTCTTGTCGGCCCCTGCCAACAAGGACGTCGTGGCACTGTTCCCGGCCACCCAGCGGCCCGGGATGCCGACCGCGTTCCTGGTCGGCCAGCGCCGCGAGCAGGCAGGCCGCCACTGGTTCAAGGTCTTCATGCCCCGGCGCCCGAACGAGTCGACCGGCTGGGTCCGCGACGACCAGGTGCGCCTGGTGCCCTTCAGCCACCGCGTCGAGGTCGACCTGTCGGAGCGCCGGCTCGCCCTGTTCCAGGGCGACAAGCTCGTGCGCCGCATCCTTGTCGGCGTGGGCAAGCCGAGCACGCCCACCCCGACCGGGCGCTTCTTCATCACCATCAAGCTCCACCCGCCCGAGATCTCCCCGGTCTACGGGGCCTGGGCGCTCGGTCTGTCGGGATACTCGAACGTGCTCGATCAGTTCGGCACCGGCAACGGCCAGATCGCGCTGCACGGTAACGGGACGCGGTCGTCGATCGGCTCGGCCGTCTCCAACGGCTGCGTCCGGCTCGACGACGCGTCGGTCATCGCCCTGGCCCGCCTGCTGCCGTTGGGGACCCCGGTGACGATTCGGAGGTGAGTGGCTGACTACCCTGAGTCCTCTGTCCATGTGGGGGGAGCTCGCTCTGGCGACGGCCGTCGCCCTTTGTTCGCGCGCGGCGCAGGGGCAGCCCGCCGGTCCTCTGTCCATGTGGGGGGAGCTCGCTCCCCCCACGGCCCCCCAACGGCGGCTGTGCCGTGGCCCGGCGGATCCCGCCGCGACTACTACCATGAGCGCGTGTGCCATGGTGGGGGTCGGATGGGCGGCGGGCGGTATCCTGCCGCCATGGCAGGCAGCATGCGGCTCCGGGCGGTCGTCCGCGGCGACGTCCAAGGGGTCGGCTTCCGCTACGGCGTGCGGCGCCTGGCGCGCGAGCTGGGCCTCACCGGATTCGCCGAGAACATCCCGGATGGCTCGGTCCGCGTTGAGGCGGAAGGTTCGTCCGAGCGCCTCGACCAGCTCGAAGCATTCCTGCGCACCGGGCCTCGATTCGCAACCGTGACCTCCATGGACGCTGAGCGGGCGGTAGCGACCGGGGAATTCGGCGTTTTCGAGGCGAGATAGTTCACTTTACGTAGTGACTCAACTGCGATCAGCGTCTAGTTTTTCACAGGCGCTACTTGGCGGTCCAGTCAAAACGTGCTATCGTCCCCTTGTGAAATCATCTCTCTGGGGCCGCCCTGAGGCGGTGTGCGACGGACCCGATGGTTCTCCCGCCACCGGGATGGATCCCGCACAAGCCATAGGACTTCCTCACCCAGAGAAGAAAAGACAGTAGGAGCCAGCCGTCGGAGTATTCCGCGTCGGCATACGGGCGGCCTTGGGTCGTGCCACCGAGCGGATGAGCGCAGCGGTCGCCGTGCGGGCCGTTGCTGAGGGGAGGAGCTTTCCGGATGTCGAAGGCGCTCATGGGCTATGTGGGTCAGCCACCCGCATACATGATCCTGCGGGAGCTGAACGCCCTCAAGGCGCGTGTAGCCGAGCTCGAGCGGGCTCTCGCCGTGGCGGAGCGGGAGATCTCCCTTCGCGACGCAGGGGACTTCCGCCCCTCGGTCCAGAAAGAGGCAGCCCTGGCATAGCCGGGGTTTTTCTTTTCCGGGGCCCTCGCCGTAGGGCCCCTTTCTCATGCCCGCTCCGAGCGCCCGCGCGAGGCCCTGCGTGCGCCCGCCTGGTGCCCGGAGGCTGTCGAAGGCCCGTGCTAGACTGCCGGGTCACTTCCCCGCCGCCCGCGGTCGGCGGGCCCAGGAACGGGCCGGGGTGCCGGGCGGGGACCCAGCGGCATCCCACACCTGGGCCCCGGGCGGGTGCAGGATGACCGGAACATCTCGACGAAAGGTCCCGGGCCAGCGCGTGTTCTTGAAGTCGCTGACCCTGCGCGGGTTCAAGTCGTTCGCGGACAAGACCGTGCTCGGTTTCGAGCCCGGGATCACGGTCATCGTCGGGCCCAACGGCTCTGGCAAGTCGAACGTCGTCGACGCCATCGCCTGGGTCCTTGGCGAGCAGGGGCCCAAGTCGCTGCGTGGCGGCAAGATGGAGGACGTGATCTTCGCCGGCACCGGCCGCCGGCCCGCCCTGGGCCGGGCCGAGGTCACCCTGACCATCGACAACTCCGTCGGCCTGCTGCCGATCGAGTACACCGAGGTCACGATGGCCCGGCACCTGTACCGGTCGGGCGAGAGCGAGTACTCCCTGAACGGCACCCCGTGCCGGCTGCTCGACCTGCAGGAGCTGCTCTCCGACACCGGGGTCGGCCGCGAGCTGCACACCATCCTCGGCCAGGGTCACCTCGACGACGTCCTGCAGGGCCGCCCCGAGGACCGCCGGGCCGCGATCGAGGAGGCCGCCGGCGTCTACAAGCACCGGCGGCGCAAGGAGAAGGCGCTCCGCAAGCTGGCCGGCATGGAGCAGCACCTGCTCCGGCTCTCCGACCTGGTCGGCGAGCTGCGGCGCCAGCTCAAGCCCCTTCAGCAGCAGGCCGAGACGGCCCGCAAGGCCGGTGAGGTGGCTGCCGAGCTGCGCGAGGTCCGGGTGACGCTGCGCACCCGCGAGCTGGCTGCGGCCCGGGAGCGTTCAGCCGCCCTCGAGGCCGAGGAGCAGGCGTTCTCGGCCCGGCTGGCCGAGCTGGAAGCGGCCCACGCGGCGGCCCAAGGGGACGAGCAGCGCATCCAGGCTGTGCTGGCCGCCGAGGAGCCGGCCGCCGGCAAGGCCCGCGACACCGCCCACCGGCTGGTCACCGTCCGCGAGCGCCTGCGCGGCACCATGGCCCTGGCGGAGGAGCGCTCCCGGCACCTGGCCCAGGCCCTGGCCGAGGACGCCGAGGGCCGCTCGCCCGCCGACCTCGAGCGCGAGGCGGACGAGGTGGCCACCGAGCTGACCGGGGCCGAGCGGGAGCTCGCCGAGGCCACGGCAGCCAGCGAGCAGGCCGAGTCCGGTCGGGCCCGTGCCCGGGCCGACCTGGCCGCCTTTGACGAGGCAGCCGCCGGCGCCGAGCGACACCGGGCTCGCGCCTACCAGCGTGAGGTCGAGCTCGCCGGCGACGTCGCCGGCACCAGGCGCGCCATCGAGCAGATGGACGCCGAGGCGGCCCGCCTGCGCGCCCAGGCCGCGACCGTCGAGGCCCGCCGGGCCGAGGTGGCCGGCCGGCTCGCAGCCATGCAGGCCGAGGTCGCCGAGCTGGAAGCGGGCGAGACGGCCCTGGACGAGGTCCTTGCCGAGGTCCAGAAGGTGCGCGACCGGCACGCCGCCGAGCGGGCCCGGCTCGCCGCCGAGGAGCGCCGGCTCGAGGGCGAGCGCACCGCCGTGCAGGCCCGCCGCGAGGCGTTCGAGGCGACCGCCCGAGCCGCCGGCGGGGACGCGCTCGCCGCCCTGAAGCGAGCAGGCACGGCAGGTGTGCTCGGCCCCCTGGCGCCCTCGTTGTCGGTGGACACCGGCTATGAGGCGGCGGTGGCCGCCGCGCTCGGCCCAGACGCCGACGCCATCCTGGTCCAGGCACCAGGTCCCGCGGCCGCGGCTGCCGCCGTGCTGCGGGACTCCGGCAGCGGCCGGGCGATCCTGCTCCACCCCGGTGCCTGGCCCGACGGCGAGGACGACGGCCAGCTGCTCTCCGCGCGGGTGCGGGCCACCGGCGCCGCCGGCCAGGTGGCCAGGCGGCTGCTGGCCGGCGTGCTCGTCGCCGACGACCTCGGCGAGGCGATGGCGCTGGCCGAGCGCCACCTCGGCTGCCGGGTGGTCACCCGTGCCGGCGAGCTGGTCGCGCCCGGGCGGGTCGAGGGCGGCATGGTCCCCGAGGCGAGCGGCCTCGCCGCGCGCCGGGCCGCCGACGAGGCGGCCTCGGGTGAACGAGAAGCCGAGGCGGCCCTGGCGGTGCTCACCCCCGAGCTGCGCGCGGCAGAGCGCGGCCTCGAGCTGCTCGAGGCCGACGTCGACGCGGCCGCCGCCGCCATCCGGGACTCTGGCGCGCGCATCGCCGGCGTCACCGAGCGCCTCGCCCTGGTCGACGAGGAGCACCAGCGGCTGCGGCGTGAGGCGGCAGCGGTCGCCGCTCGCCTCGACGAGCTGGCCGCCGCCCGCGGTGGTGCCGCCGACCGGCTGGCCGGGGCCGAGGCCCGGCTCGCCGCCCTGGAAGCGGAACGCCAGGGCGCCCCGGCGCCGGAGGCGGGCGCCCGCGAGCCCCTGGCCGCCTCGGTCGAGCAGGCTCAGCAGGCCGCCACCGCCGCCCGGGTGGCCGTCGCCGCCGTGGGCGAGCGCCACCGCCTGCTCGGCGCGCGCGAGCGCGACCTGCGCGCGCAAGCGGTGGCCGAGGCGGAGGCGGCCGAGCGCCGCGCCCGGGCCCGGGCGCGGCGCTCGGCCGGTGCCACCCGCGCCGCGGAGGCGGCCCGGCTGGCCGGGACCGTCCTGGGCCGGCTCGAAGGGTCGCTGGCCGCGGCCACCGCCGAGCGGGACCGCCTGGACGAGGCGGTCAGCCGGGCCCGGGCCGCGCTGGACGAGGTCCAGGGACGGCGGCGCGGGCAGCGCGCCGCCCTCGACGCCCACCAGGCCGCCACCCGGGCCGGCGACTCGGCCAGGGTCGAGGCCAGGCTGCGCGCCGAGGACCTGGCCAAGCGGCTGGTCGAGGAGCACGCCATCGACCCGGAGGACGCCCTCCGGGAGTACCTGCCCGACGAGCACGGCCTGGCCGAGCTGGCCGAGGGCGACCCGCGCCGGCTGCCCGACCCCGAGCTGCGCCGCGTCGCCACCGCCCTGGACCGGCGCCTCACCCTGCTGGGCCGGGTCAACCCGCTCGCTCTCGAGGAGTTCACCGCCATGGAGGAGCGCTACGCGTTTCTGTCCGGGCAGCTCCAGGACCTCAAGGAGGGCCGGCGAGATCTGCTCAAGGTGGTCAAAGCGGTCGACGAACGGGTGCGCGAGGTCTTCGCCGAGGCCTTCGCCGACGTCTCCCGCGAGTTCGAGCGCACCTTCGCCCTGCTGTTCCCCGGGGGTGACGGCCGGCTCCTGCTCACCGACCCGGAGGACCTGCTCGGCTCCGGTGTCGAGGTCGAGGCGCGGCCGCCAGGCAAGCGTGTGCGCCGGCTGTCGCTGCTGTCCGGCGGCGAGCGGAGCCTGGTCGCGCTCGCCTTCTGCTTCGCGGTCTTTCAGGCCCGCCCGAGCCCCTTCTACGTGCTCGACGAGGTCGAGGCGGCGCTCGACGACGTGAACCTGCAACGCTTCCTCGAGCTGCTCGACGATGTCCGCGAGCAAGCCCAGCTCCTGGTCGTCTCCCACCAGCGGCGCACGATGGAGGCGGCCGACGCCCTCTACGGGGTGTCCATGCAGGACGGCGGGGTCAGCAAGGTCGTCAGCCAGCGGCTGCGCGAAGACGCGGGGGGCCCCCGCACGACCCGCTCCCGGCCGCGGGTGGCCGAGCCGGAGCCCGACGCCATCGTGCTCGACGACGACGAGCCGGGCCTGGGCGGCTCCCAGCCTGGGCGAAATGGTGGCAACCTGGGCGGCGACGGAACCACGACGGTGGGAACCGGGGGCGCGATGGCCCCGGTGGAGGTGAGGTAGTGGAGGTTGCGCTCGTCGCCGCTGCCGTGATCCTGGTGGTGGCGCTGGTTGCCGTCGTGCCGCTGGTCGCCGGGCGCCGGCGCCGCCAGGAGCCCGGTGGCGGCGCCCAGGTGCTCGACCGCGAGCCGGGCGTCGGCGACGACGCCGGGTCGCCCCCGACCCCTCGGCGCGCGGTCACCGACGTCGTCCTGCCAGAGGATCGGCCCGCAGCCGGGGTGCAGGTCGACCAGGCGGCCAGGCCGGAAGCCGCCGAGCTGGAGGAGATCGCGCCCAGGCGGCGGTTCCGAGAGCGGCTGGGCCGGTCTCGGACCGCGCTCTCGAACGGCCTGTCCGGCCTGCTCACCCGGGGGGCCGACGACGAGGCGGCCTGGGAAGAGCTGGAGGAGGCGCTGATCGGCGCGGACGTGGGCGTGGCCACCACCACCGAGCTGGTCGAGCGGCTGCGGGCCCGGGCCAAGGCGGCCAGGGCCAGCGGCCCCGAGCTGCGTGCCCTGCTCCGGGCCGAGCTGATCGACGCGGTCGGCACCGCCGACCGCACGCTCGCTCTCGACCTGCTCGAGGAGAGCGAGCGGCCCGGGGTGGTGCTGGTCGTCGGGGTGAACGGCACCGGTAAGACCACCACCTGCGGCAAGCTCGCCCTGGCCCTGTCCGAGGAGGGCAAGCAGCCGGTCCTGGCCGCCGCCGACACGTTCCGCGCGGCAGCCATCGAGCAGCTCGCCGTCTGGGGTGACCGCGTCGGCGCACCGGTCATCGGTCACCAGCAGGGCGCCGATCCGGCCGCGGTCGCCTTCGACGGCCTCGCCGCGGCCCGGGCCAGAAAGGCCGACGTGCTCCTGGTCGACACCGCCGGGCGCCTGCACACCAAGACCAACCTGATGGAGGAGCTGAAGAAGCTGCGCCGAGTCCTCGAGCGAGACGGCGGCCAGGTCCGCGAGGTCCTGCTCGTGCTCGACGCCACCACCGGCCAGAACGGCCTCGCCCAGGCGAAGCAGTTCGCCGAGGCCGTCGGGGTGACCGGGGTCGTGCTCACCAAGCTGGACGGCACCGCCAAGGGTGGGATCGTCGTCGCGGTCCAGCGCGAGCTCGGCATCCCGGTCAAGCTGGTCGGCCTGGGCGAGGGCGCCCACGACCTGGCCCCGTTCGACCCCGAAGCCTTCGTCGACGCCCTCCTCGCCGAGGAGCCCGACCCGGCCCCCTGACGCGACGGGGGGTCAACCGCCCACCGGTCCCACCCGATACGACAGGTGTGTCCACCCACTGGCGCGCGAGTGCGCGCCCAATCGACCCGCGCACCGAGACCGCGCTCGCCGCCCGCGCCGACGACCTGGCGCGCGCCAACGACCTGGCGCGCGCCAACGAGCAGCTGCGCGCGCAGAACCAGCTCAACGCCGACCTCGTAGCGACGCTCTCCCATGACGTCGGGCAGCCGCTGGCGTCGATCATCGGGTACGCCGAGACGGCGATCGACGAGTGGGAGGCGACGCCCGACGACCTCAAGCTCGACTGGGTGGACCGGATCCACGTGCAGGCGCGCCGCCTCGGCGAGCTGGTCGACGACATCCTGGCCATGTACCGCCTGGACGCCGGCGCGGTGCAGGCCAGTCGCGTCCCCGTCGCGCTCGACGTGGCGGTCGACCAGGCGCTCGGCTCGGTGCCGCAGCTCGCGGGCACGGCCACCGGTCCCACCGCCCGGGTCGCCGCCCTGGCCGACCCGGGCCACCTGCAGCAGATCCTGGTCAACCTCCTGGCCAACGCGGCCACGCACGGGCGGCCCCCGGTCGAGGTCGACGCCCGCGAGACCGAAGACGGCCGGGTCGAGCTGCGCGTGCGCGACCGCGGCGAGGGGGTGCCTCCCGAGCTCGCCCCCCGGCTGTTCGACCGCTTCGCGCGCGCCGCCACCGGCCCGGGGGCCACCGTGAAGGGCGCCGGCCTGGGCCTGTTCATCGCCCAGCGCCTGGCCGAGGCCAACGATGCCACCCTCCGGTACGCGCCGAACCTGCCGGCTGGCGCCTGCTTCACGCTCCGGTTGGAAGCTGTCCGCCCGCGCCGGCCCGCCCCGCCAGCGTAGGCGCTTCTCGCCCCTCAGCCGGCGCGGGACGCCGGTGGCGCGGGCTGGGGGACCGGCTCGGGCCTGGGCCGCGACCGGGTCGGCTCCGGCTGCCTGCCGGGCAGGCGCACCAGGAAGGTGGTGCCCCGTTCGGGCACCGACTCGACCCGGATCAGGCCGCCCAGCGCGGTCACGAGCTGCCGGGTGATCCACAGGCCGAGCCCCATGCCGGCCCGGTGGTCGGGCGATGCGCCGACCTGCCGGAACCGCTCGAACACGTAGGGCAGCTCCGACCTCGGGATCCCCGGGCCCTGGTCGCTCACCTCGATCACCAGGTCGGTGCCGGCCCGCCGCGCGGTCACCAGGACCGGGCTGCCGCCGCCGTAGCGGAGCCCGTTGTCGACCAGGTTGCGCAGCACCTGGGCCAGCCGGTCCGGGTCGGTGACCACGATCGGCAGGTCGTCGGCCACGTCCAGCTCCACGCGGGAGGGCTCGGCCGGCCACTCCTCGGCGTATTCGGCGAGGAGCTTGGCCGGGTCGTGCTCGCCGATGACGATGTCGAGCTTGCCCGCCTCCATCCGGGACGCGGCCAGCAGGTCCTCGACCAGCCGGCTCAGGCGGGCGGTCTGCCTGTCGATCACCTCGGTGAACCGGCGTTGCTCCCGCGCGCCGAGCTCCAGGTCGGGCCGGAGCAGCGTTCGCGCGAAGCCGCGGATCACCGTCAGCGGCGTGCGCAGCTCGTGCGAGGTCATGGCCACGAAGTCGTCCTTCAGCCGGTCCAGCTCGTGCAGGCGGGCGACGGTGGCCGCCTCCCGGTCGGCCAGCCGAGCCCGCTCCAGGACCACCGCGAGCTGGTCGGCGAGCCGCTGGAGCCGGTCAAGGTCGGCCTGGCCGTACCGGTGGGGGGCTGACGACTCCACGTTGACCACGCCGATGACCCGCTCACCGATGCGCAACGGCACGCAGATCTCCGACCGTGGGCCAGGGACCGCCGCGGAGTAGTCGGGACGCTCGGCCGGCTCGCCGGGCAGGAAGGGCCGGCCCGACTGCGCGACCTGGCCGACGATGCTGCCCGGGCCGGCCACCACGATCGTGCCCCTGCCCTGGCCGGGCCAGTCGCCAAACGACGAGCTGCAGCGCAGCAGCCCGGGCCGGTCGACCAGGAAGACCGCCATCGCCTCGTAGTCCATGGTCCTGCCGATCGCGTCGGTCATCGAGCGCAGCACCTCGTCGCGGCTGCCCTCGTCGGCCACGCCGGCCAGCACGATCGTGGAGAACGCCTGCAGCTCCAGGCGCGCCTCCCGCTCCCGCTGCACGGCGGCGGCCAGTTCGGTGGCGCGCTGGGCCATGGCCCGCTCGCCGCGGCCGAGCGCGCGCTCCACCGCGATCATGACCCCGGTGATCGCGACCAGGTTGAGGACGCGCACCAGCGAGCCATCGTAGGACGAGGGCACGGGCAGTCCCTGCCGCCGCATGGCGGTCTCGGCCAGCACCGCGGCCACCGCGAACGCGCCACCAGCCACCGCGGCCGGGCCGCCCCCTGCGAGCGCCCCCTCGATCGGGAGCCAGCCGAGCATGAAGTAGCCGCCGACCGGTTGCTGGCTCATGCCGAGCACGGCCAGCAGCACGAACAACCCGTCCAGGGCGAGCAGGGCCCAGCCCAGGCGGCGCACGGTCCCCATCCGGCCCCCAGCCAGGGCCCGGTGCTGAGCCAGGTTCGCCCCGAGCAGCGGTGCGGCGCTGACGAGCGCCGCCACCAGGAACACGTTCGGGTCGCGGGCGAGCTGGACGAGGATGAGCACCGAGACGATCCCGACCCCGACCCAGCGGCCGACCACCAGCGCGCCGGCCCGCCTGGCCGACGCCGAACCTCTGCCTGGCGTGTCCGCCATCCGCCCCTCCACCGACTCGCGTCCCACCAGGGGCCGGTCCTGGCGGTCCCGCCGGTCCCGGCCCCTGCTGGGTGCGGGCGAAACGCTACCACCATCCCCGGCGCACGCCCTCCCCCCAGGCCGCTTCTGGGGACAGCGCGACCAGGACCGGCACAATGGCCACTATGCTTGTCAGCATCGTCGACCAGCTTCTGGTCGATCAGCTTCCGATGGAAGGGACGCCCACCCGTGTTCGACACCCTCTCCGACCGTCTCCAGGACGTCTTCACCAAGCTCCGGGGGCACGGGCGGCTCTCGGAGGCGCAGGTCGACGCCGCCCTGCGCGAGGTGCGCCTCGCGCTGCTCGAAGCTGACGTCAACTTCAAGGTCGTCAAGGACTTCATCGGCCGTGTGCGCGCCCGGGCCGTCGGCGAGGAGGTCACCCGCAGCCTCACCCCGGCCCAGCAGGTCATCAAGATCGTCCACGAGGAGCTCGTCACCACCCTGGGCGGGCGCAACGAGCCGCTCACCTTCGCCCCCAGGCCCCCCACGGTGGTGTTGCTCGCCGGCCTCCAGGGGTCGGGCAAGACCACCACCGCGGCCAAGCTCGCCCGCTGGCTCGCCGGCAAGGGCCGCAAGCCCCTGCTGGTCGCCTGCGACCTGCAGCGCCCCGCCGCGGTTAAGCAGCTCCGGGTGCTCGGTGAGCAGGCCAAGGTGCCCGTGTACGCGCCGGAGGACGGCTCCGGGCCCGACGGGTTGGCGGGCGGGGCTGGAAGATCGGCCGACCCGGTCGCGGTCGCCCTCGGCGCCCGCGACGAGGCCGAGCGGGCCGGACGTGACGTCGTCATCGTCGACACCGCCGGCCGGCTCTCGATCGACACCGACATGATGGCCCAGGCGGCCGCCATCAAGGACGCCGCCGCTGCCACCGAGGTCCTGCTCGTCGTCGACGCGATGACCGGCCAGGACGCGGTGCAGACGGCCGTGGCGTTCCAGGAGGGCGTCGACGTCACCGGCGTCGTCCTCACCAAGCTCGACGGCGACGCCCGCGGCGGCGCCGCGCTCTCCATCCGCACGGTCACCGGCCGTCCCATCAAGTTCGCCACCACCGGGGAGAAGCTCGGCGACTTCGACGCCTTCCACCCCGACCGGCTCGCCGGCCGCATCCTCGGCATGGGCGACGTGCTCACCCTGATCGAGCGGGCCGAGGAGCTGGTCGACCGCCAGCAGGCCGAGGCCATGGAGCGCAAGCTCCGCGAGGCCAGCTTCACCCTGGAGGACTTCCTCGACCAGCTCCAGCAGGTCAAGCGGATGGGCCCCCTCAGCCAGGTCCTCGGCATGCTGCCCGGCATGAGCCAGCAGCTCAAGGATGTCGAGGTCGACGACCGCGACCTGGCCAGGGTGGAGGCGATCATCCGCTCCATGACCCCCCGCGAGCGCACCAACCCCAAGATCCTCAACGGCAGCAGGCGGGCCCGCATCGCGCGCGGCTCCGGCACCACCACCCAGCAGGTCAACGCGCTGGTCAAGCAGTTCGACGAGGCCCGCAAGATGATGAAGCAGCTCGCCGGCATGAGCCCCAAGCGGCTGCGCAAGATGGGTCTTGGCCGCTGACCCACGGGCCGCGCTGCACGCACGGCCCGGGAGGCACTACACTCTGCCGCTGTCCCACGTTGTCGACAGCCCTGCACCAGCTGTGGGACGTCCCGGACGCCAGCAGGCAGACGAACGGGGAACGGCAGACCCACCGGGACGGGCGGGCCACCCCGAGAAGGAGCACACCCCAGCATGGCCGTGAAGATCCGCCTCATGCGCATGGGCATGAAGAAGGCGCCGACCTACCGCGTGGTCGTCGCCGACTCCCGCAGCCCCCGCGACGGCCGCTTCATCGAGAACATCGGCACCTACAACCCCGCCACCGAGCCGTCGAGCGTCCAGATCGACACCGACAAGGCCCGGGCCTGGATCGCCAAGGGAGCGCAGCCGACCGAGGCGGTCGCCAACCTCCTGGCCATCGCCGGGGTCGAGGGCATCGCCGAGAAGAAGGCAGCCGCCAAGGCGCTGCGGGCCAGGCAGCACGAGGCCGCGGCCGCACCCAAGGCCGCGCCCAAGAGGAAGCGCGCCTAGGCAGATGCGAGACGTCGTCACCTACCTCGCCCGTGCCCTCGTCGACGACCCCGAGCGGGTCACCGTGAAGGAGCTGCGGGGCAGCCGTGGGGTCACCTACGAGGTGCGTGCCGCCCCTGCCGACGTCGGCAAGCTGATCGGGCGGAACGGGCGCACCGTCAAGGCCCTGCGCCGCCTGGTCAGGGCCGTCGCCCCGCTGCCCGGTGCCCTGGGCGCCGGGAGCAGCGGCCGCGTCGAGGTCGAGGTCCTGGCCGAGGACGAATGACCGAGGTCCCGGCCCGGCTCGTGGTCGGCCGGGTGCTCCGCCCCCACGGCGTGCAAGGGGAGGTCACCGTCGAGGTCCTCTCGGACGCGCCCGGGCGGTTCGCGCCCGGCAGCGAGCTCGGCCTCGGCGACCCCGGCACCGAGAGCGGCACCGGCTTCCGCCCCCTGGTCGTCACAGCCGCCCGCCGCCACCAGGGCCGGCTGCTGCTCACCCTCGACGGGGTCGCCGACCGCGACACCGCCCAGACGCTGCGCGGCGGCCTGCTCTCCATCCCGGTTGGAGCGGCCCGCCCCCTCGAGCCCGGCGAGTTCTGGGCCCACCAGCTCATCGGCCTGCCCGTGCTCGACCGCGACGGCCAGTCCCGTGGGACCGTCGCCGACGTCCTGCCCGGCACCGCCCATGACCTGCTCTCGATCCGGCTCCCCGACGACCGGACCGCACTCGTGCCCGCCGTCGCCGCTCTCGTCACCGTCGACCTCGACGCCGGCCGTGTCGTCGTCGACGCCCTCCCCGGCTTGCTCGACCCGTCCTGAAGGCCCGCCCGTGCTGTTCGACGTCGTCACCATCTTCCCGGGCTTCTTTGACTCGCCGCTGGCCACCGGCCTGCTCGGCAAGGCGGGGGATCGCGGTCTGGTCACCGTCCGCTGCCACGACCTGCGCGCCTGGGCCCACGACCGCCATCGGACCGTCGACGACGCCCCCTTCGGCGGCGGCGCCGGCATGGTCATGCTCCCCGCCCCCTGGTTCGACGCCCTCGACGACCTCGCCGCCGAGGTCGTCGAGGGCGTCCCCGGGCCCCCCCACGTCGTCCTGCTCGCCCCCGACGGCCGGCGCTTCGACCAGCCCACCGCCGCCCGCCTGGCCCGCACGCCCCGGGTCGTCCTGTGCTGCGGCCGCTACGAGGGGGTCGACGAGCGCGTCCGCACCCGCGTCGACGAGGTCGTGTCCATCGGCGACTACGTCCTGCCCGGCGGGGAGACCGCCGCCCTCGTCGTCATCGACGCCGCCGCACGCCTCGTCCCCGGCGTCATGGGCAACGCCGCCTCCGCCGGCGACGAGTCCTTCGCCACCCCCGGCCCCGGAGGCGCCCCGCCCGGCCCCGGAGGCGACCGGCCCGGCCCCGGAGGCGACCGGCCCGGCCCCGGAGGCGCCCCGCCCGGCCTGCTCGAATACCCCCAGTACACCCGACCCGCCTCCTACCGCGGCCTCGAGGTCCCCGAGGTCCTCCGCTCCGGCGACCACGGCGCCATCGCCCGCTGGCGCCGTGCCCAGGCCGTCGAGCGCACCCGACGCGCCCGCCCCGACCTCCTGGCCGGCGCCGACTTCACCGACGAGGAGCGCCGCCGCCTCGCCGATCCCTGAGCCGGGCCGGCAGCCGAGCAGGTGGAGCGGTTCGGCACGAGCACGCCGACCCGGCCCGCATCCGCTGGCGGAGCCGGCAGCCGAGCAGGTGGAGCGGTTCGGCGCCAGCACGCCGACCCGGCCCGCATCCGCTGGCGGAGCCGGCAGCCGAGCGGGTGGAGCGGTTCGGCGCCAGCGTGTTACCCTCGCAGGTGCCGCCAGTTCGTCAGTGGTGCCCGCTCTGGGTGCACCCGGCCCGCTGGACCGGCACGCCTCGCGTCTCGAGCCTTTCCCAAGGGAGCTTCACCCACATGCAGATCACCGACGTGGTCGAACGCGCACAGCTACGCGACGACCTGCCCGACTTCCGCCCCGGCGACACCGTCAAGGTCCACGTGCGGGTCGTCGAAGGCACTCGGGAGCGCATCCAGGTCTTCCAGGGCTTCGTGCTCCGCCGCCAGGGAGGTGGCCTGCGCGAGACCTTCTCGGTCCGCAAGGTCTCCTTCGGGGTCGGCGTCGAGCGCACCTTCCCCGTCCACTCGCCCAGCATCGCCAAGGTCGAGCTCGTCACCCGCGGCGACGTCCGCCGGGCCAAGCTCTACTACCTGCGCGACCGGACGGGCAAGGCCGCCAAGATCAAGGAGAAGCGCTCCGCGCGAGCATGAGGAGACCCGTCACCAGCGACACCGGCGACCAGGCCGACGGCCCCGACGGCGCAGACGCCGTCGGGGTCCGCTCGACCGCCGATGACAAACCGGGCGGCCCGCTCGCGGTCATCCGCGAGACCGCCGTGCTCATCGTCCTCGCCGTCCTGCTCGCCGTCATCTTCAAGACCTTCCTCATCCAGGCCTTCTACATCCCCTCCGGTTCCATGGAGCCCACCCTCGACATCTCCGACCGGGTCCTGGTCGAGAAGCTCTCCTACCGGTTCGGCGACGTCCAGCGCGGCGACGTCGTCGTCTTCGTCCACAACGACCCCAGCCTCGACACCCCCCAGCCCAACCTCGTCGCCCGCTTCTTCATCGGCCTCGGGCAGGCCGTCGGCGTCACCCCGCCCTCCGACCGTGACTTCATCAAGCGCGTCGTGGGCGTCCCCGGCGACAAGCTCTCCTGCTCGGGCGGCAAGCTCTACCGCAACGGCACCCCCGTGGACGAGCCCTACCTCCCCGACGACAGCACCACCGACTGCGTGGCCATCACCGTCCCCAAAGGCAAGCTGTACGTCATGGGCGACAACCGCAACAACTCCCAGGACTCCCGCGTGTTCGGCCCCATCGACCGCCCCAGCGTCGTCGGCCGCGCCTTCGTGCGCATCTGGCCGTTCAGCCACGCCGGCTGGCTCCGCCGCGACCAGTGACCTCCAGGGCCATGGCCACCACCATGGCCACCACCAGGGCAATGGCCACCACCACCACCAGGGCCATGGCCACCACCAGGGCCATGCCACCCACCACACCGGATCGGCCGACCACGCGCGGGGGATGATGACCATCATCTCCGTGGCCTGAATGCCGGGACCTTCTCGTCCGACTTGGTAGGCTACCCATCGTGCTTGCGACCGCGGTGTTCGAGGACCGCCTGCGCGACGCCGGCTTCGGCCGCGTCGCCGGCGCGGACGAGGCGGGCAGGGGCGCCCTCGCCGGGCCGCTCGTGGCCGCCGCTGTCGTCCTGCCCGCCGGCCACGGCATCTACGGGCTCGCCGACTCCAAGCTCCTCACTCCCGCCCGCCGTACCGAGCTCGCCGCCCAGATCGAGCAGGCCGCCCTGGCCATCTCCGTCGCCCGCGTCAGCCCCGAGCGGATCGACGCCCAGGGCCTCCACCGCGCCAACCTCGCGCTCCTCGCCCGAGTGCTGCGCACCCTCCCCGGCGGCTACGACTACGCCCTCGCCGACGGCTTCCCCCTTCCCCGCATGCCAGCCCCCGTCCTTGGCATGCGCAAGGGCGACCAGGTCGCCGCCTGCGTCGCCGCCGCCTCGATCATCGCCAAGGTCACCCGGGATCGCATCATGACCCGCGCCGCCCGCCGCTACCCCGGCTACGGGTTCGAGCGGCACAAGGGGTACGGGACGGATGAGCACTGGGCGGCGCTGCGCGCACTCGGCCCGACGGCCTACCATCGCCACTCCTTCGCAGGCGTGGCCACGCCCTGGGCCATGCCCCCGCCGGAGGCAACGGACCACCAGCCCGCACAGGAGGGGCGATGAGCGCCGAGGACCTCGAGAAGTACGAGGCGGATATCGAGCTGCAGCTCTACCACGAGTACCGCGACGTGCTCCGCATGTTCCAGTACGTCGTCGAGACCGACCGGCGCTTCTATCTCGCCAACAAGGTAGACCTCCAGGTCCGCAACCAGGACAGCGACGTCTACTTCGACCTCATCCTCCACGACGCCTGGGTCTGGGACATGTACCGCCCCGCCCGCTTCGTCACCAAGGTCCGCGTGGTCACCTTCAAGGACGTCAACATCGAAGAGCTCATCCGCAAGGAAGACCTGTGACCCCGGAGGCATGACCGATGGGCTTCAACGCCACCCGCCGCTACCGCGACAAGAAGACCGTCGACATCGCCATCCTGGTCGCCGCCGTCGTCATCATCGGCGGCCTGCTCGCCTGGGTCCTCGCCGCCGGCGGGCACTGACCCCGGCCCTCCCCAACCTCGCCGCCCGCCCGTTCCGCGCCCCGAGGGAGCCGGCCCGCCCGCCGTCCCCAACCTCGCCACCCGCAGCCCCGGCATGCCCGCCCCGGCGGTACGGTCGGACCGTGCCCAGCCATCCGCCCCCGCCCGACTCCCGCGCCGACCTCGGCCGCCGCGGCGAGGCGCTCGCCTGCGACCACCTGGCCGGCGCCGGCCTCACCGTCCTGGCCCGCAACTGGCGCTGCCGGGCCGGCGAGATCGACGTAGTTGCCGCCGCCCCCGGCCTGCTCGTGTTCTGCGAGGTGAAGACCCGCCGGAGCACCGCCTACGGCACCCCGGCCGCCGCCGTCACCCCCCGCAAGCAGGCCCGCCTGCGCGCCCTGGCCGTCGCCTGGCTCGCCGCCACCGACCACCCGCCCAGCCGGGTCCGCTTCGACGTCGTGACCATCACCTGGCCGCGCGGCCAGAACCCCGTCCTCGACCACCTCGAAGGCGCCTTCTGAGCGCCGCCGGCCGCCAGCCGTGCTCAGCCGAGCGACTCGCCATGCTGGGTGCGTACGTTCGCGATGAGGCGCAGTACGCCGTCGGCGCCGGAATCGGTGGCCAGCCGCTCGGCTTCGTCGAGTACATCCCGTGCCCGTTTGGGATCTCCGTCGTCAAGGGCCAACTCTGCCAGCGCCACCATGCCCGCAGCAGCACCGGCATCAAAGCCGATCTCGCGGCGAAGCCTGACTGAGGCCTCGAGATGCTTCCGAGCCTCAGGCAGGCGCCCGGCATTGACGTCGAGGAAACCGAGGTGGCGTACGATGCACGACAGCGTCAGCTTGTCGCCCGCCAGTTCCGCCAGCTCCCGGGAGCGCAGGAAGTGGGGCAGCGCGGCGTCATCGTCGCGGCGTACCGTTTGATGACACGTGGCGAGCCAGAACAGCGCCTCGGCCTCACCGCGAGCGTCTCCGGCGCCTCGGTAGAGTTCCGCGGCCCGCTCGAAGAGCGACAGCTCGCGTGCATCGGTCTCTTCGCCTCGGACGAGGCGGGCATGCATCGTACGGCCCCGCGCCAGTAAAGCGCCGGCCTCGACGAGGTCCAGCAGCCGGTCTGCAGCGTCCAGCGCCTGCTGATCGCACCGGTAGGCCTCGATGTCCTGCAGCGCCGTCACTCGACGCAACTGCTCTGCGATGCCCGCGTGCTGCTCGTCGTCCACCCCGCACCTCTCATGAGCGGCGATCTGCGATCAGGTCGATCCGTTCCCAAACCCACCCTGGGCGATCTGCGGCGACCGCTCGCCCTCCCTCCCTCCCTTGCGTCCAACGATCATAAGCAGAGGATGAGCTCCCCCCAGAGGGTGGACACCCCGACACTGGGCATGGTCCAGAGGCAGGGGTGAGGGTGGGACGCCAGCCCCGGCAAAGTCGCGATTCGTCCCCCGTTTGTCCGAGGACCCACGTCGTGGCCCGGCGCCACGCGACCGCATTGGTCCAGGCCGGGAGCCAGATTCCAGCGACAGGCATGTTCGGGCATTTGGTGCAGACCGCGACTGTGCCGGGGCCCTGGGGCCCTGGGTCGTTCATGGCAGCCACCCGCCGGCAACGTCACGACACGGAGGCCACACAGCGGTATAACTCCCTTTCCGCACTTCTCGGCGGCTATTTCTCCCCCCATCCCTCGGTGTCCTGGGCGGCTTTGAGCGCCAGCGCCTCGAGCTGAGCGGTGAGCGTGCGTAGCTTGCGGGCGTCCTCGAACCAAGGCCCGTAGCGCTCGGCCTGCTCGGCGCTCAGTAGCCGTGTCACGGTCTTGTTGTTGATCTTGCGCGTCCACGAGTAGTAGGGGCCGTGCAGCGTTGGCGGCTCGCTGCGGCAGCGGCAGCCCGCGCTGGAGCAGCGCGTGTGGCGGACGGTGAGGCTGCCGGGGAGCGGGTAGCCGATCTGCGCGATCTCTGCGGTCAGCTCTTGTCGGCGGCGCTCGATGCTTGCTGGGGGTTGGGCCATGAAGGGTTCCGTCCATCGCTTGCAGTATCCTACCGCAAGCTCATGACGGAACGTGACCAGGGAGCGCTTCAGATGGGTGGCGGCGGGCCGTTCGAGCTCGAGTCGGCAAGGCTTGGCGGGTTGCCGGTCGTCGAGCACTTCCTGGAGCGGGTGGCGCTGCAAGTGACGCTGGGGCGCTACCTCCCTGAGGGTGATGCGCGTGTGCGTCTGGGAGCGCCCGCCGCGACCGGGGTCCTGGTGCGCAACCTGTGCGTGGAGCGCGAGCCGCTCTACGGCCTGGGCGAGTGGGTTGGGTCATTCGACCCGGGGCTGCTGGGCCTTCAGCCCGACGAGCCCGAGCTGCTGAACGACGACCGGGTCGGCCGCGCGCTGGAGCAGCTCTTTGACGCCGACCGCGCCTCGCTGCTCACCGAGCTGGTGCTGCACGCGATCGGCGAGCTTCAGATCGGCTGCTCTCAGCTGCACAACGACTCGACATCGGTCACGCTGCACGGAGCGTACGTCGCTGCGGACGGCAGCCAGCGCGGCGGCAAGCCGACGCCGAAGGCCGCGCTGGGGCACTCCAAGGAGCACCGCCCGGATCTGAAGCAACTCGTGTTGATCCTGACGGTGCCCGCCGACGGCGCGGTGCCGCTCGCGCATCGCCTCACCGACGGCAACACCAACGACGACCAGGCCCACATCGAGACCTGGGACGGCCTACGCGCGCTCACCGGCCGCGCGGACTTCCTCTACGTCGCCGGTCGCAAGCTCTGCACGCGCGGGCAGATGGCCCACACCGACCGCCACGGCGGGCGCTTCGTCACCGTGCTGCCGCGCACCCGCAAGGAAGACGCGGCCCTTCGCGGGTGGACGGCCAGGCAGGCACCCGAGTGGGTGGAGGCGGAGCGGCGGCCCGGCAAGCGCAAGGGCGAGCCCGCCGACGCGTGGCCGGTCACGGGCGCGCCGCTCCCCTCCGCCGAGGGCTACCGCATCGTGTGGGTGCACTCCACCCAGAAACAGCGCCGCGACGAGGCCGCACGCGCTGATCGGACCGAGCGCGCCCAGCGCGCGTTGTCCGATCTCTCCCAACGCCTGGCCGGTCCCCGCTCACGCCTCACCTCGCGCGTCGCGGTCGAGGAGGCAGCAGGCGCCATCCTGGCGGGCCTTCAGGCCGAGCGCCACGTCCACTTCACCGTCAGCGAGACGGTCGAGGAACGCTTCCGCCAGGAGCGCCGCGGACGCCCCGGCAAGGACACCCGCTACCGCAAGCTCACCAAGACGCGCTTTGGCCTTGACGTCGCAGCCGACGCCGACGCCGTCCGCTACGACGCCGCTTCCGACGGCTGCTTCCCGCTCGTCACCAACGACCGCGCCATCTCACACGCCGAAACCCTCAAGGCCTACCGCTACCAGCCCAACCTCGAGAAGCGCCACCACCAGCTCAAGAGCGTCCAAGACGCCGCGCCGGTGCCACTGAAGAGCCCAACGCGGACCGAGGCACTCTTCGCCTGCCACTTCATCGCGCTGCTCTGCCGCTGCCTGACCGAACGCGAGCTGCGCCGCGCGATGCCCGCGAGCAGACCGCTGAGCTCCCCCTCCACCACGAGGACCGCTCGTGCACGGCGCCCACCGCGGCGCGCATCTTCGACGCCTTCGCCGACCTCCGCCGCCGCCACCTCACCCGCGACGGCCAGCTCGTCCAGACCCTCGAACCACAGCTCACACCGCTTCAGCGCCAACTGCTCGAACTCCTCGGCGTGCCAGAGAGCGCCCACGCCAACGCCGGCTCAAGCTCCTGAACGCCCCCCGGGTGGGGGAGAGATATTGGGCACGAGAAGTGCGGAAAGGGGGTTTGAACGTCACCCACCGCGGCGTGGATGATCCAGAACGATTTCGGACGCGCCCCGGCGATTTGCAAAGCGGGGGCTGGACCATCCCCTCTCCGCGGCCAGTCTGCGGGCCGTCCGATCCCGTCCGATCGCCGTCAAGGGGGAACGACGGCGGGTCGTCCTCGGCGCAGGCGTTCCCCCGGGCCGGCCAAGCGACCGGCGAAGAAGCGTTTGCGCCACTTGGAAGGTCAAGGCGCTGCGCGGCGGATGGAGCTACCGAGAGTTCGCCAAGCAGATCGGCAATGTGACCGCCGGGCACCTGTGCGAGATCGCCCACGGCAAGGCCAAAGCCAGCTCGGCGGATCGTGGAACGGATCGACGAGCTACGCGCGACCGGCGGGGAGCTGGCTCGTGACTACCCGGAGCTGCTCGCGGAGTGGGAGGCGAGGAACCAGGCGCGGGCGGAGCGGCGCCGCCAGCTCGCCCGCAAGGCGCAGGGTCGTGCTGCGGTGGGAGTTCGTGGAAGGGTGCAGCCGGGTCCTGGAAGCCCACAGCAGCCTCGGCATCATGGCTGGTACTCGTAGGCCCCGCGGTCGTCGTAGGTCCGCGGGCCCACGCCGGTGTCGGAGACCGACGTGTCGTCCACCCGGCCGTTGCCCTCCAGGTCGGTGCTGGTCTCGCCGCTCACCCCGGAGTTGGCCGAGTCGATCGCGGGCGAGCTTCCCTGCAGGTGGAAGTCGGAGCCGGTGGACACCCACTGCGGGTCGGCCTGGACGCCGTGCGCCTCCTGGCCGGTGGCCGCCTGAAAGGCCGCGAGCGAGGTGTAGCTGGTCGACCCCCACACGTACAAGGTGTCCGGAGTGGTCAGGTAGACGACGTTGTAGTTGACCGTGGCCCCGCTGGTCGAGGTCGAGTCCACGCGGATGTCGCTGTGGGTGCGGGGCGAGTTGATGCCGTTGTCGACGCTGATGTTGTTCTCCACGGTCGCGCCGGTGGAGCTGCCCTCGACGTTGATGCCGGCCGTCACGTTGTTGTAGACGGTGTTGGAGATGACCGTCTGGTTGGTGGCCCCGAGGTTGTCGATGCCGTGGTCGCCGTTGTTGTAGGTCAGGTTGTCGACCACGAGGTTGTCGTGGGAGCCGGCGTAGAATTGCAGGCCGGAGTCCTCGTTGTCGTGGCTGACGTTGCGGTCGATGGTGTTGCTGTAGCCGCGGACGTCGATGCCGGGCGCGGCGCGGGCGTAGCCGCGGGCGTTGCCGTAGGTCTGGTTGCCGGTGACCTCGACGCCGTTGGTGCTCGCGTCGAGGAAGATGCCGGCGTCGCTGTTGTTGTGGGCGGTGTTGCCGGACACCAACGAGCTGGTCGAGCTGGCGAGCTTGATGCCGTACTTGGTGTAGCCCTGGACCGGCTTGCCGGCGGCGCTGACGTCGTTGCCGCTGACGGTGACGTTCGACGAGCCGGTGACGTAGATCCCGTAGCTGGTGGTGCCGGAGACGGAGTTGCCGCTGACGGTGACGTTCGACAGGGTGTTGACGTAGATCCCGTGGCTGGTGGTGTTGCTGACGGTGTTGCCGCTGACGGTGACGTTCGTCGAGGAGCTCGTGACGTAGATCCCGTGGCTGCCGGTGCCGCTGACGGTGTTGCCGCTGATGGTGACGTTCGACGAGCCGGTGACGAAGATGCCATAGCTGGTGGTGCTGCTGACCGTGAAGCCTTGCACGGTGACGTAGCTCTTGCCGGAGACCTTGAAGCCGTTGGCCATGCCGCTGACGGTCACGCTGGCACCGGGTGCCGCGGTGAGCACGATCGGCGACCCGGCGGCGCCGGAGTTCTTGACGGTCACCAGCTCGGCGTAGGTGCCGCTGGCCACCTGGACCGTCTGCCCGGCCACCGCGACCGAGGTGCCGTTGCCGATCGTGCAGAAGGGGATCGTGGACGTGCCAGGGCCGCTGTCCGAGCAGTTGGGGTGACCGTTGTCGACGTAGAGCACGCTTGGATCTGCGACCGCCGGTCGCGCGTATGCGACCAGCAGCGCCATCGAGGTGATCACGACGATCACCACCGCCAGCAGACGTGCCTGCCACCCGAGCGTTGGCTGTGAGAGCTTGAGCATCGGAGCCTCCCCGGTGGAGAGATGAATGCTGCGGGCCGAGCCGCGGGTCGAAGGGATCCTGGCCGGTATCGGCACGGCCTGTCCGGCGGCCTCTCTTGGCGCCATGCGCACGCTGACGAACGACGCGGGCAGCTCCGTTGGAAGAACATACGGTGGCCATGACCTGCCGGAAACCGTCGACCGCCGTAGCCACGAGTACGCAGCGGGCAGCGCTCGCCGACGCCATCGGCGCTGACGGCCTCGGGCTGCTGGCAGCGGTCTACGACCGGCCGCGCCAGGGTGGCTGCGGGAGCTGCCCGTCGTCGAGACGCTGCGGCGGATGTGGGTGCACCGCTCCGACGTGGTCGACGGGCAGGTCCGTTTGCGCGCGCTTGGTGACCTGCCGCCAGCGCACCTGCGGGCGGACTCGCCCGATGACCCGGACGCGCACGACGGCGTCAAGCGCCAGACGGCGTGGTCGGGTTACAAGGTTCCACCTGGCCGAGACCTGCAACCCCGACGCGCCGCAGCTGGTCACCAACGTCGAGACGACCCCCGCACCACTGGGCGACGAGGTTGCGGCGGCAGTTCGCTGGACGGATCGTCGACCCGGTGGGGCGGCTCGCACATCGGTCCGGACGGTATCCGCCTCCTGCGGATCGCCGAGCTGGGTCCTCACCGCCTGCACGCGGCGTGGTGGCCTGCCGATATCCTGCCTGAACAGCCGTCGGGGCTGTGCGGGCTGACTTGCCGGGTGGAGGGAGTGCGGGTGCGGTACGAGATCGTCGCGGGGGCGTATCGGGACCTGGAGGGCGCCACGGCCCGCCTGGGGCTGATCGACCGCCTCGCCGGGCTGTTCGCGCAGACGCCTGCCAGCCTGCTGCCCACGGTGGCGTTGCTGTGCCAGGGCCAGATCGCGCCCGACTTCACCGGCGTGGAGATCGGCCTGGCCGAACGGCTGGTCGCCCGGGCGGTCGCCCAGGCCGCCGGCGTCGCGAGCGAGCAGGTGCTCGCCGGCGCGCGGGAGACAGGCGATCTGGGCCTGGCCGCCGAGCAGCTGCTCGAGGCCGCCGCCGGGTCGCGGCCGGCGAGCCTGGAGGTCGGGGGGGTGTTCGAGGTCCTGCACGAGATCGCCGCGGCAGCCGGGCCTGGCTCCCAGGCCCGCAAGCTGGCGGGGCTGGTGGGGCTGCTCGCCCAGGCCACCCCGTTGGAGGCCCGCTACCTGGTCCGTACCGTCACCGGCACGCTTCGCCTGGGGACCGGCACCGCGACCATCCTGGACGCGCTGGCGCAGGTGCACGCGGGCGGCCGCGGGGCCCGTCCGGTGCTGGAGCGCGCCTACAACGTCTGCTCCGACCTGGGCCTGGTCGCCGCGACCCTGACCGGCGGCGGGCTGGCCGCCGTGGAGCAGATCCGGGTGCGGGCGGGCAACCCGGTGCGGCCGATGCTGGCCCAGCGGCTGTCCAGCCCGGCCGAGGTGCTGGGCAAGCTGGGTGGGGCGTGTGCGGCCGAGTATAAGTACGGCATCCGGGTGCAGGCCCACCGCACCGCCGACGGGCAGCTGGAGCTGTTCACCCGCCGCCTGGACCGCGTGGCCGGCCAGTTCCCCGACGTGGTCGAGCTGCTGACCACCGGCCTGGGGCCGCGGGAGGCGATCCTTGAGGGCGAGGTGGTCGCCGCTGACCCCGACTCCGGGGAGCTGCGCCCGTTCCAGGAGGTGATGTTCCGGCGCCGCAAGTACGGCATCGCCGAGGCGGCGCGCGACGTGCCGGTGAGCCTGTTCTGCTTCGACCTGCTGTACGCCGACGGCCAGGACCTCACCCGAGCGCCCTACCTGGAGCGGCGGGCGCGGCTGGCCCAGGCCGTCGCCCCGTCCGCGCGGCTGCGGCTGGCCACCGCCGAGCAGGTCACCGGCGTCGAGGCGTTGGAGGCGCTGTTCGAGCAGGCGGTCGCCGACGGCTGCGAGGGGCTGGTGTGCAAGTCGCTGGCGCCGGGCGTCGGCTACCAGGCCGGCGCGCGTGGCTGGTCGTGGATCAAGCTCAAGCGCGACTACCGCACCGAGCTCACAGACACCCTCGACCTGGTCGTGGTGGGTGGGCTGTCCGGGCGCGGCCGCCGCGCCGGCATCTACGGGGCGCTGCTGCTGGCCGCCTACGACCCGGTCGCCGATGTGTTCCAGACGGTGTGCAAGTGCGGCACCGGGTTCAGCGACGCCGACCTGGCCGCATTGCCCGCGCGGCTGGCGCCGCTGGCACGAGCGGACCGGCCCGCCCGGGTCGACGCGCGCCGGACAGTGGATGTGTGGTTCGAGCCCGGCCTGGTGGTGGAGGTGCTCGCCGCCGAGCTGACCCTTTCGCCGACCCATACCGCCGGCTGGGGCCAGCTCAAGGAGGACGCCGGCCTGGCGTTGCGGTTCCCGCGGTTCACCGGCCGCTGGCGATGACAAGGCCCCCGAGGACGCCACCACCGTCCAGGAGGTCCTCGACCTGTACCGCGCGGCCCGGCGGGCACCCGCCGGCGCCTGAGCGTGGCAACCCCGCCCTTGTCGGCGGCTGCTGGTACCGTACCGGGCATGTGTGGTCGTTTCAGCGCCGCGACCCAGCCGTCGCTGCTGGCCGAACGGTTCCGCGCCGAGCCAGTCGGCGTCGAAGGCCACCAGCCGAGCTGGAACGTCGCCCCGGCCAGCGACATCCTGGTCGTGGTCGCCGGCAGCGACGGTGCCCGCACCCTGCGGGCGTTGCGCTGGGGGCTGGTGCCCCGCTGGGCCAAGGACCCCAAGGCCGGCAACCGGATGATCAACCTGCGTGCCGAGACCGTGCGCGAGAAGAAGTCGTGGCAGAACAGCCTGGCCCAGCGGCGCTGCCTCATCCCCGTCGACGGCTTCTACGAGTGGCAGGACCAGGGCAACGGCCGCCGCAAGCAGCCGTTCTACATCACCGCCCGCGACCAGGAGCCGCTCGCGCTCGCCGGGCTGTGGGCGACCTGGCACAACCCCGCCGCAGCCGATGGGGAGCACGGCGACGCGGCGGCCGGCGCTGGGCACGATCGCGGACGCAGCACCGACGACGAGCTGTGGACGTGCACGATCGTGACCACCACCGCCAACCAGCTGATGGGCTCAGTGCACCAGCGCATGCCCGTGATCCTGCCGCCCGAGGCATGGGACGCCTGGCTGGACCCCGACAACCACGATGTCGAGCAGTTGGCGGCGCTGCTGGAGCCAGCCCCCGAGGAGCTGCTGGCCGTGTGGCCGGTGGACCCGGCGGTCGGGAACATCCGCAACAACCGCCCGGAGCTGCTGCGGCCGCTTGAGGGCCACGAACCCCGCACCGCAGATCGGGCGTAGGCGTGCGGGTGGGTGTCACCAGCCCTGTGCGCGCCCCACTCTTGAGGGCTTTGCAAGTCCAGCAGCGCCGCGGTCGCGCCCGTTGGCTGCGCCGCGTCGGCGAACGCGCGCAGCAGGGTGGTCTTGCCGACGCCGCCGGGACCGTGCACGTGCAGGACCGCGAAGGGGTGGCTCGGGCCCGGTGCCGCCGTATGCCAGCGCGAGCTATGGCACGGCGCTCAAACCGGGCTGGGCAGGTCGTCGGCTATGCCTGGGAGAGCGGCTACCCCCGCCAGGAGGGGTTCCTGTGGACCCGGGCAGCGAGCAGGGGCCACCGGAGGACCCGCGGATGCGCGCGCTGGGCAACTTCCGGGGCGACGACTACTGGCACAACAGCCAAGCGTGGGGGTTGAACGACCGCGGGCTGGTCGTCGGCTGGGCCAACGGCACCGTCCTGCGCAGCGCAGGCCGCCGCATGGTCCGGGCGGACGACCGCCGTCGTCCTGCCTGATGACCCCCGCACCCAGGGAATCGTCCAGCCGGGCGCGCTGGATCGTCAGCGCGGCTGACGACCCGGGCGCAACACCCGCCTAGTGTGGGCGCCGTCCCGTTCCGACGCCGCCACAGCAGCAGGCTTCCAAGGGAGGCGCACATGTTCAAGAAGGCCATCCTGGGTGTGGCTATCGCCCTGGTCCTCGCGGTCGCCGGCGTGACCGTGGCCGCTGCTTCGTCGGCGGCCGCTGCCGGCAAGCACCGCGCGCAGACCGTCCACCTGGTCGCCACGCAGACCAAGGCCACGCTGCTCGTGCTCGCAGCGTCTGGCCATGGCCCGGTCGGCAACGAGTTCCTCACCACCGACGAGCTGTTCCGGAACGGCCGCAAGGTCGGCGACGACGCGACCGTCTGTCAGATCGTGGCCGACCTTGACCACGCCGGCACCCGCTTCCAGTGCGTCGCCACCGTGTCGCTGCCCGAGGGGCAGCTCACCGCGCAAGGCCTGGCAACCCTGACCGAGACCGGCAACCAGCCGTTCACCCTTGCCATCACCGGCGGCACCGGCGCCTACCGCACCGCCCACGGCCAGATCCAGGTCGCCCCGGTCAGCGAGACCGAACGGCACTACACCCTCACGCTCATCCTGTGAGCAAACCGCCGTCGGCTAGGGGACGCCCAGTGGGCGTCCCCTTCCGCTTCTTCTACCCGTCGGCCCCAGCCCGCGCTCAGCCTCCAAGCGGACCGGTCACAACTCGTCGGCACAGGGCCTTGCATCTACTGGAACAGCCCACAGAGCGCGGGGCTTGCCGTGGCGTCGCCCGCGGTTGGTATCTCTGATCCGCAGCCAGGACGATGCTCGAGCCGAGCCAATCGGCAGCCAGGGTGATGACCAGCAGCGCCAAGCGGGTTACCGTCGGCCGCATGAGACTTCTCGTGGTGCAGGAGCGGGCGGCGCGCTGGGCCGACTGGCTCATCGCGCTGGTGCTCGCCGGCTGGGCCCAATACGAGATCTGGGCCCACCCGCTGTTCAGGGGCGACGACGGCATCCCCGGTCCGCGCCCGGTCAATGCGGCGCTGTTGCTCCTGGTCACGCTGCCGCTTGCCTGGCGACGCCGCGCCCCACTGGCGGTGGTGGGCATTGTTGCAGCAGCGAGCGCCGTGCAGGCGGTGTTCTTCGACCGCTCCAACCAGCCCTCCACGCAGCTGTGGCTGGCCGTGCTCATCGCCCTGTACTCGGTCGCCGCGCACGCCGAGCGGCGCGACGCCCTGCTGGGTGGCGCGCTGGTGGCAGCCGGGACCCTGGCGATCGACGTCCGGCACCTGGCCGCGGTCGAACGAAGCCCTGGCGAGGCCATGAGCGAATGGGTGCTGTTCGTGGGCGTCTGGCTGTTGGGTCGCTACCTGCACAGCTGGCGGCTCAAGGCCCGCCGGCAAGAGGCGCGAGCCGACCAGCTCGAGCTTGACCGGGAGGAACGGGCCCGCGCCGCGGTCGCCCAGGAACGCACGCGGATCGCGCGTGAGCTGCACGACATCGTCGCGCACGGGATCAGCGTGATGGTGGTCCAGGCGCGGGGCGGCCGGCGGGTGCTGACCCTGGACCCCGACGAGGCCCGCGAGGCCTTCGACGCGATCGGCGGCCTGATCGTAAGCAACCTCAGATCGCCGGACGTGATCGCGCTCCAGGAGGTGCAGGACAACGACGGTCCGGCGAATACTGCCGTCACCGACGCGAACGGCACGCTGGACATGCTCGTGGCCGCGGTCCAGCTCGCCGGCGGCCCAGCTACCAGTGGCGGCAGATCAACCCGGTCGACGACCAGGACGGCGGCGAGCCGGGCGGGAACATCCGTGTCGCCTTTTTGTTCCGCACCGACCGCGGCGTTGAGTTCGTCGACCGGCCGGGCGGCAACGCGACGACGGCGACGCAGGTCGTCCCGACGCCGGCCGGGCCTCAGCTGGGGTTCAGCCCCGGCCGGGTCGATCCCACCAATCCGGCCTTCGACGCGAGCCGCAAGCCGCTTGCTGCCGAGTTCAAGATCCGCGCCCGGAAGTTCTTCATGGTCGCCAACCACTTCAACTCAAAGGGCAGCGACCAGCCCCTGTTCGGGCACTTCCAGCCGCCGCAGCGCTCCTCGGAGGTGCAGCGGGGCCAGCAGGCGCAGGTCGTGAGCGACTTCGCCGCCCAGATCCTCGCAATCGACCCGAACGCCAACGTCGTCGTCCTCGGCGACTTCAACGACTTCGAGTTCTCGGCCGCGCTCCAGACGCTGCAGGGTGGCGTCCTCAACAACATGACCGAAACGATACCGCAGGACCAGCGGTACAGCTACGTCTTCGAGGGCAACTCCCAGACCCTCGACCACATCCTGGTCAGCGACCGCCTGCGGAACTCGACGGCGTTTGCCTTCGACGTCGTCCACGTCAACGCGGAGTTCGCCGACCGGACCAGCGACCACGATCCGCCGGTAGTCAGGTTCACGCTCAGCGGCCCCCCGCGCCCGCCGACCGGCGCGTCCAACTAAGAGCGCCCGGCGATAGGGATGGTTCGGGTGGTCAGACTCGCTGCAGCTTGCCCGGGTTGGCGATGAGGTCGATGGCCAGGATGCGGCCAGCGACGATGGTGAACCCGATGACGCCGGTCGGCCCACGGGGGGAGGTGACGACCAGGCCGGCACTGCCGTTGACGATCGCGGGCCGTCCGAGCCGCGCGAAGTGCGTGCCGCGGGCGGCGACCACTGCGGCGACGGCGTGGGCACCGACCACGGGCGGGCGTGGCGGTGCGCCGGTGTCGCCGACGTCGGTGCGTAGCACGACGTCCGGGCCGAGGATGGCCAGCAGCTGATCGAAGTCGCCGGCACGGGCGGCGGCGAGGAACGCGTCGACCGTGCGGCGCTGGATGGCGAGGTCGGCGTCGGGTGTAGGGGCCTGGACTCGGACGCGTCGGCGGGCGCGGCTGGCGAGCTGGCGGGCGGCGGCAGGGCTGCGGCAGGGCTGCGGCCGACGACCTCGGCGACGTCGTCGAACGGGACCGCGAAGATGTCGTGGAGCACGGACGCGAGGCGTTCGGCCGGTGTCAGCGTCTCAAGGACCACCAGCAGCGCCAGCCCGACCGAGTCGGCCAGGGCCATCTGCTGCGCTGGGTCCCCACCGTCGTCTGGTGCGACCAGCGGCTCGGGCAGCCAGGTGCCGATGTAGTCCTCGCGGCGGGATCGGCGGGAGCGCAGCATGTCCAGGCAGATACGTCCCACGACCGTGGTGAGCCAGGCGCGCAGGTCGACGATGGCGCCGGTGTGGGCCCGCTGCAGCCGCACCCAGCACTCCTGGACGGCGTCGTCGGCGTCGGTGAGGCTGCCGAGCAGCCGGTAGCCGACCGCGCAGGTGCGGCCGGTGTGCCTGGAACTGCGCGACCAGCCAGCCGTCGCCGTTGCCCATGTCGTCGCTCACGGTCACATCCTCTCGGCTGCATCCGTCATTACACGTGACGGATGCCGAGCGATGGTTGTGACCGTGACCGCCGCGGTCGGCCGATGAGCGATCCCAAGGAGGAACCATGACGGCTGGTGCTGGACGCGGTCGCCTCGAGACCCTCGAGCGGCCGGGATGGCTGCCCGAGACGGAGTGGCCGTTCCGGGTCCAGGCAGTCTCCGTGGACGGCTGCCGGCTCCATCTGGTCGACGAGGGCGCCGGGCCGGTGCTGCTGCTTGTGCACGCCGGCATGTGGTCGTTCGTGTGGCGCGACCTGATCGCGGGGCTGTCCCGCGAGCTCCGCTGCGTCGCCGTGGACTTCCCAGGGTCCGGCCTGACCCAGGCACCCGACGACTACCCGATCGGAATTGGGCCCAACGCGCTGCTGCTGGAGGGGGTCGTGGACCGGCTCGGCCTGACCGACCTCACCCTGGTTGCCCACGACCTCGGCGGTCTGACCGGGCTCGCGATGGCCGCGCCAAGGCGCTCACCGTGGCGATCGGCTACCTGGAGCGCCACGGGACCGGGGTCCGGCGAGAGCACAACGGCACCGACCGCTACGCCTCGACCTGCGGGCTGCTGGGGGTGGCGTTCGAGCACCGCATGAGCCGCGCGGGGGACCCCAACTACCACACCCACGTGCTGGTCCAAAACGCCGCCAAGGGCCCGGACGGGCGCTGGACGGCGCTGGACTCCGACCGGCTGTACGCCCGCCTGATGGCCGCCGACCACCTGTACCTGGCCGCGGAGCGGGCGGCGCTCACCGAGCGGTTGGCGGTGCGCTGGGGCAGGTGGATCAGCGCTCGGGTGCCGCCGAGATCGTGGGCTTGGACGATCGGGCGCTGATCGAGCGGTTCAGCAAGCGCTCGGAGGAGATCGACGACTGGCTGGCCGAGCACGGCCTGGCCTGTCAGGGATCAAGGCCAGCTCTGCGGCGGCGGTCGCCACGCGGGCGCCCAAGGACCGCTCGGAGTCCGAGCAGAGCGTCTATGAGCGCTGGCAGCGGCAGCTGGCCGACGCCGGCATCGGTGAGCGCGAGCTGAGCGCCGCGCTCACAACTGGCCTGTTCGTCGTCTGGAACGAGGCCCGACTACCGGGCTACGCCGGCAAGGCCCTCCTGTTGCTTGGAGACCCGGCAGCAGTGAGCCTGCTGGAACAGGCCCTCACCGCAACCAGCCAGGACCGACGGTCGCCTCGACCGGCGCCGGCGCGGCTGCCGCCCGGCGCCGGGCTCGGCTCGCGCGAGCCCGTGACGACCAGCCCCTGCGCCGGACGCTGCCGATCCTGCCAGCCGGCCCGCTGAGGCGACCGCGGTTGTCCACATTCTGGCTGCGGTGGTCCAAGCCGGCTGCCGGGGCCGGGTAGGGTCGCGCCATGCCGAGTGCTGCCATCCCGCCCAGCGCCTGCCCCGAAGGGGTGGGGTGAGCCCGTGCTGGCCAGGCTCGCGACCGCCGCGCTGGTGGGCCTTGCCGCCCACCCGGTCCGCACCGAGGTCGACATCGGCCGCGGCCTGCCCGCGGTCACCGTCGTCGGCCTGGGCGACACCGCCGTCCACGAGGCCCGCGACCGCATCCGGGCCGCGTTCTTCAACGCGGGCTTCGACTGGCCCGACCGGCGCGTCACCGTGTCGCTGTCGCCCTCCGACCTGCCCAAGCACGGCGCCGGCTTCGACCTGCCCATCGCGCTGGGGCTGCTCGCCGCCACCGGCGCGGTGCCGGCGGCGGCGGTCGAGGGGCTCTGGGCGATCGGCGAGCTCGGGCTCGGCGGCGACCTGCGCGGCGTGCGGGGCGCCCTCGCCACCGCCCTGGCCGCCCGCGACGCCGGCGCCCGCCTGCTGCTGGTGCCCTGCGACAACTTGGGCGAGGCGGCCCTGGTGCCCGGGGTCCACGTCGCCGGCGCCTCGTCGCTCGGCCAGGTCGGCGGGTGGCTGCGCGGCCGGGGCTGCCTCGACGCGCCCGGCCCGGCCCGACCGGCGCCGCCCCAGCAGGCCGAGGACCTCGCCGACGTGCGCGGCCAGGTCCTGGCCAGGCGGGCGCTGGAGATCGCCGCCGCCGGCGGCCACAACCTGCTCCTGGTCGGCCCGCCTGGGGCGGGCAAGACGATGCTGGCCCGGCGGCTGGCCGGCGTCCTGCCCCGCCTCGGCCGCGACGAGGCCCTTGAGGTGACCCAGGTGCGCTCCGCCGCCGGGCTGCTGCGGCCCGACGCGCCGCTGGCCGCCGACCGGCCGTTCCGCGCGCCCCATCACACCATCTCGGTCGCCGGCCTGATCGGCGGGTCGCGGATACCCCGGCCCGGCGAGGTCAGCCTGGCCCACCGGGGTGTGCTGTTCCTGGACGAGCTGCCGGAGTTCCCGCGGGCGGCGTGCGAGGCGCTCCGCCAGCCGCTCGAGGACGGCGAGGTGACGGTCGTCCGGGCCGGTGCCAGCGTCCGCTTTCCGGCCCGCTTCGCCCTGGTCGGGGCGGCCAACCCGTGCCCGTGCGGCCACCTCGGCGACCCCGCCCTGGCGTGCCGGTGCGGCCCTGAGGACCTGCGCCGCTACGCCCGGCGGCTGTCGGGGCCGCTCCTGGACCGCATCGATCTGTACGTTCACGTCGAGCGGGTTGGGGCCGAGGAGCTCGAGGGCGCCCAGGGCGGGGAGCCCTCGGCCGCGGTCCGGGCCCGGGTGAGCGCCGCGCGCGCCGTCCAGCAGGCGCGCTCGGGCGTGGAGAACGCCCGTCTGCCAGTGGCCGACCTGGCTGCGGCATGCCTGCCGACGGCGGCCGCGCGGCGCATCCTGGCCGCCGCGGTCGACCGGCTCGGGCTCACCGCGCGCGGCTTCCACCGCGCCCTCCGGGTGGCTCGGACAGTGGCCGACCTGCACAGCGATGAGCGGGTCGGCGACGACCACGTGCGCGAGGCCCTCGGCCTGCGCCACACCGGCGACCCGGGAGCGCCGGCGTGAGGCAGCCCCGACGCCCACGCGCAGCGGGCCGGCCCGGATGGTGGTCGCCGGAGCGGTCCTTCCGGGAGGTGCTCCTCGCCTTGGCGGCCACGCCGGGGCCGCTGCCGGCGGCCACGGCCGCCCGGCTCGCTCAGGGACTGGCCCCGGCGGACCTGCTCCGGCCCGACAGCCCGGAACCGGGTGAGGTGGCGGCCAGGCTGGACGCGCTCGGCCAGCGCTTCCTCCTCCCCGGTGACCCGGGCTGGCCGCTGGCGGCGACGCCTCCGGAGCCGCCCTGCGCCTGGCTGTTCGTTGCCGGGGCGTTCCCGCCCGGGCCGACCGGGTCGGTGGCCGTGGTCGGCGGCAGGCGGGCGTCGCCGCTGCGGCTGGCCGCCGCCCGCTCGCTCGGGGCGGGCCTGGCCGGTGCCGGCCGCTGCGTGGTGAGCGGGGGAGCGACCGGGATCGACGCCGCCGCCCACGCTGGCGCGCTCGACGCCGGGGGGCCGACCCCGACCCCGACCCCGACCCCGACCGTCGCCGTCCTCGGCTGCGGCCTCGACATCGCCTACCCGCGGGCCAATGCCGCCCTGTTCCGGCGCATTCTGGACGCGGGGGGCGCCCTGGCCGGCGAGCACCCGCCAGGGGACCGGCCCCGCGCGGCCCACTTCCCGACCCGGAACCGCCTGATCGCCGCGCTCGCCGAGGCGGTCGTGGTGGTCGAGGCGGCCGGCCGGTCGGGAAGCCTGATCACGGCGCGGGCGGCCGGCGGGCGGGGTGGCGGGCGTCTGCTCGCCGTGCCCGGCGCACCCTGGGACCCGGGCGCGGCCGGCTGCAACGACCTCATCCGGGACGGGGCGACCCTGGTGCGCGGGCTCGACGACGTGCTGGAGGAACTCGACCTCCCGGTCGGTGGGTCGGCTGGAGGGCTGCCGCGGCGGCGCTGGCCGCCGCGCGCTGGCCGGGCGGCCCGGGTGGTGCTCGACATGCTGGTCGACGGCCAGGTGATGGGGGCGGCGCGGCTGGCCGCGCTGACTGGGCTGCCACCCGCCTCGCTGGCCGCCGCCGTGGTCGAGCTGGAGCTGGCCGGCTTCGTGCGCCGCCTGGCCGGCGGGCTGCAGGCGGTGGCCCTGCCGCTCGACCCATGACCGCTCCACCTCGCCGTCGGTCCATGATCGTTCGACCCGGCGAGGTGGACCTCGGGGTCGAGATCGATGGTTGAACCGCCAAGAGCGGAGGGAGCGCAGAGATCGGTGACGAGCAGCCGGTCGCGGGCCCGGTGGTGGAACGGCGGCTATATGCTTGTCCCGCAGGGAGGGCCGGCGCCCTGTGGCCGAGCTGAGGGAGACCCCGTGAGCGGGACGCGCGACGACCTCGTCCCCGGGGTCTTGCATGCCGTCGACCTGTTCGTGGCGCATCTCCGCGACGAGCGGGGGCTGTCGGCCAACACGGTGGCCGCGTACGAGCGGGACGTCGTGCAGTTCTTCCGGTTCGCGGCACGGGCCGGTGTGACCGAGCCGTCTGCGGTCGAGCCGCTGTTGCTGCGCCGGTTCCTCGCGCTGCTGCGGACCAGGGGGCTGGCCCCCTCGTCGATGGCACGCAAGGGCGCCGCGCTGCGCGCGTGCTTCAAGTATCTGGCCCGCAGGGGCCTGGTGGCGGCCAATCCGGCCGCGGACCTGGGGACGCCGCGCGGCCCCAGGCGCCTCCCGGTCGTGCTGAAGCAAGGCCAGGTCGAGGAGCTGCTGGCCAGGCCGGAGCCGGTTGACCCGGTGGGGCTGCGCGACCGCGCCATCCTGGAGCTGCTCTATGCGACCGGGGTGCGGGTCGGGGAGCTGTGCGGCCTGCGCCTGGACGACCTCGACCTCGGCGGTGACGTGGTGCGAGTCCTCGGCAAGGGCGCCAAGCAGCGGATCGTGCCGTTCGGCGTGCCGGCGCGGGGCGCGCTGGTCGACTATCTCGGCAGGGGGCGGTCCGCGATGGCAGCGGTCGCGATGGAGGTCGACCGGGGGGCGCTGTTCTTCAACCGGCGGGGCCGCCCGATGACCCCGAGGGACGTGCGGGGCATGCTCGAGCGGTACCGGGTGGGCGTGGCACCGCCCGGGACCAGCCCGCACACGCTGCGGCACAGCTTCGCCACCCACCTGCTGGAGGGCGGGGCGGACCTGCGGGCGGTCCAGGAGCTGCTCGGGCACGTTGCCCTCACCACGACCCAGACCTACACTCACGTGTCGAAAGAACGACTCCGCCAGGTCTACGAGCAGGCCCATCCGCGCGCTTGAGCGGATCTCTCGCTTGAGGGCCGGCCGCGTCGGCGGATCGGGGGGGCAGAAACGACGAGCGCTCGCTTGCGGCCGTCCGTCGTCATAGCTAGGGGGGGCTTTTTGGACGAGCCGTCGTCCGTTGAACGGCTGTGGCAGGAGTTCAAGCTGAAGGCGTCCTCGGACGCCCGTGAGCGGCTCATTCTCCATTACGCGCCCCTGGTGAAGTACGTCGCCGGGCGGGTGTCGGTCGGCCTGCCACCCAATATCGAGCAGGCAGACCTGGTGTCCTACGGAATTTTCGGGCTTATCGACGCCATCGAGAAATACGACCTCGACCGGGGCATCAAGTTCGAGACCTATGCCATTTCCCGCATCAAAGGGGCGATCATCGACGAGCTGCGGGCGATCGACTGGATCCCCCGGTCGGTGCGGTTCAAGGCCCGCGAGGTCGAGAAGGCGTATGCGGCGCTGGAGAACCGGGTGCACCGCAGCCCGACCGATGCGGAGGTGGCGCAGGAGCTCGGGATCTCAACCGACGAGCTGCACCACATCTTCAACCAGATCTCGTTCGTCTCGGTGGTCGCCCTGGACGAGCTGCTCACGGTCGGCTCTGAGCGCGGGGACCGGCTCAGCCTGGTCGACACGCTGGAGGACAAGGGCGCCGAGGACCCGGAGGCGGCGTTCGAGTCCGAGGAGATGAAGAGCATCCTCGCGGGGGCGATCAACCGGCTCGCCGAGCGGGAGAAGATCGTCATCACCCTGTACTACTACGAAGGGCTGACCCTGGCCGAGATCGGCCAGGTGCTGGGCGTGACCGAGTCACGGGTGTGCCAGATGCACACCAAGGCGGTCCTGCAGCTCCGCGGCAAGATGCAGGACGTGCGCTGACCGACGGCCGAACCTGGCCGTCGGAACCCATCTGGTCGTCCGCCGTCAGGCGGACTCCGAGCCGTCGGGCGCCGTCCACAGATCGGGTGCTGCCCCTGCCGGGCTGATGGCGGGGGGTCATAGCCTGCGGCCGTCCCGTTCGCCGCGAGGCCGGCCGCCGGTCCCGGCTTCGACCCGCACGCCCCGGGAGGATACCGTGCCGTCCTGTGGACCCGGTCCCGCCCGCCGCCGGCGGGTCGTCGCCATCGCCGCCGCTCTCGCGGCGGCCGCGGTGAGCCTGGCGCCCGCGGTGGCCGCGAAGCCGTCCGCGGTTGCCCTGCTTCCTGGCGTAGCTGCGGTCCCGGTCGCGGTGGCTCGGGCGCCCGCGATGCCGCCCGGGCCAGACCTGGTGCCCACGGTCGGCGGGCCGGTCGCGGTGGCGGGGGATCGGGGCCCGGTCGTGGTGGCGGGGGATCGGGGGCTGGTGCTGCGACTGCCTGTTCGAGGGCCGGTGGTCCGCGGGTTCGAGGCGCCGGCCGGGCCGTACGGGGCCGGGCACCGTGGGGTGGACCTGGCTGCGTCGCTGGGGTCGGGGGTGGGAGCCCCGGCGGCCGGGCGGGTCGTGTTCGCCGGTCCGGTGGCCGGGTCCGGGTGGGCCAGCATCGAGGTGGCGCCCGGGGTGGTGGTCACCGTGGGGCCCTTGGCCCCGGTCGCGGTGGCCCGGGGCGAGGTGGTCGGCGCTCTTGACCCGCTGGGGCGGCTCGCCCCCGGGCATGGCGGTGCCCTGCACCTGGGGTTGCGGGTCGACGGCGTCTACGTCGACCCGCTGCCCTACCTGCCGGGCCGCGGGCAGCCGCGCCTGGCGCCCCTGCCCGCGCCCGGCGGCCGCTGAGCGGGGTGGGCGGCGTCACCAGGGGATGGCGGCCGCGCGGGCCGGCCCTGGCGCCCGTTCCCGCGGCGGCGCCCGGCGGTCGGGCATCGACTCGGACGAGCCGCGCGGCCGGGTTGGGTTTGGCTGTGCTATCGTCCGGTCGGGTCTGGGTATATCCCGGGCTACAACGCACGCCTGCCGACGGGGAACCGAACGGTGCCCGCTCCAGCGGAGCGGGTCGGTCACCCGGCAACCCCACGACCGACGACCGTGGGCCAGAAGCGGGCGGAGGCCCAACCGAGTCGACCAGGGGAGGATCACCTTGGCAGTCGTCACCATGCGCCAGCTGCTCGAGGCCGGCGTCCACTTCGGCCACCAGACCCGGCGCTGGAACCCGAAGATGAAGCGTTTCATCCACGGGGAGCGCAACGGGATCTACATCATTGACCTGCAGAAGACGGCGGCGTCGATCGATACCACCTACGCCTTCCTCCGTGACACGGTCGCCAAGGGCGGCAACGTCCTGTTCGTGGGGACCAAGAAGCAGGCCCAGGAGTCGGTCAGGGCCCAGGCCGAGCGTGTCTCCATGCCGTTCGTCAACTACCGCTGGCTCGGCGGGATGCTCACCAACTTCACCACCATCTACAAGCGTCTGCAGCGCCTGAAGGAGCTGGAGGCGATGGAGAGCGCCGGCGCCACCGAGCTGCTACCCAAGAAGGAAGTGCTCAAGCTCCAGCACGAGAGGGAGAAGCTCGAGCGCAACCTGGGTGGTATCCGGGACATGACACGGCTGCCGGCCGCCATCTGGGTGGTGGACACCCGCAAGGAGCACATCGCGGTCACCGAGGCACGCAAGCTCAACATCCCGGTGGTCGCCATCCTCGACACCAACTGCGACCCGGACGAGGTCGACTATCCGATCCCGGGCAACGACGACGCCATCCGGGCCGGGAGCCTGCTGACCCGGATCGTGGCCGACGCGGTCGCAGAGGGGCTGCGCCTGCGCAGCGTGTACGGCGGCGGTGGTGACGCCGGGGCCAGGGAGGGTCGCACCCCGATGGCGGCCAGTCCGGTTGACGAGGAGCCGCTGGCCGAGTGGGAGCGTGAGCTGCTCGAGGCGGACGGCGCCGAGGTGGCAACGTCCAAGAAGGCCGGCGCGGCGCCCGAGGCCGAGGCGGCAGCGTCCGAGAAGGCCGGCGCGGCGCCCGAGGCCGAGGCGGCAGCGTCCGAGAAGGCCGGCGCGGCGCCCGAGGCCGAGGCGGCAGCGTCCGAGAAGGCCGGCGCGGCGCCCGAGGCCGAGGCGGCGCCGGCCCCGGCGGCCGTCGACGGCGGCGAGCCGGCCGCCGCCGAGGCCCCCGAGCTGGTCGAGGTGGCCGCCGACCCGACCACCGACGAGCGCCAGCCCCGAGCCTGAACCGATCCGCCCGCCCCGGCCGAGGGCCGGAGCCCGCGACCAGCAAATCGGAGGCACGCCTCGGCGTGCTGAACGGGAAAGAGTACGGAGGCACGCCTCGGCGTGCCGAACGGGAACGAGGACTTCGATCGCGACCCCGCGCCGGTGCCAACGGCGGTGCCGGAGCGGGCCGGAATGTAAGGAGCAGCACCGGATGGAGATCACGGCCGCCCAGGTCAAGGTCCTGCGCGACGCCACAGGCGCCGGCATGATGGACTGCAAGAAGGCGCTCCAGGACGCCGGAGGCGACCTGGAGCGCGCCAAGACGATCCTGCGCGAGAAGGGCCTCGCCTCGGCCGGCAAGCGGGCCGGGCGCACCACCAACCAGGGCGTCGTCGAGGCGTACCTGCACACCCCCGACCCCAACCTGCCGCCCAAGCTCGGCGTGCTGGTCGAGCTGGACTGCGAGACCGACTTCGTGGCCAAGACCGAGGAGTTCCAGGCCCTCGCCCACGACATCGCCCTGCACGTGGCCGCCGCCGACCCCGCCTATGTCAGCCGCGAGGACGTGCCGAGCGAGATCGTGGAGCGCGAGCGGGAGATCTACGCCAAGCAGGCCGAGGGCAAGCCAGCCCATATCGTCGACCGGATCGTCGACGGCAAGCTGAACGACTACTACAAGCAGGTGGTCCTGCTCGAGCAGGACTACCTCCGCGACACCAGCCAGACGATTCGCGAGCTGCTGGATGGCTACTCCGCCAGGGTGGGTGAGAAGCTGGTGCTGCGGCGTTTCTCCCGCTTCAAGGTCGGAGAGGGTGCCTGACCCGGCTGGGTGCAAGGTCGGAGAGGGTGCCTGACCCGGCCGGGTGCAAGGTCGGAGAGGGTGCCTGACCCGGCCGGGTGCAAGGTCGGAGAGGGTGCCTGACCCGGCCGGGTGCGTGGGCAGGACGGGGCGGCGTCGGTGTCGGAGGTCACGCGGGCCCGCGGCCGGCTCGGGTCGCGCGCGGCCTGGCGGCGGAGGGGACCGCCGGAGGCTCGGGCTTGCGGCCACGGCCGGGACAGGAGGAACGGATGGCCTTCGTGATGGCAGGGGACGAGCGGGTGTCCGGCCTCGAGCAGGACAAGCCGGTGTATGACCGGGTGCTCCTCAAGCTGTCCGGGGAGGCGTTCGCGGACCGCCAGGGCTTCGGGGTGGGCTTCAGCCAGGTCGACCGTGTGGCCCGCGAGCTCGTCGAGGTGGTCGACCTCGGCGTCCAGACCGCCGTGGTGGTCGGCGGGGGCAACATCGTGCGCGGCACGGCCGCCGAGGCGGCCGGTATGGACCGCGCTCGGGCCGACTACATGGGCATGCTCGGCACGGTCATGAACTGCCTGGCCCTGCAGGACGCGCTCGAGCGCCACGGCGTGGTGACCCGGGTCCAGACCGCGATCCAGATGACCCAGATCGCCGAGCCCTACATCCCCAGGCGAGCCGTGCGCCACCTGGAGAAGGGGCGCATCGTGATCTTCGGGGCCGGGATGGGCGCGCCGTACTTCTCCACCGACACCACCGCCGCCCAGCGCGCGCTCGAGATCGGCGCCGAGGCGATCCTGATGGCCAAGAACGGCGTGGACGGCGTCTACGACGCCGACCCCAAGAAGCACCCGGAGGCGCGCAAGTTCTCCCGCCTCGACTACCTCGAGGCGATCAGCCGTGAGCTCAAGGTGATGGACAGCACCGCCCTGTCGTTGTGCAAGGACAACAACCTGCCCATCATCGTGTTCGACCTGCTCACCGAGGGCAACATCCGACGGGCGGTGTGCGGTGAGCCGATCGGGACCATCGTCGGCCCGATGGCCGACGACCCGGTCGCCCATCCGCAGGGCGGCGGCCAGGACGAGGGGAGAGGGGCGCAGCGATGATCGAGGACACCCTGAAACAGGCCGAGAGCAAGATGCGCAAGGCCATCGAGGTGGCCAAGGAGGAGTTCAGCGGCATCCGCACCGGCCGGGCCAACCCGGCGCTGCTCAACCGGCTCACGGCGGACTACTATGGCACCCCGACGCCGCTGCAGCAGCTCGCCTCGATCTCGGCGCCGGAGGCGCGCCTGCTCGTCGTGGCCCCCTACGACCGCAACGCGGCCGCCGCCATCGAGAAGGCCATCCGCAACTCCGACCTTGGCATCAACCCGTCCAGCGACGGGCAGGTGATCCGGCTGGCCTTCCCGCCGCTCACCGAGGAGCGCCGCAAGGAGTATGTCAAGCTCACCCGGCACCGGGCCGAGGAGGCGCGCACCAGCATCCGCAACGTCCGCCGGCACGAGAAGGATGCGCTGGAGCGGCTCGAGAAGGACGGGGAGATCTCCCAGGACGAGCTGCGCCGGGCCGAGCAGCGTCTGCAGCAGGTGACCGACAAGTACGTCGCCGAGGTCGACGGCATGCTCCAGCTCAAGGAGCGGGAGCTGCTCGAGGTCTGACCGGCGCCCCAGGCAGCGGCGAGGAGGTGCTCGTGGTCGGGAACCGGGGGCGGGAGCGTCGTGGCTGACAACCTGCCGCTCGACCCGGCCGGAGGCCCTGTGCCGGCCGGCGGGGCGGCGCCGCGGCGCAAGCGGTCGGCCGGCAGGGACCTCCGGCTGGCGATCGTGACCGGCCTGGGCCTCGCCGCCGCGCTCATCGCCGCGCTGGTGTGGTCGCCTCCGGCGTTCATCGCGTTCCTGCTCGGGATCGTCCTGCTCGCCCTCGTCGAGCTGGTGAACGTGCTGCGGGCCAGGGCCACCCGGCCGGCCCGCGCGGTGGTGTTCCCGATGGCGGTGCTGCTGGTCGTGGGGGCGTACGCCAAGGGTCCGGCCGCCCTGTCGTTCGGGCTGATGCTGACGCTGCTTGGCGCCTTCTTCTGGTACCTCGTCGACCCCGGGCGCACCGAGGTCACCCGCAACGTGGCCGCGACCGTGTTCGCCGTCACGTACGTGCCGTTCCTTGCCGCCCACCTGGCGCTCGTGGTCAGCCGGGCCGACCACTACGTGGGCGCGGTCATCGGCTACGCGCTCGTCGTGGTCGCCTACGACACCGCCGCCTACGCCACCGGGGTGCTGCTCGGCCGGCACCCCATGGCCCCCCACGTCTCGCCCAACAAGTCGTGGGAGGGGGCGGCCGGCGGCACCCTGGTCTGCCTGGCCGTGGGCGCCTTCGTGCTGCCGCTGTGGCAGCCGTGGACGCTGGCGTCCGGGCTGACCCTGGCAGCGGTCGCGTGCGTGGCGGCCCCGCTCGGTGACCTTGCCGAGTCGATGCTCAAGCGCGACCTCGCGGTCAAGGACATGGGCTCCATCCTCCCCGGCCACGGCGGCATGCTCGACCGCATCGACGCGCTGCTGTTCATGGCCCCGGCCCTCTACTACGTGCTGGCCCTCTTCTCGCAGGTCTCGAGCCCGTGACCACGCTCCGCTCCGCCTACGACCTGGCCCCGTCCGACCTGGCCGCGCTCGTCGCCGAGGCCGGCGAGCCGCCCTACCGGGCCCGCCAGCTGCGGCACTGGCTCGACCGGCGACGGGTCGTCGACCCGCACCAGATGACCGACCTACCCGCCGGGTTCCGGGAGCGGCTGTCCAGCCGGCTGGGCGAGATCGGCCTCGAGCTGCGGCGCCACCAGGTCGGGGACGGCGGCTGGACCCACAAGTTCCTGTTCGGGCTCGGGGGCGGCGACAGCGTCGAGTCGGTGCTGATGTTCTACCCACCTCCGGACAGCGACGCCGAGGCGGGCACGCCGGGCCCCGACGACTGGGAGGCGCCCGGGAGCGGCCCGGTCGGACCGACCGGGCGGGCCACGGTCTGCATCTCCACCCAGGCCGGCTGCGCGATGGGGTGCACGTTCTGCGCCACCGGGCAGTTCGGCTACACCCGCAACCTCTCCAGCGGGGAGGTCGTCGAGCAGGTGGCCAGGGTCTGGGCTGCCCTGCCCGAGCTGCGGCCGCACCCGTCAGCGCCCGGCCACCTCACCAACGTCGTGTTCATGGGGATGGGCGAGCCGTTCGCCAACCCCACCGCGACCTGGGGCGCCGCCCGGCGGCTGCACGAGGGCTTCGGCCTGTCCGCTCGCGCGATCACCATCTCCACCGTCGGCCTGGTGCCCGGCATCAGGCGGGCAGCCGCCGAGCCGCTCGCGGTCAACCTGGCCGTGTCGATCCACGCCGCCGACGACGAGCTGCGCGACCGACTCGTACCCGTGAACCGGTCGTGGCCGATCGCCGAGCTGCTCGACGCGGTCGGTGACTACGTCGAGGCGACCCGGCGGCGAGTGTCGTTCGAGTACGCGCTCATCCGGGACGTCAACGACGGCGCCGACCAGGGCCGCCGGCTGGGCCGGCTGCTGGCGCCCCTGCGGGTCCCGCGTACCGGCGGGCACGCCGCCCACGTCAACGTGATCCCATACAACCCCACCCCGGGCACCGGGTTCTCGGCCCCGTCGCGCTCGGCCGTGCGCCGGTTCCGCGAAGCGGTGGCCGAGTCCGGCGTGCCGGTGAGCGTGCGGGCCAACCGCGGCACCGGCATCGACGCCGCGTGCGGGCAGCTGCGCACCACGGCCGGCCGGCCCGGCCGCACGACCACGCTGCCGACGCCGGTCATCCGGGGGGCCTCCCGGTGAGCGGCGGGACCGGGCTGGCGGTGCTCGGGTCGACCGGGTCCATCGGGGTGCAGGCCCTGGAGGTGGTGCGTGGGTCGGGTGGCCGCTTCCGGGTGGTGGCGCTGGCCGCCCGCCGCTCGGCGGCGCGGCTGGCCGCGCAGGCGCGCGAGCTGCGCCCGGCCGTGGTGGCCCTCGTGGACCCGCACGAAGCTGCCGAGCTGGCCCGCGACCTGCCGCCCGGCTGCCGCCTCGAGGTCGGCCCGGAGGCGGTCGCGAGCCTCGCCGCCTGCGACGGGGCCGAGGTGGTGCTGAACGGGATCACCGGGTCCGTCGGCCTCGCCCCGACCCTGCGCGCGCTCCAGGCGGGCCGGCGGCTTGCCCTGGCCAACAAGGAGAGCCTCATCGTCGGGGGGACGCTGGTGACCCGGCTGGCCCGGCCGGGCCAGATCGTCCCGGTCGACTCCGAGCACTCCGGGCTGGCGCAGTGCCTGCGCGCGGGCCACCCCGGGGAGGTCGCCAGGCTGCTGGTGACCGCGTCGGGCGGGCCGTTCCGGGGGCGGGGCGCGGCCGAGCTGGCCGGGGTCACCCCCGCGGAGGCCCTCGCCCACCCGACCTGGGCGATGGGCCCGGTCATCACCGTCAACTCGGCCACGCTGCTGAACAAGGGCCTCGAGGTGATCGAGGCGCACCTGCTGTTCGGCATCCCCTTCGACCGCATCGAGGTGGTCGTCCACCCGCAGAGCATCATGCACGCGATGGTCGAGTTCACCGACGGCGCCACCATCGCGCAGCTGTCCATGCCGGACATGCGCCTGCCGATCGGCCTCGCCCTCGGCTGGCCCGAGCGGTCGGCCGAGCCGGTCGGGCGCATCGACTGGACGGCAGCGGTGACGCTCGAGTTCGCCCCCGTGGACCGCGCCACCTTCCCCCTGCTCGACCTGGCCGTCGGGGCCGGGCGCGCCGCAGGCACCGCGCCCGCCGTGCTGAACGCGGCCAACGAGGAGGCGGTGGCCGCGTTCCTGGCCGGGCGCCTGCCCTTCCAGGGGATCGCCGAGGTGGTGGCCAGGGCCCTGGCCGAGCACGAGCAACCCGCCGAGCTGGACCTCCACGCCGTTCTCGGTGCCGAGCAGTGGTCCCGCGAGCTGGCCCGTACACTGGTCGAGGACCACTCCGTACCCGGGAGACCGCATGAGTAGCCTGCTCGGCATCCTGCTGTTCGTCTTCGCCCTGATGCTGGCCATCTTCTTCCACGAGGGTGGCCACTTCGTGACCGCGAAGCTGTTCGGGATGAAGGTCGAGCGCTTCTTCCTCGGCTTCGGCAAGACCATCTGGTCGTTCCGGCGCGGGGAGACCGAGTACGGCCTCAAGGCGCTGCCGCTGGGCGGCTTCTGCAAGATCGCGGGCATGGCCCCCAACGAGGGCGACAGCAACTTCTTGGAGGAGGACCGCCACCGGCCCGTGCCCAGGCACCTTGCCGGCGGGCCCACCGCCACCATGGTCGCCCGGGCCCAGGAGCCGGATCCCACCCCGCCGGAGCGGCAGTTCCGCAACAAGCCGGCCTGGCAGCGGGCGATCGTGCTCGCGGCCGGGTCGATCACCCACTTCCTGGTCGCGCTGCTGCTGATCTACCTCGTGCTGGTGGCGGTCGGCCTCGACACGGTCACCACCCGCATCAACGAAGTGGTGGCCACCGCGCCGAACGGCGCCGAGGCGCCGGCCAAGGCCGCCGGGCTGGCCGCAGGCGACCGCATCGTGGCCGTGGACGGCCGCCCGGTCGACGGCTTCGAGGAGCTGCGCACCACCTTCGCCGACAACGCGGGCCAGCCGGTGCAGGTCACCTACGAGCGGGACGGCGAGCGGCGGACCACCACCCTCACGCCCGTGCAGTACCAGCAGGACGGCCGGGCCCGCGGCTTCCTCGGCGTCAAGGGCACGGTCGAGAAGCGCCGGCTCGGGCCGGTCGCGGGCGTCACCAGGACCGGGTCGCTGTTCTGGGAGCTGATCGCCGGCTCGGTCAAGGGCGTGGCCGGGATCATCCCCGGGTTCTCCGAGCGGCTCCGCGGGTCCCAGCCGGCCACCGGCACCGGCGGCGGCGACGGCGCGGGTGGCAGCGGGGTGGTCGGCATCGTCGGCATCGCGCGCTTCGCCGGCGAGGCGATCGCGGCCAACCAGTGGATCGCCTTCCTGCTCCTGCTCATCCAGTTCAACGTCTTCGTGGGCCTGTTCAACCTGCTCCCCATCCCCCCGATGGACGGCGGCTACCTCGGCTTCCTGCTCTGGGAGAAGGCGACCGGGCGCCCGGTCGACCTCCGTAAGGTCGCCCCGGTCGCGGCCGGCATCGTCATCCTGCTGGTCATGCTCACCGTCAGCCTGGTCTGGCTCGACATCACCAACCCGATCGCCAACCCGTTCAAATAGCGCACCCTGGCAACCCGCCCGGGCCCTGCTCGGGGCCCGGGCCCGACAAAGGAGCTCGCTTCCGTGGCCTTCCCGCTCGAGATGACCGACCTGGCAGCCGGGGTGGGGCGCCGCCGTTCTCGCAGGATCCACGTTGGCAGGGTGCCGGTCGGTGGTGGTGCGCCGGTCAGCGTCCAATCGATGACGATCACCAAGACGGCCGACGTCAACGCCACCCTGCAGCAGATCGCCGAGCTGGCCGCCACGGGCTGCGACATCGTCCGGGTCGCGGTGCCCGACACCGACGACGCCGCCGCCCTGCCCGCCATCGCCAGCCACTCGACCATCCCGGTCGTGGCCGACATCCACTTCCAGTGGAAGTACGCGATGGCCGCCCTCGAGGCGGGCTGCGCCGGGGTGCGCATCAACCCCGGCAACATCAAGAAGCACGACAAGGTGAAGCTGATCGCGCAAGAGGCGGCCGCGCGTGAGGTGCCGATCCGGGTCGGCGTCAACGCCGGGTCGCTGCAGAAGGAGATCCTGGCCAAGCACGGCAGCCCGACCCCGGAGGCGCTGGTCGAGTCGGCCATGTTCGAGATCGGCATCCTCGAGTCGGTCGGCTTCGGCGACGTCAAGATCTCCGTCAAGCACCAGAACCCGGCCACCATGATCGCCGCCTACCGGCTGCTCGCCGCCAGCTGCGACTACCCGCTCCACCTCGGCGTGACCGAGGCCGGCACGCCGAAGGACGGCATCGTCAAGTCGGCCGTGGGCATCGGCGCGTTGCTCGCCGAGGGCATCGGCGACACCATCCGGGTGTCGCTCACCGCCCCCCCGATCGAGGAGGTCAAGGCCGGCAACGCCATCCTGGGCGCGCTCGGCCTGCGGCCCAAGAAGCTCGACCTGGTCGCCTGCCCGTCCTGCGGCCGGGCCGAGGTCGACGTGTTCAAGCTGGCCAACGCCGTCGAGGAGCGCATGGGGGAGATCGACGCGCCGATGCGGGTCGCGGTCATGGGCTGCATCGTCAACGGCCCCGGCGAAGCCAGGGAGGCCGACATCGGCGTCGCCTCTGGCAAGGGCAAGGGGCAGATCTTCCGCCACGGCCAGGCCGTCCGCACCGTCCCCGAGGACGAGATCGTCGACGCCCTCATGCACGAGGCCAAGACGCTCGCCGAAGCGCTCAGAGCGGGCGGCGCCGAAACCGGCCCGGCCGAGGTCGTCCGCGGGTAGATGCGCCAGGACCGGGTCGGGAGCGAGGCGGCGCAGCTCGGCCTCAGGCTGCGGGCGCTGGCAGCGCACGACGAGGCGGGCACGCTCGGCTTCCTCGCCCGCAACCCGGTCCGGGACGTGTTCATCGCCAGCCGGATCATGAACGACGGCGCCCTCGGCCCGACCGGCTGGAGCCCGCTCTGGGGCGTGTTCGACAGCCACGCCAGGCTCCGCGGCGTGCTCCACGTCGGCCCCAACGTCGTCCCCGCGGTCGACGACCCGGCCGTGTGCGACGCGCTCGCGGTGGCCGCGTCCGGCCCGGGGCCGACCCGCATGCTCGTCGGGGAGCGCGTCGCGGTCGAGCGGCTGTGGCGGCTGGTCGCCGCCAGCTACCCGCGCCCGCGCGAGGTGCGCGCCGCCCAGCACGTCTACGCCCTGGCCCCCGGCCAGCTCGCCGTCGGCCCTGGCGCCCGGCCTTGGGGACGGCCGCGGCTGGCCACCCGGTCCGACGAGGATGCCGTGCTCCGCCTGTCGGCCGCCATGTACCACGAGGAGATGGGGGAGGACCCGTTGACCCGCGACCCGGCCGGGTACCGGCGCCGGGTCCGCGTGCTCACCGAGCGGGGCTGGACCTACGTGCACGAGCTGGGCGGGCGGCTGGTGTTCAAGATGGACGTCGGCTGCGCGAGCGAGCACACCGCCCAGATCCAGGGTGTCTACGTCCCCCCCGAGCTCCGCGGCAGGGGGATGGCCACCGCGGCGATGGCGGCCTGCTGCGCCCTCGCGCTCGAACGCCACCCGGCCTTGTCGCTGTATGTCAACGACTTCAACATCGCGGCGGTCGCCCTCTACGAGCGACTCGGCTTCCGCCGGGAACCCTACGACTTCCAGACCATCATGCTGCCCTGAGCATGGTGCGACCTTCGGTTGTCCACAGATTGACCCTGGACCGGGAGCCAGCCCACGTGGCGCGGTAGCGTCCGCCGGGTGGAGAGCCAGGCGTTCTTGTTCCACCGTCCCGCGCGGCAGCATCCCCCGCCCGTCCCGGGCGCCGGGACCGAGGTCGTCGTGGCCGCACCCCCGGCACGCCCCTCCGGGCCGGGAGGCGGCTGGCTGGCGTCCCTGCTCCCGGTCGCGGCCAGCGCCGGGTCGGTCGGCGTGCTGCTCCTGCTCCCCGTGCGTCGCGGCCCGCTGCTTGTCGTCGTCGTGGCAGGCATGCTGCTGCTCTCGGTCGCCGCCGGGCTCGCGCCGCGCCTGCGCGAGCGCCGGGCCAGGGCCCGGGACCGCGTCCGCTACCTCGCCTACCTGGACGGCGTCCGGGCCCGGCTGGAGGAGGTGGCTGCCGCCCAGCGACACGCCGCCGAGCTGCTCCACCCTGACCTGCCCAGGCTGCTCGCGCAGGTGGGTCGAGCCGAGCGGCTCTGGGAGCGCCGGCCGGGTGACGGCGACTTCCTGACCGTCCGGGTCGGGCGCGGACCGGTCGACCTGGTCTGCCCGGTCCGCCTGGAGCGGGGCGGGCCGCTGGCCGAGCACGACCCCGAGCTGCTGGGCGCCGCGGAGGAGCTGGTCGCCGGCCACCAGCAGGTGGCGGACGTCCCGGTGGCGCTCGAGCTGCGCGGCCTCGGCGTGGTCGCCGTCACCGGGCCGCCCGGCCCCGCACGCGCCCTGGCCAGGGCCGTGGTGTGCCAGCTCGCCGTCGCGCACGCCCCCGACGACCTGCGCATCCTGGCGTCGGCGGCGGTGGGCGGGGAGCCCGCGTGGGACTGGCTCAAGTGGCTCCCGCACGCCCGCCTCCCGTCTCCGGAGGCGGGCCCGGTGCCGCCCACCTGCCTCCTCGCCGCAAGCCCGGCCGGGTTGGCCGCGCTGCTGGAGGCCGAGGCACGCCCCCGGCTCGAGCGGCTCGCCCGTGCCGAGGCGGCCCGCGATGCCGGTGCGGCGTGGGCGTCCGGCGCTCCTCACCTCCTCGTGCTGCTCGACGGGTTCTCCCCGCAGGCACCCGCGGCGCGCCTGCCGGTCGTCGGGGAACTGCTCGACCGGGCCGCCGAGGCCGGAGCCACCGTGGTCTGCCTGGCCGCCGGCCAGGCAGACGAGCCCGGCGAGCTGGACGCCCGCATCCGGCTCTCCGAGGCGGGCGGCGTCGAGCTGGAGGAGGCCGGACCGGGTGGCCGGCGCACCAGCGGGACCGCCGCCGACGCTGCCGGGATCGCCTGGTGCGAGGCGGTCGCCCGGCGCCTGGCCCCGCTCCGGCTCGACCGGCGCGGAGCGCGGCGGGCCGGCAGGCGGGCCGGCGTTCGCCTCCTCGACCTGCTCGGCCCGGCCGGATGCGACCTCGCCGACCCGGCGGCCGGCTGGCGCCCGCGACCACGTCCCGAGCTGCTCCGGGCGCCCATCGGCCTGCGGCCGGCTGGTGACCCGGTCGTCCTGGACCTCAAGGAGGCCGCCGACGGCGGCATGGGCCCGCACGGCCTCGTCATCGGGGCGACCGGCTCGGGCAAGAGCGAGCTGCTGCGCACGATCGTCGCCGGGCTCGCCCTCACCCACCCGCCCGACCTGCTCAACTTCGTGTTCGTCGACTTCAAGGGCGGCGCCGCCTTCGCCGACCTGGCCGGGCTGCCCCACGGTGCCGGCATGATCACCAACCTGCAGGCGGACCTCTCCATGGTCGACCGCATGCGGGCCGCCCTCCAGGGCGAGCAGGAGCGGCGCCAGCGCCTGCTCAGGCAGGCCGGCAACCTCGACGGGATCGGGCAGTACCAGGCCGCGCGGGAGGCCGACCCGGCGCTGCCGCCGATGCCGTTCCTGGTCGTGGTGGTGGACGAGTTCGGCGAGCTGCTGGCCAGCCGGCCCGACTTCCTCGACCTGTTCGTGGCCCTCGGCAGGGTCGGCCGTAGCCTTGGCATCCACCTGGTGTTGGCCTCCCAGCGGCTCGACGAGGGTCGCGTGCGCGGCCTCGAGGGCCACCTCCGCTACCGCGCCTGCCTGCGAACCTTCAGCGCTGCGGAGTCCATGGCGGTGCTCGGCAACTCGGACGCCTACCATCTGCCGTCGACTCCAGGGGTGGGCTGGTTCAAGGTGGACGCTACCGTCTACGAGCGCTTCGAGGCCGCGCTGGTGGGCGCGCCCCACCGCACGGCCCCAGCTCCCTCCGCCCGGCGCCCGGTGCTGCCGTTCCGGCCGCTCGCCCCCGTTGAAGGCCCGCTGGCCGGCGAGGACGTCCCGGGTGCGCAACGCGGCCAGGACGGGCACGCCGTCCCTGCGGGGCGGCGCACCGGCGCCGGCCCAGCGCCCGAGGCCCGGCCGCGCACCGATGTCGAGGTCGTGGTGGCCGCCTTGGCGCGGGAGGCCCGCCGGACCGGTCGGGCCGCGCACCAGGTCTGGCTCCCACCGCTCGCCCCTGCCGTCACCCTCGGTGCGGTGCTCCGGCTCGCCCACCCCGGTGGCGCCCGGCCAGCTCCGGACCAGCCGGAGCCCTTCGGTGGCGTCCGCTGCGGATCGGGAGCCGGCTGGCTTCGGGCCCCGGTCGGGCTGGTCGACAAGCCGGCCGAGCAGGCGCAGGTGCCGCTCGTCCTCGACTTCTCGGCCGGCGCCGGTCACCTTGCGCTGGTCGGTGCGCCCCGGTCGGGCAAGAGCACGCTGCTCTGCACGATCGTCGCGGCGCTCGCCCTCACCCACCCGCCCGACGCGGTCCAGCTCTACGGCATCGACCTTGGCGGCGGGCTGCTGCACCAGCTCACCCGCATCCCGCACGTCGGGGCGGTCTGCGCCCGGGGAGAGGTCGACCGGACGCGCCGCCTGACCCGCGAGCTGCATGCCCTGGTCGCCGACCGCCAGTCGCTGTTCCGCCGCCGCGGCATCGACTCGATGGCCGCGTTCCACCGCCACCGGCAGGCAGGCCAGCTCCCGGACAGCGGCTACGGCGAGGTCTTCCTGGTGGTCGACAACTGGGCGCTGCTCCGCCAGGAGCAGGGCGACGTCGAGGCCGAGCTGGCCGAGCTGGCCGCCACCGGGTTGCACTACGGGGTGCACCTGGTCGTTGCCGCCAACCGCTGGGCCGACCTGCGCGCCACGCTCCGCGACAACCTCGGCGGGCGCCTCGAGCTCCGGCTCAACGACCCGGTCGAGTCCGAGCTGGGCCGGGCCGCCGCCGCCGCGCTCCCCACGCTGCCTGGCCGGGGCCTGACCCCGGCTGGGAACCAGTTCCAGGTCGCCCTGCCCCTGATCGGCCACGCCGGCGGGGAGCCCGGGCTCGCCACGGCCGCCGCGGAGATCGCCGGCCGGGTGCCGGCTGGACCGCCGGCCCCGCCACTGCGTCTGCTCCCCGCCCTGGTGCGCGAGGGTGACCTGCCACCTCCGGGACCCGGCTGGCCACCCGGCGTGCCGTTCGGGATCGACGAGCACCGGCTCGAGCCGGTCGGGCTCGACCTGTTCGCCGCGCCCCACTTCCTCGTCCTCGGCGACTCCGGCTGCGGCAAGACCAGCCTCCTGCGGCTCCTGGCCCGAGGGTTGGCTGCCCGGTACCCGCCGGACCAGCTTCGGCTGCTCGTGGTCGACTACCGCCAGACCCTGATCGACCTGGCCGAGGACCCTCACCTGGAGGGCTATGCCTGCACGTCCTCCATGGCCGGCGAGGCGGTCGGGCGTCTGCATCCCGTGCTCGCCGGGCGTCTGCCCTCGGCCTCGCTGTCCCGCCGCGAGCTGCTCGCCCGGGACTGGTGGACCGGTCCCCGCTTCGTGCTCCTGGTCGACGACTACGACCTGCTGCTCACCCCGGCCGGCAACCCGCTCGCGTGCCTGGCCGACCTGCTCGGCCAGGCACGGGACGTGGGCCTGCACCTCGTCGTCGCCCGGCCGGTCGGCGGCACTGCCCGGACCGCGTTCGAGCCGGTCTTCCAGCGCCTGCGCGAGCTCGGCACCCCGGGCCTCGTCATGCGGGGCGACCCTGAGGAGGGTGCCGTGCTCGGCGGCCGGAAGGCCGGCCCGCTGCCGCCCGGCCGGGGCTGGCTCGTGCGCCGCGGCACCCCGAGCGGGCTGGTCCAGGTCCTCTACGAGCCCCCGCCGGCCCCGTCCTGACGGTGGCGCTCGTGCTCGTCACCGTGGTCGCGCCCGGCGGGCGCGCGGCCGACCTCGCCGTGCCCGCCGACGCGCCCGTCGCCGGCCTGCTGGGCGCGCTGGCCGGCGCGGTGCTCGGGCCCGCCGCCGTGGGGCCCTGGTCGCTGGCTGGCGCTGACGGCGTCCCCCTGCCACCCGGGCAGTCGCTGGCCGCCTCCGGTGTCGGAGACGGCGCCATCCTCACCCTCTCCGCCGGCCCGGCGGGCATCCAGCCGACGCCTGCCTCGGCGGCCACCCGCCCGATCCGGTCCCGGGCCGATGGGGACCTGGAGCCCACCCGGGCCGGCCTGGACCGGGCCGGGTCGGCTCCAGCCGGCGTGACCCTGGCTGCCCGCCCCCCGCTGCCGTGGCCGCTGCGGGAGCGGGGGGCGGCCGCGCTGCGCGCGCTCGTCGCCCCTGGGCCGGTGGGTGGAGGCGCACCCGACGACCGCGCCGCGCCAGACCCGGGTTCGGAGGGCTGGCCGGGTCCCGGCCCAGAGGTCGCGTCCGCGCGCGGGCCTGGGCCGGCGGCACGGGTCGTGCGGGCCTGGCGGGCCACCGGGTACCAGCGGCGGCTGGAGGCGGCCGTGGCCGCGCCGGTGCTCACCGGCTGCGCGTGCGTAGGGGTGCTCTCGGCAGCCCCGGGCGTGGGTGGCACCACGGTCGCCGCCCTGCTCGCGGCCGCGCTGGCCGGCGGGCACGGCGCCACGGTGGCCGTGGACGCCCGTCCCGGGCCCGGGTCGCTCGCCCAGCTCCTCGCCCCCGGCCCCGACGTCTTCGCCGAGGACCTGCTCGACGTGCTGGAGCACCCGGCGCTCACCTGGCCGGAGCTGCGTGCCGCCCTCGGCCGGCCTGGCTCCCGCATGGCGGTCCTGTCCGCCCTGCCCGAGGGCGGCCCTGCCCGGTCCGGCGGGCCCGGCTCCCGCATGGCGGTCCTGTCCGCCCTGCCCGAGGGCGGCCCTGCCCGGTCCGGCGGGCCCGGCGCTGCCGGTCGTGCCGGCTCGCTCGACGAGCGGGGATGGGCCCGGCTGGTCCGCGGGCTCGCGCGCCACGCGGCCATCGTCGTCGTCGACTGCGGACCTGGCCTCGCCGGCCCTGCTGCCCGGGCAATGACGGCAACCGCCGACCAGCTCGTGCTGGTGACCGGCCCCTGGGCCCGGTTGCCCGGATCGGTCCAGGACGTAGCTGGCCGGCTGGCCGGGCCCGGCCAGCCGGTGGCGGTGGTGGTGAGCCGGGCAGCGGCGGGTCTGGAGGCCGGGCAGGTGCTCGACCGTGCACCCTGGGCGCGCGGCGTCTTCCTGCTCCCGGACGACCCCGCCCGGGCGGCCGCGCTGCGTGCGGAGCCGTTCGGCTGGCAGGGGGCGCCCGGGCGCTGGCGGCGGCAGGCGTACGAGCTCGCCGTCCTGCTGGCGTCCGACTGGCCGGCGCTGGGGCTGGCGACCCTGGCGCGGCAGGCCGCAACCCGCTGACCCGCGAGCCCGCTGGCCCGCGAGCCCTCCGGAGCGGGCCCTCCGGCGCGGCCGGCCTTGAAGCGTCTGGCAAACGCGCAGGCCAGGAGGCCCGAACAGGTTGCTACGGACTCCGTGACAGTGCTATTGTCGTTCGTCGGCGGCGGGTGACGCCTGTGTTTCGAGCGAAGTGGGCGTTGGCCCACTTCAATTTTGTCCGGGCCACGCCACCCGCCACAGACCGGTATGGGTGCCGCTATCGAGAGGGCGACCAGCAACGTAGACGCGTGAGGGAGGTAAGCGACCGTGGCGACGCTTCCTCCGCGTGTCCAGGAACTGGCCGACCAGGTGGCCGCCGGCCACGGTGTCGAGGTGCTCGAGGCGCAGCTCCGCCGCCATGGACGGTCCCAGGTGCTCAGCGTCGTGCTGGACGCCGACGTCCCGGTCGAGGCCGACGTCGTCGAGCAGGTCTCCAAGGAGCTGTCTGCCGTCCTCGACACCGAGGACCCGGTGCCGGGCAGCTACGTCCTCGAGGTGACCACCCCCGGGCTCGACCGGCCGCTGCTATCGGCGCGGGACTTCCGCCGCCAGCTCGGCCACGAGGTGCGGGTCACGCGGACCGGGGCCGGGGAGGACACGGCAGCCTCGGTGCAGGGCGTGGTGGTGGCCGTGGACGACGAGGCGGTGTCGCTCTCCGCTGCTGGCAGCCAGCTCCGGGTGCCGCTGTCCGACGTGGTGCGGGGAAAGGTTGTGTTGCCGTGGTGACAGCCAGTCAGCAGGGCCAGCGTCGGGTCGGCACCGGCAAACGAGAGGACGGCGACGTGAACATCCCCATCGACGAGCTGCGCTTCCTGGAGCGTGAGAAGGGCATCGCGCTCGACACCGTCATCAGCGCGCTCGAGAGCGCGTTGGCCGCTGCCTACAAGCGCCAGCCCAACGCCCCCGACGACGCCCGCGTGGTGGTCGACCGCGACAGCGGCGAGGTCACCGTCTACGCCCAGGAGCTCGACGAGGACGAGCGCGTCGTCCGCGAGTGGGAGGACACGCCGTCGGACTTCGGCCGGATCGCGGCCGTGACCGCCAAGCAGGTCATCGTCCAGCGCCTGCGCGAGGCCGAGCGCGACGTCACGTTCGGGGAGTACGAGGGCCGGGTGGGCGACATCGTCACCGGGATCGTGCAGCAGCGCGACCCTCGCCACGTCACCGTGGACCTCGGCAAGGTCGAAGCCGACCTGCCCCACTCCGAGCAGGTGCCGAGCGAGCACTACCAGCACAACGACCGCCTCAAGGTCTACGTGACCGACGTGGTCCGCTCGGCTCGGGGGCTGCGGGTGGTGGTCTCGCGCACCCACCCGAACCTCATCAAGCGGCTGTTCGAGCTCGAGGTGCCGGAGATCGCCCAGGGGATGGTCGAGATCACCAACGTGGCCAGGGAGCCCGGGCACCGGACCAAGATCGCGGTGACCAGCCATGAGCCGGGCGTGGAGCCGAAGGGCGCCTGCGTCGGCTCGCGCGGGTCGCGCGTGCGCATGGTCGTCAACGAGCTCCGGGGCGAGAAGATCGACATCGTCCTGTACTCCGACGACCCGGCCCAGTTCGTGGCCGAAGCGTTGTCCCCGGCCAAGGTCAAGTCGGTCCGCATCGACGAGGCGGAGCGGACCGCGCACGTGGTCGTGCCCGACTACCAGCTGTCGCTGGCCATCGGCAAGGAAGGGCAGAACGCCCGGCTGGCCGCCCGGCTCACCGGCTGGCGTATCGACATCTCGAGCGAGAGCCAGGCCGCCGAGCGGACGTCCGACCGGGTCTACGAGCCAGCGGCAGGGCCCGGCCGGCGGGCAGCGGGTGGCGGTAGGCTGAGCACTCCAGGTGGGAATGCCCCCCCTGGTGCACAGCGTTGAGGAGGAGACGGCGGATGGTGCGAGTGTCCGGTGGGGACGGAGGGCGGGTGGCTCTGGCCACCGGCCGCCCGGCGGCGGCCCGCAGGGCCGCGCCCCAGCGCACCTGTGTGGTGTGCCGGGTCTCCACGGACAAGCGCACCCTCCACCGCATCGTCCGCTCGCCGGACGGCGTGATCCGGTACGACCCGACCGGCTCGGCCGCCGGCCGGGGCGCCTACCTGTGTGGCGACCCGGCCTGCACGGCCCAGGCGGTCAAGCGGCGCAGCCTGCAGCGTGCGCTCAGAGCGCCGGGCGCGCCTGGGACAGAGACCGCCGTCGACGCGTTGCGCGCCGCCCAGAGCGTCAGCGGGAGAGCAGGGCGGCGCACGACGAGCCCCCAGGGCGACGAGGTGTCCGGGCGGCCTGGCCCCCGGTCGAGTGATCAAGAGGAAGTGAGAACTGGTTGAGCAACCCGCGCGTCTACGAACTTGCCAAAGAGCTGGGGGTCCCGTCCAAGGACCTGCTCACGAAGCTGTCCACCATGGGCGTGGAGGTCAAGAGCCATTCCTCGACGGTGACGCCGGACGTCGCGAGTCGGTTGCGTTCGTCGGTCCGAGGTGGCGGCCAGCCGGCCGAGGCGTCCCCGAAGAAGCCGGCGCCCGGAGCCGGAGCCAAGGCCCCCGGCTCCGGCGGGGACGGCCCGGCCCGGACGGGGCAGCCGAGATCGCCCGCTCAGGGCCGACCCGCCCAGCCAGGCCAGGCCCGCCCCGCCCCGGCCGGCGAGGCCCGTCCGGGGCAGCCCGGGCAGGGGCGCCCGCTCGCGCCAGGCCAGGCCCGCCCGGGGCAGCCCGGCCAGGGCCGGCCGCTGCCGCCTGGCGTGCGCCCGCTGCCGCCTGGTGTGCGTCCCCTGCCTCCCGGCGCCCGCCCGCCGGGTGGGCAGCCCGGCCAGGGCCGGCCGCTGCCGCCTGGCGTGCGTCCCCTGCCTCCCGGCGCCCGCCCGCCGGGTGGGCAGCCCGGCCAGGGCCGGCCGCTGCCCCCTGGCGTGCGCCCGCTGCCCCCTGGTGCCCGTCCGGTCGGCCGTGACGGCCGGCCGCTGCCGCCCGGCGCGCGCCCGCTGCCGCCCGGCGCGCGCCCGCTGCCACCCGGCGCGCGTCCGGGCCAGCCGGGCATGGGCCCGCGGCCAGGGCAGCCCGGCGCGCGTCCGGGCCAGCCGGGCATGGGCCCGCGGCCAGGGCAGCCCGGCGCCCGGCCCGGTCAGCCGGGCATGGGCCCGCGGCCAGGGCAGCCCGGCGCCCGGCCCGGTCAGCCGGGCATGGGCCCGCGGCCAGGCGGTCCCGCCGGCCAGGGCAGGCCGGTCCCTGGTGGCGGTCCTGGCGCGGGTCGTCCAGGCGGTCCGGGCCGGCCTCCAGCCGGTGGTGCCGGCCGACCGGGTGGTCCCGGCGGTGGTGCCGGCCGGCCCGGAGGCCCCGGCGGCCGTCCCGGTGGGGCCGGCGCGGGTGCCGGCCGCGGTGCGCCCGGTGGTCCCCGCGGCGGCCCGGGTGGTGGTCCCGGCGGCGGTCGCGGCGGTCTCGGCGCTGGCCGGGGTGGCTTCGGCTCCCGCCGCCAGCCCGCCCGACGGTCGCGCAGGCGCAGGCGCGAGGAGCTCGAGGCGTCGCCGGCGCCGACCCTCGGCCAGTCGGCGCTCGACATCTCGCTCGAGGGCGTCCTGCGGGTGCCGCGGGGCGTCACCGTCCAGGACCTGGCTGACCGGCTCGGCCGGCCCGCCGGCGACCTGGTGCGCCACCTCATGCAGATGGGGGAGATGCTGACCGCCACCCAGTCGATGTCCGACGATGCCGTGCTGCTGCTCGCCGAGGATCTCGGTGCCCGCATCGAGATCGTCGACCCGAGCGAGGCCGACGTGCTCGGGGAGATCGAGGGCTGGGAGGACGCCAAGCCGGACCGCGACGTGGACCTGCAGCCGCGACCCCCGGTGGTCACCGTCATGGGTCACGTCGACCACGGCAAGACCAAGCTGTTGGACGCCATCCGCCACACCGACGTGGTGGCCGGCGAGGCAGGCGGCATCACCCAGCACATCGGCGCCTACCAGGTCCGCGCCGGCGAGGACGGCCGCCTGGTGACCTTCATCGACACCCCGGGCCACGAGGCGTTCACCGCCATGCGGGCTCGCGGCGCCGCCGTGACCGACGTGGCCGTGCTGGTCGTGGCGGCCGACGACGGCGTCATGCCGCAGACCATCGAGGCGATCAACCACGCCAAGGCGGCCGGGGTGCCGATCGTCGTGGCCGTCAACAAGATCGACAAGCCCGAGGCCAACCCGGTCCGGGTCCGCCAGCAGCTCACCGAGTACGACCTGGTCGCCGAGGAGTACGGCGGCAGGACGGCCTTTGTGGACGTCTCCGCCAAGACCCAGCAGGGCCTCGACACCCTGGTCGAGAACGTGCTACTGGTCGCCGACGTCGAGCTCAACCTGAAGGCGAACCCCAACCGGCGCGCCCAGGGCACCATCATCGAGGCGCACCTGGACCGCGGCCGCGGCCCGGTGGCCACCGCGCTGGTCCGGAGGGGCACGCTCAAGGTCGGGGACGCGGTGGCCGCGGGCACGGCGTTCGGCCGGGTCCGGGCCATGTTCGACGAGAACGGCAAGGAGGTCACCGAGGCCGGCCCGGCCCGCCCGGTCCAGATCCTCGGCCTGTCGGCCCCGCCCAGCGCGGGCGACGAGGTCCGGGCGGTGTCCGACGAGCGGGTGGCCCGCTCGATCGCCCAGACCAGGGAGGCGCGCCAGCGCCAGGCCGAGATCGCCACCACCAAGGCGCCGCGTCTCGAGGACCTGTTCGCCAGGATCAAGGAGGGCGAGCTGCAGGAGCTGGCGCTCGTCATCAAGGGCGACGTGATGGGCTCGGTCGAGGCCATCGACGACGCGCTGAACAAGCTCGACGTGCCCGAGGTCCGCCTGCGCGTGCTCCACAAGGGCGCCGGCGCGATCACCGAGAACGACGTGTCGCTGGCGGCAACGGCCGGGGCGATCATCATCGGCTTCTCGGTGCGGCCGACCCCGGCCGCCCGCGAGCTGGCCACCCGCGAGGGCGTCGACATCCGCCTCTACTCGGTCATCTACCAGGTCGTGGAGGACATCGAGAGGGCCCTGCGGGGCCTGCTCGCGCCCGAGTTCGAGGAGCGCCCCCTCGGCACCGCCGAGGTGCGGCAGCTCTTCCGGGTGCCCAGGGTCGGCGTCGTGGCCGGCTCCTACGTCACCTCGGGCGAGATCACCCGCGGGGCCAAGGCGCGCCTGGTCCGCGACGGCGTGGTCGTCTACGACGGACGTATCGACTCGTTGCGGAGGTTCAAGGAGGACGCGCGCACGGTGTCGGCCGGGTACGAGTGCGGCATCGGTCTCGAGAACTTCCAGGACGTCAAGGAGGGAGACCTGATCGAGGCCTACGAGATGGTGGAGGTCCCGCGGTAGGGCGGCCAGGCCCGCCAAGGGCCCTGCCGCATGTCCAGACGAGACGTGGCTCCGCCAGGGGCCCGGCACCGAGCCTTCCGAGATGTTCGTCGCCTTGCTCCGCCTCGACCTGCGCCTGCCCGACGCGACCTCGCTGAAGGACAAGCGCTCGGTCATCCGGTCGCTCTCAGCCGGCCTGCGCCGGCTCAACTGCGCGGTGGCCGAGGTCGACCACCAGGACCTGCGCCAGCGGGCTACCCTGGCCGTGGCCACGGTGGCCGGCGAGGGCTTCCATGCCCGCCGGGTGCTGGTCTCGGCCGAGCGCGAGGCCGAGCGCACCCCCGGCGTCGAGCTGCTCGACGCCTCCATCACCATGTACGGACCCGAGGACGGCTGAGCAACGAGATGGCAACCCCCAGCTACCCACGCGCCAGGCGTCTGGCCGAGACGGTCAGGCGCCTGGTCAGCGAGTGGGTCGAGACCGAGCAGGCCGACGGCCGGCTCGGCTTTGTGACCGTGACCGACGTGCGCATCACCGGCGACCTCCACCACGCCACCGTCTTCTGGACCGTCCTCGGCGGCGAGCAGGAGCAGGCGGCCACCGGCGCCGCGCTCGGCGAGGCCACCGGGCAGGCGCGGACCTACGTGGCCCAGCGCGTCCGGCTCCGCCACGCCCCGAAGCTAGCATTCCAGCGCGACGACGTGCCTGACCGTATCGCCCGGATCGACCAGCTCCTGGCCGAGCTGGGAGCTGACGACGACGGCGCCGGCGAGCGCCCCGGTCCCGCGGCCGAGAACGCCCCGAACCAGGAGGGGTCGCACCGATGACGACCACGCCGGAGTCCATCAGCCAGGAGGAATGGCAGGCCGCAGCCACGGCCATCGCCGACGCCGGCCAGACGGTGATCTCCTGCCACCTCAACCCGGACGGGGACGCCCTCGGCTCCGCCCTGGCCCTGCAGCGCGGCCTGGAGAACGCCGGCCGGGCGGCGGTCGTGAGCTTCTCCGAGCCCTTCGTGGTGCCGCCCCAGTACCGGTTCCTCGCCGGGCTCGACCGGCTGGTCCCCCCCGCGCAGGTGCCGTCCAGCCCGGACCTGCTCGTCTGCTTCGACGCCGGCTCCCTGGACCGGCTGGGCAGCCTGGTGACCGCCTTCGAGGACGCGGCCACCACCGTGGTCGTCGACCACCACGCGTCCAACACCCGGTTCGGCGACGTGAACCTCGTCGACCCGGCTGCCCCGGCCAGCGCGGTGCTCTGCCGCGAGCTGCTGCACCGGCTGGACCTTCCGCTCGACACCGAGATCGCCACCTGCCTGTACACCGGGCTGGTCACCGACACCGGGCGCTTCCAGTACCAGGCCACCAGCCCGGAGACCCACCTGCTGGCCGCCGAGCTGCTCGGCGCCGGCGTGCAGCAGTACGAGGTGTCGAAGGCCCTGTTCGAGACCAACGACATCGGCTACCTGCGCCTGGCCGCCGTCGCGCTCGGCCGCATCGCCCAGGTGCCCGAGGCGTCGCTGGTCTGGACCTCGGTGACGCTGGCCGACCTGGCCGTCCAGGGCATCGACATGGACCAGACGGAGGGGTTGATCGACCTGGTGCGCACCGACGCGGCCAGCGACGTCGCCGCCGTGCTCAAGGAGCAGCCCGACGGGTCTCACAAGGTCTCCCTCCGCTCCAAGGGCGGCACCAACGTCGGCGAGCTGGCCACCCGGTCCGGCGGCGGCGGGCACGCGTTCGCGGCCGGGTTCACCTCCTCGCTCGGCGTCGAGGCGACCGTCTGCTCCATCGTCGAGGACCTGACCGGGCAGGAGACCGGCGCCACGGCCGCCCGCCCGGTGGTCGGGTAGGCAGGGGCCGGAGCCGTGACAAGCAGCGGGGCGGCGGGCATCGACGGGGTGCTCGTTTGCGACAAGCCGGCCGGGATGACCTCGCACGACGTGGTCGCCCGGGTGCGCCGCCTGGCCGGCCAGCGCCGGGTCGGCCACGGCGGCACCCTCGACCCGCCCGCGACCGGCGTGCTCGTGGTCGCGCTCGGCCGGGCCACCCGCCTGCTGCCCTACCTGCCCATGGAGCCCAAGCGCTACCTGGCAACGGTCGCGTTCGGCGCCGAGACCGACACGCTCGACGCGACCGGCACGGTCGTCGCCAGCGCCGACGCGTCTGCGCTGGGCCGCACGGCTGTCGACCAGGCCCTGGCCGGCTTCGTCGGGCCTGGCGAGCAGGTCCCGCCGATGGTCTCGGCGGTCAAGGTGGGCGGCGAGCGGCTCTACGCCAAGGCGCGCCGCGGCGAGACCGTGGAGCGTGCGGCCCGGCCGATCACCGTGCACGCCCTCGACCTCGTCGACTTCGTCCCCGGCGACCGGCCGCGGGCCACCGTCGCGGTGACCTGCTCCGGCGGCACGTACGTGCGCGCGCTCGCCGCCGACCTGGGCCGCACCCTCGGCTGCCTGGCGCATCTGGCCGCGCTGCGCCGCACCGCCGTGGGCGGCTTCACCGAGCGGGCAGCGCTCCCGCTCGACCGGTTGGAGGCGCTGGCGGCAGGCAGCGAGCTGGCCACGGCCGTGCTCGACCCGGCCGCCGCCATGGCCCCGGCCGGGGCCCGGTCCGTCTCGGCCGACGAGGCGGCCGCCCTGGCCACCGGCCGCACCATCGACCCGACCGGCCTGGACGGTCCGGTCGCGGCGGTCGCCCCGGACGGCCGCCTGGTCGCGGTCATCCAGGACGGCTCGGGCCGAGCCCGCCCCAAGGTCGTGCTCGCATGATGCGGGCGGGCGGGCCCGGGGACGGGAGTGGGCAGGCCGGGCGCCGGCCGCGGGCGGGCGGGCCCGGGGACGGGAGTGGGCAGGCCGGGCGCCGGCCGCGGGCGGGCGGGCCCGGGGACGGGAG